>Ga0187847_10000276_pt1 | contig 61482 bp, 55 predicted proteins | sample June2016WEW_4_10_FD_132458 | JGI IMG/M metagenome (GOLD analysis project Ga0187847, IMG submission 132458) | Peatland microbial communities from SPRUCE experiment site at the Marcell Experimental Forest, Minnesota, USA - June2016WEW_4_10 | ecosystem: Environmental > Terrestrial > Soil >...
GCTATAAGTCCCGGCTGGGCAAGCGCGTCACGGCAATGAAGTAGCGGTTGCTGCTTTAGCCTTGAGTTTGAGCTGCGAACGGCGGACCTGTCGTGGTAATGGTCCGCCGTTGCATTTACTGAACCCATTGAGAATTGCTGAAACTTGCCGCCGTGCCGCTCGACATTCATCCCGCAGCACTCGAAGAATGGAAATCCGCGGTGGCTTGGTACCGGAGCGCAATGAGACCGCAGCGGTTAACTTTGTCGCAGAGCTGGACCAAGCAAAAGATCTGCTAGCATCGTCTCCCCAGCGTTGGCCAAGGGGCTTGGGGGCACCCGCAAGTTCGTCTTGCGGTGCTTCCCGTTCGCCCTTATTGATCGTGAGCGAGAAACTCCTTACTGTTGCCCATGGCCACCACAGACGACCGGGAAATTGGAAGGAGCGACTCTAACCCCCCTTCATTCGAGTTTCAAGCTTTCCTTATTATTACTTTTACCCCTTCCTGCACTCCCTGCACCCCCGATCTGGGTTACCTGATGCCGTTTTGGTAAGAGCCCGAAACGGGATCAGACTCGCTTTCGCGATAGAAATAAAGGTTCCTTCCACGCCGGCTATCCGCGCTTCGCAATTCTCACCTCAAGATCCGAAGAATGCAGGGCCGGGGCAGCGACCGCGGAGCGATTCAAAGCCGGCTTTGCGCCGATATGTAATTAGCAGCCTGGCCCAAACCCCGAGTTGCAACTCCGGCTTGGCGGCGTGCGAATTCGGAAGAATGATTGAGGAGAGGATCGAGAATGCAGTCAAAAAAGGGTTTTTCTTTGATCGAGTTGCTGATCGTAGTGGCCATCATCCTGATTATCGCAGCCATTGCCATTCCAAACTTGTTACGCGCCCGCATGGCGGCCAATGAGTCCTCGGCCGCCGCCTCCATCCGCACCGTAGATACGGGGGAAGTCACTTATAACTCGACCTATCCCACCGTGGGTTTTGCCGCAGCTCTTGTGAACTTGGGCGGCCCCCTGGGCGCGGCTTGCGTTCCCAGCGCGGTCACAGGTTGTCTGATTGACTCGGTGCTGGCCAACAACGGCAACCCCGCCGCCAGCGGCAAGAGTGGTTACATGTTCAGCACCGGCGTAGGCACGGTCTCCGGCGGCCTCAACGTCGGCTACGTCGTGGTCGGGGCGCCAATCACGATCAACCAAACCGGCATCCGGGCGTTTTGCGCCGAGGAGGATGCGGTCGTCCGGGTCGACCCGGCGGGCGTCTGCTCCACGACCGAGGCAGGCGTGCTCGTCTTCAGCCCGCTGAACCAGTAGCGGAAGCTGCCCACGCCTTTGATCCCACTTCTCGCAAAAGACGCGAGAGGCGCGCCCATTCTTTTGGGCTCCGGACCAGCCGTTGCCTTGAGCCCAAATTCTCGACCCTGCCCGTCCTCGTCGCGTTCTCTGCGACAGGGCGGAACTTTGACTTTCCCAAGAAAGAGAATGTCAGATCTCTGCCGACAGATCGAGGCGAACACGAGCTAGCAGCCAGAAGCTGGAAGCTGCCCGTCACACCGGCAACTGCTCCTGCATCCACCCTGGCGCCTCAAGCTTGAGTTCCGAAGTCAGATCGATCACGAGACGCTCCAGCACCATGCGCTTGCTTACAGGATTCGAGCGCAGAGCGAGATCGGCCTTGGCTACGAGGCGGATCGCGCGGGTTAACTCGCGGCGGGATTTGTAGCGGTGGGCCTGCTTGATGATATCGTCGGCGGCAAAAGGAGGCACGCGGAAGCCTTGCCACAGCGCCGCCCACAGCATGCGCTGGTCGCGCACGTTGCGCTCCAGAATCACCAGCATCTGGCGAAAGGTTTTGGCCAGCATGTAGATGTGGCCGATGGCGGCTTCTTCGCCTTCGCCGGAGGAGAGGATCGCATCCAGCACTTCGAGGGCGCGCACGCGATCTTTGGAAGAGATGGCATCGGTGAGTTCATATAACGAGCGCTGCTTGGCCGCGAGCACCATGGTTTCCACGTCGCCGAGGGTGATGCGATTGCGGGCGCCGACGTAGAGCATGAGCTTCTCCAGTTCGTTCGAGATCATCATCATGTCGCTGCCGAGCGCGTCGACCAGCTCGCGAGCGCCATCGGGATCAATTTTTACAGGCACGCTGCGGCTGGCGCAGTACTCCGAGATCCAGCGCACGGCTTCGCCATCTTCTACGCGCGCCAGTTCGACGATACCGCAGTACGGGCCCATGCTTTCGCGGATGCGCTGATAACGCTCTTTATCCTGCATCTCCATGCGGCGCACGTCGGCCGGAATGCTGATGTGGTCGGCGACAAAGACGATCATCGCATCCGGATTCGGGTTCTTGCAGTAGGCTTCGACGGCGGCAAGTTTTTCTTCATTCGAGCCGCGGCCGAACAGATTTTTTACGCCGCGCACGAAGAACACCTGAAATGGCGCCATCAGCGAAGGCGTGCGGGCACGGTCAAGAACTTCGGAGAGATCGTTTTCGCCAAGGTCGAACTCAAAGACGCTGAAGTCGCGCAGATCGGCGGGAACGAGATGTTCCAAAATCGCGTCTCTGAATCGCTTGCGGAAGAAGGCTTCGTGGCCCACAAACACGTAGGCGGGGCGCAGCTTGCGCGATTCAAGCTCGCTGACGAATCGATCGGCCTGGGCGAAGGCGCGCATTAGAAATCTTGTCGTTGGTCGTTAGTCGTTGGTCGTTGGTCAAAGCCCGGTGCACGCAGACCCAAGGGGCTAACGACCAAAGACCAAAGACCAACGACCTTTTGAAACTCTACCATCTAAAATCCCTCCAGAATGTTGGAGACCAGGGTGCGGGCAAAGTCTTGCGAGAGCCTGCGGAACGCCGGCGTATCTTCCTCGAAGAAACTGGCCAAATCCTGCGAGACTTCATACTGCTCGCGAAACAAGTACGACGGATTCTGATATAGAACTTTACCCTCGCGGTCTGTGAGCGAGACCATCATGCTCACCACCACCAACACGCTGGCGGCCTGTCCGGTCGTGGTGTTGTAAGTGAGTGGCGAGGCCGAAGTGGAGAGCACGGTGCCTCGCAGCGTGGCGTCGGCGGCTTCGCTGGGGTCGTTCAGAATGCGATAGTGCGTGCGCGTGGTGAACTCACGCACCACCGACGCGGTCAGCATTTGTTCGATGCGGTAAGTGTTGGTGGTGTTGGTGAAGGCGGGGACGGCGATGGTCTTCACATTTTCTGGAAGCTGAACCGCGTGCCCGGCGGTGTGATATCCGCAGCCGGGGATCAGCATCAGCAAGGCAAGAACAGCAGGACCCATCTTCTCAAAACCACCCTTCATTGGATTTTTCCCAGCGGGCGGGTGGCGATCATGCTCTCGGCGCACTCCACCGCGGTGATGGCCGCGACGCGGAGATTATCGGCGGCCGCCCAGATCCAGATTGCGTTGGGCTGCTCGGGTTCGGCCTTGAGCGAGACCAGAATATTGCCTTGACCGGCCGTATTCACGTTGCTGGGCTGTGAATCTTCTTCTTCTCCGGCAATGCTTACGTGATCGCCGGCGAGCGCCTGCGAAAGTTGATCCTGATCGATGCGATGATCCATCCGCAGAAAGATTCCCAGGGCGAGGCCGTGGAACACGGGCGCTTGCAACGCCAGCAGAGCCGGTTGCGGAGCTTCAGCCCCCGCGATCTTCAGGTAGTGGCGGCGGACCAGCGCGTCCAAGGACTCGAGTGACAACTGAGATTTTGGTCCGTAGCGCGCCAGCATGTTGAATGCAACCTGCGCGTCGAACACATCTTTGGGCAAGGGCTGGAACGATAGGAGATTCACGGTTTGCTGGTGCAGTTCGTCCATGCCCTTTTGTCCCTGCTCAGAGGCGGGTTGGAAGATCGTCGTCGCTGCGCTGCGAATCGCGCCGGCCTTGCGCGCGCGCAGCAGCAGCAGCGCCAAAGTCACGGCCGCAGGATTCGCCACCACGCAAGGAGCCGGCTGCAACTCGGGTTGCCACATTTCTCCGCGCTCGCGCTCGAGCCAGACCGAACGCACGGTCGCGCCAGGTTCCTCTTCGAGCGCGCCGGAAAGATCGAGAATCGCACTGCCGGCATCGCGGGCGCGCTTCCAATTCTTGCGCGTGCACTGCGCATCCGCCGCGAAGAATGTGAAGTCGACATTCGTGAATTGTTCCGAGCGCACGCTCTGAATGAAGTTGATTTCGTCGCCCGTGGCCTCGAGTTGGCCGATGGATTCGTCGTCATCGAGCAGGCGGATATCCACGGCGGGAAAGTTGCGGTCGTTCAGCATCTCCGCAACTTCTTTCCCTTTGAGCGTGCCCGCGCCCACGATGGCCGCGCGGAACAATTGCCCGCGCGCAGGGGACCCGGGCGACAACCCGACGATCTTAGACGGACTACTCATGAAGTCTGTGAAGCCTCCTGGTAGGGCGGTGGCGGAGGCTGGCTGCGCCGGCGGAAGATCCACTGCAAGCGCCAGAATACCCCCGAGAATGTATACAGCAAAGCAACCGCGAACAGCACCTTCTGCGAGAAGAACCAGACCAGGGCAAACACCGCGGCCAGAAGAATGATCAGCCGAAAAGGATGACGCGAGCGGAAATCAATATCTTTAAAGCTGTAGAAGCGCCAGGTGCTCACCATCAGGTAGCCCACAACCGCAACCAGCGCCAGCCAGGTAATGGCTGAATACCATGATTCAATGGGCGCACCTCTGCGAAAATGGACCACCGCAGCGAGCACTCCCGCCCCGGCGGGAATGGGCATGCCGACAAAATACTTTTTGCCAGGGCGGCCGGGATTCGACGGCTGCGGGTTGGTCGTGATGTTGAAGCGCGCCAGGCGGCTGGCTCCGGCAATCAAAAACAAGAAGCAGAAAATCGCTCCCAGTTGAGTGAGCTTGATGTTCCACTCGACGTTCCATTCGCTGAGCGCGAGCTCGGGCATCAAGTGAAATCCCCACGTCCAGGCGAGCAGCGCGGGAGCCACGCCGAAGGTGATCACATCCGCTAGAGAGTCGAGTTCTTTGCCGAAGTCGCTGCTGGTGCCGGTCATGCGCGCTACACGGCCATCAAGACCATCGAAGAGAACCGCGAATCCGATGGCCATGGCGGCGTTGTCGAGGTGCCAGAAGGTTGCGGCGTTGGCGTGAACGACTTCGAGAATGGCGTAAAAACCCGCCGCCATATTTCCCACGGTGAAGAGCGAAGGCAGAATGTACATGCCTTTGCGCATGCGCCGCGGATGGCGGTCGCCTGCACGGCGGGTTTGGATGGCAGCATCCATCAGCGGGATCTTTCCTGTATTGAGTAACTCGCTACATCGGATTGCCTAACGTCTTCGGCGGGAGGCTTGCTCTCGCTCCTGGGTTGTAGGTAGGCCAGCACACTGGCGCCGCCGCGGACCCGATCACCGACCTTTACTTGCATCTTGGCACTGACATCGAGAAGAACGTCCACGCGCGACCCGAACTTGATCAGGCCGACGCGCTGGCCCCGCTCCAGGCGATCGCCCACTTTCGGAGTGAAAACGATTCTTCGCGCCAGCAATCCAGCGATCTGTTTGAATACGACCGTCTCGCCATCGCCTTGCACGCTAACGATATTCTGCTCATTCGACTCCGCCGACGCCCGGTTCATGGCGTTCAGAAACTTGCCGCGCTGGTAGCGCACCTCGCGCACGATTCCTGCGATTGGCGACCGATTTACGTGCACATCAAAGACGCTTAGGAAAATGCTGATGCGGATTTTATTTTCTCCGCTCGAGGTCAGTGTTAAAACATCCGTCACCTTGCCATCCCCGGGAGATACCACCGCGCCAGCCTGATCCGGAATGGTCCGCTCCGGATCGCGAAAGAACCAAAGAAAAAAAACCGCAAGCAGCAGCGGCAGGACGGCCCCGGCCGGCTGGACCAGCCAGCCGACGATGGCGCCTGCAACGATCAGCCCGAGCGCGTAGAAGTAGCCGTCACGAACCATGGAAGATGAGGGTAATTATAGTGCAGAGGCAGGCCGGAGTAGCGTCGGCTCTATGAGAAAATGCGGCGTTGCGAATCGTAACCTTAAAGATCGTAACCTTAAATAAAGAAAGGCGCCGACGAGCGCCGATGGGTAGATACAAAACAACCTTAGCGGCGAGGCCGCGGCTGGGTTGGACAAGAAACTTATGCTACGTGCGTGCCGTACTGCTGGCGATACTGGCGCTCAATCGACTGCATCTGGTCTTTGAGGCGCAGCTTGAGCTTCTTGAGCCGAACTTCCTCTAGTTTTTCGTCTTCGCTTAGATAACGCTTCTGGGTGAGAGAATCAAGGCGCGTGGAATATTGCATATGCTCTTGGGCTAACTTGCGAAATTCATCGTGGGTAGTCAGGAGAGCATCCTTCGAAGTCAGCATTCAGCAGACCTCCAACCGGGATTTATGGATTCAACCTACCACAGCCCAAAAAACGGTTCAATGCCAAATTATTGGTGCAGTCTCTTTCTGAGAAACCCCTTATTTTTAGCCAGTTCAAGGTATCTCAAGCCGGCAAATGACGGCGTTCTCCGAAGGACTGGCGTAATAATTGGAGCGCAGGTCTGACTCCTCGAAGCCCATCTTGTGATACAGGGCGCGGGCGCTTTGATTCGACTCCCTCACTTCCAGAAATATATCGGTGCCGCCTTGCGCGCGAACCTGGGCAATAAATCCGGCCATTAAGAGCGTCCCTAGCCCTCGGCGTTGAGAGGATGCGGCTACGAGAATGTTTTCCAGTTCCCACTCGCGATCGATCTGGTGCGCGACCAGAAATCCTACAATGTGTTGGATCGTTTCCGGCTGCGCCTGCTGCTCAACTACCCACGCGAAGCGCCGGGGTTGGTGCTCGGCATTCGGTAGAAAAATGGCGTCGTAGCGCTGGTGCGTCCAGTGCGCGGCGGTGGGATTCTCGCGCTCGAGTTTCATGATCGCGGGAACATCCGCGGGAGTGGCTGGCCGCAAGTGCCCGTGGGCCGCGCTTCCATCGATCACGGCCCGATTCTCTCCCGCATTTCAGCGTCGGTGCGGCGGATGTAGTTGGCTTCGAGTCGCTCCGGAGTAACGGTTTCGCCGGCTTGCAATTTCGCCCAGCCCAAAACCGCGACCATAGCGGCGGAGAGCGGCGCCAGCGCTACGACTTTGATCCCCTGCGCGGCTGCTGCCTCGGCGAGAACCAAATCTGGGGTTACGACTGTCCATCCCCTCGCTTGCGCGAAAAATTCGCTGCGGCTCAAGAGACGTTCTCTGGGAACTTTGCCGGATTCAACCGGGATTTCGTACTTCCCTACGTAGACATCGCTTCGGCCCGCATCGAGAGCGGCCATGACCTCCCCTTGCTCACGGCTCGAAAAAGCACAGACCTCCAGCAGCGACACTGCCGTGATCGGCTTCTGCAGGACTTCAGCCAAGGCCTTGACCGCGGTGAGTCCGATGCGCAATCCAGTGAACGACCCCGGACCCGAAGCGACCGCGAAAGCGCCGAGGTCGTTCTTGCTGAGGCCATGGCTGGCCAGAAGCGCGGCGATCTGGGGAACGAGTTGGGCAGAAAAAGTGCCGCCGCTTAGGGACACAAGTTCGACGATCTCAAGCTCTGGGCTTTGCGTGGAGATCTCCGGCGCGCGCGCCAACGCGATGCTGCCTTGCTTGCCTGAGGTATCGATGCCGAGAATGAGCATGAAAAGCCAGTCGAGTGGTCTTTCGTAAGAACCGGCTGCCGTTTTGATTATCCCTCGACCAATTCCAGCAGCACGCCGGCGGTGCTCGAGGGATGAACAAAAACGTATTTATGCCCGCCAGCGCCGATCTTGATTTCTTCCGAAACCAGGCGCACGCCGTCTTTCTTGAGCCGTTCGACGGCGGACGGCAAATTGGGAACTTTCAGGCAAACATGATGCAGGCCTTCGCCGCGCTTGGCGATGAACTTGGCGATGGTGGAATTCTCCGAGGTCGCCTCCAGCAATTCCAGCCGGCTCTCGCCCACTGGAACCATGACCAACCGCACCTGCTCCTGCCCCACGGTTTCTTCGGGAGAAATGTTCAAGCCAAGTTTTTCGTAGATTGACTTCGCCGAGGCCAGCGACTTTACAGCGATCCCGAGATGATCGATTTGAACCATTGGCGTTTCTCCATCAACTTCTGGTTGCGTTAGCGGCGATCTCTTCCACCACAGTATAAGGATCGCGTTTGTGCTCGGCCACTTCCGCCGCCAGCCGCGCCAGGTTGCCGTTGCCTAACTGCGCGCGGGACTTTTCTAAGAGAACATCACGCAGCATCTCTACCAACCGCTCCTGCCAGTTTTCGACGCTCTTATGTAGCGCCAGGTTTTCCTTTAGCAGGTACGCCTCATAGTCCGAGATGGCGGCGGCGAGTTCGTCGATTCCCTTCCCTTGGCTGGCGATGGTCTTCACGATGGGCGGAGTCCAGCCATCGTGGCGCATGGCCAGCGACTGTAGGCTGCGGATTTCGCGCTCCACGTTTTCCGCGCCCTCGCGATCGCTCTTGTTGATGACGAAGATGTCGGCGATCTCCATGATGCCGGCCTTGATGGTTTGCACATCGTCGCCCATGCCCGGGACGAGAATCACAATGGTGATATCGGCGAGGCGCACGATGTCGATCTCGTCCTGACCCACGCCGACGGTCTCGATCATGATGAGGTCGCGGCCGGCGGCATCGAGCACGGTAGTCACATCCGCCGTAGTGCGCGCCAACCCGCCGAGCGAGCCGCGAGTTGCCATGCTGCGAATGTAAATCCCGGGATCGGCAAAATGCTCCTGCATGCGGATGCGGTCGCCGAGAATCGCCCCGCCGGTATAGGGACTGGTCGGGTCGACGGCGATGATGCCGACGCTGCGATTTTGTTTGCGATAGCAGCGAGCTAGCTGATCGACGAGCGTGCTCTTGCCCGCCCCCGGCGGACCGGTCAGGCCTAGCACGCGCGCCCTTCCGCTATGCGGGAATAATGCCTTCAGCAATTCGGACCATCCGGGGGCGCGGTTCTCTACGCTCGAGATGGCGCGAGCCAGCGCACGGATGTCGCCTGCGCGAAGCTGGGAGATTGACTGCTGGAGGTCAGGCTTCAAACCAACAGTGTAAAGGAGCGCCGGAGAAACCGAAACTGAGGAAAGACACAAACCACGTGGCCCCGGACGCATTCGTGCGGGGCGGCCGTGAACGAGAAAGGCACAAAAGCGTTCGCGGCTCGGGGCGGCATCGTGCGTGCTAACGTGCTCATCGTCATACTTCCAGCAAACCTTTTTCTCCCTATTTTGCTGACGGTAGCGGCTATGGGAGCCATCGCGTGCGTTGCCGCGGACATGGTGCACGAAGCGCTCGGCCACGGAACCGCCTCCTGGCTACCGGCGACCGGATGCTGTCGTCCTCCACGGTTGCGATTCAGAACGTAACCAACAGCCGCTGGGTTTCCGCCGCCGGCACTTCGGCGAATTGCATCGTGGGCGCCGGCTCGCTGCTGGCGCTGCAGCACTTGAGCCGCTTCACTGCATGGGCCTGCTTTCTTTGGCTTTTCGGCGCTTACAACTTGTTGAACTCCGGCTATCTCGCCGCTTCGGCTGCATTGGACAGCGGCGATTGGGCAAACGTAATTGCTGGACTCGTTCCGCCATGGCTGTGGCGCTGCGTTCTTGGACTGGCGGGCGCGGCTCTGTATTACCTGGCGATTGCGCTGGACGGCAAGCTCCATGCGAGAGGTGCTGGACCGCGGCGGAGTCGCCCGGGCAGATATGGAGCGGCTGATTTGGCCGGCGTATCTTGCCGGTGGCACAGTGATGACCATCGCGTCCGTATTCAATCCGATTGGACCGAGTCTCATGCTGGTTTCGGGGGTGGGCGCTTCTTTCGGCTTGAATGCCGGTCTTTTATTTATCCCCGGCATCGTCGGCGCCCAGGCTCCCGGTCAGGCGCGGGCGGCGCGCCGGTTACCGGTCAGTTTTTTCTGGCTTGCGCTGGGGATTGTAATCTGGATTGTTCATCGTTGTGCTCGGCCCCGGCATACATTTTTCCAAGTGAGAACTGAAGCGCGCAACGAGACACGGCTGGCTGAGTTCGGCTTTCGCCAGTCAGCTTTCGCTACCCAGCTTTTTCCCGACGGACGAATGCGTCCGCCCCTAGGCGATTATTCTTTCAGCAACTGTCTGGCGATCACCAGCCGCTGGATTTCGCTGGTGCCCTCGCCGATGGTGCAGAGCTTTACGTCGCGATAATACTTTTCGGCGGGATAGTCTTTGATGAAGCCGTAGCCGCCGTGAATCTGCACGCCTTCGTTGGCGCATTTCACCGCGACTTCGCTGGCGTAGAGTTTTGCCATCGAGGATTCCAGCGTGGTCTTCATGCCCGCGTCTTTCATCGAGGCTGCGCGCATGGTGAGCAAGCGGGCGGCGTCGATTTCGGTGGCCATGTCCGCGAGCTTCCACTGGATCGCCTGAAATTCTCCGATGGCTTTGCCGAACTGGCGTCGTTCTTTGGCATAATTCAACGCGGCCTCGTAGGCGCCTTGCGCCATGCCGAGTGACAACGCTGCAATCGAGATGCGGCCGCCATCGAGCACTCGCATCGCGTCGATGAAGCCGTCGCCTTCCTTGCCCAGCAGGTTCTCCGCAGGGATCACGCAGTCTTCGAAGATCATCTCGGCGGTGTCGCTGGCCCGCAGGCCGAGCTTGTTTTCTTTTTTGCCGGGGCGAAATCCTTTGGTATCTTTCTCCACGATGAAGGCGGAAAGGCCGTGGGTGTTGGCAGCGCGGTCGGTTACCGCGATCACGACGATCACATCGGCATAGTGGCCGTTGGTGCAGAAAGTTTTGGTGCCGTTGAGAACCCAATTGCTGCCGCGGCGCTTGGCGGTCATGCGGGCGCTGCCCGCGTCTGATCCCGAGGAGGGCTCAGTCAAGCCCCATGCGCCGATCAATTCGCCTGTGGCGAGTTTGCTGACGTACTTCTTTCGTTGCGCCTCACAGCCGGCAAGAAAAATGTGATTGGAGCAGAGCGACGTGTGCGCCGCGACAATGATGCCAACCGAGCCATCGACGCGCGACAACTCCTCGATGGCGATCACATATTCCACGTAGCCCATGCCGGCGCCGCCGTACTCGGCGGGAAACACGGTTCCTAAAAGTCCGAGCTTGCCCAGATCCTTGATGGTGGCGAGAGGGAATTCGCAGGCCTCGTCCCACTTCATGACGTTGGGCGCGATCTCACGCTCGGCGAACTCGCGGACGCTTTTTTTTAGCTGCTGTTGCTCGTCGCTCAGTTGAAAATCCAAACCCTTCCTCCACCCGCTGCGGGGTCCGCTACGCGAAACTCTACACACGGATTTCCCGATTAGAACATAGCGGCAGGGCGGGGAAAAGTTACCTCGGAGAGGTTCGAGCGCGGCTGCGAAAAGGCATGCCAGCGTTGAGGATTTCGCTCGGGTGAAGCCGTCTCCCGACCGACCGTATGGTTTGGCTGAGAAAGAATTCTTGCCGTGCTCAGCCGGTCACTTTATCCCCCAGCATGAATTTTTCGAACACTTCATTGGATAACAGGCGTCCTCTTGGAGTTAGGCGGATGCGATCTTCCCGCGATTCCAGCAGACCATCCTGGATCAGTTCGCTTGCGATCGTGCGCGCGCACTCGGCTGCTTCGGAGCCGAATTCTTCGGCGATTTGGATCAAGCTGATGCCCCGGGCCAACCGCAGCCCGAGGAAAAAACTTTCTTCCAAAGCCGCTTGTTTCGAGACCGAGGTGCGCTGCAAGTTTGCTCCGGCCATATACTGCTCCAGAGCGTCTGGGGCCGCGAACCGGACGGAGACGATGTCGCAATCGCGCACTTGGCGATCGGCAAGCAGCATGGAGTGCGCGTCTACACCAAAGCCCAGGTAGGGCTGGCGCGTCCAATACTTCAGATTGTGCTGCGATTCCCACCCCGAACGGGCGAAGTTAGAAATCTCGTACTGCTCGATACCTGACGATTGCAGGCGCTCAATCGCGGCAAGATAAAAATCAGCCATGGTGTCTTCATCCGGGACTTGGTGGGCGTGATAGCGCACGCCGCCGGCCAGCAACTCACTGCCCAAGCGCGAATCTTCGTCGACTTCCAACATGTAGACGCTCACGTGCGGCACGCCGGTCGCGATGGTTTCCGCCAGGGAGAACTCCCAGCTTTCCGCCGTCTGGTGCGGCAACCCGGCGATGAGATCGATATTAATGTTGGCGATCCCGGCAGCCCGCAGGCGGACAATATCTTCGAGAATTACGCTGCGCTGGTGCAGACGCCCGACGGCAGCGGCTTCCCGATCTACAAACGATTGCACGCCCAAGCTGACCCGGTTCACGCCACAGCGCAGCAGACTCTCGATCACGGCGAGGGATAGAGTGCCAGGAGCGCACTCAACCGTGACCTCGGCCGACGCTGTGGCGTCGAACTCGTGCCGCAGCGTGGCGAAAATCCGCTCCAGTTGCGCCGCTTCAAGCAGCGTCGGCGTACCTCCACCGAGATAGATGGAATCCACGGCGGGCTCGAACTGGCCGCCCATCTCAACCGAGACCGCGCGCGCCTTCTTGAGATCTTCGCAGACGCGATCCACATAACGTTCGAAAAGCGCGCGCGAAAACACGTCGGAGGCGAAGTTGCAGTAGCTGCACTTGCTGCGGCAAAAGGGAACGGAACTGTAGATGCCGAGGGGCATTGCCTCCATTATTCCACGTCAAAGAGAAACAGGAACGCGATGGAAGCAGAGGCCGGACTGGGGATGGATCTAGATCGAAAAAAATTTCGCTCGATGATTTCCCGACGGACTACGGCGCAGATCCCGCGGGATTGCTGGCGGTGGCATCCACCGGATTGGGCGCGCCAGCCAGGAAGAATTTATGATCGTAGAGACTGCGGTACATTACGCCGGCGATCTCCGCCGCCTTGGGACCAAAGGTAGGGCGGCCGCCCTCCAGGAAAACTACGACCACGATGCGCGCGGAGTTAGTGTTGGCATAGGAGGCAAACCAGCCGAAGCGCGTGCCGTCGTGCGAGCAGGTTCCGGTCTTGCCCAGAATTTCTTCTTCGCTAAAATTCAGGCCTAGGCGCCGAGCCGTGCCGTATTGCACCGCTCCGGCCATGCCCACGGCGATTTCCGGAATCAGCGGAGCGATATCCAGCTGCCGCTTGATGCGCGGTTGGAAATTGGTAATCTCTTCTGGCGTCGTGGGATGCTGCAAATAATACAGCGTGCCCCCGTTCGCAATGGCAGAAACCATTGCGCCCAACTGCAGCGGCGTCATCGAAATGCCTTCGCCGAAGGAGCACATCTTGCCTACGCCGCCAAGCTTCTGCGGAATCACTTCCTCGGGATAAGTTCCCGACTGCTCGCCCGGAATATCGTAGCCGGCCAACTCGCCCAAACCATATTGATGCGCGTAGTAAGCGACCTTCTCGAAGCCGAGCTTGCGCCCCAGCGCTTCAAAATAGGCGTTGTTGGAGTGCGCCAGAGCCTCGGTAAGATTCATGCGGCTGCGGCCGCCGAGCGGAACTTCAGTGTCTCTCGAAATCAAGCCCTCGTTCAACGCCGCCAAGGCGACCGAAAGCTTGATCGTAGAACAAGGTTGCGCGCCGCTGGAGAGCGCCAGCTTCTGGTTGACCATGGCGAGCACACGCCCGCTGGTGGGCTCGATCGCGACCACGGTGCCGTTCATGTTGCCGAGCGCATCGATCGCCGCCTGGCGCACTACCGGGTCCTCGCCTTCGGTGAGGTCGCCGGCGGCAATGCCCTCGGCAAACGAGCTCATGTAAAAGCGCTCGTGATAGCGGTGCTTGAATCTGGAACTACTGGCGCGAGAACTGCTAAGGGAAGAAGTGGTGCCCAGCGTGGAATTGTTCGTCGCGATCTTAGTTAGGCTTGTGGTTGGGCTTGTGGTTAGGCTGGCGGTCAGGCTCGCGTGGGCCGTGCTGCGGCCCTTGGCCAGGTGGCGCATGCGCCGCCGGGTGCGCTGGCTCTCGCTCAATTTTGTCGTTTTCGTTTTGTTGGTATTAGGACGCGTGCTGATGTGCGCGGCAAAAATTCCCGGCGCCCACAGCAGGCCCGCCGCAACGACACATATTGTCGACTTCAGACGAAGATAGCGAATTTCCCACTTAAGCATTTCTGGCCTGTTCCCTGATTCTACTTTGATCCACTCCAGACGGCACTTACAGTTACGAAAGGCTGCCGTTTACGCCCGAGTGAAATTTCCTCGTCCGCTTGCGGCGTCTCCAACTGCGGGCAAATGCTGCACGATGCGTGCCAGCGGCCGCCTCTAAACCGGGTCTCCCCTGTAGGTGATAGTAAGGAACTTACTGTATAGAGGCAACAACAAAGTTTCCATTTGGGAAATCGCCCTTTTCGATTTAACCCATTGTGGGAAAAGTACTTAAACGGGAATAACTTCGGTTCCGCTGCCTCAGTAACTCCTCTCCTTCATTACTGAAAAGATACTACCGGACTGCGAAAAATTGTTCTCTTCCGCAGATGCCGCTCCAAGGATGCAAGCATTTGCACAGTTGGACTCGAACCCTGCACTGCTGACATTTATGACAGCGACTGATCGCCAGCTTTAGATCGTCGCAACTGCGCGACGCATCTCAACAATATCGACACAGCTACGCCCAGGCCGACCCACCAGAGATCCACCAGCCACCCAGCTTCCGTGGTGGAAACGGAAGGATCGGCCGGATCGTAGGTGATGTAGCATAAGCGCTTCCATCTCCGGAGTTCGCGGCTCTCTTCCTAGAAATTTGTCGCGGTAGTGCTGCGTCCATTCTTCAGGTGCTGCGCCAGCCTCGCCTCTGCACCATGTTCCCTTGTGAGCGGAAAGCCTACCAAGAGGGCCAGGCATAAAGCGCCGGCCGCCCACACGAATGTTCTTCGCAGAGGTCTCACCCCCGCCTCCGCTACATAACCTCGCCGCGCTTGCGCAGAAACGCCGGTACATCCAGATCGTCTTGCTCGAAGTTGGCCACCATCGCGCTGCGCATCGAGTCGAGCGAGATGACCTCACCTCCCGCATGAGCGGCGACAGGCGACGCTTCGACCCGTGCCTCTTCCATCATTAATTCGGTCTCAGAAAACGGCGGGGGCGCAGCCGGACTCAATTGCACCGGACCCAGCGGCTCAGGAAAATCCATAGCATCGTCATGCGACGCGGCAAAAGAATGATGCGTTTCCCCAGGCCGGTGATGCGCCCGGGTCGCGGTGCGGAAGCCGGTGGCGATCACCGTAATTTTCACCGTGTCTTTCATCTTCTCGTCCATCACTGCGCCGAAAATGATGTTGGCATCTTCGTGCGCCGCGCCCTGGATGATGCTGCATGCCTGCTGCACCTCGGCCAGCTTGAGCGAAGTCGAACCGGTGATGTTGATGAGGATGCCGCGCGCGCCGTCGATCGCTCCGGCCTCAAGCAGCGGAGAGGCAATCGCCCGCTGCGCCGCTTCCATGGTGCGATTGGCGCCGGCCGCCGTGGCCGTGCCCATCACGGCATAGCCCATGCCGGCCATGATCGTCTTCACGTCGGCGAAGTCGCGATTGATGATGCCAGGAATCGTAATGATGTCCGAGATTCCCTGCACGCCCTGGCGCAGAATGTCGTCGGCGATGCGGAAGGACTCGAAGAATCCGGCATTCTCCGCCACTGCGAGCAGCTTTTCGTTGGGGATGACGATGGTCGTGTCCACTGACTCCATCAACTCCGAGATGCCCTTCTCGGCCTGCGTCATGCGCCGTTTGCCTTCAAACGAAAACGGCTTGGTGACGACGGCGACCGTAAGCGCGCCCATCTCGCTGGCCAGCGACGCAATGATCGGCGCCGCGCCGGTGCCCGTGCCGCCGCCGAGGCCGGTGGTGACGAACACCATGTCGGCGCCCTCGAGCGCCTCGATAATTTTGTCGGAATCCTCGAGCGCAGCCTTGCGTCCCACCTCCGGATTCGCGCCCGCGCCCAGGCCGTTGGTGAGCTTGACGCCGAGCTGCAGCTTCACCGGTGCGCGCGACATGCGCAGCGCCTGCAGGTCCGTGTTGGCGGCGATGAACTCGATGCCCTCGACTCCGGCATCGATCATGCGGTTGACCGCGTTGCCGCCGCCGCCGCCCACACCGATGACCTTGATCTTGGCGTCGTTAAGCGGCTCTTCATTAAAGCTGATGCGAATGCTCGAATCGTTTGTCATAAAGCCTCCACCCGATCTGAACTAGGGTTCCACCGCGATCTCCGCGGCCTTTCTCTGCCAACTCGCAGAGAACATCCGCGAAGGGCACATAGGAACCTTGGCCCTTTCGATTGAACCTGCTTTTACTGACCAATGCACACCCCTGCTCCTTCATCCCACCAACATCGCTTTCAATCTTGATCCCCAATGATCGCTCTGAAATCCGCGCGCCACCCGCGCCCGTTGCCCATATGCGACCATGCCAAGCACGGTGGCGAATTCCGGCTCGGCTAGGGTGGCTGGCATCTTCGCTAATGGAGTAGGCCACGACAGCCGCACCGGCCTCCGCAGCACCGATTCCGACACGTCGAAAATTCCCGGCAGCCGCGAACCTCCTCCGCTGAGCACAATGCCCGCCAGGCACGCGTCGAACATGCCGCTCTGCCGCAGAGTTTCGCGCAGCATCTCAAATAGTTCGCGCGCCCGCGGCTCGAGAATTTCCGCCACGAGCCGTTGCGGCAGCAGGCGCGAAGGGCGGTCGCCCACCGAGGGCACTTCGACCTCGTTGCCTTCCGGAATCAGCGTGACAATGGCGTTGCCGTACACTTTCTTGATTTTTTCGGCCTCGGCCAACGCCGTGCACATGCCCACCGACAAGTCGCTGGTGAAATGGTCGCCGCCTACGGGAATCACTCCCGTATAAGCGACCGCGCCCTGGACGAAAACAATCAACTCGGTCGATCCCGCGCCGATATCGGCAAGGCAAACTCCCAGCTCGCGCTCGTCGGCACGGAGTACGGAGTCGGCCGCGCCCAGCGGCTCAAACACGGTGTCATCGACATGAACGCCCGCACGATTCACCGCCGTGATTACGTTTTGTGCCGCGCTCGCCGCGACCGTTACCAGATGCACGCGCACCTCTAGCCGCGCCGCCATCATGCCCAGCGGATCATGAACTCCCGCTTGATCGTCGAGAATAAATTCCTGCGGCAGCAGATGCAGCACTTCGCGATCGGCAGGCAGCGGAATCGCGCGCGCCCGCTCCACCGCCTGCTTGATCTCATCGCGCCCAATCTCGTGCGGACGCGTGCCCAGGCTGATGCCGCCGTGGCTGTTCACTCCACGCACATGAGCCCCACCGATGCCGACGATGGCATGCTCGACCGGCGCGCCAGCCACATCTTCGCAAGCCTCGACCGCCTTTTGAATCGCCGCGACCGCTTTATCCAAGTCGACGATCACGCCCTTGCGCGAGCCGCTCGACTCCGCCAAACCGTGCCCGCGATAGCGCAGGCCGCCCTCTGCCAACTCGGCCATGAGGGCGCAGGTCTTCGCGCTGCCCACGTCGATCGCCGTCAAAAAATTATTGTGCTGCTTCGCCATTCGTTATGAAAACTCCAATCAATTTGCCGACCAATTCACAGTTAACTTTTAAGCCATGATCTTGTAAGCCATCAGGACGTTGAAAATCTTCACTGCCTCGACTCCGCTTTCGCCTCGCTCTTCGCAATCGCCGGACTCGGCTTCGGAATCACTTTCTGTCCGGCGGAACTGGCCGGAAGTTTATTTCCCGGCTTTAAAGGCGAAGGTTGAGATGAAGAGGAAGATTGCGGAGATCTTTCTGCTGCCGCCTTAGGCTTCTTCGCCGCCTCTCTTCTCGCCCTCGAACCGGACTTCGCCTTAGCCACAATCTTCTTATTCTTCGTTCCCGGCGCAGCCGTTCCGGTTCCCCCGACATTCCCCTTGGGTTCAAGTTTCTTTGGGGTCAACTCAAAGGCCGGCTTCGGCAGCGGCTTGTCGTGCGGCCCCATGCGGGTGAGCAAAGCCGCCGGCTTCACTCCCGCAGCCGCCGCCGCTTTCGCGACCGCCGGACTCAACGCAGCCGCTTTCGCAAACCGCGGCATATCCGGATTCACAATGATCTGATTGTCATAGCGCAGATCCACCGACTCCAGCTTCTGAAACTGCTGCCGCCAGCCCTGCGCATGGGTCACGTAAGTCTTGTAGCGTCGCAGATAGTCCGACGAGCCCAGGTGCACCAGCACGTCGCCGGCCGGATCGTTCACCCGCACCTTCACGTCTTCGAGGTCGGTAAGATCGACTTCGCTCAAATCCTGCGAGTAGCGCGCCCCGCCCGCGTCCAGCTCTCGCACCATCGCAGCATACGCATTCATCCGGGGAGCGCGCGTCGAAAGCGGCTCGCCCGGATTCATCCCCAGAATCACTGGGAAGGAATATTTGTGCTTGGGCGTCAACTCCATCAAAGTGCCGCCCGCGTCGATCAACATCATGCGCGCTCCCACGCGCGCGAACGCCACCGGCGTGCGCTCCTGAATCTCGACCTTCAGGCGATTGGGCACGAAGCGCATCACGCTGGCCGCTTCCACCCAGGGAATCTGCTCCAGTTGCGCCTTTTGCTGAGCGAGGGGGATAAAGAAAATGTTGCGCCCGATGTCGGCGCCCAGGACTTCCATGATTTGTGCCTTGGAAACATTCTGCGTGCCCGCGATTTCGATGTTGTCGCTCGACTCCACGCGGAAACGCCAGGAGCGCTCGCCGTAGTGGTAGAGCCAGGCGGCAAACAATCCGGTGACGCAACACGCGGCGGCAGCCACGAGCGACCATAGCAATCGATTGGCAGTTTTCTTAGGCAGCGAACTGCGCCGGGCGGAGATCCGCTTTTGCCCGCGCAGAAAGGGAGATTCCTCGTCCGCATCCAGATCGAGCAGGCGCGCGTCATCCGTCCCCATGTCTTGATCCAAGTCATGGAAACCCGCGCGCGCCGCATCGGCGCTGGGTGGATACAACTCTTCCTGCAAGATGGTGGGGCCTGATTTCCGCGCCATCAATTCAGGTCAGTTGTCGTGGAGCAATCGCTGAGCCTTCAAACTATAACTTTATTTCGCGACGAGAGATAGAGAAAATCTTGGTTCTTTTTCGCAGGTGGAGCACGGGGTCATCAGGCAGAATCGATCGCCGGCAAGAACAGGCCCTCTGGCCGTGTGGAGACGGCCGCCTCGGCCGTCCGGCGAGGGTGAAGCCCAGCCGCTTCGGAGCTTTGCCGCGGTTGACATTCTGGCCCCCGCAGAAAAAACAACTGACGATCCGTCTCGACGCGGACAGACGTGCTCGATTGGCTCAAGGCTCACGGCAAGGGCTATCAGTACGCGCATCCACCGCATTCTGCGCGTGGTGATGGTTAATGAACATCTCGAGGTGTCCGCGATCCCAAGGACCACAAGTTCCTATCTCTCGCCATCGCGGGAAAAGCTGTTCGTATCATGACCGGAGACAGTGATCGATTGGATATGGTTGCTTACGAGGGTATTTCCATTTACCGCGCCTCTGAATTCCTCAGGCTATTCGCGGACTCGAAGACTTGAGCGCAAAACGAGAGCGCCAACCTGACGCAGAAAGATTACTACCGTGAAATATTCGCTTAGCTCGATCAAAAGAAAAATCTCCCGTGGCTTAAGCAAGACCCGATCCGACGCCCCGGAAGCCGCGCCTCTTAAGGATAATTTGTGGAAACGGGCCCGGGTGGTGATGCCGCAGGCGCAAAACTTCAGTGCATCTGCGCGTCGACCGCGATGTGTTCGAATGGTTTAAGAAACAGGGCTAAGGCCCCCTTAGCGCATGAACGCGGTTTTGCGCCCTTGCGTTGACGCGCAGAAACAGTGGCAATCGAGAATCTCTCCCGATAAGTCGCCGGCGACTTCTCTTTTCACTCCAGCCTTCGGCGCGATAGCAGAGCCGCCGTTTCCCACTGCGCCTCCAGGCGGGTGATGCGGCGATCCTGGTCGCGGATTTGCTCGGTGAGATCTTTCAGGGTGTCGCTGGCGCGGCGCACATCGTCTGCCAGTCGCATGGCGTCCTTGATCGCCTCGATGGTTTGAGCGAGCAGGCTCACGCACTCTCCGCCGATCGGCGGCGCTCGCGTTGCGTTCTCAATTCCTCCAGCGTGGCATTCGCTTCCGCCAGACTTTTTCTAAGAGAGGACTGCGCCGCCCGCACCTGCTTGCGAAGTTCCGCGGCAAGCTCGGCCACCACTTGTTCCTCTTCGGCGGCGGAGCCTTCGCAACGCGTACGCACAAGCTCGGCCACGCTAACCCCGGCTTTTCTCGCCTCTTTGCGCAGCCGGTCCCGAAACGCGGGGGTGGTCAATATCTGCATGCGCGCGGTTTTCATCGCTGCTGCCTCCAACCCTTGCACATGAGCATATGCATACTCATATCGCAGTCTATCATCCCGCCGATCCTAGTCTACAAAAATCCAAACCGCTACTTGGCTTAGAGAATACGCCGGGCTCGGCTCGGCCGGACCGCCGGGGGCGGCGGTTCCCCATAGTTAATCCGGTCTCGTTTCCGGTAACCCCATGCGCGCGACCAGTTCCCGGTAGGCAGGCTCATCGCGCAGGCTATTGAAAAGAAGGCGGGCTCCGGCATGACGAGGTCGCCCTGGCATTGGCCGATGCTGGCCATAAGGGCTTCGCCGCCAACGGAGGCGAGGGTATGCTGCGGGCCCTGCTGCCACTGCAGAAGAAGCTGTTCGAGCAGGGTCGATTCTCGCCGTATCTACTAGCGGAGAATGTGTCGTTACTCGGCGACAAACGCGGGGCGCTGGCGTACTTGAAGACCGACCTCGGACGGCATGACGAAATTTTTCCTTGGATCGAAGGCGACCCAGCTTTCGAAAAGCAGAGCGGTTATCCCGTGAACTAAGTTGTAGCCCAAGGTGAGGCAGGTGAGCCGCAGAGCACTGACCGCAGCACGCATCTGCCGATAGTTTGCCGATGTCGATAAGAATGTCGGCGAGAATGGTGGAAATCACGCGGGGACAGCCGCCTCGGCTGTCCCTCCGAGCGAAGCGAGGAGTGACGCCGATTAACGCAGATTTCTGACCTTTACCCGCGGGCAAACGCTGGTCTCAAACGCAGCCGGCGTGAACCGAACCCGCGCAGCCTGGGCTTCAATCCGTGCCCGATCCGCTTCCATTCGAGCGAGTTGAATTTCCTGGCGAGCCGACACCGCTTCAAAGCGCGCCCATCCACTCTGCGAGCGGGCAAGCTTCGTTTGGAAACGCGCTACGGCAGTTGCCAATCGGCAGGAAGCAGTTTCTTCCCGCGCCGCGGCCACGTTAGCCTTCGCCAGGAACCAATCCGCCCGCCCGGAGGCTAGGGCGAGAACCGCTCCCGACCGGCTCACAATCGGGGCCAGCGCGCGTTTCCAACTCCGCGCCGCACACGCCGCCCCGCCGTCGTGATACATCCCATTCAATCCCAGCGCCAGCACTCCGGCCACCAGCCATCCCCACGCCTCTGTCGATTTCATCGCCTGAACCCCATATGCCAGATTGGACGGAGCCGGCCGCAATCCGTTAGCAAGAGAAATCAGGCTTAACCATAAACCACCTCGGGCCAGGGGTTCATTTGCAACCGGGCTTGCAGCAGCGCTTGAATCTCCTTCTCGCAACCTTCTCGATTGACGACACCTTCATACGCAAGGGCGATCTTGCCTTCCCGGTCTATCAGCACGGTCCTCGGCATTGCATTCAGTCCGTACAATTTGCCCAGCGATTCACTGCCGATGACAACGGGATAATTGAGCTTCTTCTCCTGCAAGAACGGCCTCACCGCTTTCCATCCGTCGTCATCCATGGAAACTCCCAATACGGTCAGGCCACTCTCCTTGTATTTACTTTCGAACTGCATAAACCAGGGAATTTCCTGCTTGCAGCTGTTACACCACGTGGCCCAGAAATTCAGCAGGACCACTTTGCCTCTGTAGTCCGACAATTTCACGGAAGCGCCGTTGGCAGGTCAGCGCGAACTCCGGCGCAGCTTTTCGGGGGTTCGCATCTTCGGCTGCAATGGTTACGGATGACATAGGCAAGCCCCTAGGAGAGCAAGGGTCGCCAAAACTCGAGCGCTGGATCGACGTAAGATGGGGCCTCCTCAAATCAGCGGTGGAGGTAGAGATAATTCCCGTCAGGGTCGCGCAGCGGAATCGCCCCGGCAGGATCAGGATAATGGGAATTGCGCAGCAGCGCTTGCGCGCTCAGGCCGCTTGAACCCGGCAGCGCGAGGGCAATGCCCGTTTCGCGACGTACGCGGGTGCCGGAGCCGACGCGGCCGGAAAGCAATTCTTCCATCGCCAAAATTTCGTAAGCCTCCAGGGCGACATTGCGCGAGACTCTAAGATTTTTCGCCAGGGCGCGAGTCGAAGGCAGGCGGCCATTCGCAAATTCGCCGCGCAAAATCGCGCCGCGCAGTTGCGCTGCGAGTTGGCTCACCAGCGCAACTCCCGAGCCGCGATCCAGTCGGATCGCCGGCAGCGTCACTTCAGCCTTGCGCCTCAAAGTGGCACTCCCCTCCGAAAATGGCTCTTCCATCCTGCCACGGGTTGTAGCATGCTGTACAGTGTTCGGTTTTCAAAGTTTTCAAAGGGCGTGCCAGCGCCCAACCCACCACAGGAGGCTCGAATGTTTGCATCAGGCAACGTCACCGTTTACGTTTCAAACATGGACGCCGCCGTCCGCTTCTACAGCGAAACCCTTGGCCTGAAGTTGGCCTATCGCTTCAACGATCACTGGGCCTCGGTCGAAGCCGGTAAAGGCCTAACCATCGGCCTGCACCCAGCCTCGGCGGAAATGCCGGCAGGCCGCAAAGGTTCGATGTCCATCGGCCTCGAACTCGAAGGCTCGATTCACGAAGCCGTGAAAACTCTCAAGGCCAAGGGAGTCCGTTTCCACGGCCCGGTGAACGAAGGCAAGGCGGGATCGTTTGCATCGTTCGAAGACCCGGATGGAAACCTGATCTACATCACCGAACTCAACTGGAGCCACGTGAAAAAAGGCGAAGGCCAATACCAGCACGCTTAACCTTAGAGATAGTAAAGAACGGGGGCGAAGCTCGGGAAGGGCACGACTTCAGTCGTGCCGTTAAGCCGCTGAATTGCGCGCTCTTAGGGCCTGAGGTGAGCACTTTCGTGCGGACGACTATCATTGATATTCAACGACAGGGCAGCGGCAATTTGAAAAACAATCTGGCCTAAGCTCTTCCATCGCCAAATCACCAAGTCGCACAATCACTCAAGCCCTCGCGCCCAGCTTTTCCAAAACCATTGGCCCCACCTGCGATACGCTGCCCGCGCCCAAGGTAAGAATCATGTCGCCTTCTTGCGCCACAGCCGTAATCCCACTTACCGCATCCGCGAAGGAGCCGACATACTCCGTGCGAACCCCACCCGTGTCGCGAATCGCTCGCGCCAAAGCTTCCCCGGTGATGCCGTCGATGGGCGCCTCGCTCGCCGCATAGATATCCAGCACGAACAGAGAATCCGCATCCCCAAACGCAGCCATGAAATCTTCCATCAGATCGCGCGTGCGCGTGTAGCGATGCGGCTGAAATACCACGTGAACCTTGCGAAAGCCGCACTCCCGCGCCGCCGCCAGCGTAGCTTTGATTTCCGTGGGGTGATGCCCATAATCGTCGATGACGCTCACGCCGCCAGCGCGCCCGCGCAACTGAAAGCGCCGGTCGACCCCGCGGAATTGGTCGAGCCCCGCGCGAATCGCTTCCACATCGACATCCAAGCCGACGCCCACGGCGATGGCCGCCGTGGCATTCAGAATGTTGTGCAAGCCGGGCACGCGCAGCGTGAACTCTCCCAAGTCTTTCTTCTGATAACTAACCCGAAAGCGGTTCAAGGGCTGCGAGTCGAAAGCTCCGGGCGCGCCGTTCCTCTCCAACGTGATCAGGAAATCCGATCCCCGCTTCGTGCCGTAAGTGACGGTGCGCCGCTGCGCCTGCGGCAGCAGTTTGCGCAAGACCGGATCGTCGTTGCACACTACCACGATCCCGTAGAACGGAACTCGGTCCATAAACTCCAGAAAGGTTTTCTTCACGTCGCGCATGTTGCGATAGCAATCCATGTGCTCGCGGTCGATGTTGGTTACCACGGAAAGAATGGGGGACAATTTCAAAAACGACCGATCGCTCTCATCGGCTTCGGCCACCAGATATTGCGACTTGCCCAGCCGCGCATTCGACCCCATCGCATCCACGCGCCCGCCCACCACCACGGTCGGGTCAAGCCCGCCCCCGGCCAGCACCGCTGCCACCATCGAAGTGGTCGTGGTCTTGCCGTGCATGCCGGCGATGGCGATGCCATATTTCAGCCGCATCAACTCGGCCAGCATCTCCGCCCGCTGGATCACCGGCACATGCCGCCAGTGCGCTTCGATGACCTCTGGATTTTCCGCGGCAATGGCCGAACTGGTCACCACCACTTCGGCGCCGGAAATATTCTCCGCGCGATGCCCTTCGAAAATCGCAGCCCCCAGTCCAGCCAGCCGCTGCGTCACCGCGGAGCTCTTCAAGTCCGATCCCGAAACCCGGTAGCCGAGATTCAGCAACACCTCGGCAATCCCGCTCATGCCGATCCCCCCAATGCCCACGAAATGGATCTGCTGAATCTTGGCAAACATAAGTAAGACATTGACTCATTGACTCAATCACGCAATGACTCAATGGCACTCACTCCCACTGCGAGGTATGCCGCTGCAGCCACCAGCAGGCCGGATTCCCCTGTTGCGGAAAGATAGATCGGCTGCACGTTTCCAGCACCGTCCCGGTAAAGTCGTACTCCACTTTATTGCCCTTCAGCGGTGTAGCCAGAAACTGATTCACCGGCACCGAACCAAAAGCGGTCCCCCGCGCCACTTTCATGCGCAACACGATCCAGTCGCCTGCGTAGAGAATTGCGACGAGCACGATCAACCAGGTTACCGCTCGTCCCAGCCGCCGCTTCCAAGTTCCCATAGGGAAAGATCTTCTGAACGCAAAAAGGAATTATCTGTGAGAATCCGCGCAAATCCGCGGCTAGTTTTCCTCGATCCCAGCCACCCGCGTCGCCATTGCCGCAATATCCCGCGCCGCGTTCGGATGCGCCAGACTCCGCGCTGCCTCGCTCATCGCCCGCAAGCGCTGCGCATCGCCGAGCAACGCCGCAATCGTCTCCGCCAGCCAGACTCCTTCGAGCTTCGACTCCTCCACCAGGACAGCCGCGCCCGAGCGCGCCAGCGCCTCGGCATTCACGCGCTGATGATCGTCCGCTGCCCGCGGAAACGGTACAAAGATCGCAGGCTTGCCCGCGGCGGTGATCTCCGCGACCGTGCTCGCCCCCGACCGGCAAACAACGAGATCAGCCCGCGCAAACGCCGCCGGCATGTCTTCGATAAATTTGAAAACCTCCGCCGATTCGCCCGGGCCCGATTCAAATAAAGATTTGTACGCCGCCAGCGCGCTATTATAGTCACGCTCGCCGGTCTGATGAATGATGTGCATCCCCGGCGCCTGCCGCCGCAACTCCGGCAGGCAGCGCATCATGGCCTCGTTGATGGCGTGCGCTCCCTGGCTACCACCAAACACGAGTAAGGTCGGCACGCCGCCCCGCTTGGGCTGAATTTCAAAAAAAGCTTGACGTACCGGCACACCGGTAACCTCCGCGTGCCGGAAATATTTTGCCGTCTCTTCAAAATGCACGGCCGCTCCAGAGACGAAACGCGCGACCACGCGATTCGCAAACCCCGGCACCACATTCGGCTCAAAGGCCAGCGTAGGAATGTGCTTCACCACGGCCGCCAGCATGGCCGGTCCCGAAGCATATCCGCCCACGCCAATCACTACGTCAGGTGCGAATTGACCCAACATCCTCCCGGCATCCCAAAGCGCGCGCGGCAAATCGAACGCCGTCGTAGCGCGAGTCACGAAGCTGACATTCTTCAGCGCCCCGACCCGCACCAGTTGCAGCGGATAACCGGCCGCGGGCACAAGGCGATTCTCGATCCCGCGCGCCGTGCCGATGAACAGCACCTCGGCCCCATAACTTTTCTTGAGTTCGTTGGCGATAGCCAGCGCCGGGATCACATGCCCTCCAGTCCCGCCGCCCGCCAGAATAGCCCGCATGAGCTGACTATAAACGATTGCGCGTTGAGAGATTGAGAGATTGAGCGATTGAATGATCGAGCGATTGAATTTAGGCGTTCAATCACTCAATGACTCAATCGCCCGATGACTCAAGGCTCTTCACTCGGCCTGCTTGGTAATATTCAGCAACACGCCCACGCAAGCCAGCGTGACAAACAACGACGATCCTCCATACGACACCAGCGGCAGCGGAATGCCCTTGGTTGGCATCATGCCTAGAACCACACTGATGTTAATAAAAGCCTGCAGCACTACCATGCTGGTAATGCCGACCGTGAGAAATCGCCCGAAGATATCTCCCGTGCGCCACGAGGCCCGCATTCCGCGCCATAAAAAAATCGCGAACAACGTCACGACGATCATCGCGCCGACCAAGCCCAACTCTTCGGCCGTGACGGCGAAAATAAAATCGGTATGCGGCTCCGGCAGGTAAAACAACTTTTGTTTTCCTTCCATCAGCCCGGTGCCGGTTATGCCGCCCGTGCCCACCGCAATCAGCGATTGAATAATGTGGAAGCCGGTCTTTTGCCGGTCGGCATAGGGATTGAGAAACGCCAGAATCCGGTCGCGTCGCCAGCTCACATGGAAGATCAGAAAATAAAGCGGCAGCAGCGCCGCTCCGAAGGCGTAAGCGAAATAACGCAGCCGCATGCCCGCGACGTAAAAAATGCAGGCCGCAATGCCGGCGCAGGCGATGGCGGTTCCAAGGTCCGGCTGCAGGACGATCAGACCGAGCAGCACGACCACCGGCGCCGCGGCCGGCAATAGAGTATTGCGCCAGTCATCGATCGAACTCGCCACCTGCCCCAGCTTGCTGCGCCCCTCGAGAAAATAGGCGAGAAAGAGAATCAATACCGGCTTGGCCAACTCTGAAGGCTGAAAGGAAAATCCGCCTACGCGAAACCAGCGATGGGTATTATGTGAGCGGTCGAGAAAAAAGACGGAGATCAGCAGCAGGGTGGTCACGCCCAGCACAGAAAACACCAGCGCCGGATTCTTGTAGCGCCGGTAGTCCACCCGCATCGCGACCACCATCGCCACCAGTCCAGCCGCCGCGCACACCAACTGCTTCAACAAAAACGCATAGGGAGATCCAAAGCGCTCCCGCGCCATCACCGCCGAGGCCGAAAACACCATGACCAGCCCCACAAACACCAGCAGCATGGTCACGGTAAACAGCCAGCGATCGACGCTCACCCGCTTTGCCATGGAGGTTCATTTCACCACGGAGTCGCGGAGACGAGGAGCAGGAATTGCGATTGTGGATTCAAGATTGTTGCTTGTCTTGGTTCCGCGCAGGATCGGTGTGAGCCCGATGCGCACTCCGGTTTCATTCGGGACTCGCGATTCGCAACTGGCTATTGAGTCTTAACCCGCGCCGCCTCGAACTCGTCGCCCTTTTGCCAGCCCACAAGCCGCGTAAGGCTAGCCGCCTCCCAGCCCAGAGCGAATCCAAAGCGCGCCATGGCGGCATCGCCCACGAAATCCATCTCCGGATGATATTCGTCGCTGGGCTGGTGATAATGCTTCTCGATATACTCCTTATTCTGTTCCACGCCCCAGGCCGTGTCGTGGCCTTTGAACTTCACGCCTTGATTAATCGAGAACGCCGGAATACCCACGCGAGCGAGACTGAAATGATCGGAGCGATAAAAATGCCCCGCCTGCGGCAGCGCATCGGGACGGATCGCCAGCCGAAATTCTCTCGCCGTGGCCTGCACCCAGGGATAAAAAGTGGTCCGCTCCGCTCCCGTGACCTCGACCTCCTCGGGCGCGCCGAGGGGCTTGACGTCGTCGTAATTTAAATCGAGGGCGATCTTGCCTGCCGGAACCGGCGGGTGCTTGCCCAGATACTCCGACCCCAGCAAGCCTTGCTCCTCGGCCGTAACGGCCGCAAAAATCAATGATCGCGCCGGCCGCTCGCGCGCCACGCTGAAAGCCCGCGCCAGTTCCAGCAAAATGCCGCAACCCGTGGCATTATCGGCGGCGCCGTTGAAAATATTGTCGCCCGGCATGTCGGGGCGAATTCCAAAGTGATCGTAGTGCGCCGTGTAGATCACCGCTTCGTCTTTCAGCTTGCGATCGGAGCCGGGCAGCATCGCCACAACATTATTCGACTCGAACTCGCGCACCTTGCTGACCATGTGAGCCTTCAACTTTGCGCCCAGTTCCACGGGATGAAACTCCCGCGACTGCGCCTCCGCCATCATCTTGTCCAAATCCATGCCGCAAGCCGCAGCCAGCTTCCTCGCCACATCAAGCTGCACCCAAGACGCCACCTTCAATGTCGGCCCATCCAACTTTAACGACGAATGCTCGCCCGAGTTCGAGTTCCGCACCACCTCCCAGGGATAACTCGCCATATCCTCGCGATGGATCAGAATCACGCCCAACGCGCCTTTGCGCGCCGCCTCTTCATACTTATAAGTCCAGCGCCCGTAATAAGTGAGCGCGTTGCCTTTGAAAAATTTGGGATCGTCCGAAGGCGGCTCGCTCACCAGCATCAGCAAAACCTTGCCGCGCACGTCCATGCCCTTGTAATCGTCCCAGTCATATTCCGGCGCCTCGATGCCGTAGCCCACATAAACGATGTCCGCATCCGCCTCGGATTGCTTCTGCTGCGTCCGGTCGTAGGCGACATATTCATCCAAAGGCTTCAAATTCATCACCGGGCCCTGCTTGGGCACCAACGAAAATTGCGTCTCCGGCAGCGTGGTGATACCCACCAGCGGCACCTTCTGCAAATACGATCCGTTATCGCCGGCGGGCTTCAACCCATATTCGGCAAATTGCGTGGCGATATACTCCGCCGCAATATCGCCGCCGCGCTGCCCGGTGCCGCGCCCCTCGAGCAAGTCGTGCGAGAGATACCGCACATGCCAGCGGATATGTTCGGGATTGATCGTCTCCATCGCGGCAAATGCAGCCGAAGGCAGCTGCACAGAAACGGCCTCGCGCTTCGCCGCCACCGGCGCGGAATTAGAAGCCGCGGCCGCGCCGACGTCGGCCCCAAACGCAAGACCGGCAGCCAGCATTGCTCCCGAGAGAATAATTATTTTCGTCATCATCGCAAGATTGTAGAGGACAGAAGAAGTTTAGTGGCAAGCTCCCCGCGGGCCACGGCACCCAAGGCCATTCCAGCCCACGCCCCTAAGACCACTGACCATCTGGCTAGGGAAGGTGACGACGTTCGGTCCTGCCGTCAAGCGTTCAAAATGAGCTCGCGCTTCCGCTCTCGATGTAAGCTCTCGCCCTCGCCGCAACTTTTTCGTGCCGCCGGCTCAGTCCCCGGCTCTCGGGCAAACCTCGGCGGCTAAAGCCGGTTGTCCCTCGTCCGTTCTCGGCATCGCCGAAGCAATGCCCGGATACGAATCTTTTTTGAGATTGAGCCGCTACCCACCATTGAAACTAAACGTCCTTAATCTCCGTAGTAGTAAAATAGCTGCCCACTCCAGCTCTGGGCAAATTTCGTCATTCAGCACACTCGAAACCGGAGGCAGCATTGGCACTCACCATCACCGCTCTTTCCAAGACGTATCCGAACGGAGTCCAAGCGCTCAAGAACCTCTCGCTCTCCATCGGCAACAATATGTTCGGACTGGTCGGCCCCAACGGCGCGGGCAAGAGTTCTCTGATGCGCACCGTGGCTACGCTGCAGGATCCCGACTCCGGTTCGATCACGCTCGACGGCATCAACGTCCTGCGCCAGAAAGATGAGGTGCGCCGCATCCTCGGCTACCTGCCGCAGGAATTCGGAGTCTATCCCAAAATCTCCGCGCTCGACATGCTGCAACACATTGCCATTATGAAAGGCATGACCGCCTCCGGCGAGCGGAAAGAGATGATCGACGCCCTGCTGCAGCAGACCAATCTCTGGGACGTGCGCAAGAAAGCGCTCTCCACTTTTTCGGGCGGCATGAAGCAGCGCTTCGGCATCGCGCAGGCGCTGCTGGGAAATCCGCGGCTGATTATCGTGGACGAACCCACCGCCGGCCTCGACCCTGCGGAGCGCAACCGCTTCCTGAATCTTCTTTCCTCCTTGGGCAGCGACCGCACCGTGATCCTCTCAACGCACATCGTCGATGACGTGCGCCAGCTCTGCCCGCGCATGGCCATCATCGCCGACGGCGAATTGCTGCTCGAAGGCGCGCCCAACGAGGCGATCTCCGCGCTTCACGGCAAAATCTGGTCGAAGGTGGTTGCCACAGACGCAGAGCTGCACTCCATCGAAGGTCAGCTCCCCGTGATCTCGACGCATCTGGTAGGAGGTCAGCACGAAGTGAGAGTCTACGCGGATTCGGCCCCTGGCGACGGTTTCAGCACCGTCGAGTCCCAACTCGAGGACGTTTATTTTCTCAATTTGTCGCAGCAGGCCAGGCACAACGTCAATTAGCGCACGGCATTTTTCTGCGCGACCGTATCCGGAGGGAGTTTCGACATGGCACTCTTTTGGGAGTTCTTCACCTTCGAACTGAAATTCCGCTTCAAGAGCGTCTCAACCTACGTTTACTTTCTGCTGTGGCTGACTTTCTCTTTTCTGCTTGTAGCCTCGGAGAGCTTTGGCCCGCTGGGCAACGCCAACGGCAAAATCCTGCTCAATTCGGCCTATGCCAACACCTTCAACGATATCGAAGTCGCGCTCTTCGGTATCATCGTGATCGCGGCCATCTTCGGGACCTCCATCCTGCGCGACTTTCAGCGCGACACTTACCAGATTCTATTTACCCAGCCGATTTCCAAATTCGCCTACCTCGGCGGGCGCTGGGCCGGTTCCTTCGTCACCGCGGTGTTTTCTTTCTCCGGCCTGCTCTTGGGCACCTATCTTGGCACTTTCGCGCCCTGGGCGGACCACACCCGCATCGCACCCAATCACCTGTGGGCTTACCTGCAGCCGTTTTTCTCGATCACGGTGGTGCAGATATTTTTTCTGGGCTCGCTGTTTTTCGCAGTCTCGGCCCTTAGCCGCAAAATCTTTATCGTCTACCTGCAAGGCGTGGCGCTGTTCATGATTTACGTGATCGGCATCACGGTGTTTATCGCCACGCGCTCGCTCGAGCGCTTCTGGTCGGGCATTCTCGATCCTCTCGGCCTCATCATGCTCGATGACATCACCCGCTACTGGACCGTCCTCGAAAAAAATTCGCTGTTCATCACCTGGTCGCCCACGCTCGCCAACGGAGTGTTTCTCTACAACCGCCTGCTCTGGATGGCGCTGGGATTGGTCTCGCTGGGAACGGTCTGGGCATTATTTCCGATGTCGGTCGAAGCGCTCACCGCCCGCTCCCAGGGCCGCCGCGCCGCCAAAGCAAAGCTGCAGGATCTCACCGAGGCCGCCCCGGTCCGCTCTCTGGTCTCGGCGCGGCTTCCGCTGGTCGATCAGGTTTTCAATTCCTCGACCACCTTTGCGCAATACCTGTCGCTCTCGCGGCTGCGGATGCGCAACATTCTTCGCGATATTCCCTTCTGGGCCATCGTCGCGCTTCTGCTCGCCTTCGGCATCAACAACGGACACTTCGCCGGCCACATCGCCGATCAAAACGTCTGGCCGGTCACCTACCTCATGGTGCAGGCCGTCGAAGGCAGCGCAGAATTGTTCCTGTTCATCGTGGCCACTCTTTATGCCGCGGAACTTCTTTGGCGCGAGCACGACACGCACTTCGATGGCATTCACGATGCACTGCCCCTGCGCGAATCCGTCGACTGGCTCTCGCGCCTCACTGCAGTGGTCGCGGTTGAACTCTTCCTCCTCGCCGTAGCCATGCTCGTGGGCATTTTCATGCAGACCATCGCCGGCTACTATCACTACGAAGTCCTCGAATACCTGAAGGAGCTTTACGTCGTCACCTTCCCGCAGGTGCTCACCTTCATCTTGCTCGCCTTCTTCGTCCAGACGCTTGTGTCGAATAAGTTCGTCGGCCACGCCATTCTGATCGGCATCTTCGTTCTCGTACCCATCCTGTACAGCTTTGGCTGGGAGAACACCCTCTACCTCTTCGGCCAGGCCCCGGCGTACACCTACTCCGACATGAACGGCTACGGCCATTTCGTCCCCGCGCTCTTCTGGTCGACCGCCTACTGGCTGGCGATTGCGGCGGTGCTGGGAGTGATCTCCATCGCCTTCGCCCGTCGCGGCGCCGAAGATTCCCTCCGCGCCCGCGCCCGCCTGGCTCTTCAGCGCGCCCCGAGGCTGGCTCCGATCGCCGTGCTCTTTCTCTTGATCGCCGCCGGCTCCGGCGGCTGGTACTACTACAACGGCCACGTGCTCAACGAATATCTCGATTCCCAGGCGCGCCGCGACATTCAGGCCGACTACGAACGCAAATATAAGCAATACGAAAATCTTCTTCAGCCCAAGATCACGGCGGTCGATGCCGCCATCAACATCTATCCCGACCGCCGCTCGTTCGAGGGCACGGTCCGCTTTACCATGCAGAACAAAACCGGCCAGCCGGTGGCCCAGATCCATCTCACCGATCACAAACAGTCGGTCACGAAGGTGCAATTCGACCGGCCGTTTCATGCGGTCAGCGCGGCGCCGCGAAATATGTACGCCATCTACGCGCTCGAGCAGCCACTGGCGCCCGGCGAAACCATCACGCTCACCTGCAACGTCGGCCACGAGAGCCGCGGCTTCCGCGACGGCAACGAACTCCCCGAACTCGCTTACAACGGAACCTTCTTCGACTCCGATTACTTCCCTTACATCGGCTACGATCGCGGGGTCGAGCTGGACGACCCGCGCCGCCGCCGCGAAGAGAAGCTTCCCGCTCTCGAAGAGATGGCGCACCGCGGCGATCCCGCGCACTCGCTCAACAATATTTTCCCCCTCGAATCCGACTGGATCACCTATCACACCTTGGTCAGCACCAGTACCGATCAAATCGTTCTGGCTCCCGGGTATTTGCAGCGCGAATGGCAGCAGAACGGCCGCCACTTTTACGAGTACAGCATGGGCTCGACCCACGTTCTCGACTTCTTCGCCTACCTTTCCGCCCGTTACCAAATCCGCAAAGAAACTTACCACGGCCGCAGCGGCGATGTTGCCCTCGAGATCTATTACGATCCGCACCATCCCTACGACCTCGACGACATGTTCGCCAGCTCGCGCGCCGGACTCGACTACTACGACAAGGTTTACAGCCCTTACCAGTTCGCGCAATTCCGCATTCTCGAGTTTCCCCGCTACCGCACCTTCGCGCAATCGTTCGCCAACACCGTGCCTTATTCCGAATCGATCGGCTTCATCGAGCGCGTGGTCAAGCCCACCGACATCGACTTCACCTACTTCGTGACCGCGCACGAACTCGGCCACCAATGGTGGGCGCATCAGCTCATCGGTGCCGACGTGGAAGGTTCGAACATGTTGTCGGAAAGCCTGGCCGAATATTCCGCGTTGCAGGTGATGGCCCATAAATATGGGCGAGACCTGATGCATCGCTACTTGCGCCACGAACTGGATCGCTACCTGCGCGAACGCGCCGGCGAATTCCGCCATGAGCCACCGCTCGCGCTCGTTCAACGCGAACCTTACGTCTGGTATCAGAAGGGCGGCCAGGTTCTCTACACTCTCGCCGACTACATCGGGGAAGATAAGGTCAATCTCGCGCTGCACAATTTCCTGATGCAGTATCGCTACGCCAATGCCAACAATCAGGTCGATGCGCATGACAACACCCGCGACGCCGCGGCCCTCGACAGCCCCTACCCAGATACGCGCATGCTGGTCGACGCGATCCGAGCCCAGACTCCGCCGGAATTGCAGTACCTGGTCGACGACGGATTCAACCGCATCATCCTCTACGACAATAAAGCCGTCTCCGCCACATCGCAGAAAACCGCCGACGGCAAATATAAAGTCACGCTGGAAGTGCAGGCCCGAAAACTGCAAGCCGACGGCAACGGCGCCGAAACGCCCGTGCCGCTGGCCGACTACATCGAGATCGGAGTGTTCAGCGGGAAGAAAGACGAAGAAAAACCGCTCTATCTAAAGAAGGAAAGAATCACGGAGGAACACCGAGCCTTCGAGATCACAGTCGATCAGCAGCCCACGCTGGCGGGCATCGACCCCTACAACAAACTCATCGACCGCAACGCCGACGACAACATGATCGACATAGCCAAGCAGTAAAACCGACCTCGGACCACGGAGCTCAGACGCCAGGCCTCGGACCCAAGAAGGGTTTAGCCCGAGGCCCGAGGCCCGACCTACTGCTGCTGCGGAGGCCCCTGCTGCCCCGCGCCGCCCTCCCGGCGCTCTTCCATGCGCTGCTCGCGCCGAGCCTGCATCTCATCAAACTTTTTCTGCTGCGCAGGGCTGAGCACGCCGCGAATCTGGGCGTCGGCGTTCTGCCGAATCTCCGTCATCTTGGCGTGGCGATCGGGTTGCGAAAGCGAACTGTTCTCATGCACGCTTTCCATCTGCGAGCGCGCCGACTCCAGGGTTTGCCGAACTTTCGTCTGCTGCTCCGGCGTCAGGTTCAGATGCCGGGTCAACTCCGCGGTACGCCGCGCCGGGTCGAGCCCGTGATGACGCATACCGTTTTCTTGTGGGCCCTGCTCCTGCGCGGGTTGATCCTGAGCGGGCTGCCCCTGGGCGGCTGGCGGAGCTGCATTGCCCGACGGCGCGTCTTGCGCCCCTGCGAACGGCGCGGCCATCGCCATGAGCGACGCCGCAAATAAAACCACCAAATGTTGCTTACGCATAAATCTCCTTTGTTGAACCGATGTGGCTAAGGGTATGAACCGAATTATCCTCCGAAAGTTGCGCCTGGGACCAACCTTCCGCCAACCTTTGCATAACTTTAGGAAACCCGCTCCAATTCGGGCCAGAAAGCGATTTGCGAAGCCGAGAGGCGGCCGTCAAGGGGCGGCATTGAAAGGGTGCGGCTTCAGCCGCGCCGCAAGCGTCACCCAAGACCAAAACCGGCTTCGGGCTGCGGAAAATCCGTTTTGGTTTGGGAAGGGCACGAGTTCCACTCGTGCCGTTTAGCTGTTTAAAATGATTCCGCGCTTCAGCACCTGGGGTAAGCCTCTGGGGCCGCGCACGACTTTTCCGGAGCCTCGTGAACCAGCTATCTCGACTCTGCATACACTCTTAGAACGTCACCCGCGCCGCCAACTGGCCGATGCGCGGCGTCGCACCGCGAAAACTGCCGGTAGCAGTAATCTGACCAAAGGTCGGCCCCGTAATGTTAGTCGTGCCCTGCAACACGGTCGGCTGGGCAAACTCCGGATGGTTGAGCACGTTGAAAAATTCCGCGCGCAATTCCAAACTCACGCGCTCGTTAATCGCGGTAGTCTTCGCCAAAGCAACGTCAAAATTCGTAAGGTGAGGTCCGCGCAGAAGATTCCGCGGTATCCCATAGGTACGATCCACCGGATTATTCACGGGGTCGACCGCCGGGAAGCATGGATTCGGCGCCCCGCTATCGAAGTAAGCGCTATTCTCCTCCGGCACATTGGAGAAGGCGTTGGGATTAAACATGAAGTTCCCCGTAACCGGCGTCGTGGTAATCACGCACTTCGTCCCGCTGGGGTTCGTGCCGTAGGTAATTTCGTTAATCGTGTGCTTCTGCCGCGGATCATACGTTTGAATCGGGCCGACCAAGGCCGCGCGCGAGAGATAAGGATCGCCTGCGCCCGAAGTTCCCGGATTCAGCGGATCGCTCAACCCCGGCAAAGACGCGGGAATATCGAACGGAAATCCAGTTCGCCAGGTCACGATGGGATACACGCTCCAGCCCTTGGTCAGCCGCGACGGCCCCGAACTCCACATCCGGTCGATGGGCAAATCCCAACCCCCGCTGAAGCTGATGCGCTGCCGCACATCGCTATCCCCCGAAGCGTAAAAGAGATGCGGGCTGTAAGCCGGCACCGTCGAATTCCGCTGCGCAAACCCCGAGGCATTATCCAGATTATGGCCCAGCGTATAAGACAAGGTGTAATACACCGTGCCCAGGCTGGAAGTCTTCGGTTCCCGCGTCAGGCTGGCCTCCAGCGCGTTGTAATTGGCGTTCGACACATTCTTAAATTCGGGCATTTGCCCATAGCACAGGATGCCGACGTTGGTTCCGCAAGTGCTGTTGCCGGGAATCAGATCGAGCACTCGATCGGTCGTGCCTAGCACCATGGGATTGATATCCACCAGCGATGTCAATCCATGAGAAGAACTTCCGACGTAATTCGTCTCCAGCACCACGCTCGCGGGCAACTCGTGCTGAAAACTCAAATTGTATTGGTAAACATAAGGCGTCCGCAGATGGGGATCGACCACATACACAAAGCCCGAGCTGTTGATGGGAACGTAGGACGCGAAACTGACGTCGCTCGGGGGCGGTGTAGAAGGAAAAGGATTGGTCACACCTGCGGCGACGAAGGGCTGGTTCAAGTAATTGAGCGGTCCGTTCTGTCCCGGTCCCACTTGGTTGAAAAATAATCCCGCCGTAGCCACAAAGGGCGCTTGCCCGTTGAACTGCAGATTATCCTCACCCTTCAGAATGTCGTAGAAGAGCCCAATGCCGCCGCGCAAACTGGTCTTGCCCGTCCCCTTAGGATCCCAGGCAAAACCGAAACGCGGCGCAAAATTCTTCTTGTCGGGAAAGTTGGTGCCCAGGGGTGCGCCCGGATCGCCCGGAAATACCAGCCCCGGCGGCGCATTGGGGAAGCGTCGCGACTGCTCCCCAGGAATCACCGAAAATGTGCGCCCCTCCGTGTCCGCCTTCGGCGTGTTGTATTCGTAGCGTAGCCCCAGCGTCAGAACTAGATTCTTGCGCGCATGCCATTCGTCCTGCGCAAACACGTAGGTACTTTTGCTGCGAATGTTCGAGGGAGCCTTGGCGCCCTGAATGTAGTCGTAGGGAATCCCGAGCAGAAAGTCCGCATACGAGTTCCCCGAACCAATTCCACCCTGACCGTAGAAATCAAATTCGCCGTTGATGATGTAGTCGTAGGCCAGATTCTCCTGGTAAGGGGAAAATCCCGCGCCGAATTTCCAGTTATGCGGACCGCGAGTCCAAGAAACCGCGTCGGTCCAGGAAAACGTGTTTTCCACATAACGCGTCGGCCCGTTCTCGCTGTTTCCAATCTGAAGCCCGGTGTCAAAAAACAGGTTGGTAGGCCCCGTCGGCTGGTCCGGAGTAACTGCGATTCCCAAAGCCACCGGCGCAGGCAGTTTATCGCCCGGAGTGTCATGCAAAAAGTTACTGCGATGCGTCACGAAATGAAATTCATTCAACAGCGTCGGTGATAAAATCCGCGTATATCCAAAATTTGTGAAGTAGTAGTTCACCGTGTTAAGGCTGGGGAAGCCGGGAACGGTGGCATACGGAAACGGATTCAGCGTCCCATTGTAGGGATCGCCGGCGCGGTCGTAGCCGAAGGTGACGGCAAGTTTATCCTTTGCGCTGATGAAATCAAATTTGGAGGTCAACTCGTTGCGATTATCCTGCTCGTTCACCGAGGTCGAAAGCAGGCCCAAAGGCGCGGTGGGAATGAGATTATTCTTGATGTAGGCCTGCGCGACGCTGTTGATCGAAGTTGGAGCGATGATGCCTTGCGCCGCCAGCGCCGGATTGGGCTGAAAGAATGGGTTATTCTGCAGAAACGACACCACATTTGGGTCGGGCACGCATAGCTGGCAGGATGCCCCGTTGGCAGCTTGCGAGAAGTTGCCCTGCAGCTCCAGCGGCGTAAACACCGAGGCGTCGGTGATGGGCTCCGCCTGCACCTGCCTCTGCCCCTGGTAAGCCAGAAAAAAGAAGATACGGTGTTTCACGATCGGGCCGCCCAGCGTGCCGCCAAATTGGTTGCGCTTGAGGTCGAGCCGCGGAACGTTATTCTCCACGTTGAAGTAGTCGTTAGCGTCAAAAGCCCGGTTGCGGATGAACTCAAACCCGCTGCCGTGAAACGCGTCGGTTCCCGACTTCACCACCACGCTGATGATGCCGCCGCCGTTGCGGCCATACTCCGCCGTGTAGTTACTGGTGAGCAGGCGGAACTCCGCAATCGAATCGGGGTTGGGGTCGAGTAGGTTGCTGTTATCGAGCAAGTCGTTGTTGAGTCCCCCGTCCAGCAGGAAAGTAACCGAATCGGTGCGCCCGCCGGCAATGCTGTAATTGCCCGCGCCGGTGTTGTCGTCATTGCTCTCCGTCACGCCCGGCTGCAGCAGAGCCAGATCGAGCACGTCGCGGCCGTTCAGCGGCATGTTCGTAAGGGTGCGCCCGGTTACCGATTGCCCCAGCGTCGCGTTCACGGTTTCAACCGGCGCGGCCTCAGCGCCCACGTCTACCGTTTGCGCCTCCGCGCCCACCACCAGCTTGATATCGATGCGCAGCGACTGATTAATCAGCAACTGCTGCTCGTTGCTGATCGCGGTGCGAAAGCCCTCATGCTTTGCCGTCACCCGGTAATTGCCGATGGGCAGCGCCAGCTCCTGAAAATATCCATTCGCGTCGGTGGTGGCCTTGCGGCTGACCTGCGTAGCCGTGTTGGTCACCGTGATCTGCACAGCCGGAACCACAGCCCCTGCCGGATCGTAAACCGTGCCCAGAACTCTCCCGGTCGCATCCTGCGCGGTAGAAGAAGAAGAGAAAAGCAGTACGAAGATGGACAACGCCACAACCAGAGTCGACCAAACCGCCAGCCTCGCGGATCGCATCCAGGGCCCCCAGCTCTCGCACCAACGCGAAAGCATCTGTTGAGATTTTTCTTTCAGCCCTCGCGCCGCCTCGCCGCTCTTGGCACAGTCGTCCGCCATAAGCTGAACACAGCATCTTCTCGCGTGGGAAGCAAATCGAAGGCCCGCCCAGTTTACGCTGCTGCGAGCGACTCCAGCAACGGCGAAGGGAATTCTGGGAATTCTGGCAGTCTTCGAATTCAGCTTTGGTTTTCTCGCGACCTTGGCGAACCTGAGTGCACTTCACGGCAAAAGGCTTTTGCTCTCGGCTACAGACAAGCCGCGTCAGCGCGAAGGCGTTGCCACACCTGCTCAACCTGCGCCCGCGTTCGCTCGAGCGATCCGGAGTTGTCGATCACGAAGTCCGCAGCTTTGATTTTTTCTTCCTCGGGGAGTTGTGCAGCCATGCGCCGCGCCACTTCTTTGCGCGCCGCTTCCAGCGAAAGCTTCTGGCGCTTGGCAAAGCGTGCCACCCGCTGCTCATCGCTGCAAGTGAGGACGATGAGCCGGTCGAAACTCTTGGCCGCGCCCGCCTCCAGAATCAGCGCCGCCTCCACCATCGCGACGCCCTCAGGGTTTTGGCGTCCCATCTCGTCCATCCACTCATTCTGGCTGCGAATCACCGCCGGGTGCACGATGCGGTTCAGCTCCTGAATGCGCTCCGGAATCGTAGCCGCCGCCGCAATCTGCCCGCTGTTCGCAGTGGAGGAAGCCGATCCAAAAGCCGCCTCGGCCAGCTTGCCGCGGTTGATGCTGAGGTCGGGATTGAGAATCCCTCCGCCGAAGTGCCGAACCACTTCGTTGTAGACCGGCTGCCCGGGCAGCATCAGTTCGTGGGCGATGCGATCCGCCTGCACCAGATGCGCGCCCAGCGTGACAAACATTTCCCCGACCACAGATTTGCCCGAGGCGATGCCGCCCGTCAGCCCGACTTTCAGCAAACGCCCTCCATGCCAAGAAAACTCACCTCAGAGTCACACAGAAAATCCTGTTTTCCCTTTTCTCGGTGTCTCCGTGACTCCTTCGAAAATGCCGTATCGCTTATGAACGAAAGTCTGCCCAAAGCCCAGAGGCGTACCTTGTAAAAACCCATGTCCCCGTGTTTAAAGGTTTTGGGTTTCGGCCACCAACATTTTCATCGCCAGTTGTGAGCGGAATCGCTCAGGCCAAACTCTGGGATGAATTGTCATGAGGTGGTTAAGCCCGTGACAGTTCCGGCACCCGGCTGCCGCGCCGCAGCTTCGCGGCCTTCACCGTGTTATACATCAGCATCGCGATGGTCAGCGGCCCCACCCCGCCTGGAACGGGTGTGAGCGCGCCCGCCGCGTCCGCCACTTCGGGGTGCACGTCGCCGACCAGAGTCGATCCCCTCTTCTCGAAGGCGGACTCGCGCTGTGCGTGCGCCGGCGACCCGCTTCCAAACAGCCGCTGGAATTCCGCCCGATCGCTAACTTTGTTCATGCCCACATCGATCACGGTTGCGCCTGGCTTCACGAAATCGCGCGTAATCATGCCGGCGCGCCCGATTGCGGCCACCAGAATATCGGCGCGCCGGCAAACCTCTGCCAAATCCCGCGTCTTCGAGTGGCACACCGTAACCGTAGCATTGGCATTCAGCAACAGCATGGCAACCGGCTTTCCCACGATGTCGCTCCGCCCTACGACCACGCATTCCTGCCCGGCAATCGGGATGTGGCTGCGTTTCAGAATTTCGATGATGCCCGCGGGCGTGCACGGAACCAACCCAGGACGCTGCGTCGAGAGCAAGCCCACATTAAGAGGATGGAATCCGTCAACGTCCTTGGCGGGATCGACCGCCAGCAGCACTTTCTTCGCGTCCACGTCTTCGGGCAGCGGCAACTGCACCAGGATGCCGTCGATCGCATCGCGGCGGTTTAACTCCCCGACCATGGCGAGCAGTTCCGCGGTGGTAGCTGAGGGCGGCGTAAGCTGTTCGCTCACCAAGCCAACTTCATGGCAAGCCTTCATCTTGCCGCGCACATACACTTCCGAAGCCGGATTGTGCCCCACGAGAATGACGGCCAGACCGGGCCGCGCTCCCGCGCCAGCCATGGCGGCAACCTCCGCGGCCACCTCCCGGCGGATCTCGCCGGCGATTTGTGCCCCATCAAGAATTCTCGCAGCCATAGTTTCGTTCCGTTGAGATTCTATCGCAGCAGCCACCGGTCCCCAGTCCCGACTCCCCAGTCCTGAGAGTAAACGCTCGGAAGAGGCTGAAAGCTTACTACAACATTCCGGCCATGATGGTGGCGTGCAGTCGGGGTCGTCGGGTCAGGCATTCAGTACTCGCGACTAGGTACTAGGCACTGGCAGTACAATGCCTGCATGATTGCCAAAGAACTCCTGGAAATTCTGGTTTGCCCCGCCTGCAAGCAGCCCCTCGACTACCGGCAGAAACCCGAAAGCCTCAAATGTCCGCAATGCCGCCGCGTCTACGCGGTGAAAGACAACATCCCGATCATGCTGCTAGACGAGGCCAAGATCGAGACCGATTAGCTTGCCGATGTGGGGACAACCGCCCCCGGCTGTCTTTCGAGCGCAGCTCGATTTCTTAGTCCCGCCGCTCCCGATTCAGTCCCCTGTGAGCGGCGTCTACCGAAACCCGGCGCAGTTCACCCGGGTGAGGGATCTCCGGCTAGGCATGAAATGCGCGATACGAGAACCTTGGCTCCCCCTGCAAAACGGCTGCCCAAGTTAATTAACTCCGCCAAAAGAGCCGATCCCCTACCAATTTTTACTTCCCCTTGACATCCCCGGCATCCGCCTAACGTATCTTCCCCCAATGCTCAGGATTCTAAGCTCGCCCTGTGCTCATTCCCGCCCGAAAGCGACACTCTGTGTCAACTTCGGGACGCGGATCGCACCGAGGGTACCTCGCTGTTGATTACCGGTCGCCACCCGTCGGGTCGCAACTTCCAATATCCACGGGGGTTTATGAATCTAAAGCAGCCTGCATTCCGTATATAGAACGAGAGGGCAGTCACGGCAGTTTAATTGCATGCAACTTGCTTGGCTGCCGATGAGTCTAATAGCTACATGTTGTCAGGGTCGGAGTCGGAGGTGATGACGGCCATGTTTGAAAATAGCGGAAGGTTCGACCAAGTGAAGTTCGAAGCCATTAACGATAAAGACCGATTCACGGCCACGGAACTGGCAGCTCTGCGCAGCGATCTGCTGCAGGGGGGCATGATCGATTCCTACGAAGCCGCTGAATTGCTGCAGGTTTTCCTGATGGGCCGCGGTTATGGCGTCTCACCCAAGGCCGCGCTCGATGCCGCCGGCCGCGTCGAGATGGCCGGCTGCGCCCTGCCCGTGCTGCAGCACGAACTGGAGAATCTAGCGCTCGTAATGTAAGTCTGCGCCCGGGACCGGTGACCCCGTGGCGCAATCTCAACCGCGGGAGATAAAGTTGACAGCGCGCCCGCAATGTTGAGACTGTGCCAGTCTTGCGATGAGACGAGTGGTTTGTCATCCCGAGCGCAGCGAGGGACCTTGGTCTCAGCCGGCGCCGGCAAGAGTCTAGAAATTTCAACCTTCTGAGCCGATTTCGTATCAGGGCATGCCGTCTCGCCGTAAAGCTTCAAATCGGCTTCGTACCACTCTAGGTTAGAAACACTGCAGCAGTCATCCCCGAGCACCCCGAGTCCCCGAGTACGCAAGATGTTTCCCAGAAATCCACAGCCACCTGTGACATCTGCCCTTATACCCGCTCGCCAATCCCTCCATGATAGCCCCGCAGGTGGAGTAATTTCGTTCGTGGCAGCAAGCGGCGCGGCGGCGAAGAATCGCCTCGCAACTCCTTTGTTTCACGCACTTTGATATCTAATTTATTTAGAGGACGGATTTTACGAAGAATTTCTTGCTAACTTGATGATTTCAAACCAGGCGAGTCCTGGATTTTTGGCGCGTCCGGCTGTTCGCCGCCCGAGGGTGAAGGGCAAAACGGATCTGGCCGCAAAATTTATTTTTTCTTCGCCGCCGCGGCGGCGGCCGCTCGGGCGGCGCGCTCCTGCAGCGCTAACGTGACGACCTGCATCATGTCGTCCTGGGGGGCGGGCTTGCCGGTCCAGATTTCGAATTGCCGCGCGGCCTGGTGGACGAACATCTCCACGCCAAGAATGACCTGCGCGCCGCGCGCTTTGGCGAACTTCAGCAGCCGGGTTTCGACCGGGTCGTAAATCATGTCGAAGACGTAGCGGGAGTTGATTTCTTTTTCCTGCAACGGGCTCTCGTGCGTATTGCCCATGCCCACGGGCGTGGCGTTGACGATGACATCGAAGGCCAGCTTTTTGAGATCGGCGCGCTTGATCGAACGCGCGTGCGCCCTCCGCGCCAGCTTTTGCGCGGGAGCCGCGCTGCGATTTAGGATGTAGACCTCGGCGCCGCGTTCTTTCAGGCCGAAGACGGCGGCGCGCGCGGCGCCTCCGGCACCGAGCACCAGAATTTTAGCGTCTTGCAGAGTGCTCAGCCGGCGCTCCAGCGGTCGCACCACGCCCGATGTATCGGTATTGAAGCCGTAGAGTTTGCCATCCTGCGCGCGCACCACTGTGTTGCAGGCTCCGATCTTCGTGGTGTGGGAGTCGGTGTTATCGAGATAAGGAAGAATTGCCTCTTTATAGGGCATGGTGATGCTGAGGCCATGAATCGGAATCTCGCGCACGCAAGTGAGCAGATCTTTCAGAGTCTTGGCGTGCAGCGAAAGGTAGACCGCGTTCACGTTCTCGCGGCGAAAGGCCGCGTTCATGATCGCTGGAGAAAGTGAGTGCGCGACGGGGTCTCCGGCCACGCCGTAGACCCGGGTTGCAGCATCGACTTGCTCGATGCGGTAGAGGCTGCGCAGATCCTGCGCCGTGACTTGGCCCGGACCGGTTTCCTCTCCAGGGCTGACGGCGGCGAAGGTAAAGACGCTGCCGGCGCGCACTCCGAGCACGCGGCTGATGATGCCCTGCTCGCCCATGCAGATGCCGACGGTAGATTGCTTGTCCGCTTCGCGGCCCAGGAATTGGATCATCGCCACGTTGTCGGAAAGGGTCGTTGCGGTGCTGACTACCTTATAGAAATCGGCGGGGAAGGCCTTCATCTTCTCCAGAGTTTCGTCGAGCTTCTTGGTGCCGCGGAAGTCATGGAAAGAAAGGAGCAGCCCAGCCCGGGCGCGCAGCTTCTGCAGTTGCGCGGGCTTGCACTTAAGCGCGGTCTGCAGTTCCACATCGACCAACTGGCAACCCGCGGCGGCAGCCTTGCCCAGCAGTTCGAGCTGGGCGGCGATCGAGCCGCGAAAGCGACCTCCACTGGCCGCGCGGCGGCAGGTCGCGATGACCACGGTGCCGGGGTGGTTCTCCACAAATTGTTTGACCTTCGGGAGCCCCAACGCCGGCTTTGAAAGATAGTCCAAGCGGAACTCCAGGAAGGAGTTATCGCGAATCAGTGTGTCCGCCTTCTCGACCAGGTTGGCGGCGTCGGAGGCGGCCACGGCGACACAAACCCTCGGCAGCCGCAGGGGAAGGCGGGGGAAGGGATTTTTAGCGGCAGAAATCATCTTGAATCAGCAGGTTGAATCAAACTTGCATAAATCCGGTACAGGCCATCGGCTTTGATAATTTCGGTCTTAATAATTTCGGTTTTAACAATTAAGGTTCGGCGCGAATCTTACAGGGGCGGAATTGCAGATGCAACAGGGGATTCACAATTCGGCGAAAAAACTCTCTTTCCGCGTGCAGCCTAACACCGTCGTAACCTTGACCCCCTCTTACCCGCTTGTTACCTTCCAGCCAGAGCCTTGATTTCGCGACAACTGTCTGGGGGATCGGCGCGGTCTGCCCTTCTCGGAGGTAACATGAAGAAAACAGGACTTTTATCGATATTGCTGGCCGGCGTCACCTGGGCCCAAACGGCAACCAATGCCATAGCGCCACCGACGCCTCCCGGCACCGTGCTTACGTCGGAAACCTTCCCGGTTCAGCGCATCGTCATGCCCACTTACGCCGATCTGTATTGCGCGGGTTTCCTCAGCCGGCAAAGCCTGCCCGACTCCAACTACGTGGCCGGCGGCTTGCAAACGCCCACCGACACCAAGTTCGTCCGCAACGACGTCATCTATCTGCACGGCAGCGGATATACCGCCGGGGCGGAATACGAAATTGTGCGCGCCTTGCGCGACATCAACGAGTACGAAATGTTTCCCGGGCAGCACAAACTGCTCAAAGCCACGGGGACGCCTTATGCGGAAGTTGGCCGGGTTCGCGTGGTCGACACCCGCACCAAATCGGCGGTCGCCATGGTCGAGTATTCCTGCGATCCCATCAGTCCTGGGGACACTGCGATTCCCTTCGCCGAAAAAACCACGGTGCCCTTTCATCCGCCGCTGCTCTTTGACCGCTTTCTTCCCGTGGGCAGCAAGGTTTCGGGACGCATAGTAATGGCCAGGGATTTCGACTCCGAGCTGGGGACTGGCCAGAAAGTTTTTATGAACGTGGGCGCGAACCAGGGAGTCAAGGTGGGCGACTACTTCCGCGCCGTCCGCAGCTACACCGCGGATCTGGCCGACCCCGTGGATTCGCTTTCCTTCCGGGCCCAGATCAGCGAAGACACGCAGAAGAAGCAGTCCACCTTCGATCCTCAGCTGTTTGAAAAGGGGAACGGTCCCGTGATCCACGTTCGAGATCTGCCTCGCCGCGCCGTGGGTGAGATCGTCATCATCGGCACCACGGCGACCACAGCCACCGGCATGATCGTGTTCGCCATGGAAGATGTGCATGCCGGCGACGCCGTCGAGTTCGACGATCAGGCTCAGGTGCAGTAGTCCCGCTTGCGCATCGAGAACGGCCCATCGCTGGAACGATGGGCCGTTTTCCTTCTCGGCGCCCTGCGGCGGCTGCGTATCCGAGATCAACCTGTCCACTTCGCGCCCGTCTTTCTCGCGCCCGTCTTTCTCGCGCCCGTCTTTTTCACGCCCGTCTTTAAAGTCTGCCTGATCTTTTCCGCTGAACAGCGGTTACTTTGAAGCGCAGCTTTGGCTTCGTCATCGCAGCCCTCCGGGAAATGTTTGCTGTAGACTCTAACCCGATGCGGGTGCGGCAACCCCCCGCTACGAAGCCATGATGGCGACTCCCTCCCAAGCTCAACCCGCTTCCGCACCAAGGCAGCCCGCTTTGGTGATTATTGCGGAAGGCTGGTTCCTGATGGGCTCAGATTCGGGCCAGGATTGCGAGCGCCCGGTGCATCGCGTTTGGATCGATAGTTTTCTGCTCGCGGCCACGCAAGTCACCAATGCCGAGTACGGACACGTCTTGCGAGCCACAGGGGCAGAGCCCCCGCCATTCTGGCAGGAGCGGAATTTCGATCATCCGAATCAGCCGGTGGTTGGGGTTTCCTGGATCGAGGCCGACCGATATTGCCAATGCCTGTCGTGGCAAACGGGCCGCACTTACCGTTTACCTACCGAGGCAGAATGGGAGCGCGCGGCGCGCGGCAAACTCGAGCAGAACAGTTTTCCTTGGGGCAACGACCCGCCGCAATCCTTGCCGGATTACGGCACTCGCTGGCAAGCTGGCCCTGAGCAAGTGGCCCGCTACGCGCCCAACGCCTTTGGACTATACGATATTTGCGAAAACATCCATGAGTGGTGCAGCGATTGGTACGCTGCCGACTACTACGCGCTGTCGCCGCAGCGCAATCCGCGGGGGCCGGAGCAAGGTCAACGGAAGGCCTCGCGCGGCGGATCTTGGCGGCATCACGTGAAAGTGGCGCGCTGCTCGGCCAGGTCGAGCATTCCGCCGGAATTTCAGTACGCAGATTATGGATTCCGCGTGGCCTCGGATAAGTAGCGGACGGTAGCGCCGGCGTCCCGCCGGCTGTCGCGGGAGCGTCTCGCTCCCGCAGCCAAGGCGAACCATGCCGCCTGCGTTTACAATCGCTTGAGCGTTCGAGTCAGTCGCCTCACGGAAAAACAGAAAGATGTTTCAACCTGATCTTCTCGTTAACAAACGCATCCTCATCACCGGCGGCGGCACGGGCCTGGGCAAAGCAATGGCTCAGCGCTTTCTCGAGCTGGGCGCGACCGTTTACATCTGTGGGCGCCGCGAAGATGTGCTGCAATACACTGCCGCAGAACTTTCCGCGCTAACGAAAGCCACAATCAAAGCTCTGCCCTGCGACGTTCGCAACCTCGACGCCGTCGAGGCCATGATCGAATCCATCTGGAAAGATGGCGCCCTCGACAACCTCGTGAACAATGCGGCGGGCAATTTCATCGCGCGTACCGAGGAGCTTTCCCCACGCGCCTTCGACGCCGTGCTGGGCATCGTGTTGCAGGGCACGCTGCATGCGACGATGGCTTGCGGGCGGCGCTGGCTGCGGGCGAAGCACAAAGGAACCGTGCTCAGCATTTCGGCTACGTATGCTCCAGTCGGCTCGGCCTACGTTGTGCCTTCGGCGGTCGCGAAAGCCGGGGTGGAAGCTCTGATGCGCAGTCTGGCGGTGGAATGGGGCGACCGCGGCATTCGCATGAACGCGATTGCGCCCGGCCCAATTCCCACGCAGGGAGCGTTCTCGCGCGTCCTGCCGCGTCCGGAACTCGAAAAGCTCGCGCTGGAGCGCAATCCTCTTCATCGCTTCGGGACGGTGGAAGAGCTCGCCAACCTCGCCGCGTTTCTGGTGAGCGACGGCTCCGGTTACATCAATGGGGAAGTCATTCGCATGGATGGCGGCGAGTTTTTGCAGGGCGCTGGAGAGTTTAGCAATTTGGGCCGCCTGCTCACGAACGAAGACTGGGAGTCGCTGAAACCGCGCAAGGCGAAAGCCTAGCAGGGCGAGAGTCTTGTTCACTTCTGGCGGCGCGGCGGGCGAGACGCCCCCAGGGACGGCGGTGCTACGGCCGCCGCCGCTTTTTAGCTGCGGTCTCCGGAGGGATACACGAGCGCCTTCAGCACCATGTTCACCAGGCTGAGCACGATTGCGCCGACAAAGGCCGCGAAGAATGTGCGGACTTGAAATCCGGGCGAGAGCAGCGCGGAGGCCAACTTCAGCATCAGCGCGTTGATTACCAGCCAGAACAATCCCAGCGTGATCAGGGTGAGCGGAAAAGTCAAAATCTTCAACAGCATACCCACGGTCGCGTTGACGAAACCGATCACCAGGGCTGCGATCAGCGCCGCCACCGGGCCGCTGACGAAAATTCCCGGCACCACGTGCGCCACAATCCACACCGCCAGCGCGCTCAAAACCCAGTTTAATAGCAGCCGCATTTTCGTTCTCGCTTCCTGCGTCGATGAAGTTTAACGCCTTGGAACCCGCGTCAGAGTTATATCTCGGGAACTATATCAAGGAATCGGGTTTGTGTCCTTCGGTCACGGCCTCGCAAATAATTCACCGCGGCTTCGCCTTGGGCGCGGCGCGCTGCGGTAGACTACACGTGCTCTCAGGAGGAATACGGTAATGCCCGAACCCGCTCTGACCGGATCAGAATTCAAAAAGCAATTGCACGATGGAATCCCGAAGATGGGATTGTTCATCAACTCGCACAGTCCCACCGTCGTCGAACAACTGGCGTACAGTGGCTACGATTGGCTGCTGGTCGATACCCAACACGGCCCCATGCAGAACGAAAAACTCTCGGCGATGCTTAGCGGCGTTGCCAATGGCGGGGCGAAGTCGCTGGTTCGCGTCGGGTCTTACAGCGACCGGCCTGGCATTCAGCAGGCGCTCGATCTCGGCGCCGATGGCGTTCTCATTCCTTACATCAATACCGCCGAAGAAGCCCGCCAGGCGATCAGTTGCACGAAGTATCCAACGGTAGGTACGCGCTCGGTTTACTTTCCGCAACGCAGCATGAACAAAGCCGGCTTGCTCGGTTACGCCGGCAAGTTCAATACGGATGGCATTGTCGCGCTGCAGGTGGAGACGGCGGCTTGCATCGAGAATATGGCGGAGATCGCCGCCGTGCCGGGCGTCGACATTCTTTTTTTGGGGCAGAATGATCTTTGCATGTCGATGGGCCTCTATAACAAATATGAATTTCCGCACATGTACACTTCGCCCGAACTCGACGCGGCGACGAAGAAACTGATCGAGCAGGCGCGCAAGAATAATGTCATTCTGGGATTATTTTTGTTCGGCACGGCGCGCGTCGGCGAATTTCTGGACAAAGGCTTTACCTTTATAAGCGTGGGCAACGATCTGCATCACGTCCTCACGCAAACCGCCGCTTACGTTGGCGACATGGAGAAAGTTTCGCAGGAGAAGGGCAAGCCCTGGAAGCGGAGGCCGACGGCGCTGTTCTAGCCGGCCAGGCTCGTGTGGGGCGGACACTCGTGTCCGCCAGCGAGCGCCAGCGGCGCTCTCAGTGTTTATCCCGAGAGTGTTTCGAGAATAAATCCATGAGCCTTCCGCTAACCGAAACCGAGGTCCGCGTTCTCGGTGCGCTGATTGAAAAGGACATCACCACTCCCGATTACTATCCGCTTTCGCTGAACGCGCTGGTGAACGCGTGCAACCAGAAAAATAATCGCGAGCCGGTGATGAATCTCGACGAAGATTCGGTCAGCCACTCTTTGGCGAGCTTGCAGGAGAAACGCCTGGCAGGACCTGCGAGCGGGGCGGATAGTCGGGTCACGAAGTACGAACACCGACTGCAGGAAGTATTCAACTTTGACCGGCGCGAGATCGCCATCGTGTGCGTGCTGCTGCTGCGCGGACCGCAGACTCCCGGCGAACTGCGCGGGCGCACGGATCGGATGTACCGCTTCGAAGTGCTCGACGATGTGCTCTCGACTCTCGATCGTCTGGCGCAGCGCGAGCCTCCTCTGACCGCGGTGCTGCCGCGGCAGCCTGGAACGAAGGAATCGAGATACATGCATTTGTTCTCCGGGGACGCGCCGCAGGTAGAGGCGACGGCTTTGCGAGTCCCATCTCACCCTTCCGCCGATCGCATTTCACAGCTCGAGAGCGAGGTGGCGGAGTTGCGAAGGGAACTTGCAGAAATCCAAGCGCAGTTTGCGGCCTTCCGCAAGCAGTTCGAATAGTTTATTGAGGATGATTTGCCATGTGGTGCGTGACGCCCGGAGGAGTCGCGGAAATGGTGCGCCGGGCGGGGCCTGGCGTCGGATGCAGCCGGGCATCCTGTAATGGAAGACCGCGAATGGAAGACCGCGCAGACTCGGTTAATACGCCTTTCTCGGGCGCCACTTGCGCGAAACTTCTCTCCCTCGCACGCACCGTCGCTTCCAACCTTGAACCGTTCGACCAGTGCCTACTCTGGGTGACGCTATGGGGCGTGTGGGATTCGAGCGAGAATTGGCATCTCTTCGATCGTTTTCGAGAAACCTATGGAGAGCGCCGTCCGATCTGGGATGCACCTGGACACCTGTTCCAAAAGCACGAGGGCGCCGATTTGACGACATTTATCCAGCTCGGGCTGAGCTTCGGCTGGGATTTCTACGTTGTGCGCGCACCCTCCGGCAATGCCGCATTTTTCAGTCACGACGAATACCTCAAGTTCAGCGCTGACGACCCGGAATCGGCGAAGCGCGTGCGACATTGTCTCGATCAAAAGTCCGTGGCCCCGGCGAAAAAAGGCTAGCAACGCTTGGCCTCGCGGTTCGCAGTTGGTGTACTCTTTTCTCAACGGCACGCTAGGCATCGCATCGCGCAGGGAGGTTCTTATGCATCGCCGCGAATTTCTCGCTCGCTCCGCCACCGGCCTCGGGGCCGCATGGTTGTCCACGAATACGCTCACCGCCCAAAAGCTGACTGCGAGAAAAATCCTGGCTGCACTCGCGGATCGGGCCCCGCTGAAAAAGTTCGCCGCCACGGACACAGTTACGCTGGGCAGCACCGGCATCAGGACCAGTCGGCTCGCCATGGGCACTGGGACGGTCGGATATAACCATCATTCCAACCAGAGCGCGCTCGGCGTTAAAGAGCTCTCCGATCTTCTGCTCCATGGATACGATCAAGGGCTGCGCTTCTTCGACGCCGCCGATTCGTATGGAAGCCATCCTCACGTGGCGGAGGCGCTCAAGCACGTGCCGCGCGATAAAGTCACGGTGTTGTCGAAGACCTGGGCGCGCGATCCGGCGGCCGCCCACGCCGATCTCGACCGCTTCCGTAGGGAACTGGGCGTTGATTATCTTGACATCTGCTTGATGCACTGCGTCACCGAAGCGGACTGGACCGACCGCTATCGCGGCGTAATGGACGTGCTCTCCGAAGCCAAGCAAAAGGGAATCATCCGCGCGCACGGCTGCTCCTGCCACAGCATTGAGGCGCTGCGCGCCGCCGCCAAGTCGCCGTGGGTGGAAGTTGACTTCGCGCGCATCAACCCTGTCGGCTCACACATGGACTCCGATCCTGACACTGTTTTGGACGTGCTGCGCGAGATGAAAGCTGCCGGCAAGGCCGTGGTCGGGATGAAGATTCTTGGGCAGGGCGACCTAGCCAAGCGCCCGGATGAAGCCATCAAGTATGCCCTCTCGCTCGGAGTGCTCGACGCCTTTACCATCGGCGCCGAGAGTAAGAAGGAGCAAGAAGATTTGGTCCGGCGGATTGCGGCGGCCTAGTCACGCCGCTAAGAGCGGTGTCGAAACCGTTTCCGGTTATTCCTCCCTCGAAGGAATACCGTGCTCAAAGAAGAATGCTCTTACTTTGCCGGAGGGCAAAGCCACGATTGTCTCATCAATCTCGCTGGTTTCGCCGAATATGTAGTGGAATCTGAACACTTCGCCATCTGCCAGTTGTTGCTCAGACACTCTTCCGTTCGTGTAAGTGTTCTTCAGCAATACTTTCCATTTTCCGTCGAGGATTGCGGTCATAAGATAACGATCGTAGTTCCAGCGAAGCAATGGCGCATATTCGAAGCGATACAGAATATGCGAGGCGTCGCCCACAGTTTCCAAGTGCCCGCTTGCATCGTAAGAATATTTCCGAAGATTCCCTTTGTCGTCGGCCGCTTCGACGATTCGATCCGAGGCGTCGTACTTAAAAGTAATTCTACGGAGTGACGGAGAAACAAGCTCCTCAAGATTACGTTTTCTATCTCTCTTCAACTGCAAGCGATGACCGTCGCCATCCTGCATTTCGGTGGGGGCGCCCTGGGCGTAATTCTTTGAGTAGTATGCCTCGGGGAAAAGAGCGCGGCGACCATCGCGCAAGTTAAGGGTCCAGCCCTCTCCATTCCAGGCGATCTGGGCTCGGTAAAACTCGGATGAAGTCTCTTCGTGGCGGAAGACCGCGTCAGCGTACCCAGTGCCTTTGGAGATGCGGCGAAAATGAACCCGCCAGCCATCTTCCAGGTTGAGGTCCATGTAGGTGTAAGGGCGTCGAGTGCCGGTGGGACAGATGTCATAGGGATGATTTGTTCCTACTCCGAAGGCCCGGCTGCAACAATCCCAGGCGCGATGGGTTCGCGCAAGAGACAAGGGCACGGCGTCGGAGAGGAACAAGTCGGTCTGCCGGAGCACAAACATTCCCGTGTGCAGGTCGACTTGAAATTCGTTGACCGGCGAATCGTGGCGAAGTGTGGGCGCGACGGCGGCGATGGAGCTCTCGAATTTGGCGTGGTCCGTTTCCAGGTCGAGGGGGGAAATGGTCAGATAGGGATAAGCTCCGTTCCACGCCGGGGGCGAGTCCGTAAACGGAAGAATCTCCACCGTCACTGGGCGAGGTGAAGACTTCCAGGTTGCGATGAATGCGGCGGCAGCGAGCAGGCCCAAAAGCAGAAACCACTTCCATGCCGGCGGATGCCAGAAGCGTGACTTTTCCACGTGCCTATTTTCGCAGTTCAAGAGCGGTGCGGGCTAAGTCCTTTGCGTGGTTCGTGGCCCACAGCGTGTTCGCTGCGCCACGGATGTAGAAGCCGATGAGGGCGTTAACTATCGCAAAATCAGCATCTGGCCGCATGGCCCACGTCCTGCAATATCGACTGCGCTGCTCCGCAGCAGGAGGTGACCCACCATGACGCGTATCAACCTATTTCTGACCAACGCACTTCGCACCACCCCGGCAACTTGTGACTCGGTTACTTGGGGCAAGAACAACTTCGCTCGAACTGGATTCAACCAAACCGCCAGCACGGTGATCTTTGCCGCGCTGCTGATTTTCTGTTCCTTCGCCGTGGGATGCTCGAGCGAACAACCCAAGGCTGTAAGCTCCGCCAGTCCATTGCCAATACCGCAGCCTGTGGCGCCGACCCCAACGAATATCGCGCCTACTCCGGCGCCGGTGCAGCAAGCTGCGGCTAAGCCCGTGCACAAGAGAGTTGTTCGCAAAGCGCCGGCTACAGTGACTTATGCCGATAAAACTTCCGGCGTCTCTTTCCAGTATCCGCGCAAGTACTCGCTGAAGACCGGCGAGTCTGCCAACGAACTGGTTGCATCCGTCTCCGTCCCGATGGACTTTGTGCAGCCCGGTGGAGTCGCGCTCGCGGCCGTTGCGTTGCCGGAGTCGACTTATCCCAACTCTGACTTGGCCGCGGCATTCTTCAACGTTAGCGTAAACGTGAATCTTACGGCGGACCAATGCAGCGAGTTCTCCGTGCCCCAGTCGCAACCGATTGCCCCGGCAACCGGCTCGACCGAAACCACCACGCAGGCGACGGCACAACTCGCCGCGCCGCCGATCTCGAAGCTCTTGATCGGCGACATGGAGCTGCAATCGTCCCCGGCCGTCGCGGGAGATAGCGACAACGGCAAGCGCGAGGAAGCAGCAAAGTATTATCACGTCTTTCAGAACGGCGCCTGCTACGAATTCGCTTTGCAGGTTGCGACCAACGGGGTTAAGACCGAGGTCGAGAGCGACGCCAAGACTGAAGCCTCAACCGCGCCCGCTACCGAGGTCAAGACCCATGCCGCCATCAAGCACGTCGATCGCGACGAAGTCTTCGGGCGCCTGGAAAAGATGCTGGCCACCGTCAAGCTGAACCCGGTTACAGCGCCCGAAGTAAATGCCGAGGCCAAAGCCAGCACGCAGCCGACATCGACGGAGCCGACTCCAGCCCAGTAAAACTGCAACAAACAAACCCGCGCCGGTCATGCCAGTGACAATGACCGGCGCATTATTATTTGCTCCTCGTTGGTGCGCGTGTCACGGTCCGACGTGTCGTACGTCACAGAGCGCCGTAACGCCCGAGTGCTGTACTGAGGCTGGGGAAACTGCCGTGTGCCTCGCCATACCTGGGAAGATTGTCGAAGTCCAAGAATTGGGTCCGCTGCGCTCGGGTCGCGTGCAATTCGGCGGGATCGTGCGCCAGGTTTCGTTGAACTTTGTTCCCGAGGCCAGTCTTGGAGATTATGTGATGGTGCACGTGGGCTTCGCGATCAGCCGCGTCGATGCGGCCGAAGCTGAGCGCACCTACCAGCTTCTGCAGGAGATGGGGGCGCTGGAGGCTGAGTTACCGCCAGCGGAATCGTAGCATCCGGTCGGCGCGGCTTTCACGCCGCCTTCGCGATATGAAATATCTGGACGAGTACCGTGATCATCGCATTGCGCGCGCCTTGGCGGCTGAAATTGCCCAGAGCACGACACAGCCGTGGGTGCTGATGGAAATCTGCGGCGGGCAAACTCACACCATCATGCGCTACGGCCTGGACGAATTACTGCCCCGCGCCATCGAACTGGTGCACGGGCCGGGATGTCCCGTCTGCGTCACGCCTCTCGAAACGGTCGATAAGGCAATCACTCTGGCGCAAAGGGCCGAAGTCATTCTCGTGTCTTATGGCGATATGCTACGGGTGCCGGGGTCGCATACGGATTTGCTTAGAGCTAAGGCTGAGGGTGCGGATGTGCGCATCGCCTACTCCCCGACCGAGGCGGTGAAGATCGCGCGCGCGAATCCCGATTGCAGAGTAGTTTTCCTGGCCATTGGTTTCGAGACCACCGCTCCCGCCAACGCGATGGCCGCATGGCAAGCCAAGCGCGAAGGCCTGACCAATTTTTCCATGCTGGTTTCGCACGTGCTGGTGCCGCCGGCGATTCGCGCCTTGATGGTTTCGAGCGCCAATCGCGTGCAGGGCTTCATTGCGCCAGGTCACGTCTGCACGGTGGTTGGCTGCAAAGACTACGACGATCTGGTTCGCGACTTCCGCATCCCCATCGTCGTCGGCGGATTCGAGCCGGCGGATATCCTGGAAGCGGTCCTCATGCTGATTCGGCAACTGGAAGCCGGTGAAGCGAAGCTGGAGAACCAGTATGTAAGATCGGTAAGTTACCAGGGGAACCTGCCCGCGCAGCAGATCCTGGCCGAAGTATTTGAGGTTGCCGATCAGAAGTGGCGCGGGATCGGGCCGATCCCGCAGAGCGGATTGCGTTTGCGACCGGAATACGCAGCCTACGATGCCGACCGAGTGTTCGATTTGGGCGAGTGTTTTGTCGACGAGCCTGCAGAGTGCATGAGCGCTCAGGTCTTGCAGGGATTGAAGAAGCCGACGGATTGTCCCGCCTTCGGCACGCGCTGCACTCCGGAGAATCCGCTGGGAGCGCCCATGGTTTCTACCGAAGGCGCGTGCGCGGCCTACTACCACTACCGGCGCCACGCGGTCCCGAGCTAGGAGAGCGAATCCATGAAAGCTACGGTCGAAACAACCTTCGCACTCAGTTGCCCGGCACCGCTCCCGGCCCGAGACACAATACTGCTGGGGCATGGCAGCGGCGGCAAGTTGAGCGCCGAGTTGATCCGCGACATTTTCCTTCCAGCTTTCCGCAATCCAGTGCTGGCGCGGCTAGACGATCAGGCGATCGTAAATGTGAACGGCCAGCGCCTCGCCATCACCACCGATTCCTTCGTCGTGAAGCCATTATTTTTTCCCGGCGGCGACATCGGCTCTCTCGCCGTTCATGGAACCGTGAACGACCTGGCGATGGGCGGCGCCACGCCACTATTCTTGAGCGCCGCATTCATCATTGAAGAAGGCTTCGCGATGGAGGATCTGCGGCGCATTGTAGATTCGCTGCGTCGCGCGGCTGCTGAGGCGGGCGTGGAAATCGTGACTGGCGATACCAAGGTCGTCGAAAAAGGCCACGGCGACGGAGTGTTCATCAACACGACGGGAATCGGGATTGTGCCTGAGGGGGTCGAGCTGTCCGTCGATCGCGCCCGCCCCGGAGACAAGATAATTTTGAGCGGATCGATTGGCGACCACGGCATCGCAATTCTGGCCCAGCGCGAGGGTTTGGAATTCGAGACACAAATCCGCAGCGACAGCGCCGCCTTGCACACGCTGGTCGAGACGATACTCGCCGCCACACGCGAGGTGCGCTGTATGCGCGACCCGACGCGTGGCGGGGTCTCCAGCACGCTCAACGAAATCGCGCAGCAGTCGCGCGTCGGCATCGAGGTGGAGGAAAGCTCTCTTCCCGTTCATGAAGAGGTTCGAGGCGCGTGCGAATTGCTCGGCCTCGATCCTCTCTACGTAGCCAACGAAGGCAAGCTGATCGCCGTGGTCGCGCCTCAAGCGTCGCAGGCGGCGCTGCGGGCGATCCGGGGCCACGCGCTGGGCGCGGAGGCGCAAATTATCGGTACCGTAGGAGCTGGCCACCCGGGGCTAGTGACGATGCGCACCCCGCTCGGAACCACTCGCGTAGTGGACATGCTCGCGGGCGACCAGTTGCCGCGCATCTGTTGAAGAGCGGACCAAACTTCTTCAATTTCGAAACGAGCGCCGTGCGGCCAACCAGTAAAAGAACTTGAGACCAGTCCACCAGCAATGCAATCGGCGGATAAAGCAAGAAATCCCGCGACTCTATGGGCATGGTAAACTTGTAGCGCGTACACGCCGGAGAGGTGGCAGAGTGGCCGAATGCGGCGGTTTGCTAAACCGTTGTACGGGCTAACACCTGTACCGAGGGTTCGAATCCCTCCCTCTCCGCCAGAACATAATCAACAACTTGCCTCATCGCTCTGCCCTGCTGACCTTGATTTAATTTTCACAAGCGACGAATCGTGCAGTCGATTGTGCAGTGATTGTGCAGCAATCTGTGCAGTCGTTTCAATGGCCCGATCTGGCCTTCTTGCAAGCCGAATGTCATTGCCGATAGTTCTTCCCTCTCTCTGTAAGTTCCCACACTCCGTGCGGAGAATCCGGTTTCAGCAAGCCGTCAAGGGCGAGGTTCTTCCGCTCGAATCTGGCATTGAGACGCCAACGCTGCTCTCCGCTGTTCTCCATCAGTTCTAGGTCGATGGGCTTCAGCATTCCTTCGACCTTCTTGAACACCAATTTCAGAACATCGTCAGCCGCACCCGAACCACGCAGTTCACGGAGTGCTTCTAGGATGGGCAATCTGTATTCGCTTTGGGGTGTGGCTCCAATTCTCTGCCTCATGTTTGCCTTCCTTTCTGGTGTCCGGCTGGGAGTTGAATTGGTCGGATCAAGGTGAAAGAGTCTCCTCAGAACATCGTTCGGCGTATCCACGAAGGGCGTCGCATCCTTCTGAAGTGCCTTCCAGACTTCGTCATCTATCCGTATCGTTGGCATTTGTAACGACTCCATCCTGTCGTGACATTGTTACGTCAGATACAAGCGTACGTCACAGGCCTACCCTTGTCAACCGCTTGTGGGGCTATGCCTGCACTCAATCGGGCTGCACCGAAGGCCAAGGTAGGCGTCAGCGTGTCGGCTACCCCTAGCCGATGTCTTCGACGAGAAGGCACTTTACACCACAAAGTGGATTTCCGGGTGATGCGGCGGTTGCTGTAACCATGTGACAGAATCGGATGTCTGCAAGTAATTGATCCCGAAAGACTTTTTGGCATGGCAACGGGCGACTGCACAGGCTACTGCACGATCTGACTGCATCTCTACAATTTGGTCGCTCTCGATCCCGTAAAAACGTCGCTATTGGCTACTCTCAGGATCGGAAATGCAGACAGGGGTTCGAGTTAGGGAGTACGCAGTCAGGGCAACGTTTCTTGGGGATAAGGATTGTTAAATCGGGCGAGGGCGGCAGTGTCCAACCCCACTGGAGTCCCGTTTCCTCCGGCGGGCGCTGGCCAAGCAGAATCGAGGCTCCCGGCTCCGGCGTCAGGAGTCCCAAAAGGGTGGTCAGGAGTCCCCGGCGATCTGGGCGCACGTCAGGCGGCTGGTTCCATCCGATTGAACTGTCCCATGTTCTGCCTTATATACGCACCCCCCTATCTCTTAAGACAGACGGTGCATTTATTTTCAATAACATACAGACCATCAGAGGGGTGTCTATAAGGCGAGACAGTTGTTTTTGGAGCGTATTTTGAGTGTAACTCATTCATTAACTCGTGTCGGGGCTAGACTCCGTTGTGCCGTACAGGCCAGAATGCCTATTTCACTGCCAAAGGAGACCGAAGCCCGACGGAATGCTACGGCCCACGAAGGAAACGGATCCTGAGGTGACTAACGGGTTGTCGGCTACCCAGACGTTATCCGAACCACCGCCCGGTAGGGATCGTCTCAATCGGATAGGCCGGCGCCCGCTGCATCCCCATCGATCCACCCTTGAGCCTGGTGAGCGCAAAGTCGGGCACACCAAACTCATTCTTAAGGGAGCAATCATATGCCGGTGTGCGAAAAACCTCGGCGAATAGGGCGCGGCTTGATTTCGCCGCGCCCTATCGGAGATCAACCGTTATTGGCCCCGCGATCGCCCCGCCAACTTCAGACGAGCGGCAACGCCCGGCTTGCCGGAGACATTAGGGCCGGCGCAAGTCCCGTTATCGACATTGGAGAACAAGCCGACAAAGGTGTTGCTGCCAGCGAATCCGGCGGGGGCGTTCCCATATCCATCAAACGCATCCATAATAGTGTTCGAATTCACCTGGCTGGAACGTATCTTGTTGCAGCGGAGATTGATTCCTATCCCATCACTGTCGTCTGAGGAGGCAGACTTCACGGTCCTGATTGTGTTGTTCTCGACTATCGACTTTGTCAGACTAAGCGCGCTCAGGTCTATACCGTACTCCGTGGCACCGTAGATCTTGTTGGATGTTACCGCCACGCCATCGGCAAGTAACTCGATTCCAATTTGACTGCCGAGCAACGTGTTGCCCGTAATTGATCCGGTCGGCGCAAAAGCAAAGATTCCAGTACCGCCGCCGCTCACGATATTGCCGGAGACCGTGGGGTCGGTACCCTCCTCCAGCAAGACATTAACTGTGCCTTGGGCGTCCGAAGAAACCACATTGTTCTTTATCGTCATGGTGAGATCAGGGGCGTTTGTCGCGCCAACGGCTAAGATGCCTCCCTCAGAAAAATCGTGAACGCTGGAGTTCTCCACTGTGACCGACGGCTTGGAACCGCCACCCTGGATCCACATTCCCCAGCCGTCGACGTTGATTGCGCCGCCGTCGTTATTCTGCGCCGATGTCGTCACCTGGTTGATCGTTCCAGAGGAATCATTGTAGAGAACCCCGATAAAAATACCGCCGCTTGTCCCGAAGCCCACGCCATTCACATTAAGGTTTGTAAGATTTACGGAGCCGCCGCTCACGTCGTTGACGTAAACCTGAGTGACTGCGGGTTCGGTTTCGCCCTCCACCATAACGCTTCCGTTTGCCGTGTAACCGGATGGAAGTTCGATTTGCGCCAGGGATCCATTACCCTCCGCGATGCCTTCAAGCGTGACCGGATGGCTAATCATGACCTGCTCTAAGTAAGTCCCCGGACAGACCTCGACCGTGTTGGGAGCCGGAGAGGCATCGAGGGCGGACTGGATGGTTGAGAACTGGGTACCGCTCTTGCAGCTTCCTACGATGTAGGTGACACTGGCGGCGTGCATCTCTGGGGCGCTGAAGGCCAATGCCAACGCCGAGAACCAGACCGCGAGATTGAGGATTGCTGGTGAGTGCGTGCGGGACATAAGATCCTCCGTTGCTGGCATTTAGAAGTGCCAGCTCTTCAAGTTCGGAGCAAAGAACCTCGGGTCTTCTGAAGTTCTTCCTTCCTAATCTCTAACAGCGCAAAATCGCGAGAGATTTGATCACGGGCTGCAGAAAGCAAATTTCAGACTGCAGCAAAATGGCCGTAGCCCGTTGCTTCCCATAGGCCTTTTCGCGTTGACAGCCACGCTTGGAATGGATACGCTGGGTTCCCAAATCTAGGAGCCTTGCCTTGCGGCACAAGACTTCCAGCCACATCACTCAGTTACTGCAGGGCTGGCGGGCTGGCGACCAAGAAGCGCTCGACGCACTACTGCCACTCGTTTACAACGAATTGCGGCGACTCGCGCACTTTCAGTTACGCAAGGAACGGCCGGACCACACCTTGCAGAGCGCCGCCTTGGTGCACGAAGCCTACCTGCGGATGGTAGGGGTAGAACCACCTGTGTGGGAGGGACGCACACACTTCTTCGCCATTGCGTCCCAGCTCATGCGGCAAATTCTGGTGGATTACGCGCGCCGACGAGGCGCAGGAAAGCGCGGCGGCAGCGTTTGCATGCTCTCGCTCCAGGATGTGAGCGAGAAAGCTCGGGGAAAAGAAATGGACATCGTCGCCTTGGACGATGCGCTCCAGAGACTTGCGGAAATCGATCCCCGCCAGAGTCGAATCGTGGAAATGCGCTTTTTTGGCGGCCTGACTTTGGAGGAAATTTCCGCGGCTTTAAGCATCGGTTCGGCGACTGTACAACGCGACTGGACGGCGGCGCGAGCCTGGCTGCATCGGGAGATTTCGCTAGAGTCTCGCCTATGAGTGGGGACGGGGCGGGAGCGAACCAACCAGATGCTGGAAAAAGCTCTCAAGGGGCCGGCCACCGGAGCCGCACGCTACTGGACGGCCGCACGCGCCCGGCTGCAAGCGAAATGAACCGTGGAAGCTTCGATGGACACTGACCGCTGGAAACAGATCTGCGACCTGCTGCATGCGGTCCTCGAACGGCCGGAGCAAGAGCAGGAGAAGTATCTGCGCCAAGTCTGTGATTGCGACGCGGCGTTGCTCGAAGAAGTGCACTCGCTGCTCGCGGCTCATCGCGGAGCCGGAAGCTTTCTTGATGCACCTGCTTACAGCCCTGCCGACATGCCCACGCAGACGTCAGACGCTACCCCGATTGGAGGGACTCTTCGGTCCATGGCGGGTGAGACCGTGTCTCATTATCGCGTCCTGAGCCGACTGGGCAGCGGAGGCATGGGTGTGGTGTATGAGGCGGAGGACATCAACCTCGGCCGTCGCGTAGCCATGAAGTTCCTTCCCGGCGAGGTAGCCAGCGATCAGACTGCATTTGAACGCATGCAGCGAGAGGCCAGGTCGGCGTCGGCTCTTGACCATCCAAACATCTGTTCCATCTACGAACTCGGCGAACACGACGGCCAGCCCTTCATTGTGATGCAACTGCTCGAGGGCGAAACTCTAAGGGAGTGGATCGAGCGTACCTCCAAAATGGAGAAGCAGTCACGGCTAAACGGGGCAATGAACCTGGCGATCCAGATCACGCGCGGGCTGGAGGCGGCCCATCAAAAGAACATTATTCATCGCGACATCAAGCCGGAGAACATCTTTGTCACCATCCGCGGCGAAGTAAAAATTCTGGACTTTGGTCTCGCGAAGGTGATGGAACCCCAGAAAGGTGCTGCATGGCTCACCGGAGCCGGTTCGTCAACTGAACCCTGCAGTTCCTGCCGGGGTCGAGAGCGTTATTCGGCGGAGCCTGGAAAAAGACCGGGACCGCCGATATCAATCCGCGAGGGAA
>Ga0187847_10000278_pt1 | contig 61306 bp, 59 predicted proteins | sample June2016WEW_4_10_FD_132458 | JGI IMG/M metagenome (GOLD analysis project Ga0187847, IMG submission 132458) | Peatland microbial communities from SPRUCE experiment site at the Marcell Experimental Forest, Minnesota, USA - June2016WEW_4_10 | ecosystem: Environmental > Terrestrial > Soil >...
ACGGTCAGGCGACGCACGGCAATTCCGTGGCAAAACCCGAGCGCTGAATGACAAGGGGTCGCAACCGTGGTCCCATTGTGGTCCCAATTTCCTGCAACACGTTGAGACGAGACGCAACAATACCACGTCGCAATATGTTGCTGAGATACTGTAAAAATGGCGGTTTTAGCTAGATTCGCGGTTGCAATCCGTTGCAGGGCGTTTCACCTTCTTTTTACATGGGGTGCAAGGGGTCGCAAGTTCGAATCTTGTCGCCCCGACCAATTACTTACGCGTGTCGAGATTTCGGGTTAGGTACACCCTTGGGTACACCTTTGCCTTGAGACTCTTCTAGGCAAGGTCCGTCGGTCTATCATCTGTCTCCAGTCGACCCGGTCCTGACGCTCAGGGACGGCGGCTCTAGGGCAGGCTAATTCCGCATCCCATTGAAAATGCATCATCTCGGTGAGCCGCCGTGAAAACTCACAGCGAATGATGTTAGGCCCGCAGTGTCGATCCGCTCTCCTTAAGACAGTCCAATGAAGCCAAGTCCACCCCCATGTGCTCAGCAGAAGTCAGGCGGCAGCGGGGAAGGACAGGTGCGATTGCAAGCATCCATTGAACGGAATGGCTCTACCGCTCGCGCATGGCACTTCTCATCCTCGAATAGCGATCTAGTGAGTGGATAAACCAATTCTTGGCTCATGTTCACCTACTTTCAGCACGCAAGGAGTCATCATGAACAAACGTACGATTACCGTCGCCGCCGCCCTGGTGGCTGGGCTTCTAGTTTACGCAGAGGGGTTTTCGCAGACCCCGGCAAGCGATCGGCTGAACACAGCCGTATCGCCGTCGTTGACTCATTTCCCAATTAATCCGACGCCCTACTTCGTGCCGTATCCGGGACAAGTCGCGCTGGTCACATATATCAACCTGCTAGGGGCAAACTATTTTTTGACCGCAACTGACGGAGGTGGCCAGGCCTTCAACGCGTTGACCACCTCGGGGACAGGGACTGGTACCTATGAACGCTTCACGGTTGTGCCGTCCGGATCGGGCTACCAGAGCTTTGTGACCGAGAATGGATACTACGTCTCGGTGAACCCAGGAGTGACTAGCGGGCCGTACGTCACCCAGACTACAGGCACCGCAGCTAGCGATGCGACTCTTCTCAAGCCCCAGGATGCCCATGCTTACGGTGGCTATACCCTCGAGACCTATTATGACTACTTTCTGTATTTTTCTGCCGGGCCAGGTCAGTCCACAAACGCCATCGGCACTAACTATGGATCCCTTCCGCAAGACTATTACGTCGTAGTTTATCCCCAGCAGTGCGGAGACCTGGGTTCTGGCTATAAATATCGAATCAGTTTCGCCGATGGTGAATACGACGGGGTGCCGAATTATTTCGAGGGTATGTTGCAGGCTATTAATGGGGGCGGACTTGCATCGAGCCCCATTTATGAAGATTACGAGGACGACGCATCGACAGAGTTCACATTCATTCAGCAGCCTAACGGCACCTACGCCTTGCAGACTTCCGACGGAACGAACTACGTCACTGCCGTTGACGGTGGGGGTCTGTTAGGTGGCAACGCTCTCGCGACCAACCGGACGGTAGCACAGGCGTGGGAGCAATTCGTAATCAAGGACATTGGCAGCTGCGAGTACACTATACAGACGGTCAGCGGGTATTACCTCGCATCGCGCATTGGGGCTGGAAATCTTCTCTCCACGGACATCAGCGATCCGAATAAGGCACCTGCAATCGGCTACAGTCCCTACTTCGTGCTCAGACCCGTGTGGAATTGATCCGCTTGCGTTACAGAGCAGTTGACGCAGCGGTCGGCGAGGCCAGTCCCACCTCGCCGGCCGCTACTTTTTTCCTGCACTAAAAGGCGAGTGAAGCTCAGGGTCCCCACGAACAATCATGTCCATGCGCCGAAATCAGAATGCACAATCAGACGACAATCGATGCAGTACGGAATGACGGCTCGCGGGCACGCCTTCTGACAGGTCGAATCTCTCAAACTGGCCGGGTGGCGACGGATGCGGCGCACGGACGTCACGCTCCGCCGACTAGCGTTCGGACAGCTCCAGACAGATTTGTTCGGGCTTTGCGCTCAAGGCGCTCGAACACCGGCTCCCAATGATAGATCCGTGGCCGATCAAGAAACGATTGCAGTATTGCTGCCCGCTTTGGACGGTAAACGATGCCTGGCACCCACCGGTATTCCGTTCTCACGTCGCGCTCGAATTCCTCATACCGACTCGGGGTAGCGCCAAGAATCGCCAGATCGATGTCCACTACCAGTCTGGAGTCGTCATCAACAGGTAATGCGACGTGCTGCGTCGCCATGATGTGTGCGCGAATTCGAGCTATCGCATCGGATGCCACACCAGCGTGAACGCCGAATCTTGCCGCCCAGTCCGCACTCCGCTCCTCGTTTGATTTCGACATTGGCTCATAGATCGCGTCGTGAAACCACAGTGCGCACTCCACCTCGGCAGAGCGTTGGGCGAGGTGTTTGATTTCGTCGAGTAGCGAGAGGCACTCATCGATGTGTCGCGACGTATGGTACGCGCGATGCTTCTGCGCATAAGCAGCTTGCAATCGAGAAAATGTGTCGGTCTCCGGCGCGACGCCGAGTTCACCAAGTAGCGCCTCCCAGCGTTCGATGTTCATCGGGAGAAGCGAGGAGCGTCGTCGCGTCGAAGGCCCACGGCTTACAGCGCGTTCTTTCCGGCGAGTACCAGATACAGCCATGCCTTCTTCCAGCGCCCCGTTAAGAGGACTATATGAAGGTGCCAACCTTGCTCACGCCTCGCACTGTAGCCGCTGTAGAGCACGCTGTAGGCGCCCGGGTCACCCACGCGTTTTTGGGCTAGCGACTGTGCACGTGTCATACCTAGCACGAGCATCTCCGAGAGATCGGTCGGCGAGGGTTCGCCCGCGTCTCTGGGAAAACTAAGCAGGTAGTAGTCCGGGATCATGTCTCGGCGAATACGGTACAAAGTGCATAATCGCAAGCAGCCAACGGCCGCTCTGGGGCGACCAGGTCGGACCCGCGACTGTCAAGTTCTGGCCGGCTGCCGCCGGATGGTGAGTTCAATTTGTGCCAACCTGACTCCGGAGCGCCGCGAGTTCCAGGTCCGACAACGTGCGAATGGCCGCCCAAGATTTGAAAGAGCCGAATAGCGATCGGTAGGCCATGGTGCCTGGGCCGGTAAGGCGCAGGTACTGTCCGCCGCCAGACCGAGCAATGATGCTCATGCGTGTTGCGCTACCGTCTTGGTGTTTGACGGTTACTTCAAGTTCTACAGGTTCGGGCGATGCTGGGGTGACCATTCCCTGCCAGCCCGATGTATGTTGATCAAGCCAACGAGAGATCCCATTCAGCTGAACTGGCGAGAGATCCCGATGACCGATGGTGTGTCCGTCCTCGTAGATGGATACATCGCCGGTTGTCAGGGGCGCCCCAACAGTGATGCTGCCCGAGGACGCCGACGCGCTAAATGCAATGGCTGCTACGAATTCGAGTATCGGTAGCATTCTCACGCAAATACCTCCATGTACATTTCTGCGGGCAGTTTACCTGGTGAACCGAATCGCCGGTTAGCGGCGATCATGCTCATCGGGTCAACGGCCACACTTGGGCCGATTGCCGCCTGACATGGCTTCCCTCATCGTGCCGGTGCAAACTCCCCGCGTCGACCCCCACTCCTCATCTTGCCAATCCGAGAAAAACGGTGAGGGCACGGTTCAGTTGCACAATGTCTTCGTCGTTGAGCCGGCCGATTCGCTTCCCCAGCCGCGCCTTCGGGACGGTCGTGATTTTGTCGATCATCAAGCGAGAAGCTGTCGCCAAGCCATTGCGCGTGGTGGGTTCAATCGGCATCCTCAGGAGCGGCGCCTCCGTTGGGTCGGTCGTAAATACACAGAGGGTTATGGAATTCGTGTTTGCGAAGCCGTCCTCCTGCACAATCACTGCGGGTCGCGGCTTGCCTGCATATGGCGCTCCGCCGGAGACAGTCCACACCTCACCCCGCTTCATGCACCAAAGTCTTCCGACACGGCGTCCATGAACTTCTGGTCCGCGGTCGCCCGCTTGCTGGCAGCAATAGCCGCCGACTGCTTGCGCGCGGCAGCCATGAAAGAACGCGCCCTCACGTCGGGAACCCAAATCTGCACGGGCCGAAAGCCTTGAGCCCGCAGGCGCTCGCGATGCAGTCTGACCTTGTCGCGTGACGACCTTACTTTGTCGAGCATGATCTTACTCCAGAGAGTTACATGTAACCTATCATGCTGTACGGGGATCCGCAACTGTCTCGCCTTCACTGCAGCGATACGATTTCAATGACGGCTTTGTGCCGTGCGGATCCATGGTGTGTATGTCCGAAACTGGCCGCTTGCCGCCGGACGGGCGACACCGGTGAACACGTCGCCGCCATCCTAGCGAAAAGGTAACCAGGCTGTTTTCAAAGTCCCGCACAAGTAATAGGATCCACTTTGACGACCGCGACACCGGACTTGTCTGCGCCGCCTCCAGATGAACTCGTTCGATGCAACTCTACGGAAGCAAAGCGCTGGCGCAGCCGATCGCAAGTTACTACATTGGTGCCAGAACACTTCATTTGCATTTGTTGAAGTTTGAGCACCGCCGCATCCAGTGGCATTCCAGCGTGTACGTGCTCATAGATGGACGACTTAAACGCTGCCTGGTTAGGCGAATAGCCATCCCGCTAGAAACGCCAACCCTGGAATCAGCAAAGAGCTACGCATATTCTAGGTCGTCCTTGGCCACTTTTTTGGCGGCGGTAGCCCCACATAGCCTACCACCGGTTTTGGCCGCTTATTTGCCGGATGGTCTAGTACACCCTTGCTTGATAGGCAACCGCTCGAGCCGGGGGCTACGCACCCACTGTCACAGCCCGCCCCGGGCCAACTTGGCTGGCCGCCAGAAGAATCGCCGGAATGAGTGGCGTGAGGTCAATAATACGATTGGAGCGGGACCGCACTACCACGATCCCGTACGGCAGTATTTTTATGTTTTGCTGAAACTCTAGATTGCGATCGAGCGTTACAAACACTTCGCATACGCCATGAGCACGGCGTAACAACTCTCCGTTTTTTATTCCTGCCCAGCCGTGACCATGCACGTTTGACGCCTCATGCCCGACCAGCAGTGCGGCGAAGTCTGCGGGAAAATTCTCGTCAAGCAATATTCGCATCGGCCGCAACAGTTTCGTAAGCCGCGTCAAGCACCGCAATGGCAAATTCGCGCTTTACTGATGGAAACTGGTGCAGAAATTCATCAAGGCTCTCGCCGCCTTCCAAGTAATCGAAAAGTGAGCGGACTGGAACACGGGTACCGACAAATACCAAGCTGCCGCTTAGGATATCGGGGTCTCGGTGCGTAATTTTGGCAAGTGTGGACACGACAGTTCTCCTCCGAGATAAGTATAAGTCCGGTTGGCCACAGCACCTAACCGTGAGCACTCAGCAGTCAAATCCCACGTCTTGCAGGATAGGCCAGCGGCAGCCGTTGTTATACGGTCGCCGAGACAGGGCTGCGATGGCGCCCCTGGATTCAACGTCACAGATTGGGATCTTGAAGCCGCTGCCCCCGCGGCGGTGAGCTGGACTGGTACCCGACATAGCCCGTCTCGCACGAGACCTGCTAACTGCCATTGCGGAGCAATTGCAGGTGATCGGCCCATCGAGTTAGCGCATCGCGCTTCTCTTCGAGATGGTGGTGGGTGTCGTACGTCTCGATGATGCCTGGCTGCGCATGATTCAGGCATCGCTCCGCGATGTCCGGCCGGATGCCGAGCCTGGCAAGCCCGGTGCGTACCGTTCGCCGAAGGTCATGCAGCGTGAAGGCACCCACTTTGTGCTCGGCAAAGGTTTCGAGGAGCCGTGCGATGCTGCGGGTCAAGAGCCTCGCATCGACGGCCCCGTCACCGGTTTCCGCGGGGAATACCCATGGGCTTCGGCCGGCCAGTCTCTTCAGGCGCCTTAACTGGTCCACCGCCGGTGGATTCAACGGGACTGCGAAAGCAACGCCGGTCTTGGTTCGCTCGGCCGGGATGTCCCAAACCGGCGCCTTGGCCTCCAGATCCACCTCTGACCAGCGGGCTCCGGTGAGTTCCGATCGCCTGACAGCAGTTAGCAGGATCAGCCGGATTGCGATACCAGAGCGCTTCGCTCGCTTGGTGACCTCGTCGACGTTGGCGAGGAGAGAGGCGAGCTCTTGGTCATCGAGGGCGCGCTGGTTCGGCCGTTCGGTGCCCCCCGGGCGAAAGAGCAGCTGAACCGGGGAGGTCTCGACAATCTGCCGATGGATTCCAAACCGGAACATCTGAGAGCAATCCCGCCACCCGATTGGCCATGACCGGGGCGGGGCGCTCGACAATCGCGTCCAATAGCTCGATCACCTCCCGGGGCTTGATCGTACGCGCATCGCGGTGCGACCAGCCGGCAAGCTCCTTCTGAAGGATTCGCTCCGCATACTCCGGGCGCCTGCGGCGCTTGCGCAGGTGCCGCTCGGTGAAATCCTTGATCAACGCCGCCACGTTATGGGAATTGCCCTCGGCAAGTACGTCGACCGCGGCGGCCCGGGAGCTGGGCCGGTTCATGGCGCTGCGCGGGTTGATCCCTTCTTGAAGCAGATCGCGAAACCGCTGCGCCCTGGCGCGGGCATCGGCGAGCGACAGCCCCGGGAAGTGGCCAAGCGTGATGACCCCGGTCCGGCCCTTGAATTTGTACCTGAATCGAAACTCGCGGACGGTGCCGCGGGTGCTCGTTTTCCGGACCCGCAGCATCAGGCCGGCGACTGCCGGGTCCGTAAGGGTACCTACGCCGCGCTTTTCGACCGCCGCGCTGGTGAGTCGGCTGACAAGGGGTCGGGACATTGGTGGGAAAAGATAGCGTTTAGGTACACCTTGGGTACACTCTTCGGAGGATACGCGCTGCGATACCGGGAAACAACACGCAACGTGATTAGCGTACTAAATCCTAAGAAACACGGTATTTTTGAACAATGACCCGATTCATTGCGTGACATAGCGTCGCATCTCGTTTCGTCAAGGAATCCATGGGGTGCAAGGGGTCGCAAGTTCGAATCTTGTCGCCCCGACCAATTCTTACACGCGGTTCGGTTATCTCTTGTGTCCGCCTTTGTGTCCGCTTTAAATTTGAGCTTAGGCTGCCCTGGCTGCACCCGCGAGTACGCTCTTTCCCGAGTGATTGCGACTGAGATGGCTGCCTAGCCGAGGAGCTGCTCAAACAGGCGTTTCGGATCTGCTCCGAGAATGCGGGCAATCTCGATGAATTCGATGACGTCGATACGACGCTCGCCCGCCTCTATTCGACCGACAAAGGAATGCGGCCGATTTAGCTCGGCAGCTAACTGACGCTGGGTCATTCCGGCGGCCTCGCGCGCCCACTCCCACTCCTCAGGGCTCAAGTCAGCAGTAGAAGTCTACGACGGATGGGTTAGCGCTCGTAGCCGGCGGCTCACCGCTTACATGGTAGTGATTCGTCCTAGATCCAATGTTTGTGCAGCAGCCACATTTTAATCACCTGTGTCAGCGCCATGTAGCCGAGCAGAGTGAGCAAGAGAATCGGCCAATACAGCGGCGGCAGTGCTGTGAAACCGAGCGCGGCGGCCATGGGTGAAGACGGCAGCCACGCGCCGAAGGCCATGATCGAGATGGTGGTGAAGATCAGCGGCCCGCTCGCGCGGCTTCCCACAAAAGGAATTTTGTTGGTGCGGATGACGTGGATGATGAGCGTCTGCGTCATCAGCGATTCGACGAACCAGCCGGTTTGAAATAGCGATGCGTGGGCGGGATCCGCCGCCTTGAACACCCACAGCATGACGAAAAAAGTGGTGTAGTCGAAAATCGAGCTGATCGGACCGATCACGAGAATGAAACGCTGGATTTCTGCGATGTTCCACGGCCGTGGACTCGCCACTTGTTCCTCATCCACGGCGTCTGCCGGGATCGGCACCTGCGAGAAATCGTATAGGAGATTATTCGTCAAAACCTGAATCGGAGCCATAGGCAGAAACGGCAGAAAGGCGCTCGCTCCCAGTACGCTGAACATGTTGCCGAAATTGGAACTCGCTCCCATGCGGATGTATTTCAAGATGTTGGCAAACACCTTGCGGCCCTCGATCACGCCCTGTTCGAGCACCATCAGATCCCTTTCGAGCAAGATCAGATCCGCCGACTCCTTGGCGATATCAGTCGCGGTATCCACCGAGATACCCACGTCCGCGGCGCGCAAGGCCGGGGCGTCGTTGATACCGTCGCCCATGAAACCGACGACGTGCCCCGCATCGCGCAAGGCGCGGATCACCCGCTCCTTGTGGGCGGGCGAGAGGCGGGCGAACAAGGTCGCCTTCTGCGCGGACGCGGCGAGCTCGGCATCGCTCATCTTCTCGACGTCCGCGCCGAGCAGCATTGGGTCGGCGGTGAGACCAACGTCCTTGCACACCTTGCGGCTGATGAGATGGTTGTCGCCGGTGAGGATCTTGACGGCAATGCCATGCCGATGCAGAGCTTCGAGCGCACTGGCCGCGGTATCCTTGGGAGGGTCGAGGAAAGCCACGTAGCCTCGAAGAACGAGGTTCCGCTCGTCATCCCTCACGCAGAGCTGCTTGCCCGTCAACTCCTTACTGGCCACCGCCAGCACACGGAAGCCGTCGTTGCTCAATCCGTCGTATTCCTGCTTCAAGCCGACGACGCGTTCGGGGTCCATGGCCGACACGTTGCCGTCGAGCTCAAAATGCGAACAACGTAGGAACACCTCTTCCGGCGCGCCCTTGGTGAGAAGAATCGCGTTGCCGTCCGGGTCCTGCAGCAGCACCGACATCATGCGGCGCGTGAAGTCGAACGGCAGTTCGTCGAGCTTCCTGTATTTCTCGACGGTCGCTTTGTCGCAGAAATCCCGGCTGTCCAGAATGGCCCGATCGAGCAGATTCTTGAGCCCCGTCTGAAAGTAACTGATGAGATATCCGTACAGAAGAACCTTTTCCGTCTCGCGCCCGGCGACATCGCAATGCCGCATCAGGACCACACGATCCTCGGTGAGCGTTCCCGTCTTGTCGGTGCAGAGCACGTCCATGGCGCCGAAGTTCTGGATGGAGTCGAGCCGTTTGACGATGACCTTCTTGCGGCTCATGGCGATCGCACCTTTGGACAGACACACTGAGACGATCATCGGCAACATCTCGGGGGTGAGACCCACTGCCACGGCCATGGAAAAGAAGAAGGCACCCTTCCAATCGTGCTTGGTGAGGCCGTTGATGAAGAATACCAACGGCACCATGACGGCCATGAACCGCATCATCAACCAAGTGAACCGCGTCACCCCCTGCTCGAAACTGGTCGGCGCGCGCTCCCCGGTGATGGACCGAGCCATGCTGCCCAGGTAGGTGTGCACTCCAGTCGTGACCACGACTGCCATCGCCGTGCCGCTTTGCACGCTCGTCCCCATGAAGCAAACGTTCTTTAGCTCGGTGGGTGAACTTTGCTCGACCGTTTGCGATTCTTGGGATTTCTCGACCGGGAGCGACTCTCCTGTAAGGCTGCCCTGGCTGACGAAGAGATCCTTCAGCGACAGCAGCCGCACGTCCCCGGGAATAAGGTCTCCCGCAGCCAGCTGGATGATGTCCCCTGATACCAGGTCGCGGAGCGCTATCTCGCGCGGTCCACCGTCGCGAACCACCGTCGCGGTCACGTGGATCATGGCCTTGAGCTTCTCAGCGGCCGTATCCGCCCGAGCCTCCTGCCAGAACCGCAACCCCACGCTCATCGCCACCATGAGGGCCATCACCGAGCCGGCACGCGCATCACCGGTGAAAAAGGATATGGCCGACAATGTTGAAAGCAAGATCACCAACGGATTGCGCGCGATCTTGAGAACGCGCAGGAACCAGCCTGGCTTGCGCTCTTGCGCGACCTCGTTGGGGCCGTCCGCGCGCAGGCGCGCATCGGCCTCCTCTTGCGAAAGCCCGGCGTGCGAGGTCTTGAGGTCCCGAAGCAGCGCCTCGCCGTCCTTGCGCGCGGCGTCGAGCACGGCCGGCGCGACGCGAATGTTCGCATGCTTTGCCCTGCCTGCCGTGAGTTCAGCGCCGGACCCGGTCATCGCTTCTTGCCCGCATCCCCAATGGCTTCAATCCTTGAGCTTTGCGAGCCGGTCCAGCAGATCGACCGGCGGCCGACGCACGATCGGCAGCGTACCCGCATAGACCCGACCCGTCGCGGCGTCGAGAGTCAGCATATCGCCCTCGACCAGACGCCGCGAGCCGAAGCGCATGGCCCGCTGCCCAGCGTCGATCTCAAGCCCGGCGCAGCCGACGATGCAGGCCTTTCCAAGTTGCCGGGCGACGACGGCTGCATGCGCCGTGCGAGCGCCGCGGACGGCAAGCAGTCCGGCGGATACTTCGAGCGCCGCAATATCGCCGGTAGCGATATCGTCGCGGACCAGAATCACAGTCTCGCCGGCACGGGCTCGTTCGATCGCGCGGGCCGGATCGCACACCGCGACGCCGCTGGCGACGCCGATGCCCGCGGAAATCCCGGTGGCGAGGGCTTCCTCGCACGCGGCGCCCGCGAGTTCTACGCTCTCGAGCGCCGCCGGCTCGAGTTTCGCCACCCGCTCGCGAGCCTGCGCCGCCGTGGACAACCCGGACTCGGCGAAGTCGACTGCGATCTTGAGAGCCGCCAGCGCCGTGCGTTTCGCATCCCGCGTTTGGAGTACGAAGAGAATGCCGTTCTCGACCGTGAATTCGAATTCCTGCGCATCGTGGAACTCGTGCTCGAGCAGTGCAGCGAGTTGCGCGAGCTCTTGGCGAATACCGGCGGGCAACGATTCGGCCGCCGTGCCGCCAGCAAGCTCGACCCTTCCTGAGACCACATCTTCTCCCTGCGCATTCGGCGCGTAATCGAGATAGAGTTCGGCGCTCCCGGTCGCCGGGTTGCGCGTGAACCCCACACCGGCACCTGACGTGCCACCGGCATTGCCAAACACCATGCGCTGTACGGTCACCGCAGTGCCGAGCGCGGGGCCGATTCCATGCGCCTGACGGTAGAACGCCGCCTTCGCACCATTCCAAGAGCGGAACACCGCCGCAATCGCGGCTTCCAATTGTTCGATGGGGGATTGCGGGAATTGCTGGTCGGTGGCGGCTTCGTAGAGTTCCTGTTCGCGTTGCGCAAGTGCGCGCAGCGCCCGGAAATCGAGCTCCGCCACGCGGGCCACGCCCGCGCTCGCAAGCGCTTCCTGCCTTGCTGCCGCGAAAGGAGCCCCATCGAGCCCTGCGACCGTGTCCGCCCAGCCCTCGATGAGACGACGGTACGAGTCCCAAACCAAGTGCGGATTGCCCGAGACGCGGAGAAAGCCCGAGATGGTCGTGTTGCACAGCCCCACGTCGAGTACCGTATCGAGCATGCCCGGCATCGATACTGAGGCACCGGACCGTACCGACAGGAGGAGAGGGCGGCGCGGGTTGCCGAAGGCGAGTCCACTTTGCGCCTCAAGGTGCCCCATGCCCACCATCAAGGCCTCCCGCGTATCCGGAGGTAACCGACTGCCTAGCGACTTATATTCATGAAACCAGTCTGTGCCCAACACGAAGGCGGGCGGAATTGGAACGCCAAGACGCGCAATTCGCGTGAGGTTGAAGGCCTTAAAGCCGAGCTGCTCGACAGTGCCCCGCGCCGAGCTCGGCGGCCCGCAACCGATCAGATGGAGGTTGAGCACCGTGGCCTTCACATCAATGCACTGACATCTGTGCGAGCACACGGTCACGAAGGATCAATGCTACGTGCTGCAGATGATCGCCGGCCCGCTCGAGCTTGGCTGCGCTTTGTGCGGCCAAATGAATCTCCGTCGCGCTGGTCGCTCTGCCCGCGAGCTCAGCCGAGATACGGCGCCTCAGTTGATCCGTTTCGTGCTCCGCGCATTCGATGCGGTAGACGGCTTCGAGAAAATCCTTCAAGTCTTCGCGCGTCGCCCGCGGCCTCATGGAGCGCACGGTTTCCAGCGCCTTGATGAGTTCCTGACAGCCCGCAACGAGTTGGCCGGCGAGCGTCGACAGTTCCGCGACGAGCGCGGCGCCGACTCCGCCTCGACGCAACAGCGTCACCACGAACGAGGTCTCCTCCAGATCGTCCGCGACGTCGTCGGCGGCATGCACGAGGTCGAGAAGGTAGGCCATTTCCGGGTCGGCGCGTACGGCATTTCGCACCTCGTTGACGAGGCGGTCGGCGGCCGTTTCCCAAGCCTTGCTGCGCGCGGCGAGCGTTTCAGCCCGTTCCTGACCGCCTCCGCTCCCCAGTCCCAACAGGGCGTCGCGGACTGCGTTCGCAATTTCGACGATGAGGCCGGCATGATCACAGAGAAGGTCGAACACGCGGTCGCTCGAATCCCGCAGCTGCCGCATGACTTCGGCACGCAGCTCATCGTGAACCAGCGACTCGTGCCGATTCGCCAGCAACTCGCCGGCCGACGTCTTGAGCACAAATTCGAGGAAGCGTCCGGCCCGCTCCACCCCCAGCAAATCGTCGAGTGTCTGGCCGAAATGAAAGCGTCCGCGAGCCGCGAAATCGAGCGCATCGAACACTGCTTGGGCGCCTCCCACTTTCAAGAATCCCATGTGCCCGGCGTCCCGGTCGACGGTCCACTCGAGTAACCGTACGGCCTCTTTCCTGCCGACCAGCATGCGCAACTGCTTACGGGCCCGATTCCAATCGATGAGAAACACCAGCCTCGATCCCAGGAACTCGAGAAAGGCCGCCAGCTCAGCGCGGTCGGTACTTGCGAAGCGTCCAGAGGCCACATGGTACCAGCCGTCCTCCATCTTGCGATCTTCGACCACCCGCGTATCCTGCCAGGCAATTGCCTGCCGCCGAAACAGGCGCTGAAAGAACACCAAGCGCTGCAGGTGGACGTCCGTGTACGTGACTGAGACCGCGTCCGGGGTGACATGTACGACCAGCACGTGTGCATCGGTGGTACCGATGTCATTCTGGATCAAGAGCTGGCCGCCGCTGCTGGTCGCCGTCGTGCCAAGGCCGGGATGATCGAACTTCAGCCGCGCCGAACGATTGACGCCACGCATGAATGCGCGCACGAAATCCCGATCGGCGGGAGCAAGGTCGTAGACGCTCGCACCGTCCAGCACTTCGGTGGCAACATGCTGCTGCAGGCCGTTGAGCATGCGATGCAGGTCCATGACCAGAAGATGCAGGCTGTCGCCACGCGCGCGCTCGGCGTGCGACATCTCATCGAGATCGGACGACGAGAATGCATCGTCATGCTGCTGGAGGTGCGGCAGCATCTTCTCCGCACGGCCCCGCACGGTGTCTACCGGGGTTCCGTCCGCACCGTCGGCCGTCAGGATCGGTGCGAGCATGGCGCGGACATCCTGCCCCATGTCGGCGAGCACAGCTTTGACACCCGGCAGCCGATATTCTCCGGGCGCTACTCGCTTGCACGCGAGCGGCAGCCCATCGAGAGTCACGTCATCGATGCGGGCGGCGATCCGCTCGGCGCGAAGGCTGGCAACCGTTGCCTCCGGTGCGTCAGCGTGCCGTCGTGCCGACTGCAGCAGTGTTAGGCGGTATTTGAAGCGGTCGTTGGCGGCCAGACCCTCGCCAATCAGGCGGGGAAGGGCGAGCGCACGTTCGCCGAGGGCTGCGACGATCAGTTGCTTGCTCACGATACACCCCACGTTGCGGCCAAGGATCTCTACGTTACGCCCCGAATGTGTCGGTTCATCGCCAATGGAGCGAAATTGGCGCTCTCGATGGGAACCGGTGGCGATCGCTAACCAATCCTTGTGAACAGAGTCGGCTCGAGAGCGCCGGCCGACAGTATTCCGCCCATCATCGCGCCCGTGATCCCCGGGCTGCCCACATCCTGTCCGGTGAGATAGAGGCCTGTCACTGGCGTCTTCGCGCGCAGAGGGGTCGAGAGAAACCGGCGCGGGCTCGCTTCCAGGGCCGTACATACCTCCGTGCTCCGCCACCGTGAACGCCAGACTCGAGAGGGGAGTCGACAGCTCACTGTGGACCACGAGCGGCGCCAGCGCGGGGAAGTAACGCCCGAACTGTGCCCTCAACAGACCTGACAAGGTTTCCTTCAGCGCGAGGTAATCAGCGGGCCGCTGCCCAAGTTGGGAGTTCTCCCAGCGGCTGAAGACCTCCCAATCGGCGAAAGTCACGAGCTCCGCGATTGGCTTTTCGCTCGAGATATGCACCCCCGCCTGCTTGAGTGACGGAAATGTTACGTAGAGCGCCGGTGCCGACAATCGATGCGCCGGGTCGCGCCAAATTCCATCCGCGATGTCGATCGACTCATAGAACCAATGATTTGAGCTCGTGGCACCGCGGCTGCGAATGTCGCCATTGAATCCCAGGTACATCCCGATATGGCAAGCCGATGGCCGAAGAGCCATTATATCCTGCGCCCACTCGGAATCGCGAACGGTCGCCGGCATCAGCTGCGTGAGCGTATTTCGAACTCCAATATCGGAGAATACCCGCGGACAGCGCTCCTCGGTGCCGTTTTTTAGTCGCACGCCGGCGACCGCGTCCTTCTCGATCAAAATGTCAACGACGGGCGCTCGAGTCCGCACTTTACCGCCTCCCTGCTCAATCACAGGCACTATACCTGCGGCAAAGGCATCGGCGCCGCCGACCGGAAAAGAGGGGTCAATGTCTTACCGATAGACAATGCGGACGATACGCCCTCTACCGAGCTCTCATTGGCGCACCGATCTTCAGCCGATGAATGGCTCCCCACTCCGCCAGAGCAAGTAGTGCTGGTCGCAGCGTTTCCCCATACGGGGAAAGGCTGTACTCGGTGTGGGGTCGTGCACCTGGCAGCACGCTACGCTGAACGATGGCACTCGCCTCGAGTTGCCGGAGATGTTCCGTTAGAACCTTCTGCGTGGAGCCGGGCACGCGTCGTTTGAGTTCCTCGAAACGCAATACGCCATCCTTTAGGGCGAACAGGATGAGGGGCTTCCATTTTCCACCAATTACATTGATGGCAGTCTTCACAGGGCATTCTTCGAGTCTCATACAGGTGAATTTACACGACCATAGCCACCAAAAAGTGCCTTCTTGGCGGCCAACGATTTTCATGCCACGCTTACACCATGATTATTACGACCATTGGGTCCGGCAATGTCGGCGGTACGCTCGCGCGCCTATGGATCGACGCCGGGTACGAGGTAAGGGCGGCCGGGCGGCAGAATTGTGCGCAGGTGGTGGCCGTCGCCGATCTGGTCGCCTTGTGCGTGCCCTGGTCCGCTGCCGAAGTCGCTCTCAAGTCATGCGGAGATCTTGCCGGCAAGATATTAATCGACTGCACGAACCCGCTAGCCTCAGGACTAGACGGGCTCGTGCTGGGCGGCACGACGTCCGCAGCGGAACGGATTCAAAGCTGGCACCCGAATGCACTCATCGTCAAGGCATTCAACTCCATCGGAGCCGCGATGCTTGGCAAGGGCAAGATTGATGGGCGCCTGGCCGATGGATTCTATTGTGGCGACAGTGCCACTGCCAAGCAAGTGGTCGGCCCATTGATCATCGCCGCTGGACTTCGACCTGTGGATGTCGGTCCGCTGAGAAATGCGCGCTACCTCGAGGCAATGGCGATGCTGTGGATTGACCTGGCCGTGAATCAGAAGCGCGGTGCGAGCTTCGCCTTCACGTTGGCAGGCTGGAGTGGGGCAACACTATGATCGTCGAATATATCCGCTACACGGTAGCCGATCAGGCTCGCGGCGAGGAGTTACAGCGAGCCTATGTGATCGGCGCGACTCAGCTCGATGCGGCGCCGGAATGCCTGGCGTATGAGTTAACCCAGTGCGAGGAAGATGCCAAGTCCTGGACTTTGCGCATTGAGTGGAGTTCCACGGAGGCTCACTTGCAATCGTTCCGCAAGGGTCCGCACTTCCCGGCTTTTCTGGAAGCCATTCGCGGATTCATGCCGGAGATCGCCGAAATGCGTCACTACCGGCTCACCGGCGTTCAGTCACGAAAACCCGCACAGCCGTAGCGATAGGACGCGAACGTGGCGGGCCGGAACGCCGCCGCTGCGATTCAGGGCTGATAGGGACCCTTCGTCTCGCCCCATCCCCACTGGGGCATGGGCGCATTCTTATCAATAGGATTCTCAGTCGTGGCAGAGTTGAGGACGGCCAGCCGTGAGCCCCATTCCAAATACCCGACTAACGCTGAGCGGAACTCCGGATCATCCGGCAGTTTGAGTTGATCAGCGGTATCGAGCAGCAGCGCCATCCAATGCTTGCGCTGCTCATCGGTTAAGTGACGGCCGAGATGCTTCGCGACCATGGTCGAGTGCCGATGGATTCCATCCCCGCTGTACAGGGTGGGTCCGCCGAGAACTTCGGCGACGAAGTGGGCAACGGTTCGAAAGTGCTCTGAAGACATCTTCGCAAATACGGGCGCGAGAACGGGGTCAGCCGGAACTCGCTCATAGAACCTCATGAAAAGGGTCTCAAGCCGCTCGATGCCGCCCGCCCAGTCGTATAGCGTAGGAATTGCCTTTGTTTCCATCAGCCCTCATCGTCGACGTTCGAATTCTCGGCGTGACCCGTCGCTACAAAGACATGTGTGCCATCTGATGCACCTTTGCCCGCCTACGCCTACGCCTACGCCTACGCCGGCGCCAAGCCGCAACGATTGTGCTACGAAATTTGAACGTCCGCTACGGAGAAGGCAGTTCTTGCCCGCGCCCGGCTGATGTTAGCCGCCTGCTGCCCGATTGCTCGCTCTGCACCTGCCGTTCCGTCGAATTTAACACGTTCATTTAGGCGGCGACCGTCACCGTGTCAAGCTAACCCGCAGCTGCCGGCGGAAAACGGCGGGTATCGGGCGGCTCAATTATGCCGCCCACGTCACCTCCTTTGACTCCTGTATCAAGTAGCCGGAGCTGTCCACTATCATAGGTTAATGACGAGTGTCCAAACCCTCACGTCGACGAGCGGCGCCACGATTGCATATCAGACTGTCGGGTCGGGCCCGTCTGTGATCGTGATACCGGGCGTGCTGTCGATCGCTGCCGACTTTGAGGCGTTTGCGAACGCACTTGCTGCAAACTTCACGGTGCACACCATAGAGCGACGAGGGCGCGGGCGAAGCAGTCCTCAGGATGCTGAATACTGCATGGGGACCGAATGCGCGGACGTTTGTGCGCTGCAAGCCTATACGCAGGCGGCTTACTTTTTTGGGCATAGCTATGGCGGGCGCATTGCGCTCGAGTCCGCGCGGAATAATGTCCGCGTGAAAAACGTGGCCGCCTACGAACCGGGAATTTCCGTGAACGGCTCAATACCGGTCGCATGGGCCGCCAGGTACGAGTGCCTGATGGTCCAGAACAAGCGACTCGATGCCTTTGTGGAGTTCTCCAGAGGAGCTGGGCCAGATCGAGCGAGAATTACACCACGCTGGTTGTTGAAGTTGCTGATGCCAATGGTGATGAAACGGGATGATCTTCGCCAAAAACTGAGGCTGCTCGAAAGCAATCTGCGGGAACATCAAGAGCTTGCCCGTTTGGACGGTGGCGTGCAGGCTTTCGGGGACATATCCGCTGCTGTTCTCGTGATGGTCGGCGGGAAAAGCGATCTTTCCTGGGTAGCACCCGCTGTCACAGAATTGTCGGCCTCGCTCCCAGGAATGCGAGTCGAACAATTTCCAAACCTCAACCACTTTGGTCCAGATCAGACCGGTCCGCGTGAGGTCGCGGACGCGGTCACAGCGTTCTTCAGCGCCACGCCAGGGATTTAGTAGGCAAGCCGAATCTTCGGGAATGCGTTCTCGATTGCCAGGGTGTGGCCCCTAGCTGGCACTTACGAATGACGGCTGCAGGCAATGCCAATGGTCAGCATCAGCCGCTCCACGTACAGTATCCACGTAGCACCATGACTGGATGGACACTGATCATTTCGTTTGGCACGATGAGACCTACCCAAGGAGTTTCCGATGCCAACCGCCCAACCGATTACGCTCTTTCACTCACCGCAACCCGCTCGTCGGGTGCTTTGGCGCTCCTAGAGGAACTCAAGGCGCCATATAAGCTGCATGTTCTCAACATGAAAGCGGGAGAACAGCGGCAACCCGCATTTCTGGCCGTTAATCCCATGGGTAAAGTGCCGGCCTTCCTGCATGGCGACGCCCTGGTTACTGAGCAGGTTGCAATTGGCATTTACCTTGCGGGTCTTTTCCCGGAAGCTGATCTCGCGCCGCCAATTGGCGACGCATTGCGTGGACCGTACTTGCGCTGGTACGTCTTTTACGCAGCGTGCTTTGAGCCAGCAATGGTCGACAAAGCATTGAAGCGCGAGCCGGGCACCCCCGGCATGGTTCCTTACGGCGATTTGACCACAACACTTGGCGCGTTGACCTCGCAACTCACCAAGGGGCCGTGGATGCTCGGTGATAGATTCACTGCAGCCGATGTCCTGTGGGGCACCGCGCTCACATGGATGACAGGCTTTGGCTTGCTTGAGCCGGTCGCCCCCATCAAGGCCTACATTGATCGTTGGAACGCGCGGCCGTCAGTGGCGCGGGTTGCGCAGATAGATACTGATTTGTTGAAGGCCCAAGGCAACGCATAGTCCGGCTACAGACGACTCAACAACTTCGTCTAATCATGGCCGGCAAGAAACGTCCTCCCAAGAAGAGACTCTTAGCAACGGTGCCGAAGTTCTTCGCCGCGGCCGCCGACTTGGGTAAATGGCTTGAAAAGAATTCGGCCACCACAGAGGAGTTGATCGTCGGTTTTCACAAAGTCAGTTCTGGCAAGCCATCAATGCTATGGCCGGAGTCGGTGGATGAGGCGCTTCGCTACGGCTGGATTGACGGTGTGCGCAAGCGAATCGATGACAACGCCTACCACATTCGATTCTCGCCACGAAAGCCGAGTTCTATTTGGAGTGCGGTAAATATCGCCAAGGTAAAACGCCTGACTTCTCAAGGGAGGATGACCGAGTCGGGCCTAGCAGCATTCGCTCGCCGCACCGCAAATCGGTCGGTAGTCTACGCCTATGAACAACGGCAAGAGTCAGAGCTGTCAGTTGCGGAAATTGCTGAATTTAAGAGGGATCCCCAAGCCTGGGAGTTTTTCCGAGGCACGCCTCCTAGCTACCGAAAGATCCTTGTACATTGGATCGCCCGAGCGATAAAGCCACAGACACGTGATTCTCGTTTTCGCAAACTCTTGGAGGCATGCACAGCGGGTGAGCGGCTCCGGTAGACCTCGCACCGCAACGTCTGCTCGCGGCAGGAATTCCTGGCCTGCCGCCGGCCGGATTTGACCGGCGACGAGTTTGAATTCCTCCTAACCGGAAAGGTTGCCTGTCGCTCACATTTCTGAAATGAGCACTGACAATTCAGGGAGGTTGCCGACAAGGTGCAAACATGATCCTATCGGACCGTCGCCAGCTGCCACCGCCGGCCAACGAGATCGCGGACCTTGCTCAAAACGAGCGCGGCCTCAACTGTTTGGCGTAACACTATAGGGACGCTACGAGAGTTGCCATGTCCACGTGGCTCCCAGTCTCGCTCAAGTCAAGCCGCGGGAAAATGTTTCCGCGCACAAGTTCGAACGCGCGCCATGTGCGTTTTGGCAAGAGCCTCCGAAAGGTGTGGTGCAACCTCGTCGAAATGCAGATGCTCGAGCAAGTCGAACCCGGCTGAACGGAAAATATGCGTATCTTGCAGAACCTGGACGGCATTCCAATTGCCGCTCTGCACTAGCAGCGGTAGCGGTGCTCCCGAGACAGTGATCAGAACGGATTTCTTTCCGGAAAGAAGACCGCGCACGATGCCGTTGTGAGATTCGTAAGCGAAACCGCGCGCGAAGACTCGGTCGATATATCCTTTCATCATCGCCGGCATAGACAGCCACCAGAGCGGGTAGAAGACGGTAAGCGCATCGGCGGCACGAATATCATCCTGTGCTTGCGCCACGTCGGCGCTGGCAGGGTGATCGTGGCTGACGGCAACAAGCTCGTGCGCAGCGAGAACGGGGTTGAATCCGATGCGGTAGAGGTCGTATGTCTGCTGGCTGTGTCCGAGCTGTTCCAATTCAGTGGCGTAGGCATGCACCAGCCCCATCGTAAAGCTGTCCGCGACCGGATGAGCGGCAACCAGAATATGCTTCATATGAACCCTTTATGCAATGAACCGAAGTCTCGGCCGTCGGCAAAGTCTGCCTGGATCTACGGAAAAAAACCCATTGCTTGGAGCTTGGCCAACAAATGGGTCTCTGTCTGTACGCCTCACCACCGACCACCCTATGACGGCGTCGATAGTTGCACGACAGAATAGTTTTCAATGCGGAGTATCTGTTTGTCTCGAATACCGACCACGCCGAGCGAATGAAACAAAGCATTCGTCGCGGGATTGAATCGTCATGCGCGCCGATGCCGTAGCGCGGCAGCGCACAGACGGTTCCGCCCTGCGCGAGTAACACTCGTGCGTGATGTCCCAAGCAGGCGACCTGCAAGTCCCCGCGATCCGAGCGTTCACAGACCGATTCCCACGCTGGGTGCAAGGGCGGGCCTAGTGCCTTGTCCGTCGAGTCACTCCGAGATATTTAATTAAAGGGTCGCTCGCGCGGATCTCCGGCAAGAAAGGCTCGAGGCCCCGCCGTTGGGGCGTTCGGCACCGACGCGACGCCTCCTGTGGTTGCGCCCTTACGGTGCCCGATGCCCTATCGCCGGTTTTTGTGCTCGCGAAGGACGATGAAATGTTGTAATGGCCCCAGTTTCCGATGCTCGAAAACAGCAAAACAATAATACCGAACCACAACAATCACCCCAGCCAAAGTACCAATCGTTCCAATACGGGTGAGTCATCTAATATTCCTCAAAAACGTGAGCCTGTCGGCCGCCGATTTCAGCTTCGATCCTTCACTTGACCTGCTGGTTGACCCACCCTTGCAGGCAATCGACACGATCTTCTTCAATGCCGCTCTTTTGGAACGTTCGATCGGTCTCAAAACAAGCGATTACTTCGCAATCGCCAGACCCTCCGTTGAGAACATCACCGAGTAGGCGGAAAGTCCGTTTCGTTCGAAGCAGCCTGAGGTGGTCGGGAGAGCAAACGATAACCGCAATTCACGGGGTCTGAACATGACTGATGAAGAACTCGTCGCCTTTGTCGATCTGCAGCAGTTGCTGCCAAGTTGGTCCCGAACAAATGGAAGGGCAGGGTGCCAGCACGCCCCTGCCGAAAGCGAACGTACCACATGGTGTTTCGAGGTGTGCGATGAACGCAGGGACAGCACAGCAGTACGCGCGGTGGATCGGGGCGCTTTATCTCATCACTATCGTGGCAGGCGGATGGGGCGAGTCGCACGTGCCGAATCAACTGCTCATCGTCAACGACCTGGCCGGGACTGCGCACCAGGTGGCCAGTTCGGTAGGACTTTTTCGGGCCAGCTTTGCCGCGTACCTTATCGAAGCTGCCTGCGACATTACGCTCAACGTGCTGCTCTATGCGCTTCTTCGGCCCATTAGCCGCAATCTGGCGTTGCTGGCGACGTGTCGCCGAGTGCCGCCAACCAGCCGGAGGGCAGTGATCCGGACGACATCGCGTCTCGGAGCGTCTGGACTAGCAGTAGCTCCGCAAGATTTGCGACCATCGCCGAAACGCCGGCTTCGTCTTTGAGTAGTTCGGCTGCCAGACGCTCCAGCACCCATTTTTGAACACTCGCCTGCTCCGAACCGGCTCTGACAAGGATGACCGGAGGTAATCCTTCAAACAGAATGGAGCGATTGGTGGCATCTAGGCTGAACCGCCCCCCGAGAAGAATGGCGTCGGGAACTTGGCTGAGCTTAGCCACGCCGTTCACGAGGCCGGCAATCAGATCATTCATTTCGATGGCCGGCGCGCCAAGGTCACTCCCCACGCGATACGGTTGACCGTCGGTCAGGAAGTAACTGTCTCCAGCTTCCAGATAGACCGGCGGAGCGTCCTCTACCGCGAGCCAACAACCTCCGGCGATGACGGCGCCAAATCGCAAGTTGTCGAGCGCTGGAGAGCGCAGACACCATTTCCCGCCGGCCTCCAATCGTGCGGCGAAGACACTCCGAGGTTTCACAATTGATAGAATATCCGAAAGAGGATCCATAACCTTCAAATAGCTGCTAGTCATAAGCCGTTCCACGGCTCCGTTGCCCAAAACCGGACGATCGAGCAATTTTTCGGGACGATCGCATATTGAAGTCCGGAGCTTACAATCGATCTTTGGTCCATTAGCCAAATGGAGACTCGGCAATGACCACCAGACAGCATCCCCTTCGTTCCGGCTTCAATTATATGACCACCGCTCTTGAGGTGGTCGATGGCATCGATCTCTCGGGCAAACAGGCGATCGTCACGGGCGGCGCATCCGGGCTTGGTCTTGAAGCTGCCCGTGCGCTCGCAAAGGCCGGCGCGGCCGTGGTTGTCGCCGTCCGAGACGTCGATCGCGCCACGCCAGCGATCGAGGGCCTTTTGAATGTTGAAGCAGCGATGCTGGACTTGGCCGAGCCGAAATCGATCGACGCATTTGCGGCGCAGTTCCTGTCGACCGACCGGCCTCTGCATATCCTGATCAACAACGCAGGCGTGATGGCGAGTCCGCTTTCCCGCGATGGCCGCGGCTATGAATCGCAGTTTGCAACCAATCACCTCGGTCATTTTCAGTTGGCGGCAAGACTGTGGCCCGCTCTGCAGCGGGCGCAGGGCGCCCGCGTCGTCGCGGTCTCCTCACGCGGACACCGTTTCAGCCCGATGAACTTCGAAGACCCCAACTTCGACAGCCGCCCATACGATCGGTGGGTCGCCTACGGCCAATCCAAAACAGCCAATGCGCTCTCCGCGGTCGGTATCGACGCGCGCGGCGCGGCTGATCGGATCAGGGCGTTCTCACTGCATCCCGGACGGATCGTCGATACGGGTCTCGCACGTCACATGTCGGCGGCCGAAGTCAAGGCCATCCCCGTCGCCGACGCGCGGGGCCGCGCCTTCACCGATCCGGCCGATTTCATCAAGACTCCGGAGCAGGGCGCTGCAACCCAAGTCTGGTGCGCGACCAGCCCGAAATTGGAAGGATTAGGCGGTCTATATTGCGAGGACTGTGACATTGCTTCCCTCGTGCCGCCGGAGTCCCAAGGGCTTGGGGTGCGCCCCTACGCGGTCGATCCCGAATTGGCCGAACGCCTGATGCAGCTCAGCGAGGCGCTGACCGGCGCGTCCATTCCAAGTCGCGAAAGCTGAGCGCGCCGCGTTCGCCAATCTTCAAATATCGCCGAGGCGGTTCCCATGACTCACGAGTTTACTGCGAAGACGTCGGCATGCTGTCTGTGACCACGGTCTGGTATCGCGCGGTCCGCAAGGCACGACCTCGTAGGTCTCGACTATAGTGCTGCCGGGATCGCATCCGCAATTGTCATGCTGATAATCCGTGGCGAACGACTGCTATGCCGAAGATCGTTGCCATTAGTTCAGTCGCGCAAGGAGTATGATTTCGCATTAGTGCTCATCTGGCTGGCACGGGAACCAGCGGGGCCCGCAATAAGGCGCTGCTACGGTGAACACAACTATTTATGGCGGGGGAATCCATGCGCCTGAAGCTACTACTGTTCGCGGTTGCGGTGATCTTCGTGCTCGGCGGCATGCTGATCGACTGCAGGTACCAACGCTCGACCCCCGACGCAGCCTACGTACAGGGAATTGTGGTTGGGTTCGACCGCCCGCACGCCAGACAGGTCTATCCGATATTCGAATTTTCCGATGCGAATGGTCGCGTGCACCGCGTCGTCAATTCTTCTCAACAGTCGATTGTTCGATTTGCGACCGGCGATGCTGTTTCTATCGCTTACTCGCGATTCGATCCACAACGGGCGCGGATTGACACGCTTTGGTTCAACCATCGTTGGGTAATCGGCGGAGCCTTCGTCGCGCTCGCGCTTGTGTTCGGTGCATTGAAGCAGCGTGAATCCAGATCGAACTGATCGCAGTGCAAGCCGAGGAAGGGAATGACGGCTTTGACTAAGCGTGCGACAGATCGGGGCGCAACGATCTTGCAACAACGCGCCGCCACCGAGTATTTGGAGATGGGTCAGTAGTCTAAGCCGCGCGAAGTCCCATGCGTCGGGCAGGCAGCTTCCAGGAGGTCTATTCAGCGCGTGCAGCGAGATCGGAAATCCGACGCACGAGCCGAATCCCATCATGCGCACGGCAAGCTATCTCACGTTGACATGGATGGGCTCTGAAGCGACGCCGTTCGTCACGACCTCAAGCTGGCTCGGGCCCTTTTCCTGATTGGCGGGCACTCCGAACCACGCGGTAGCCGGCATGCGGTTAGCGATGGCCATGCTGCTGAGACCAAGAAGATCGGACGGCCGGTCAGGGTGACTCTCGTCCATGACTCGAGCCGTCCAAGCGCGCTGTATGTTCCTTTCGCCGACAAGGAGCGATGAACCGCCAGATATTGGGTAGTTTTTCAGTAATGGAATTGGAATTCGAGGGCGATGGTGCTGGGCTGATTGGTGGCCATAGCGACGCGCTATCGCCGTCATTCAAACATTCAATTGGGAATGTCGCGGCCCGTCATGCAGTCTCCCTACGCCGCGGGGTATGGGGAGCACCGCGATCACCAGCTGCCCATCGCGCCTGCCAGCGCCGAGTATCGCGTCAGACGTACCGTTCACGAGAAAGGTTCGCCCAATCGGAGGGGGGGAATAATGGAAGACCTCAAGAATCTGAGCCGCAGGGATTTCATCACCATTTCGGGACGTGCCGGACTTACCACCCTGGTTGCTTCCGCCTTGGGGGTCAACCTGGGGTTGGTGCGCGTTGTCACCGGGGCGGCGCCGGGGAGGAAGATGACACCCTTTCGATTCGCCATTCTCACCGATGCGCATCTGTTCAGCATCGAGGGCCACAAATTCGACGTGTTCCTCGCGCAAGCGGTCGACAATGTCAACAACATGAAACCCCGGCCGGATTTCGTGGTGTATTGCGGCGATATCGCCCAAAACGGCAGGGACGACCAGCTGCAGAAGGGCGTGAAGATACTCTCCAAGCTGACCATGCCGGTCCACTATATTCCCGGCGAACACGACTGGTATCTGGATCTGGGTGAAGCGTGGCGCGGGCATTTCGGCAAACCAACGTGGTCCTTCGATCACAAGGGTGTGCACTTCATCGGCATGAACTCCATCCTGGTGCGTGACTTCTGGACCCCGGCCGGCATGACCCCGAAGCAGCGCATGGACACCATGGAGATGTTGGAAAGCCCGATTGCCGGTCCTTGGGGCGTGCGCGAGGAACAGCTCGAGTGGCTCAAGAAGGACGTAAAGGGGCTGGGTAGCGACACTGCCGTCGTAGTGTTCACGCATTCGCCGTTGTGGGATTACTATCCGCGATGGAATTTCCAGACCGAGGATGCGCCGGAGGTGCGTGAGATTCTCGGGAAATTTGAGCGTGTCATGTCCTTCCACGGACACGTTCATCAGACCGTGTACAACAAGATCGGCAACCTGTCCTCGGTCGGAACCCTGTCGACCTCGTGGCCGTGGCCATACCCGGATGTCAAGCTCGCTTATCCGGACATGCGCATGAACCGCTCTGATCCGGCACTCGTGCAGGATGGGGATGGCACTCAGCACATCGATTTGGAATCCGATTTCCAAGGAACGATGCACTACGACCCGTTCAACGACATGCTCAAGCCGGCCATCAAAGACGGATTCAAGATTTAGGGAGGATCAGGCAATGAACATCCACAGCACGAATCGACTTCTTCCCGGCCTCATCGCCGTCATGACGCTCGGTGTACTGGGAATGCTGGTCATGAAATCGACGGCGGCACGAGAACCCTACACCAAGGAAGAACTGGCCGACCAGGAAAAAGCGCTGCTCGCGGCAGTCGATCATGGCCGAGACCTTTGGCATGGCAGCAATCCCAGCATGTCGAGCAACGGCCTGGCCTGCGGTAACTGCCATCCGGATGCTGCGGCCTCCAATCCGCAAACCTTCCCGAAGTATCAGGCGGACCTGGGGCGCGTCATCGCGCTGCGCGACATGATCAACTGGTGCATCACTGTGCCGCAGGGTGGCAACGCATTGGACGTCGACGGTGCGGATATGATCGCCATGGAGGCCTATGCGTTCTACCTGTATCGCGGGAAGCAGATCTCTCCCGGACTCGCCACCGAACAAACCTCACCCGTGGTCGTTAAATCGGGCGTTGGCTATCCAAAGAAGGGATCGGGTGTCGGCTACGACAAGTAGCACTGGTTGAGGATTGGATGCAACGAATGTTGGAGGCACCCATGAAATATATAGCCTGTTTGATTGCGATGGTCATGAGCGTTTCCACGGTGCTTGCGAGCCAGCAGTGCGATAGCAAGTCCTACCCGATGTCGACGCCCACAGAGCGCTTTACCGATAACGGAGACGGTACGGTCACGGATACGCAGTCCGGCATGATGTGGATGCGCTGCGCGCTCGGGCAGCGCTGGACGGGTTCCCGCTGCGCCGGCAAACCGCAGGCGCTGACCTGGAAATCGGCGCAGGACGCTGCGAGCTCGCTCAATGCCACGGGTGGCTATGCCAATCGTTCCGACTGGCGAATGCCGCACATTCCGGAACTTGCGATGATTGTCGAGCGCCAATGCGCCAATCCCCGCGTCAACTTGACCCTTTTTCCGGATACACCGGCAACCTATTTCTGGACGGCGACCGGGCGCCGCGGAGCAGGCCTGGGCGGCGAAGCCTATCGCCTGAGCTTCGGACCCGAAGGGGCAGGTCCCAGCCGCAAGGAAAACCTGCACTACGCCAGGCTGGTCCGCGCCGCGAAGTAGCGGTCGGCGGGCAGTGGGTCAGTCGCTGATGAACACGTTGTACATGGAAGAGATGCGCAGCGTCGCCGCGGAAACACTCGTAGCCGAGTGGCGCAACGAGTTTCCGATCTTGCGCATCCGCGTGCGGGGTAAGCCGCTGGTCTACCTGGACAACGCGGCGACCACCCAGAAGCCCCGCGCCGTGATCGATGCGGTGTCGCGCTTCTACGCCCGGGACAACGCCAACGTTCATCGCGGCGTGCACGCCTTGAGCCAACGGGCCACCGATAGCTTTGAGGCAGCGCGGGCCCGGGTCCAGGGCTTTCTTCATGCCGCGGCATCGGATGAAATCATCTTCGTCCGCGGAGCCACGGAGGCGATAAATCTGGTTGCCCAGAGCTTCGCCCGGCCGTTGCTCGTTGCGGGCGACGAGATCCTCGTCAGCGCGATGGAACATCACTCGAACATCGTGCCGTGGCAGCAGGTGTGCCGGCAAACCGGGGCGGTGCTCAAGGTGGTGCCGATCGATGAAGCAGGCGAGTTCGTGTTTTCCGAGTACGAGTGTTTGCTGGGGGCGCGCACGCGCCTGGTTGCGGTCACGCATGTTTCCAATGCTCTGGGCAGCGTGACAGACATTGCCCGGATCACGGCCCTGGCGCACGCCAGAGGAGTGCCGGTCTTGGTCGACGGCGCGCAGGCGATCGCACACTTGCCGGTGGACGTTCGAGCGCTTGACTGCGATTTTTATGTGTTTTCCGGCCACAAGTGCTTTGGCCCGACGGGAATCGGTGTGCTCTACGGCAAGCGGGAACGCCTCGAGGCGATGCCCCCTTGGCAGGCTGGTGGCGACATGGTGCGGTCCGTGAGTTTCGACGCGACCGAATATATGCCCATCCCGCATAGGTTCGAGGCGGGAACGCCCGACATCTCCGGCGCGATCGGCCTGGGCGCGGCGTTGGATTTCGTCTCGGCGATCGGGCTCACGGCAATCGCCGCGCACGAGCAGCGATTGCTGGACCTTGCCAGCGTCGGCCTCGAGCGGATCCCCGGTATTCGCATCGTCGGCACGGCAGGGCGCAAGGCCAGCATCCTGTCCTTTGTGATGGATGGCGTCCATGCGCATGACATCGGCTCGATCCTCGACCGCGCGGGGATCGCCATTCGCACTGGGCATCATTGCGCGATGCCAGCCATGCAGCATTTCGGGCTGTCCGGTGGAACCGCCCGTGCTTCCTTCGCCTTCTACAACACCTTGGAGGAGGTGGAGCGGTTCGTGGACGGCGTGCGGCGCGTTTACGAGATCTTCCAATGACCCGGGACGTGGACGATCTGTACCACCGGATCGTATTGGAACATTGCAAGCGACCGCGCAACTTTCGTGTTCCACAGCACGCGAACCGCAGGGCCTGCGGCGACAACCCGCTATGCGGGGATCATATCGATGTTTATGTCCGCCTGGAGCGTGGGGGAATCCGCGATATCGGCTTCGCGGGGGTGAGTTGCGCCATCGCCAAGGCCTCGGCGTCACTCATGACCGAGGCCATGATGGGCAGAGATGCGGCGAGCGGCCGCGCGCTGCTGCGCAAGTTCGAGCAGATGGTCCGCACGAGCGGGATTGAACCCGATCCGGAACTCGGTGAACTGCACGCCTTTGCCGACGTCCGCGACTTTCCATCCCGGGTGCAGTGTGCGCTGCTGGCTTGGGACGCCCTGCGTACCGTGCTGCAGGAGAGTCCAGGGTAGACCGGCGAAGCGCGCCGCATACCCCCCGTAAATCACCTACGCTTGCGAACACCCAAGCGACCCATGGAATTGATTGAACATTCGATACCACCGGGTATTTAATGCCCACGCGAGGCTTGCGGCGACTGCTGTCGGAAAGAGGGAACCGGTCCACCATGACAATCAATGAACTGCGATATTTGGTGGCGCTTGCGAATCGAGCGCATTTCGGGCGCGCTGCGGAAGACTGTCACGTCTCCCAACCGACCTTGAGCACCCAGATCAAGAAGCTGGAAGAGTACCTCGGTGTCACGCTGATAGAGCGCAGCGCCAAATCATTTTCGCTCACCACGACAGGTCAGGACGTTGTTGAGAAGGCGCGCAGGATCGTCTCACAGGTTGATGCCCTGGTGGCATCGACACGCTCGCCGCATGGACCTTTGACGGGGCCACTCAATTTAGGCGTGATTCCAACCCTGGCACCCTATTTTCTGCCGCGATTATTGCCCCTCGTTAAGGGTCACTATAAACGGTTGCAACTGGTGGTCCACGAAGATCTTACCGGACATCTCGTAGAGCGGCTGCGCGGCTATCAAATTGACGCTGCATTGCTGGCGTTGCCATTGGATGGCGAGGATTTCGATGAGATTCCACTGTTTGACGAGCCGTTCTGGTTTGCGTGTCCCCCGCGGCATCCGCTGGCCCACTTGGAAATGGTGACGGAAGGGGATTTGCGTGATGAGCCCATGCTGCTGCTGGCAGACGGACATTGTCTGCGCGGTCACGCGCTGGCGGCGTGCGGGCGAACTGCTGCGGACGAGGCTTCAAACGACGATTTTCGCGCCGTAAGCCTGGAGACGATTTGCCAACTGGTTGCCGCCGGTTTTGGCTGCACCTTGTTGCCTGCCCTGGCGCGTGAAGCTCTGGGGCCGGAGCCCCCATTTGTCATCCAGCCGCTGCAATCTCGCAACGCCAGCCGCCGAATCGGCTTGGTGTGGCGACGCGGCTATCCGAAAGCGCAGGAACTGGCGCTGCTCGCCAAGTTGGTCAGGGACAATCCGCCGACTGGGACACGCACGGTGCTGATGGAGGCATGAACGGTTGAGCGAACCGCTGCAGTCTTAGCGAACTAATACGATTTGGGTCGCTTGGAGCACCAAGTTCGTCTGAATTATCCTACACGAGTCGCTGTGATCGGCCGACCGTATTCGCTGTGGCGCAGTCCCATAGTGGTTCTCGGCCTGATCTTTGCACCAGGGACAATGGGTTGCATGAGCGCACTTAGTCAGCTTGTTAGGATATCGGTCCGCACTTGCGCTGCTTGGAAGTGCGCTTTCCCCGCTGTCGAGTGCCACAGCTGAGTTTGCCAACACGCGGCGGCCGCATTCGCGCTGCGGCAGCAGCCGTGCTGCTCATTGCCATGGTCATAGGCTCACGGGCTGCGTTTTCTCAGACGCCGTCGCCCCTGCAGGAATGGCAGTACTCCGCCGGCGTCGTGCTGATCCCGATGTTCGAGCCGAATCTACCTGAGTGGCGCGTGCAAACCGGCATCGCGGCCGAACCCGAACCTGCTTTTGAAGGGGCGCGCAACTACCGCACCCTGGCTGGACCCGTGATCGACATTCGATACCGCGATATCTATTTCGCCTCGGTGGGCGAAGGAATCGGGCTCAACTTCATTCACGGGGAAAATTATCGGATCGGTGCCGCCGCCGGCTACGACCTTGGGCGCCGCGAGTCGGACGACCTCAATCATTTGAAAGGTTTGGGTAATATCGAAGTGGCACCCGTGTTCAAGCTCTTCGGGTCATATGTCGTCTCGAAGCAGTTCCCCTTGGTCATGCGGGCGGATGTGCGTCGCATCGTGGGAGGGGCTGACGGCTGGGTAGGTGACCTGGAGGCGTACTTACCGCTGCCCGGAAGCTCGCAGAAACTCGTCATGTTTGCCGGCCCCTCAGTGACCTTCGCGGATCACAGGCACATGCAAACCACGTTTGGGGTGGACGAAAGTCAGGCCAAGGCGTCCGGATATCCGATGTTCGAGGCGCACGGCGGGATGAATGCGGCAGGCTTTGGCTTCAGCGCGACGCGCTTCCTGAGCAAACGCTGGCTCGTTAACGCCAATTTGGCCGTTAATCGCCTGCTTGGCAGCGCCCGAGATAGTCCATTCACTCACGAGCGACAGAAATTGAACGGCCCAGCAGCTCTGGCCCTGACTGGCGGTGCTTTGGCCCTGTCGGTGGCGTACACCTGGTAGCTGTAACGTTTTCCGGGGGCGAGATTCAGCAAGCGGTTGGGTAGGTCCCGCCGTCACGCAGTCTATTCGCCGATCGAGTTACCGTACAATACGATCAGGGATGATGAATGCTCCGCGCGCGCTGCTGCCCGCTCTCATGCTCTTGGTGTGGGCCGCTCCTGTGCGGGCGGCCGCCGACCCTTGCAAGGATGGGTGGTGGGCCGACTTCATGCTGGGGTCTTACCACATTCATCCGTATCGGCATTTCGATGAGTTCAATCCCGGTGCCGGCACCGAATGCTGGTTCGCGCCGCAATGGGCCGGGGCGGCCGGCTACTTTCGTAACTCCCTGGATAGACCGTCCTTCTATGCAGGCGCGGTGTATGCGCCAGAACTGCTTCATTGGGGCTGGTTTCGCCTGACGGCGATGGGCGGCGTCATCTCCGGCTACAATTTTGGACGCTTCGGGTTGGGCGGTGAGAACAATCGTACCGGACCGGTGCTTGCGCCGGCCGCCATGACCCGATTCGGGCGGTTCGGCATGAACTTCATCCTGATTCCACCGATTCCGCAGGACAACCTGCCTTTCACGGTGGGGTTTCAGGTCAAGTACCGGCTCCGCTAGGCCCTTCGCACCGGCGCCGGCTCAAAGCCCGCCATTCTTCGCGACGGTGCGGCCGATCGCCGACCAATCCACATCCTCGCCCTCCATCGCGATGGTCTGCAGCAGATGGTCGCGGAGCACGTTGAGCACGGGCATGGGCACACGCAAGGCTTCGGCGGAGTGCCCGACCAGGCGCATGTCCTTGAGACCGAGCGGAGCGGCGAATCCGGCCGGCTTGAATCGGCCCTCGACCAATCCGTTGCCGTAATTGCGGTAGACGGGCGAGTCGAACAAGGTGCCGGTGAGCACCTCGAGCAATAGCTTCTTGGGGACGCCGCCTTTTTCGGCGAGCGTCATCGCTTCCGCCATCGTCTCGATGGCGGCAAGAATCATGAAGTTGCCGCAGAGCTTCACCAGATTGGCGGCGGAGGGCGTCTCGCCGATGTAGAAAACCCGCTGACTGATCGCATCGAACAGCGTTTTGGCGCCGTCGAGATCGGCCTTTTTTCCACCAACCACGACGAACAACTTGGCCGCAGCGGCGGCCTCCGGTCGGCCGAACACAGGCGCACACAACAGACGCTGCCCGCGCTCGGCGTGCAGGGTGGCGAGCCTTTCGGCAGTTGCGACCGAAATCGTGCTGAGCGAGATGTGAAGCGACCCGGGACGAAGTCCTTCCAGCAGACCGTGCGGCCCGGATAGCACGCTGTCCAGCGCCGCATCATCGGCGAGCATGGTGAGCACGACCTCGCCCCCGGCCGCTGCCGCCTTGGGGTCGGGCGCAGCAACCGCGCCGAGACCGGCCAGCCGTTGGGCCTTTGCCGCCGATCGATTCCATACCGTGACCTGATGTCCTGAGTGCACCAGATTGGCGGCGATGGCCGCGCCCATGTTGCCCAGTCCGATGAAGCCGATTTTCATGTGCCTTTCCTCCACGTGCGCGTCGCCAGATACACCTAGACTGCCGGAAGCTCGCGGGCGAACCCGACATCCTCGCCAAGCGGTCGATCGAATTCGCGCGCATAGCGGTGGCCCGCATAGACAGCGGCGGCAATGGTGCTTGGCGCCAGGCAATCGCCGATCGACACCACGGAGACGATTCCCGCCTGCGCCAGTCGATCGGGGTCCCGTGCCAATTCTGCGGCCAACGCATCTTCCGACACCCGCGAGGTGACGGTGACCACCGAACCCGCGGGCACGATGGAGCGTCGTCCGGTGAACACGCACTCCACTGCCGCGCGCTGGCCGTCGAACTCGACCAGGTTGCAGTTCGCGAGGATCGTCACCCCGAGTTCCAATAGACGCTTTTGGATGCTGAATTGTTCCAAGGTGTTCACCGTCCAAGCGGATACGCAGCCGGCAGGCGTGACCAGCACGACGTCGATACCGTGGGACCGCAATTTCTCCGCAATGACTCCGCCGAGGTAGTAATGGTCGTCGTCGAAGACGAGGGCGGGGCTCTGTGGCAGCAGGCCGTCCATCACATCCTCGGGCGTCAATACCGTGGGCTTCGCGTCCAAGCCGGGGATCGGCGAGTGATTCGCCCGCCCGACGCCGTCGCCTCTCCAGCGTGCGCCGGTCGCGAGCACGACTCGCCTCGCGCCGAATTCCAAGATGTCGTGCGCGCTCACCGGGCTGCCGCGCACGATCGACACGCCCGCCATCTTGTTGATCTGACCCAGCCGATAGTCGCGGACCCGTGACCAGGCGGCGAGTCCCGGGAGCCGTGTCTCACGCGTCACGCGGCCGCCGAGTTGCTCCGCGGCATCGACCAAGTGAACGGCATGGCCGCGCTGCCCGAGGATTCTTGCGCACTCGAGGCCGGCAGGCCCGGCACCGATCACGAGAAAGGCGTCATCGGCGGTGCGCGGTGCCACCCGCTCGGGGTGCCATCCCTTGCGCCACTCCTCGCCCATCGTCGGATTCTGCGTGCAGCGAATCGGCGTCATCGTGTAGTCACCGCTCACGCAGATATTGCAGCCGATGCATTCGCGGATGTCATCGACATCGCCGCTTTCGATTTTCCTCGGCAAGAAGGGGTCGGCGATGGAGGGGCGAGCCGCACCGATGAAATCCACCACACCGCGCCGGATCTGCGACACCATGGCATCCGGGGACGTGAACCGGCCGACCCCCACCACCGGCTTGGTGGTCACCGTCTTCACGAAGCGCACGAATTCCTCCTGGTACCCTTCAGCGGCGAATCGCGAAGTCCGGGAGTCGTGCGACCAGTCGCTGATGTTCACGTCCCAAAGATCGGGTAATTCGGCGAGCAGTTCCACAACTTCTCTACCCTCGCGGTCGGCGCTGATGCCATCCGCGCCGCGCAGCTCGTCGACCGCGAATCGGACTGCAACGCCGCACTGCGTACCCACCGCGTCCTTGGTGTCCTCGATCAATTCGCGCAGCAGCCGCGCGCGGTTGTGAAGGCTTCCGCCATACTCGTCGAGGCGGTGATTATGCCGCCGTTGAAGAAAGTGCATCGGTAGGGAAAGGCTGTGCGCGGCATACACGTAGATGATGTCGAAGCCGGCACGGCGCGCGCGAATTGCCGCTTGACGATGCCAGCGGCGAAACTCCCGGATGTCGCAGGCGCTCATCGCACGAGCCTGCGCGGGATGATGCCCGGCGGGGGAAGCGATGGCGCTCGGCGCCAGGGAGACCTCGCGGGACAGAAGATTTGGGGCGTTCATGCCGCCATGGACGAGTTCGATGGCCGCGAGCGCACCGTGCCGGTGGATCGCGTCGGTCATCAAAGCCAACGCGGGAAGGTCGGCATCGTCCCAGAGCCGGCCCTCGATGTAAGGCGATAGGTCGCTCGAGGGGTGTATTTCCACCTCCTCGGTGCTCACCACGGCCCAACCGCCTTCTGCTTTGACGCCGCGCATCGCCGCGTGGGCGCGTGGGCGTGCGTATCCCATGCCGTTGCAGTGCGGTACCTGGAAAAACCGATTTTTGGCGACGACGGGACCGATCTTGACCGGCTCGAAGAGAATGTCGAAGCGCGGCTCGCGGGGCATTAACCGGCTACTTGGAGGATCCCGCGACGAATTTGAGGATGCGCGCACGCAGATCGTCTGCGAGTGCGGAGACATAAGGGTCGTGCATGATGCCGATGTGCGTGCCGACGATGCCCACGATCTGCGCCCCGGGGGCGATTTTGTGCCAAGTGCGCCCGACTTGCGGTACGTAAAGGAGCGGTGCGACCTTCGCCTCGTACACGACGACCTCGCCGGGGTATGCCTCCGGCCTGTACGAGAACAGGGCGGAGAACAGCCGGTTGATGAATAACCGTTGTGTGGGCGGGTAGAGCGACAGATCCATGATGCGATCGATCGCGTAGCCACCGCCGAGCTTCTCGGTACGCTTGAGGCCCATCGCGCCTTTGCCGATCGCGATTGCGTGCTTGGACAAGCTCCACATGAGCGAGTGCAGGGAGCGGCTCCTCATGAGATCGGCATGCAGCAGCCAGCGCGGGACGTTTCGTGCCATCTCCACCCAATAGCGGGGATTCCAACCACTCAAAACTTCAATGTTCTCCGGCGCACCGTCGATCGCGATGACGGGGCCCACCTCCCGTCCCATGGCGCGCAGCTTTTTCGCCATATCCAGGGCGATGATGGCGCCGATGCAATAACCGCCGATTATCAGCGGCCCCTCCGGCTGAAACTTTACCAGCGCCTTCACGTAGTGGTCGGCGAGGCCCTCGATCGATGATCCGAACTCGGGATCCTGCATCAGCTTCGGGGGCGCCTGCAGTCCGAAAAAGTTGACCGTGCGATCGAGCCGCCGGGCAATGTTCAGAAAATCAGTTCCGGCGGCTCCTGACACGGAGTGCACGCAGTAGAAAGACGGCCGTTCAGCATCCCCGCGCATGGCGCCTTCGTTGATCGGCAGCAGCACCCGCTCTGAGCTGCGCAGAGCGCGCGCGAACAGCATGCTGTTCGCAGAAGTCACGTTGCTGGTGGATGAGGCGGGCATCGGAGGTGTGGCGCGGTCATCATTTGGGGCGCTTAAGGGCTCGAATCACGGACCTTCTACTGTTAAATGTCTGCTTTGAACGACAGGTTCCAGCGCACGTAGAGTAAACCGAGCCGACCGTCCCCGCCATCTTTGCCTGGTAAATGTGGTCGCCCTTCGTCGTGGAGTTCAAGGGTGGGATTAGCTGTCGGCCGCGGCCGCAATTGGCTGTAAGCCCCGTCCGGTTTCCCTTAGATCTTGGTATGCTAACCTAGGTTGATGGCGACCATATCTAAGGTGGCAATCAGTCCAAGCGTGCGCGGACGTGACGAAACCAGCAACTGGAGTTCTTGCCCCGTCAATCCTGCCTGGATTCTGGAAGGGAAGCCGGTGGCGAGGATCGAGCAGCTCTCGTCGAGCGCCGATGGTTCCGCGAGCACCTACTTCTGGGACTGCACCGCGGGGCGCTTCAATTGGTTCTACAGCTTCGATGAGACGCTGCACGTTCTCGAGGGATCTGTCAGCTTGAAATTTCCCGATGGGCGATCACGCCACGTCGCGGTGGGCGACGTTGTTTTCTTTCCAAAAGGCTCGAGTGCCGAATGGACCGTGGAGCGCTATATCCGCAAGCTGGCGTTCTGCCGAACGGCGCTACCTGATTTTTTGGTCAGCGCGCGTGATGCTGTGCGACGCGTCAAGCGTCTCGGCCGCGCGCCTGCGGCGGGCGGGGCGGGCGGTATGTTCTCGACCGGCTGAGCAGCGCTCGCTGTACATCCTCGCGCGTTCCGACCTACGTTCAGCGTCTGCGAATTCTTTCGACAGTTGTCTGCTCACACCGACAACTTCTGCCTTCACAACACTGCATCATCGTGGTTGAGTAAGCAGCACGTTTCGCTGCGGCCAAAACCGGTCTTCATTGGCGCGCAAAGCATCGGCGGCGGTGCCCATTCGGGGGAGCGAGACGTGATCGAGAGGGGTTTGAATTTGTAGGCGAGGAATGGTGACCGGAAAAGCCTCCAGGGCTAAACGTATGCGTATCTTGATCTACTCTGCCAACTTCGCCCCCGAGCTCACCGGGGTCGGTAAATACAGCGGTGAAATGGCCGCATGGTTGGCGGGTGAAGGACACGAAGTCCGTGTCATCGCGGCCCCTCCCTATTACCCGGCGTGGAAGATTGCGCGCGGCTACCGCTGGCCCCCTTTCCGGCGCGAAAACTTCGCCGGCGCCGACGTACGGCGGGCGCCGATTTGGGTGCCAAAATCCCCTGGGGGCATCAAGCGCACGCTCCATTTGTTGTCTTTCGCGCTCACCTCCTTTCCCTTGGTGTTGATGCAGCTGGCCTGGCGGCCGGACGTGGTACTGACCGTGGCGCCCGCGCTCATGTGCGCGCCGGCGGGACTGCTGGCCGCTTCGCTCACAGGCGCGAAATCCTGGCTGCACCTCCAGGATTTCGAGATCGACGTCGCGTTTCGGATGGGGCTTCTGAAGGGGAAGCTACTGCAGCGAGTGGCGCTTCGCATGGAGAGCTGGCTGCTGCGCCGCTTCGGTACCGTATCGACCATTTCCAGCCGCATGATGGAGCGGTTGCTGCTGAAGGGGGTCGCGCCGGAGCGCATCTGTTATTTTCCCAACTGGGTCGACGTTTCCCGAGCCGGCTCTTGGCGCTCGCGCGAGAGGTATCGCGCCGAACTCGGAATTCCCGAGGGCGCCGTCGTGGTCCTTTTCTCGGGAACCCTCGGCGGCAAACAGGGCTTGATGGTCATTCCTGCCGCCGCCAGCCTGCTCGAGTCGCGGGCGGATATCGTTTTCGTCGTCTGTGGCGACGGCGTCATGAAGCCAAGAATAGAGGCGGCAGGCGCGGGCCTGGCCAATTTTCACCTGATTCCATTGCAACCTCAGGAGCGGCTCCAAGAGCTTTTGGCCATGGCGGATCTGCACTTGATGCCGCAAAGCCCGGACGCGGCCGACTTGGTGCTTCCGTCCAAGTTGTCGGGAATGCTGGCGAGTGGCCGGCCGGTGATCGCCGCATGCCGGGCGGGCACGGAGATCGCCGAGATAGTGAGCCACTGCGGCGTGGTGGTGGCGCCGGATGACGCGTCGGGACTCGCCGATGCAGTGGTGGAGCTCGCGGACGATCCCGTACGTCGCCGCGAGCTCGGTCACCGTGCCCGCGACATCGCCGAGACGCGATTCGAGCGTGATGCCACGCTGCGCCGAGTGTTCGGTCCGCTTCATGAGGCATCCGATGTGGCGGAGGATGCGGTGGTCAATTGAGGCGCCGCAGATTTTCCGTCACTGACGATCTCAACAACCGGCGGAAGTTGCTTTTCTGCCCGCGCAAAACCCCGGCATTCCTACAAGAATCATTGTTGCGCTCGCGCTACGTTTAGCGAGTCATTCGTTGCCGCACCGGCCCGGCGCGACACCCGGGTAACACACCTATCTGTAGGATTGAACTTACAAAAAAACCGTTATGTTCAACATGTTAGCAATCGTTTAATTTTGAAATATCGCAACAATTGTGAGTATTATCGGTACTGTTGGATATTGTCGACTGGTCGATTGTGGTTGACCCTTTTTTGAGCTTTCGCGGTGCGGTTTGAGCGCGGGTTGCTGTTCGAACCGTAGATCGGCATGGAGCGTCTGTTGAAGATTCTGATTTACAGTGCCAATTTTGCGCCCGAGCCCACCGGCATAGGCAAGTATTCGGGTGAGATGGCGGAGTGGCTGGCGGCCCACGGCCACAGCGTCAGAGTGGTATGTTCGCTTCCCTACTATCCGCAATGGAAGCTCGATCCAGCATTTGCCGGCCGCGCATTTCGACGCGATGCATGGCGCAACGTTTCCGTGTGGCGTGCTCCGATCTGGGTTCCCTCTTCCCCCACGGGTATCAAGCGCGTGCTTCACCTTTTATCGTTCGCGATTTGCTCGCTGCCGCTCATGGTGCGGCAAATTTTTTGGCGACCCGATCTCGTCGTGACAGTAGCGCCGGCGTTCGTTTGCGCACCGATGGGCTGGCTAACCGCGCGCCTGGCGGGTGCGCGGGCATGGCTGCACCTTCAAGACTTCGAAGTGGATCTCGCCTTCAGCATGGGGCTGCTGAGCAGCAAGCTCGTGCGCGGCATCGTCCTGCGTCTCGAGCGCTTCATGCTCCTACGGTTCGATCAGGTCTCGTCGATTTCCGCACGCATGGTGCAAACGCTGCAGCGCAAAGGGGTGCCGATGTCGCGCACCCAGTACTTTCCGAATTGGGTGGACGTGTCCCGCATCAACCCCGATTTGAAAGGCGATGCGTTTAGGGCCCAGCTGGATATACCGGCGGACAGCGTCGTGGTGTTGTTCTCCGGGTCGATGGGAGGAAAGCAGGGTCTGATGGCGATTCCCGCGGCCGCGGCGCAGCTGGCGGCGCGCAAAGACATTGTATTCGTGGTAAGCGGCGAAGGGGTCGTGAAGGCGGCGTTACAGAGCGCTGCGGCGGATATGCCCAACGTGCGATTCTTGCCGTTGCAGCCGATCGAGCGACTGGGCGAGCTGCTGTGCCTCGGGGATATTCATTTGCTGCCGCAGAACGCGGACGCCACCGATCTCGTGCTGCCGTCGAAGTTATCCGGGATGCTCTCGAGTGGAAGGCCGGTGATCACCATGTCCCAAGCGGGCACCGAGCTGCACGCCGTTGTATCGCAGTGCGGTTTCGTCGTCCCTCCGGACGACACCTCGGCGCTGGCCGCGGCTGTCGTGCGACTCGCGGACCACTCAGCGGAGCGCCGCGAACTTGGCAAGCGCGCGCGCGCCTACGCGGAACATCACTTCGAAATCGATCTGGTGCTTGCGCGATTATTCGGCTGGGGCGGCGTCAGAAAGAAAACGAGCACCGCTCCCGAGGGGGTGGTGGCCCCGGCGGCGCCCTGAAGGAAAAAATATGTTAATTTTCATTCATTTAGCCCGCTGCGTAGGGTATCGCGCGGAGGCTGGCCCGGCCCAGCAACAGGTCATCCCGCCCCCAGGAACCTCGACACTGCCTAGTAATACAACGGGCTCGCGAGTCGGATTGATGCGGTTTGCACCCGGGCGGGCGGGTGCTGCTCTGCTGGTGGGGATGGTTGTTCTGAATCTCCAGGCGGTGTCCGCCTACGCCCAGCCGGCAACCAGCGTGCAGATCGAGTACCGCATCGGTGCGGGCGACATTCTGAAAATCTCAGTGTTCAAGAATCCCGATTTGACTCTCGAGGCGCGGGTGTCGGAAGTCGGAGCGATCAGCTTTCCATTGGTGGGCTCGGTGCAGGTGAGTGATCTGACGTTGCCGGCGGCGGAGAAGAAGATCGCGGAACTCCTCAAGGGGGGAGGCTTCGTCGTCAATCCTCAGGTAAATATCCTGCTCGAGACCGCGTTCGGCAATCAGGTGTCCGTACTTGGCGAAGTCAACAAGCCCGGGCGCTACGCCCTGGATGCGGCAGGCGGTCACCTGTCCGGCATGCTGGCGACCGCGGGCGGAATCATGGCGACGGGATCGGACACCGTGATCGTCAGCGGTACGCGTAACGGCAAGCCGTTCCGGCGCGAGATCGACGTGGTCAAGGCCGCCATGGAGAGCAACACCGGCGATGATATCCTTTTGTCCGGCGGCGATACGGTCTTCGTGAACCACCAGCCGATGTTCTATATCTACGGACAGGTACAGAAGGCCGGCCAATACCGGCTGGAGCGGGACATGACCGTCATGCAGGCGCTCGCGGTCGGCGGCGGAATCACGACCAAGGGAACCAGGCGCGGAATCGTTCTGCACCGGCGCGATGCTCACGGCAAGGTGAACGAGATAGAGGTCTCTCTCGATGATGACGTGAAGGACTGGGATGTCATTTACGTGAAAGAGAGTTTGTTCTGACGGCTTGAGGAAGGCATCGATGGGAGCTCAGCAGTTGTTTCTGGTCTTGCGCGCGCGGTGGAAGCTCGCCGTGCGCGTGTTCGTGGGCGTCGTGATCCTGGTCGTGTTGGTCACGCTGATCCTTCCGAAGCAGTATGTGGCGACGGCCTCCGTCGTCGTTCAGGGCAAGGCCGACCCGCTGTCCAGCAGCATGGCCTATCCGGCGGCGCAGCTCCTGCCGAGCGACATCGCGACGCAGGTTGACATCATCGAAAGCCATCGCGTCGCACAGCGCGCCGTGAAGCTCCTGAAGCTCGATGAATCCGCCGCGTACAAGGACGAGTGGCAGCGCCAAGGGAAGGGCGACCTCATCGGATGGATTGCAGACGGGTTGCAGAGAAAGGTGACGGTGGTTCCGTCCAAGGAGAGCGACGTCATCGGCATTTCCGCGAAGGGGCCCGATCCACAATTCGCTGCCGCCCTCGCGAACGCCTGGGCCACAGCCTACATTGATACGAACATCGAGCTGAAGGTCGATTCCGCCAAGCAATACGCAGCATGGTTCAACGAGCAGTCGCGCACGCTCCGCACGGATCTCGAGGCCAAGGAGAAGCGTTTATCGGATTTCCAGAACGCGGCCGGCATCGTCGCGACGGACGATAAGCTCGACGTGGAGAATGCCCGGTTGCAGGAGCTCTCGACGCAGCTCGTGGCGGTTCAGACCCAGCGCCAGCAGAGCCAGTCGAGACAGCGCCAAGCGAGAGGCGACGCCGAGTCGCTGCCCGAAGTGCTGCAGAGCCCCGTGATCGCGAATCTCAAGGCGAGTCTCGCGATGGCCGAGGCCAAGCGGCGCGACATGGCGACGAACTACGGAAAGAACTATCCCGACTACAAGGATGTGGAGGCGGAGATCGTGGGCATACGCGAACGTATCGCACAGGAAAGCGAACGAATTGCGGCCTCCATCGGCGGCACCGCCCAGGTCGACGTACGGCGGGAGGACGATCTAAAAGCGGCTCTGGACGCTCAGAAAAAGCGCATCCTCGATTTGAAGCAGCAGCACGATCAGGTGGCGGATCTTCAAAACGATGTGACCATGGCGCAGAAGAACCTCGAGGCGGTCTCTCAGCGATTGGCTCAAAGCAGCCTCGAGAGTCAGGCACAGCAGACGAACATCGAGCTGTTGGCTCCGGCGGCGGTGCCGATGGACGCCGCCAGTCCGAAGTTGATGCTGAATTTGCTCTTCGGCCTGTTCGTGGGAGGGGTCTGCGGCATCGGCGCGGCGCTGCTCCGTGAGATGACCGACCGCCGCGTGCGCGAGGCCGACGAGCTTCTGCCGTTGCTCGGTATTCCGGTCCTTGGCCGCATACCCGACGCGAAGACGGCGCCGGGGCGCGCCCTGGTCGCATACGCGGCACCCGCAGCGGGTCGAATATGAAGGTAACCCTGAAGAACAAACCCCTGACCAGCCCGGGCACATCGCCTGAGGGAAGTCGGTCGATCGGAGCGATTCTCGTGGGCGAAGGACGCCTGAGCCCGAGCGATGTGGACAAGATCGAGCGCTTCGCACGCGAACAGGGGCTTCGCTTCGGCGATGCCGCGGTTCAGCTTCAACTGCTCGCCAAGGAAGACGTAGAGTTTGCGATCGCACGGCAATTCAACTATCCCATTCTGGCCTGCGGCGGCCAGAACGGAGTGGGCGAGGAAGTCATTGCGGGATACAGGCCGGAAAGCCCCTTGGTCGAGCCCTTGCGCGCGCTCCGCAGCCAGATTTTGTTTCGTTGGCCGCGTGATACCACGCGAAAAGTCATTGCGGTCACCAGCGCCGAGCGAGGCGACGGCCGCAGCTGGCTCGCGGCGAATTTGGCGGTCGTGTTTGCGCAAATCGGCGAGCGCACCCTGCTGATCGACGCCGACATGCGCAACCCGAGGCAACACCTGCTGTTCAACCTCAACAACGACGTCGGTTTGTCGGCGTTGGTCACGGGCCGCGCGACCCGTGAGATCGCGCGCCGCATCCATCCGCAGCTGCGCCTGTTCGTGCTGCCGAGCGGAAGGCTGCCGCCGAACCCGCAGGAGCTTCTGTCGGGCCCCGTTTTCGACGTCGTCCTCGAGCAGTTCACCGAGCAGTTCGACGTCATCGTGATCGACACGCCGGCCATGGCGGAGACCGCGGATGCGCAGATCCTGGCGGCGCGCGCCGGGAACGCCCTCATGGTGGTCCGGAGAAATTACACGCGCCAGAAGAAGCTGGTGACAGCCATGCAGAACCTTTCCGAGGCCGGGGTCAACGTGCTCGGCAGCGTCATGCAAGAGCTCTGAGCCCGGCACATGAGGACTTCACGCACCGCGCACATCGCATGTCTGATGGCAACCCTCGCTGCGGCAGGCATGGCCACGCAGTCGCGCGCGCAGGCACCGGTGTTCCCTCCCATACCCATCGCGCCCGAGAACGCGCCCGACAATACGGCCGACTGGATCACGCCGTTCGTGCAGTACCAGTACACGTACGACAACAATCTGTTTCGCCTGCCGGCCTCACCGGCGGACTACGTGCACCTGCTGGGGGTTGCCGCGATTTCGCCCGGGATATCGCTCGAGGATCATCTCAACACGGGCTCTGCGGGCGTCGATGGCCATTGGGTAATCAGCCAGCAATCGGTCGATTACGACTTGCAGATCGATGAGAACCGCTTCGTTCGCAACACGGATCTCAACAACACGTCCGGCACCGGCAAGGCCACGTGGAACTGGTCGCTCGCGAGCGACCTGACCGGACAACTGGGCGCGAATTACACCCGCAGTCTCGCGGGGTTCAGCGACTCGTTCTACTTTTCGCGCGACATCATCGATCGCCAGGAATACTTCGCCAACGGCCGCTACCAGATCGGGCCGCGCTGGGCCGTGTACGGAACCCTCGACGATTCCTACATCAAGAACCAGGGCGCCGGCCTGGAGTTCAACGACCTGGACCTGGAAACCGGCAAGGTGGGCGTAGAGATGGCGACTTCGCAAGCGAACACTATCGGCGCAGAATACCGCTTCACCCACGGCCGTTATCCGTATCAGGATGGCGCGACCTTGAACGGCAACCCGTTCGATCCGAACTACAACGAGAACTCGGGCGTCTTCCTGATCAAGTACGCGCCGACCGACAAGACTACGTTCAATGGCGATGCGGGATATCTGCAGCGCAGCTACCCCGACAATCCGGGAGTGGGCGCATTTTCCGGCGATATCTGGCATCTGAAGTTTCTATGGCAGGCGACGGAAAAGACCAGCCTCTCGGTGACCGCGAGCCGCGATCTGCAGGCCTATCTGTATGCCCAGTCCGACTATTTCGTGCAGGACGGCGTCGCCGTCTCTCCGGTCTGGATGCAGACCGACAAGATCACCTGGGTGGCGGTCGTGGTCTGGTACAAACAGGACTACATCGAGTCGAGCTTCAGCAATATCGTGGTCGGACCCAGGCGCGATACCCTCTCGGCGGAGCAGGGCGGCATTCAATACACGCCCCTGCGCTCGCTGGTGCTCACCTTGACGTATCGCCACGAGCAGCGGCGTTCCAACCAGGCTCAGTTCGGCTACGACGACAACCTCGCGAATGCCGGCGTGAAGTTCAAGTTCTGACGGGACGGTCCGCCGCGCCCGTAGCGCAGCGTTCCCGGCGGTCCTTTGACTCCATGAGGCACTTGCATTTCACCCAGTCGCTCGAGCCGTTGCAAGGCGGCGGTCTCGGTTCGAGCGCCATCGCTCTGCACTCGCACATGGATCAGGCGGGGATCCGCTCGGTGCTTTGTGCAACCTACGGGGCCGCCCGCCAGGACACCCGCGCGGGAATCCTGGAGTACCGCAGGGCGGGGCCGGATTTTCTGTACTACTCGCCGGACATGCTGAGGGACGCGCCGGCGCTGGTCCGCGACAGCGACGTGGTGCATGCACACGGGCTTTACGTGGGTCCCAACCTGGTCTTCGGCCGTGAGGCGAGGCGGCAGCGCAAGGCGCTGGTTTACCATGTCCACGGTATGTTCGAGCCCTATATCCTGCGGCGGTCGCGATGGAAGAAGCGGCTGGTGCACTGGTTGTTCGAGGACCGCAATATCCGCGACGTGCGTTTCTGGCGTGCATTGACCGCCATTGAAGCGGATCAGATCGCGGCGACCGGTGCGCGCCAGCCCATCGCAGTCATTCCGAACGGCCTCGATGTCACCGACTTCGCGAGGCCCGCCGATGGGGACCGGCCGATTTGCACACCGCTCATCGAGCGCCTCCCCAAGCGCTCGCGGCGGCTTTTGTTTCTCGGCCGCATTCATCCCAAGAAGGGTTTGATGCTCCTGCTCCCAGCCTGGGCGAGGATTTGTCCCCAGGCAAAGGATTGGGAGCTGGTCATCGCGGGTCCCGACGAAGGGGGACACCTCGAGGAGGTGCGCGCTCGCGTCGCCGAACTCGGCATCGGCGATCGGGTGATCTTCACCGGCCTCGTGCAGGGCGATGAGAAGGTGCGTCTGCTGTATTCTGCGGACCTGTTCGTACTTCCATCCTACTCGGAGGGATTGCCGATGAGCGTGCTCGAGGCTCTTGCTTGCGAGGTGCCCGTCATCGCCACGCGCGAGAGCAATGTGGGCGACCTGCTCGCGGAAGGTGCGGGCTGGGAATGCGCCGCCGCGGTGGACACCCTCGCCGAGGCGCTCGAACAAGCCATACGCGCTTCCGAATCGGAGAGAGCGGATCGCGGTTCGACGGGCCGCCGCGTCGTCGAGGCGCGCTACGCCTGGCCAGCGGTCGTGCAAGAGTTGCAACGCGCATGCGCCGCGTATTGCTGAGACCATGAGCCGCGTCCGTCATGATCTATTTGACGGACGCCCCGACCTCGACCGCGGGCGTCCTGCCTGGGTCGAGGCGGTATGGTATCTGTTGAAATGCGCCTTCTTCCTCTCGGCGCTTCCCTGGCCCTCCGCATTGAAATGCGCATTGCTTCGGCGCTTCGGCGCGAAGATCGGAACGGGTGTGTACATCAAGCCGCGTGTGAACATCCATTTCCCATGGAAGCTCGCGATCGGCGATTACAGCTGGATAGGTGAGGAGGTGTTTCTCCTCAACTTGGAGCCCATCGTGATCGGCTCGCATTGCTGCATCTCTCAGCGCGCTTTTCTCTGCACGGGCAATCACGATTTCACGGAGCCCAGCATGCCATATCGGAACCGCCCGATCGTCGTCGAAGATGGCGCGTGGGTCGGAGCGCAGGCATTCGTAGGGCCCGGGGTCACCATCGGCAGCGAAGCAGTGATCGCTGCCGGCAGCGTCGTCACCAAAGATCAGCCGAAAGAGATGCGCTGTGCAGGAAATCCCTGCGTCACGATCGGAGCGCGCTGGCGTGGAGGGTGAATAAAGCTACCGTAAAATAAGGTTCCTTCCTCGCACACCGATTTTGACTCGGCATCAATAGCCGCGGCGTTCCGCCGCCGCTAAAAAAAATCACGCGCACTCGAATGTCTGTTCACGGAGACAGAGTCTCCCGTGGCCGACAGTTATCTTAAAAAAACTTTTGTAAATACTATCGCGACCGTGAGTTGCTTCCGTGTTGATCAAAAGTTGTACACCTAACATTCGACTGGCACTAAAGGTTTATTTCGAAATGCGGCTGAACCGATGACGATGCGTATCACATCAGTGGCAGCAATTGCCGCTGCTCTAACGATCACGGGATGCTCCGACGGTTCCTCGGGTACATCAAGCTCCAGCGCCACGTCCGCCTCGAGCACTTCCTCGTCGGGCGGCGGCGGCACGCCCGGTGGGGGCGGCACATCGCCGGTTACTCCTATCAATCCGACGCCGCCGCCGACCACGCCGGTGAGTGTCGCGACCGGCAGCCTCAGCTGCGCGTCCGCGCAGCAAACTGCGACGTCCGTCACATCGTCGTCGTCATCGCTCGGCATTTCCGTCAGCGGCAACGATCTCACCGAGACATTCACCTCAGGCTCGACATTCAAAGTGAAATTCGATGCCGTAACGAAGAACGCCGACACTGTCGCCTGGCAGATCGTCGACTACACCGGGACGGCACTTGCATCGGGCTCGATTAGCGTTCCGCAGGGCTCGACCGCCTCGACCGTCGCGTGCACGTCCACGCTCGCCGGCTATTTCGCAGCCTCAGCCACGCTTCAGAACTCGGGCGCCACCCAGCGGCAGTTGGGCAGCCGGCCCGCGGGTTACGCATCCTTCGGCGTGCTGCCCAATGTCGCGGATATCGTCCCGGCGGTGAGCGGAGCACTCGACCAGCACCGTATCGGCCTGCAGGGCGCGAATTATGTTGAGTCCGGCATCTGCTGCAGCGGCAATGGGCTGCAACCCGTGAACGAGAATCTCGGTAGCACCTGGGTGCTGGATGAGCGGTCCCAGGGGACGACCGAGCCGAACAACGCCGGACAATACAATCCGGCGACCTATCCCCTCGACCCCGGCCTGAAGCAGGGCACGCTTGCTCGGATCATCAGCATGAACGGTCTGCCAGCTTGGGCGAGCACCGCGCCGGCGGGCGCCAGCGGCACCTATCCTCCGAAATCCTTCAGCGCGTACAAGAGTTATTCGGCACTCGTGGGCCGGGAGAGTGCGCTCATTCACGCGAAGTACATTCCGAATCAACAGAAGAACTATTACCAGGTCACCTGGGAGCCGGATCCGGGTCCGGCGACCCAGTGGATGGGCAGTGATGCGCAGTTCGTACAGCTGTACCAGTCGGTCTGGAATGGTGTGCACTCTACGGATCCGGATGCGGCAGTGATGGGTCCGGCGACGCAGGGTCCCGTGACGTGCGGCGAGTGGCTCACTCGCCTGGCGCCCCTCGGGTTGACCAAGTACTTGGACGCGGTGGCCTGCCACGGGTATTACACCTTGGCGGCGAGTTCCTCGAAGCCGCCCGAATCGGCCGACTTACCGAGCCAGATCCAGGGCCTGCGCAAGGCGATGGTCAGCGTGATGCCCGCCGGCACGAAACTGTTCGTCACCGAGAGCGGCATCTCTTACCCGGACGGGGCGAGTTATTCGGCGAACTATCCGACCACGGATGTGCTCACCGAACATGCTGAAGCCGTCGTTCGCACCCACCTCATCATGCTCGGAGAGGGCGTCGACACCTCGTTCCTGTTCTACTCGGCCGATTTCGCCCAGAGCACGGGATTCGGGATGTACTTCAATCTGAGCATGGCGGCAAACGACTTCAACTCTCCCAACATCTCTCCCAAGCCGGCAGCGTTGGCGGTTGCGGCGACCACGAGGCTCATCGACGGTTCACGCAGCTTGGGCGCGCTGACCAATCTGCCGTCAGGGGGATACGGCTATTCCTTCCTGCTGGCCGACAAGGCGCATGCCATGACGGCGCTCTGGGCGCATAACGGATCATTCAATGCGAGCATCTCGTATCAGCTGCAGATAGATTCTGCCGGCGCATCCGGGACCGCGATCGTATTCGATACGATGGGAAATCCAAAGAGCGTTCAGTACACGAACGGCATCCTTCAACTGACGCTCTCTGAAATGCCGATCTACGTAATGTCCTCGAATGTCTCCGTGTTGCAGCAGCAGACGCGGGCGCCCGAGGGCTATAGCACGCAATTCTAGAGCCCGTGACTTCCGCCCGCCGAGCACGGGGTCGCCGTGCTCGGCGCGAATCAGCGCTCGCCCGAAACGGACGAGTCCTGCCGCAGCGGCAGTCCGCGGTCGAGGGCCGTCTTCGCGGCCTTGAGCGCGCTACGCGCGAACCTCTCGCACGAAAAATCCTCAACGATCAGCCGCCCTGCCTGGCCCATGGTTTGCCGCAGGTCCGGATTCGAATCCAGCGTCAATAGCGCCTCGGTGAGCGATGCGGCCGAATTGGGATTGAACACGAATCCATTCTGGCGGATGTTTTTGGCGGAGCCCGGCGGCGAGACGGCCCGCAGGAGATCCTCCGCGGATCCGACCGTCTCGCTCACCACCACGGGCAAGCTGCAGCTTAGGGCTTCATTGAGCACCAAACCCCACTCCTCGACCGCGCTCGGCAGAATGAAGGCGTCGGCGAGGGCATAGAAGATCGGATTCTCTTCGATTTGGCGAAAGCCGTAGAAATGCACGCCGGGAGCGGAATCAGCGGTGCTCGATTCCTGCACGTCGATCTTCGAGGCCATTTTGTTGTACACCGGCAGGCGCAACTCGTCGCACAGCATGCGCAGATTCGTCTCCTCCGAGCCGGACCCGACCATCACGAGATGCGTCTTCGTGGCGGCGGAATCGAGAAAGCGGCGGTACGCCCGGATCAAGGTGCCCAGGTTTTTCTTCGGGAGGAATCGGCCCAAGCTCAGAAAATATCGGCTCGGCAGATCGTATCGATGTCTGAATTCGGCGGCGCGGGCTCGGGTTTCAGCCGCTCGTCGGGCGAAATAGTCGTTATCCACCGAGTCGTAGCCCACGAATATGTGATCGCGGTGCATCCCGAGAGACTCGACGTAGGTCATTTGAGGGTGGCCGCCGACCAGGGCGGCATCGAACAGCCGCACCAGCCGCCGTTTGAGCCATGTTCCCACCGCGCGCGACCTCATCGTGCCCTTGTGGCTGTCGATCATGAGGACGGTGCGTATGCCCAACGATCTTGCAGCGAGCAACGCCGCGAGCGGCTGTTTCGGGGAATAGCTCGGAATGAAGCAGACATCGAGCCTGAGTTGGGCAAAGCTCCTTCGAGTCCGCAAGAACACGCGCCAGAAGGACAGCCGTTCCGCGACATCGCCCGGGAACAACGTGATCAGATTGACTGTGGCGCCGGATCGGCTCCATTCATAATCATGCGTGCGGCTGGCGATCTCCAGCGCATGGATGGTCTGAGATGCGGCATGAGTTTTGAGCGCGGAAATGCGGGCGAAGTGGTAGGGGCCGTACTGAGACCACAATACGCCGAGCGAGGGCATGGACGATTCCAGCTCGTAGCCGGCTCAAACCGCGAAATAGCGGAACACGGCGCTTGCCAACCGCCAAGCGGACGGATCGAGAGGCCTGGCATCATCAAATATCATTCTGCATTCAAGCACTTTTAGCCACCTGCCGCAACCCGCCGCCGGATTGCGGCTTGGTATTGCAAAACCACCGAGGTAGAGTGTTGCGATGATGATCGAAGCGTTGATCGTTAGCGGTTGTTACCTGGCGTTTCTGTCCAACCCGGGCGGATTGGGAGAGGGGGTGCGCCCCATCATCTTCGTATTGCTCCTGCTCGCAGCTCTTGTAGCGATCGTCACCAAGAAAATGCAGCGAATAACCGCAACACCCGCCGAGCTTCTCCTGTACCTGGTCGGAATGCTTTCGGGGGCGGTATCGCTGGTCCGCTCCGAGGACTATTGTATTTACTACACCATGTATTATGTCGCGATTCTGATTTTCATATCGGTGCTCGCCAGAACACTGACGCTCGAGCGCATGTTGGATGTCGGAACCGCCGTAATACTCTTGTGTATTGCCAGCTGCATCGTTTTCCAAGGCAGGAGCTTGATCGCCGCTCTCGAAATCTCCATCGGACCCAGCGGACTCGAGCGCTACAAGCCCTTTGGCAACCATCCTCTTTTGATGGGCTATATTTTCGGATCCGGATCGCTGTTGTTGGCGCGCCGCGTTTACTTGGCGCGCAATACCCTCGGCCGGAATCTGATGGCAGCCGCAGTGCTGCTCGCCTGGAGCATCGTGCTGGCAACCTCTTCGAGGTCGTCGATTATCGCGCTGATGGTCGCGGCGGTGTTCGCGGCGTTCTTCGAGTTTCGCGTGCTGAGAGCCGTCACCGGGAAGCGATTTTTAATCGCGGCCGCGGCAATCGGTACCTTGGCGGTCTTGTACTTTGGATTCGCAAGCCGGTACTTCGTCAGTATCCTGGAGATCGATTCGTCCTATCGAGGCGTCGGCACGGGCGCGACCGGAAGGACCGACTTGTGGGCGAAGGGGATGGACGCGCTATTCTCGGACCCGGCGCTGATCGCGTTCGGCGGCGGGCTCCGATCATCCGAATATACCGTAATCGGTTTCCTCACCGAGAATTCCTACCTGACGATTCTGTTGGACAGTGGAATCCTGGTGGGCGGAGCGCTGATCCTGCTCTTACTCTATTCACCCATCAAGGCGGTGCGCTTGCAGCGCTCATCGCCGAAAGCGTCCAAGATGACGCTCGCCTTCCTGCCATCCTTCTTCGTATTTCTGCTGATTCAGTGCTTTTTCTTGCGCTACTTCATAGGGATTGGCAATCCCACATCGCTTCTGACGCTCCTTTTCGTGGTGTCGCTGTCGATGTATACGGGATTTCAAGCTTCGCTGGCGCGGGCGCCGGACAATACCGCTACGGCGTCCAAAGCGCCGAGCGCATTGGTCCGCATCAAGACCTAACCATGGGCACGGTGTCCGGCGGATTCCGTTGCGCCGCGCGTTGATTGGGTCGGTGCAAATAGGGATCTATAGAAGTTTGCGCACACCGTTTGATAATTGTTCCAGTCTAGCGACCGAGCGGTCGCAATTCCCGCCTCGCCCATCGCGATACACTGGTCGCGATGCTCGTAGAGAAACGTCAGCTTCTCGGCGATTTTATCGCTATCCCTGATGGGGACCACGAATCCCTCGCGACCGTCTTTTATGAAGTTCGACATGCCCGTGTTTTCCGAAACGATTACCGGCAAGCCCGCCGACATGGCTTCGGAAACGACGAGGCCGTAGGAATCCGCAAGCGAAGGCATGACGAAAACGTCGGCGTCGAAATACTGTTCCTGGACCTGCGAATGCGCGACGCTGCCCAATTCTTCGAACAATCCCGGGTATCTGTCGAGAACAACGCGATAAGCCGGATCGACCGGGCCCGCCAAAATCAATCGTGCATTCGCCAAGGCGGCTTTTCGAAACCCTTCTAGAAGGTAGTGCACGCCCTTTTGCATGCGGACTTGGCCGAGAAATAGGATGCGAAATTCGGAACGCGTTGTCCGTGTTTTCCTCGATGTAAATTTTCCAGCATTCACCCCATATGGGCAGACAACCAGTTTGTGCTCGCTGACCCCTTGCGCCACGAACGTGCGTTTTGCGGACGCGGATGGACAAAATATGTAATCCGCCAGGCCGATTTCTTCCAGGACGCGGGGGTTGGAACTCGAGGCCGGCACCGTCCGCTCAATTCCCAATCGGTGTGCCTCTTCGGAAAGAATGTTCGCCTGAAATTGCGGGTGCACCTCGCGCATGTCGCAGATAATTGTGGCGCCCCGTCGCTTCATTTTTTCGGCGGCAACCCAACCCACGCTCTGTACGAAGTGTACGGCATCGCACTCCTGCATCAGCCGCGCAGCTTTGTTGGCGAATAATTCGGCGCAAGCTCGATTTGCCAATGTGGGACTGCCGAATCGATGTACGGTTTTCTGAACGATTTCGTGAAGCCAAACCCGTTTGATCTCCGAAGGCGGGATACCCTCGAGCCGGCGCTCCGTCCACAATTTGCCGAATAGCCCCCCGACCTGCTGCATCCACGCCTCGTCGTCTAGGGCAGACGGCCCGGTGATGTAATGCTGAAGGTAGCCACAGCGATGAAGCGACAGAGCCGTGTAGTAATAGTGAAAAACGTTGGAGATCAACTCAACTCTGGGCATCCGACGGGGCTCCTCGCGAGAAATGAGGCAATTCTGCTGAGATTCGCACGCGCTGTCGTTTGAGTATGTCACATCGTTTAGCGCAGAGGGGGGGCACCTTGGCGGAATTCCCCGCCTGATTGTTAACCGGATCGCTTCCCCTTATCCTGGTCACCATTAGCCTGAAACCGGTAATTTATTTCATGGATCGAGCGTCGAAACACGTCCGTCAGCGCGTTCTCACAACGATTCGCGCGCGCTCTGCAGCCGTGGGTGCTTTCGTCCTCGCGGGGACGATTCAAGCGCCGGGCGCGCCGCTCGCTGTCGCCCCTGAAGGCAATTCAGGCCTGCGCTGTAGCTCTCCTCGATTGGTCGTGGAAGCACGGCAGACTGGTTCGCCTTCGATCGATGTCTCGTTCAATGGCGAGGATAAGGCGCGGACCTTCAAATTGGGTTCCACGTTCGCCATCCGATTCGATGCGAAGAGCCCGGCTCCGGACGCCATAGATTGGCAGATCAAGGATTATGCGGGAACGGTCGTCACTTCGGGTGCGCTCAGTCTGCCCGGCGGGAGCGCTTCCGCCGAATTGCAGTGCAGTTCCAATAGCTCCGGATATTTTGCCGTATTCGCGCAATTGAAGAATTCAGGAGCAACGATACCGTCGGAAGGTAGCCGACCGGCGGGTTTTGCCAGTTTCGGCGTGCTGCCGGATTACTCGCATATAGTACCGAGCGCTCCGCCGGGTCCGCTCGACCGCCGAAGGTTCGGGCTTCAAGGAACGAACTATCTCGAATCGGGTAAATGCTGCGACGGCAACGGACTTCAGCCCATCAACGAACTGCTGGGGAGCAGCTGGGTGCTCGATGCGCGCCATCAGGGGAAAACCGAACCCAAACATTCCGGTCAGTACGATCCTGGCACGTATCCGCTGGACGTGGGATTCAAGCAGGGCTCATTGGCGCGAATAGTTACGCTGAACGGCATACCGCCTTGGGCGAGCACCGCGCCGACGCCCACCTCCATAGGAAGCTATCCGCCAAAATCCTTCGACGCCTTCCAAAGCTATACCGCGCTGGCCGGGCGGGATACCGAAAGCGTTCGGCGTCGATACATTCCAAATCAACAGAAGAACTACTATCAGATAACGTGGGAACCGGACCCCGGACCTCCGACGCATTGGGTTGGGAGCGACTCTGAATTCGTGTCGCTGTATAAGGCGGCATGGCAGGGACTGCATTCGACGGATCCCAATGCCGTCGTGATGGGTCCGGCTACGTCCGGGCTGAGCGCTTGCGGCGACTGGCTCAAGCGGCTAACGCCCCTTGGGTTCACCAAATACATCGACGCCGTCGCGTGCCACGGTTACTACACTCTGGGCGCGAGTTCAGCCAAGCCGCCGGAATCCGCCGGTCTGCCGGAGCAGATGCAGGTTCTTCGCAAAACCATCGCGACATTGTTGCCTCCCGCGACGAGGCTCTTCATCACCGAAACGGGGATCGCGTACCCGATGGGCTCGAAGTATTCGTCGACCTACCCGACCGCCGATGTATTGATGCAGCACGCCGAGGCGGTCGTCCGCACGCATTTGATTTTTCTTGGTGAGGGAGCCGACATATCGTTCCTTTTTTATTCCGCGGACTATTCATACGAGGTCGGATTCGGGCTTTACTTCAATTTGAGCATGCCGGACCCCAATTTCGGTTCTCCGAACATCAGTCCCAAGCCTGCCGCGATGGCCGTTACCGCGATGACCCGGTTGCTCGGCGACTCCACGACTCTGGGCGCATTGAAGGCGATGCCCGGCGGCGCCTATGGATATTCATTCTTACTGCCCGACGGTTCGCACGCGGTGACGGCGCTGTGGGCGCACAACAGTTCCTTCGACGCCAACGTGACCTTCCCATTCCAGGTGGATATGCCCGGTTCGAGCGGGACCGTGGTCGTACTGGATGCGATGGGTAACCCCACGGCCATGCAGTATGCGGACGGGAGGGTTCGGACGACGCTCTCGGAGATGCCGATCTACGTGCTCTCTTCCAATATCCGCACGCTCGGCCCTCAGCTGCGCACGCCCGAAGGCTACGGCACGCGACCCTGACCCACAGAACATGACGATCATAAAACTTCTGAAGTTCATTGCGACTCATCCGCTCAACCGCGACCGAAAGACCGACGCGCTGGTTCGCTTCGCGCGCTGGCAGATTGCGAGCCGCCTGCTCCGTGGAGACATCGTTTGCGATTGGGTAAACGGAGCGCGCTTCTTCGCGCGTAAAGGCGAGACGGGGCTGACGCAAAATATCTATACGGGCCTTCAGGAATTCTCGGATATGGCCTATGTGCTTCATGTCTTGAGGCACACGGATCTTTTCATCGACGTCGGAGCGAACGTTGGCTCGTATACGATCCTCGCTTGCCGCGCCGTGGGAGCGGCGGGGCTCGCGTTCGAGCCCATTCCCGAAACCTATGCCAGGCTTCAGGAAAACATCCGGCTCAATCACCTCGAGAATCAAGTGGCTTGCCTGAACGCCGGTGTCGGAAATTCACCGGGCACGATCAAGTTTACCGGTGGTCTCGATACGATGAACCACGCGCTGGCGCAAAGCGAGAGCGATTCAGGAGCCATCGAGGTGAAAGTAGTCACGCTCGACAGCATTTTGAAGGACAAGGAACCGTCGCTCATCAAGATCGACGTCGAAGGGTACGAGACGCCGGTGCTCCAGGGAGCTACGGAAACATTGAAGAAGGAATCGCTGCACTCGGTCATCATGGAGTTGAACGGTAGCGGGGCGCGCTACGGTCACCAGGAAACCAAGATCGTAGACATGATGTTCGATTATCGTTTTGCCGGCTATACCTATGACCCCTTCACCAGATCGCTCCAGCGGCTGGAGGGGAAGAGCCGCGAGTCCGGCAATACCCTGTTCATCAGAGATGTGGAGTACGTCGCCGATAGGCTCCGCGCCTCGCCGCAATTCGAGGTGCTGGGGCAGCGGCTCTAGTTCAATGCCGCAGATCGGCGCCTACGGCGGTTGGGGCGGCTCGAGGGGCGGCGATTGGCCGTTACGGCGCTTGCGGGTGGTGTAGTTCGACAACACGAGGCGCAGTCTCGCACTCTCGATCCTGGCAGTCTCGTAAACCTCTCTCGGATCGAAAACTTTGAGGGCTCTCGCTCCGGCCCATACGCGGCGGAACATGACGCAGTCTAATGCGAGCAGCGACAGGGCAGCCCCCGTAGCGCCAATCCACCTCACCAGTGGATAGCTCAGCAGCACGGAGCCCGCAGCGGCTGCCAGGTAATAGTACGAATATTGCGAATGACGATTCAGCGCGAAGATCAAATTGGATATGGGAGACCAAGTGCCGTTGACGACCATCGTCAAGGCCATGACGACTATCAGGGCATAAGGTGCATGAATGGCTCCGTGAGTCCATAATTTGACGACCATCGGGCCGAGGATCACGACAGCGAAGAACATGGGCAAGAGAATCAGCATGCTGGACGCAATGCTCATGAACGCAAGTCTTGCACGCCGCTTGTGGTCGACCGCCGCGGCGGCCATGGTGAAGTCAGGGAGGACCGCATGGTTCACGATCATGGTGAGCTGCACGCCGACGCGGGAGAGGGTGCGCACTGCCGTGAATGCGGGAACGGCCGCAGCACCCGCAGCCAGCCCCACCACCGCCACCGTACCCTGGAGGAACAGCGCCTGCGCGAGCGGGAGCGCCAGCACGGCGAGCGCCGGGTGGAGCAGCCTTCTGATCTGGCCGAAAGACACTTGCCAGGAAAAATACACGAGCCACTGTGCCTGGACCCGCAGAAATACCATACGGACGACAATGCCGACGAGGCTTAGTAAAAGATAGGTAGCCGCTGCGGCCTCGATATTTCCTCCGAGGGAAACGACAATCAAGGCTCCGAGGTTTTCGGCGAGGTGGATGCTGTTGTGAAGGTACGTACCGGTGGCGTATTTGCCGATCGAACGGAACGCCGCAAGACTGACGCTGTTCTGGACGGAAAGCACGCCGTATGCGCAGAGCATCAGGATCGCCTGGCGCGCCTGTTCGTGAGATATGCCCGACACGAATGCGAGCGACCCGGCGGGAATGCAGTACACGGCTGCGGCGCATATGATCAGGAGCACCAGACAGATGCCCGCCATCGCCGCCCGGACCGCGTGAAAGGTCTCGATGGCGGCGGCCCGGTCCCCGCGGGCGACGCTGACGGTCATGTCGTTCGCCGCCGCGGCGGCGAACCCGAAGTCCGCGAAGGCCAGGTAGTTTGGAACGGTGAAGATGATGAGCCAGGCGCCGTAGGTTTGCAGCCCCCAGTGCGTAGCGAGGATGGGCACCGCAAGAAGCTGCAGCGCGGTTTGAACCAGCTGCGAATAGACGTTGGCGCTGATGCCGCGGACGATCCGCGAGTTCTTGAGACGAGTTACGAATGCAGCGGACATGCGGCGCGGACAGCCTTGCGGTTTGACTTAACGATGACGGAGTTCAGCGACCCTTTCGCGGCGTCAGCCGGTCGACGCCGATTGGAGCGCACGACGGTCGTCGGGCAAGGGTAGCGGCTTCTGGTCCCGAAATCACCTTTCCGCGCCGGCCGCGCGTTCATGCGTTCGCGGAGCCAATATCGGGTAAAATCCCGCGCCAAGTGCAGGACTCCGCAAAAAAAATAATCGAACGATCGATCAAGCGAATCTTGGGGCCCCGCGGCTCGCGCCGGCTTGCCGATGCGGGCCGCCGGATGATCTTTCGGATGCGTCACCCCGCGCAACGAAGGCTCGCCGCGAGAAACCACGACGTGCTGTTCTGCTGCGATCCGGCGCGGTGGCAGAATGTCAAGCTCGTGGTCGAGGAACTGATGCGGCGGCACCCGGAGCTGCGTGTCGCGGTGGCCTTTCCGGGCGCACCGGGCAGCATTGCGGACCTTGAGACCGCAGCGGGTCTGACTCCGATCGCCTACACGACGTTCAGCGCCCTGCCGGCCTTCAAGACGAGAATCCTGTACCTGCCTGCTCCGGATCTGCCGAGATACCTGCGTCCCTCCGGGGCCATCACCGTTCACGCGCTGATGTCGATGGCCGGCATGGACGGGCTGTACCTCGATCACCATTTCGACGGCTTCGACTATGTGCTGTGCGGCGGATCTCATCATATCGAGGCCTTGCGCAGGCTCGCGCTGCGCCGTCCGAGCCTCGCGGGATTGAGGCTGAGCCCCGCGGGCTATCCGAAATTGGATCTCATGCTGGACGCCCCCAAGACGAAGAGGCCGAATTTGGGGGAGGGGCTCACTGCCGTCTACGCGCCCACGCACGTCATCGCCTCGAACGAGCGGCTCGCGAGCCTGCGGCGGCACGGCGCGCGCATCGTCGACGCGCTGCTCGCTGGAGGCTACCGCGTGATCTTCAGGCCCCATCCGATTTCCTTTGTGGACGAGGACCGCGCGCTGGTGGATCGGATCGCCGCCGCGCACGCAGGCAATCCCAAGTTCTCGCTGGATCGGAGCAAGGATTACTCCCGCACGTACGCCTCGGCAGACTTCATGGTCACCGACCTGTCCGGCACCGGATTCACCTACAGCCTCACGTTTGCCAGGCCTTGTCTGTTCTTCGCGGCGGACGAGGATGCAGAGCGGGGTCTCTACGGTGCTCAATTCGACGATCGACACCGCATCGGTGCCGTGGTGCGTACAGATGCGGAGTTGCTGGAGAAGGCAGCCGAGCTGTCGCGCATCGACATGAGGGAGCAGCTGGAGCGCTTTCGCGATGAGTTCGTGTTCAACGTCGGCAAAAGCGCCCCTTACATCGTGAACGTGCTGGAAGACATTCTCGCCGGCCGAGAGCCACCGGACGCCGTCCGGCTTTGAGGCGGTCACCGGAGCCGCAACCGATCCGCGTAACCCGTGAGTTCCAGATAGCCCCGACCCACGGGTCGGCCGGCCTCGGACGCACGGATCGCTCCCTCCCAGTAGATCGTTCCCGCCGACAGGCGCGCGTCGTTCTCCTGATCGTCCATCAGCGGCTCGAGCTCGAATTCCCTCGCTCCGGCGCGCAATCGCCACGCCACCGGATAGATCACACCGGTGCGCGGCGATGTCCAGCGGCGGCTGGGTGTGAGGGTAATGTCCGACGGCGAGAAGATTTGCGTGTGCCCCGCGGCATCGCGCAGCGTGCCTCCGGCGAAGCGGGTCGCACCGCGCGCATCCCGCATCCGAAATATCATCAAGGCACCGCCGTCGTCCAGGTTGATGCCGGCCCAATCCCATCCCACCGCCTCCGTGTCGAGGTACTCGCTCGACCATTCGTGATCGAGCCACGCTTCGCCCGAGACCCGCTCTGCGGAGCCTTTGCCGCGGCTCACGGTACCGCTGACTTTCAAGTGAGGCACGCTGTAGTAGTAGCTTGCCGACCCTTCCGCAGGACCTTTGCGGCTGAAGCCCGAGTCTCCGTTGAGCAGCGGCGGCTGCGTCTCGGCGAGGCTCAATTGCAGCGAGAGCTGGTCGGCATCGACCGCCACGACATAGCTGCCGTTCGCTGCGCCGGCACGGGCGCCGCCACGTGTAGCGGCGCCCGCTGCGCGGCGCAGCGACCACCGGTCGATCCAGACATTGGTATCGCCCGGCTCGGCCTCGGCGAGGCCGAATCCCGCGCGGCGGATTCGCTGGTCGTGCCAGAGATATCCGCGTTCCGGATCGCTGATGGCGCAATGCGCGATCAGCAATTGGTGCGCGGCGAACGCGCTCGGGTTGCGCTCCTCGACCGAGGGCTTGGACCGAAAGAACGTGATTTGAAAACCGAGCGATCGGCCACTCGCCGTGGTCAGCCAGCCGGTGACGTACCACCATTCCGTGCGGAAGCTCGGATGACTGCCGAAGTCGCCGGGAAATCGTAGTGGGGTTCCCTGAACCACGGGCGCGTAGCCGGGCTGGGCGGTCACGGCCGGCGCGGAGGTAACCAGCAGCGCCACCATGAGCAGCGCCTTGGGCAGTTGACGCAGCCGGCCGATCACCAATCCTCCCGCACGGCGCCGACGGCCTCACGATGCGTGGCCGCGCGCCCGCTCCACACGGCGGTGAGCGCGGCGGCGGCGATCAACGCGAGCGACAAAAGAGCGAGCTGACCCAGCGGCAGCGCGAGCTCGATGCTCCAATTGAAGGACTGACGATTCACGACGAACACCAGTACCAGGCTCAGGATCCCGCCGAGCAACAGCCCATAGGCGACCGCACAAGCGCTCATCAGGACCCCCTCGCTCGCCAGCATGCCGAGCACCTGAGCGCGGCGCATGCCGATGTGCCGCAGCATGCCGAATTCCGAACGGCGCGCGAGCACGGTGGAGCTGGCCGAGAAGCTCACGCCGATCAGCCCGATGATCACGGCAATGGCTTCGAGCGCATAGGTGATGGCGAAGGCGCGATCGAAGATCTTGAGCGAGCGCTCGCGCAGCTCCGGAGTCGTCGTGATCTCGAGCGCGCTCTTGCCGGCCGCCTCGCCGCGCGATAGGACGGCGCGCAGCCTCGCGATGACGGAGGCGCCCTGAGCGTGGGCATCGAGCCAGATCGAGCCCTCGTTCGCATCGGTATCCCCGGTTGCAGCGGTGTAGGCGCTGCGGGAAATTGCCACGGCGCCGGCTGCGCGTGCATAGTCGCGCCAGATTCCGGCGACGACGAAACGCCTGTTTTGGCCGTTCAGCGGCAGATCGATCGGGCCGCCCAACCGATAGCCGTACAGATCCTGAAGCTCCTCCGAGATCCACGCGGGCTCGCGCGAACCCCACCGCAGCGCAGGCAGGCTCGTGAGCAGCGGCAATTCGTCCTGAGTCTGCCGCGCGCTCGCGCCGCGCGCAATCAAGGTTACGGGAGGCCGCGCGCGATCGAGGAACAGCGGGCGCGTGCGCCGGAACTCCGCGCGCGATACGCCGGCCGCCGCAGCGGCAGCGATCTGATCCGCCGCGCTCCAATAGGCGGTGTCGTTGCCGAAAGGTTCGCGTACCTGAACATCAGCCGGCAGCACCTTATCCAGCCACCGCTCGAATGACACCCGGAATGAATACACCATGATGGCCATGGCTACCATGAGACTGAAGCTCACGATGATGGACGACAAACTGAGCGTCGACATGCCGACATCGTCCCCCATCTGCGCGAGCGCCGTGTCCGGGACGACGTAACCGAGGCGAGGCGCGAGCTTCAGTGTCTTGACGGTCAAGATCGGCACCTGCATCACGGCTCCGAACAGCAGTGCGGCAATGGCGGCGTAGCCGAAAACCGGTATGCCGTGCACAGCTGGGAGCCATGCGAGCGCGGTGCCGGCGATGAGCAGCGCGGCACCGCCGATCGATCCGCGGATCGCATGGCCCGCGGAGCGCGGATCGCCGCCCTTGAGCGCCAACGCGGGGCGTTGGCGCGAGGCCGCGCGCGCCGGCCTCAAGGCGCCGAAGCCCGACACGACCGTTCCGATGACCAAAAAAGCGGCGAACACGGAAGGGGCGGTATCGAGCACCTCGCTTTGCACATGCAGCTGTCCATTGCCGAGATCGCCGCTCAGGAATCGCAGCGCCGCCCGGGCGAACGACACGCCGAGGAAGATGCCGATGAGCGAGCCCGCCAATCCGATGAGCGCGCCTTCGCCCAGCAGCGCCGCCTCGATCTGCCTGCGCGTCGCTCCGAGCGCCCGCATCAAACCGAACGAGGAGCGCCGGCGGAGCACGGACAGGGACTGGGTGGAGAACACCAGGAACGCGCCCGTCAGCAGAGATACCAGCGCCAGCATGTTGAGATTGATGCGGTAGGCCCGGGTCACCGTGAGGGCGCGGTCGCGCTCGATCTGCGGCGCGACAGCCACGGTGCCCGGGGCGAGGCGGCGCGTCAGTCGGGCACGGAAGGCCGCAGCCGAAGAACCGGCATTCAGGCTGATATCGATGCGATTCAAGCGGCCGATGTGCTGCAACGTCCACTGAGCCGAACCGATATCCATGAGTCCGAGGTCCTGGCCATAGGCGCTCTGCGGCATCACGCCGATGACCCGCAGCGGCTCGGTCTCGTTGCCGACCACGACCGGCAACGTCGCGCCCGCCTTCAACCCAAGGTTTTGCGCCGCGCTCGCGCTCAACAGGATCGCGTCCGGCGCAAACAGGTCGATGGCTTTCGCTTCGAGATCGCCGATCAGCGCCGGCTGCAGGGCCGCGGCGCGAAACGGATCGACGCCCAGAATCTTCAAAGGATCGCGATGCCCTGGAATTGCAGCCTCGAGCTCGAGGACAGGGCTCGCGACACGCACCTCGGGGTCACGTGCGAGCTCGGCGAACAATTCCTCCGGAAATCCTTCGCGCGGACCGCGGACCACCACATCGGCCTCGCCGACCAGCCTCTTTGCCGCCAGCGTGAAATCGACCAAGGCGGCGGTGTTGACCAGATAGACGGCCGCACCGAGCGCGACTCCGAGGG
>Ga0187847_10000279_pt1 | contig 61208 bp, 50 predicted proteins | sample June2016WEW_4_10_FD_132458 | JGI IMG/M metagenome (GOLD analysis project Ga0187847, IMG submission 132458) | Peatland microbial communities from SPRUCE experiment site at the Marcell Experimental Forest, Minnesota, USA - June2016WEW_4_10 | ecosystem: Environmental > Terrestrial > Soil >...
ACTCGCTGGGCCTTCCACGTTTGTTTGTAGGGTAACTTAACCCCACCGAACCGCCGTATGCGGACCCGCATGTACGGTGGTGTGGCAGGGGCGAGCGGGCGACCGCTCCCCCTATGCCGATTCGTTGCAGATGCCCCGGAGCACTATCGTCCGCTCAGGTATTTGGCGACCAATTCGGCGCAAGCTTCGACAAACTCTTTTTCCGCTGGCGTGAAAGTGCCCGTGAAGTAGCTCTCGATATCGAGTTCGGCTGCGAGCTTATTCTTCACGAAGATGGGAACCACGATCTCGCTCTTGACCAGTGGCGATCCCGCGAGATAACGCCGGTCTTTGGAAACGTCATCCACCACGACGGTCTCTCCGCTCGTCGCCGCGGCGCCGCAGAGTCCACTGCCAAGTGGAATGCGAGCGTTGGGAGTGAAGCTGCCCACGAAAGATCCCACCACCAGGACATCCGAATGAGCCGGGTCGACCAGATAAAACCCCACCCAGTTGTAGCGTGTCATGCTTTCGTGCAGTCGCTGGGAGATACGCTCCATCAGCGACTTTTCATCCGGAGCAGTCAAAGCAAAATCCTGCAACTCCCGCAGCAGTTCCTGGCGCGCCGCCGAGGCCTGCCGCTCTTCCTGGTAAGCTTTCTGTATTCCGCTATTCAACGGTAGCCTCCGTTGCAGGCTAGTGTAACCGAGAAATGGGTGCCGTCAGCCACGCATGGGCTTACTGTTTTGGGGCGAAACCCTTGGACGCCGTACTTGGGGAATTATCCAGAAGCTGAAGTTAGAAGTCGTAGTCGGGTCTGGTTCGAGCCTTAGAAACGGCAAGGCTTCTGTCGTCAACCGTCCCTTAAGCACATTCTTCGGAGTCATGGATATCGACTGCGTGCGGAACCATGTTCGAAACGTTTGCCTGCACCACCTGCTCGCCGCGCCGGATCAGCACAATCGCTCCCAGAATCGCAACCGTTGCCGACACGATCCGCAGCGAAAGCGGCTCGCGCGCCAGCAGCCATCCCAGCAGCACCGCGACCACCGGATTGGCATAGGTATGAGTAGCCACTAGAGCCGGCGCAACCCGCTGCAACAGCCAGGTGTAGGAAGTGAATGCTATGACTGAACCAAAAGTGATCAGGTACCCTAGTCCAAAGAGAGACCGCGGTGAGGTGCTGGCCCAGTGGGTTTGCTGAAACTCACCCGAGACGCCGGCGGCGATCAGCAGCATCGCCGCGCCGCACAAAGTGGGCAGCGCCGTTCGCCCCAGCGCGTCCGAAGGTAATTTCAGGCGCGGCGAAATCACAACTCCGAATGACCACGATAACGACCCAACGAGCACGGCCAGCAACCCCACCAAACTCGATCCTTTCACCGTGAGTTCCGCTCCGGTCAGCATGCCCACTCCCACAAGGCCCAAGGCCAAGCCCGCAGCGCTCAGCCGGCTGATCTTTTGCCTGCCCATCATCCAGGCCAGCACCAGGATGAACATGGGTTCGGTCGCGATCAGCAGAGCCGCCAGCCCCGATCCCACAGATTGCTCGGCCCAATGCAGCGAGCCATGCCCGATCAGAAAAAAGAACGCTCCCAGGACAGATCCCGCGACCCACTGCTGCCGCGTCGGGCGAAAACCGCGCAGCCAGGCCCAGGCCAGCATGATCGCGCCCGCAGTCGCATGCCGCACTCCGGCCGCCACCAGCGGCGGAATCGTCTCCACGGTGTAGCGAATCGCCAGATACGTCGATCCCCAGATGACATAGATGGCCACGAACGCCAGCGCCAGTTTGATGGCGTAGCTTCTTTGGCGCGACGGATCGAGTTGGCGCGGGTCGGGTGTGATCACAGGCCTGCCTCCAATGTTAATCAACTTTCCGCCGCGAATCATCGCCATAATCTGCTCGCGCTGACGGGAATGCATAACCTTAGGCCTCGGGGAATACATAACCTGCTAATTATTTTTAACAGGTTACGTGGTGTAGGATAGTCCCGCCTTCTATAACTTGTCAACTAACTTTTGATGGTTATATGATGACACTGAAGATCGCTGGCATTTCCGCTATGGCTACGGCCGCACCCGAGACCCGACTTCCACCCTTCGAATTGATCGCGGGCAACGTTTGCCTCGATTTCGTTAACACGCTGGATAATCGTCCCAGTGGCGAGCCCAAAGAGTTGATCGGGTCTTTTCTGGATCTTGCCCGTTTCGCGCAGGAGTCGGGCATCCTGCCGGCAAAGGACGGAAAATATCTCGTGGGCAGGTTGAACTTCCATCGGGCCGAGGCGGAGACTGCGCTTCGCCGCGCGCTCGAGCTGCGCGAGGTTATGTATGCCGTCTTTTCGGCGGTTCTTCGGCGAAAAAGCTCGCCGCCGGCTGCGCTCGCAACCCTGAACGCTCACATACGAGATTCGGCGGAGCATTCCCGGCTTGTGCCCGTGGGCAAAGGCTATGAGTGGCGCTTCGACGATCTCAAGTCCGCCTACGATGCGTTGCTGTGGCCGATCGCGCGTGCCGCCGCGGAGCTGCTGGCTTCGGGCGATCTGGCCATGGTGCGCGCCTGTTCCGAAGCCACTTGCCAGTGGTTCTTTCTCGATACCAGCAAGAATCACCACCGCCGCTGGTGCAGCATGAAAATCTGCGGCAATCGCACCAAGGTGCGCAAGTTCTACGCCCGGAAGAAAACGGCGTGATTTGTGGAGGCGAGCAAAGCGATGGAATATATCGCCTATCTACATAAGGATCGCGCCTCCGACTAGGGCGTGAGCTTCCCTGATTTTCCGGGTTGCATCACCGCCGGGAGGGCTCTCGATGACGCCAGCAGCGGCATGGCGGCCGAGGCGTTGGCGCTGCACATCCACGGCATGCTTGAGGATGGAGACCCGCTGCCCCAGCCGTCGCGAGTCGATGACGTCGCCGCCGATGCGGATCGCCATTGCATTTCTTCTGAGGTTAGCCGCTCCCGATGCGCCGTGCGGGTGAATATCATTACGCCGGAAAGTCAAATCGCGAAAATGGATGCTCCGGCGGAAGCCGCCGGCCTTACTCGCTCCACGTATCTCGCACAAGCGGCAATCGCCAAAGGCAAAGGCGGAAACCGCGACGGAAAGAAGACGGCAAGGCATGCGCGAGTCAAGCTCCGCTCCGACAAACTAAGAGGATCGCAGTAGAGTTCTTGGCCTCCCCGGCGCAGAAGAACAGCCGCACTCATTTCGGCTCGGTACAGACTCGCGAAAAAGTCTGTTTGCATCCGGTTCGGGAAGGGCACGAGTTCCACTCGTGCCGTTGAGTCGTTTCCCATGAGCCCGCGCTTCCAGAGCGCCTGAGGTAAGCCTTTGCGGACGGCGCGAATTTTCTGCAGCCTGCTTAGCCGTGGCTAATGCCGATCCAGATTTTCTGCGGCGCCAGCGCGCCTGAAGGCGTGCCCTGATATGAATCTTTTTTTCTTAAGCTTCACCACTGCCGAGGCTTTAGCGAGGCAGCTTGAAGTCGACCGTGATTTGGGTTTGGATTTCTACGGGCTCGCCATTGAGCAGATAGGGCTTGTACTTCCACTGTTTCACCGCCTCAGCCGCGGCGTGCGCCAGTTGCGGATCGCCCTTGAGAATCTTGAGTCCGGAGATATTGCCGTTTTTGCCGATCGTCGCCAGCAAATCTACCGAGCCCTCGATGCGCATCTCGAGAGCGCTGGCCGGATACTTAGGCTGTACCCTCTTTAACACCAGCCCTTGTGAAACTCCCTGAGAAACGCCAACGGTTTGGAGAACCGGGGTCGGTGGCGCGCCTCCGCCGGCGAGGTCAGGCAAAGACCCGCCGTTGGCTAGTCCGACGGCCGCCGCGCTAAGTGGAGGAGCCGCATTGGCCATCGCATCTCCGGCCGCGTTGGTATGTTTGATTACGATCGGCCGCGAATCCGCTTCGGCCGCGCCTCGGCCTGCGATCGGCGTTGAGCCCGCTGTTCCGGGCGGCTTGATGCTGGCAGACATCGGGTTGGGATGAGCTTGCGCACCCTGCTCCACGCTCGTGCTGGGCATGGCGGAAGCGGATCCAGTGGAATAAGGTTTGGTAAAGTCTGCAGCCGCCACGGGCGCCGGGTTTGGCGCCATGGGCTGGGTTGAGGTTGGCGCTGGTGTAGCCCGCGGAGCTGTTGGAGTGCTCTTCCCAAGCGCAGCCTGGATGGTCTTCACTTGCGCATCCAGCCAGCCCGGGAGCGCAATCGTTCCGCCGGTTTGCGTCGATACGAAATAGACGGCGGCCGCAACCACCATCACTGCCGCTCCGAGCACCAGCCGCGTCCTCCCGCTCCCGGCGTTTGCCGGCTTTTTCTCGCTGACTTTTGTGTCGCCGATCGAAGCGGCGGGCGCGGCAGTCCCGCCGGGGAAGGCGTCGAAATCCGTGCTCTCCGCGGCCAGTTTGACTGGTTTTGCCGTCGCAGCCGGTTTCTCCGCTGCGGGGAGGGGCGGGTTGGCCTCGCGGGCGGGGGCAGCCGCGCTTGCCGCGGCCGAGGCCGAAGGCTTAGGAGCGAAGCCGAAATTTGACGGAGACGCCGCAGGTTCAGGCGTGCTCGACGCCAACCTCCCCGCGGGCGCTTGCCACTCAGATTCTGCCGCGGCTGGCGAAGTGTATTCATCGGATTCGGCCAGGAAAGATCCCGCATCGGATCCGCCGTTGGCTGAGGCCGAGGCGACTCGCGCTGGCGGCACCATCTGTGGAGGCGGAGTCACCGAGGCAGATGGTGGCGCCGGCGTACTTGGCCGCGAAGCGGCCACACTGGAAACCGCCGGCCCTAAACTTTCCGGAGCGCCTGGAGTCGGCTTGTTACCCGCTGCGGTCGCGGCTTTCGCCGCCTCTCCTTTGCGCAAGAGACCGCGGGCGACTCGCAGCGTGCCCTTGGCCTGCTCAACATTAATGGGCTTGGTGAGAACCAGATTCGCACCCATGCGGAAGGCCTTGGCCACTCCCGCCTGCCCTTCGACCACCGCCACTGCCAGAGATGAGGCGTTGTTGGCGGCGTTGCGCGCGCTTTTGAAAATCAGCGTGGCGTTCTGTTCGTTGTCGCAATCGACCACCACGGCGTCGAAGCGCTCGCCCATCAACTTTTTCACCACCGCGAAGGGTTCGGCGCAGGTCATCACGGCGAAATCCAGTTCGCTGAGAACCTGGGTTACGGTGCGGGCGGTTCTCTCATCGGGGCAGAATAGGAGTGCTTGGTAACCCATATTAAGGTCATCGTAGGTACACTCGTAAGCCTCATCAAGTTACGGTGGTACTCACTACTCAACCTGTTTGGGCTTGCCGGGATGGGCTTTTGGCACTGTCGGGGCCGGCCTCGGTTTGGGGATACAATACCGGGTCATGCGACTGCCGCTGTGGATTAAAGTGATTTGGACCGCCTGCGTGATCGTCTGGATTCCGCTTTACTGGCGGCAGTATGGCGCGCAGAACTTTCTCTTCTTTTGCGATCTGGGTAATCTCTTAATCGCCGCGGCGCTCTGGCTCGAGAGCTCTTTGATATTTTCCTGGCAGGCTGCGGGATTGCTTTTGTTCCAGACGCTTTTCACCATCGACCTGGCGGGCGCGGCCCTTACCGGACGCCACTTGATCGGCGGCACGGAATATATGTTCGACGCTAATATTCCGCTGCCGGTTCGCCTGCTCAGCCTGTTCCATGTGGTCACTCCGCCGCTGCTGCTGTGGGCGATCTGGCGCTTGGGCTACGATCCGCGAGGCTGGAAGTTCGAGACGTTGACGGCGTGGATCGTAATTCCAATCAACTATTTCTGGCGGCCGGAATTCGACGTGAACTGGGCGCGCGGTCCTTTTTTTCGCGAACAGCACGCGGTGCCCGGCTGGGTGTATGTATTGGGCTACCTGATCGTGGTTCCCGGCGCGATGTATTTTCCCACGCACCGATTTCTTCTGTGGCTCACCCAGCGCTGGAAGGCGGACTCCTAACCGCTTGCCTTCGCGTCACCGGCCGCCTTTGCCGCAATCCCGGTCTTCTTGGTTGGCAAAGGCGAGTCGCCGCTCAAATAGAGCGTCTGAGAAGGCGACGCCAGAGTCGTGCCCGATTCCTCCACGAAGTTCATGATATGCAGCAGCAACTCTTCGCGCACCCCCGCGAATTCGTCGTAATTCAGCGTCATCACGTAGCACGCCAATTCCACGTTGATGGCCGTGGGCGTCAGATCGGTGAGCCAGACATGAAAGGTTTTCTTTTCGACTCTTGCATGGCTGTCCAAAACCCGCTTCATTTCGGCCAGCACATGCTGGAGTTGATCTGGCGAAGTTTCCAAGTGCAAGGCGAGCACGGTTTTGAAAAAAATCTTGTCGCGCCGGCTGAGGTTCTCGACATTGATGGTCGCGACCGTGCCGTTGGGGATGGCCAAGAGCGTGCGCTCTTCGGTGCGCACCCGCGTGGAGCGCAATCCAATATCCTCGACGGTTCCGGTGCGGTCGCCGAACTTGCAGACGTCGCCCACGCGAATGACTTCATCGCCCAAGACAGAGACCCCGCCGAAGAGATTCGCGATCGTCTGCTGCGCGCCGAAACCGACTGCGAGCGTTCCAATGCCCACTCCGGCCAGCGCCGTGGTCAGGTTGAAGCCGAGCACGCCAAAAATAAAAAATAGCGCCATCACGAAAATGAATGCCTTCACGAGGCGTTCACCGAGCAGCATCAGCGAACCAGTGCCGCTCTGGCCGCGGGCCAGCGCGCGGTTGCGCAGTCGCCGCAGGAACCAGCGCACCACCCGCCACAGGATCCAGTTGGTGCCGATGATGATGGCAACCGTGGTGACCTGCGTGTAGTAGTGGCGCTGCAGCAACGGCATGCGCAGGTAGGCCGCAAGAATGCGATGGACGATCGCTCCCGCGAGCAGCCACGCGGGTGCGGAGATCGAGCGGAAATCCAGATCGGATTGCCCCTGCCTTCTCGCCCACCAGCGCAGCGGGACCTGCGCCACCACCAGAATGATCCAGGCCGCCGCCGCTGCCACTGGAATCATTAAAAGCAGCGCGAACCATTGCCACAGCGGCATGCCCGCGAGCTGATGTTTCACCACCCACTGCGGCAGTCGCGTTTCCACCTGGCGGGCTTCCACCTGATCGTAGAGCTCTGGAACCTTCGCCAGAGTGTCGGAGGAAATCAGCCAGATTTTCCCCACGTTCGGGTCGGTCCACCGCACCAGTTCCAGTTGCACTTCCACGTCGCCGGAACTCATGGTCCCGAGATTTTGCCGGCCGGGCGCAACATCCTCCTGGGGCGTGCCTTCGGGCTGCCGGCTGGGCCGCAGGTTGCCGGTAAATGCCCGGTTCAGGGCGACATTTAATTCCATCGCGAAAGTGGAGCCTTCGCTTTGGCGGCGGGCCGCGCTCATCTGCAGATATTGCGACGCAATGCCGTAGTCGCCCGACTGCGCTGCCTGCAGAAATCCATAAATCGTTCCGTAGGGCGTATCGCGCCCCAGTGGGTCGGAAGGCTTCGTGGAAGCGCTGGAAGGGGGGCCGAGAAGGCTTTGAGCCAGGGTGCCCGGGGGCAGAATGAGGCACGCTGCCAGACTAAGCACAAAAAAGTGGAATGCCTTGGAAAAAGTGGACATGATTTTCTCCCCCATCTTACCCACGTTTGGGGCGAAATATGTCCGTGCTGTTGCCGTAAAAAACCTCGGCCGACTCCATCACCGTTTCCGACAGCGTCGGATGGGGATGGATGCTCAACGCAAGGTCGCTCGCCAGCGCGGCCATTTCGACGGCGAGCACTCCCTCGGCGATCAACTCACCGGCGCCAACTCCGACGATGCCAACTCCCAGAACCCGTTCCGTATGCGGATCGACGATCAGCTTGGTCATGCCCTCGGGACGGTCAAGCGTAACCGCGCGCCCGGATGCCGCCCAAGGAAACTTCGCCACTTTGATTTCGCCCTTTTCTTTTTCCGCCTGCGTTTCGGTGAGGCCGCACCAGGCCACTTCCGGATCGGTGAAGACGACGGCAGGAATGGCGTTGGGCTCGAAGGCGACTTTTTGTCCGGCGATGGCTTCGGCCGCGACGCGGCCTTCGTGCGAGGCCTTATGCGCCAGCATGGGCTCGCCCACCACGTCGCCAATCGCGTAGATCAAGGGATCCGCAGTCTTCAACTGTTTATTCACTTCGATAAAACCGCGCGAGCTCACCTGCACCTGCGTGCGATCCAGGCCGGGTATTTCAGAGTTGGGCTTGCGTCCCACGGAAACCAGCACGCGATCGAAAACCTTTTCGCGATTGCTGTCTTGAATCGACGCCCCGGCGAAGGCTGCGCGAATTCCTGAACCTTCGTCCTTGAGCGAGGAGACGGTGGTGTTCAGCAGAATCGCCTCGAACAATTTTTCTAAACGCTTGTGCAGCGGAAGCACCAGATCGCGATCGGCGCCGGGAAGCAGCCCAGGCAGCATCTCGACCACGGTCACGCGCGTGCCCAGCGCCGCGTACACCGAGCCCAATTCGAGGCCGATGTAACCGCCGCCCACCACCAGCAGAGTGCCGGGAATCTCTTCGAGATCGAGCGCTCCGGTTGAATCCATCAGGCGCGGCGAATCGATTTTGAGCGCGGGGATAATTGCCGGCCGCGAACCGGTCGCGAGCACGATGCGGTCGAAGCCGAGACTGGCTTCCGTGCCATCGGCTTTGGTTACGCGCAGCGTTGTTGAATCTTCAAATGCGGCTCGTCCCTGAATGTATTCGACATGGCGCTGCTTCGAAAGCAGTCCCAGGCCTGCGGTGAGCTTCTTGACCACGCCTTCCTTCCAGCCGCGCAAGCGCGCCAAGTCAACCTTCGCGGGGGGGAATTCGATTCCCCAGTTTTTCGCTTGCTGCGATTCCTCCATCAGCTTGGCGACGTGCAGCAGGGCTTTCGATGGAATGCACCCGCGGTAAAGACAAACGCCGCCGGGATTGACTTCGGGGTCGATCAGCGTAACCTGCAGGCCGAGATCGGCGGCGAGGAAGGCGGCAGCATAGCCGCCGGGTCCGCCGCCGACCACGGCGACATGCAGTTTCTTGTTTTCTTCGTGAATTTCGTTCGAGGTCTGCCCGGAAGTATCGTTCATCAAGATATTTTCTTTTGCAATTTCTCTACGCGCTCACGCCTATCCCTGCACCGAAAGCAGAAAGGGCTGCTCGAAGGCCTCGGCCACCCAGCGCAGAAAGCGCGCCGCGTCGGCCCCATCGATCAGGCGGTGATCGTAGGAAAGCGAGAGCGGCAGAATCAATCGCGGCTCGAACTTTCCTCCGATCCATTCTGGCTCCATGCGCGAACGCGAAAGACCCAGGATCGCGACCTCAGGGTGATTCACGATCGGTGTGAACGCCGTACCCCCAATACCGCCCAGGTTCGTGATGGTGAAGGTTCCGCCTTCCATGTCCGCCAGGGTTATTTTCTTTTCGCGCGCCTTCTGCGAGAGTTGCGACAGTTCGACCGCCAGCTCCACAATATTTTTCTTATCCACGTCGCGGATCACCGGCACCAGCAATCCTCGGTCCGTATCCGCCGCCACGCCGATGGAGATGTACTGCTTGTAAATGATTTCCTCTTTCTCCATATCGATGGTGGCGTTGAACTGCGGGAACACTTTGAGCGCGGCGGCGCAAACTTTGAGGGCGATCGCGGTCACCGTCATCTTGCCGCCGGCCTGCTCCGCCTTGGGAGCGAAGCGCGCGCGCAAGTGTTCGAGTTCGGTAATATCGGCGCGGTCGTGCTGCGTGACGTGCGGAATCGTGTTCCAGGATTCCGCGAGATGTTCCGCGGTCTTGCGCCGAATCCCGCGCATGGAAACGCGCTCAATCTTTCCCCACTTGGCGAAGTCCGGCAGCTTGGGCGCGACAAAGTGCCCGGCGCGCGCCGGCGCCGCTACGGCCGTGGAAGCCGCCGCCAGCGCGGCTTTGGCATGGGCTTTCACGTCGCCCTCGCTGATGCGGCCCCCCGGACCCGTTCCCTTCACTTCATAGATATCGACGCCGATCTCGCGCGCCAGGCGGCGCGTGTGCGGAGCGGCAGGGACCGCCGCGCGGTTCTCGGTCCCAGCCACTTTGCCCAACTGCACGGGCATGGAGAATGCGGCGGGACGCGGCATCGGCTGGTCGGGAGGCAACGCCTGCTCTTCCGTCTTACCTTCGGCGCGAATGGCAGCCTGAAACGCCAGTCGCGCCCCGTGCTGCCCGGAGACGTGCTCCACCGGCCGGCTCGGCGGACGAACAGCTTCCGCCTGGGATGAGGCCGCGCCCTGCAGCGTGAAGATCACCTGCCCGACTTTGATCTTTTCGCCTTCTTTGACCTTGACTTCATTCACCACGCCGCTCACGGTGGAAGGAACTTCGACCACGGCCTTGTCGGTTTCGAGTTCCATGACCGGCTGGCCTTCGGAAACTTTCGCGCCTGGAGCGATCATCAAGCGCACCAGATCGCCCTGGGAAATATTTTCTCCCAACTCCTGCAAACGAAATTCGTGGACCGCCGAAGTTGGCTGCGGCGAGGTCGCAGACGGCGAAGATTGTTGTGATGCTTTGGTCGGCGAAGAAATTAACGGCTGCGAATTCGGAGAAGCCGCGGGCGTTTCGGCCAGCACAGGTTCGGGCAAAGAACCCTGATGAGCGGCTGCCGCCGCTTTCCGGGCAGGCGCTAAATCCGGGCGAGCAGTTTCGGCAACTGCCGACGAGCCGTTGCTGTCCGCGGTAAAAATCACCTGTCCGACCTTAATCTTGTCGCCTTCCTTCACCAGAATCTCGTGAATGGTTCCGCTCACCGACGAAGGCACCTCGACGACGGCCTTGTCGGTCTCCAGTTCCATCACCGCCTGGCCTTCGCTGACGGTTGAACCGGGCACAACCATCAGGCGCACCAAGTCACCCTGTTCAATGTTCTCGCCCAGTGCGGGGAGTTTAAATTCGATCACAGATCCCATTCCTTATCTTTATCTTTATCTTGATCTTTATCGTTATCGTTATCTTTCTAGCGAGAGGCGATCGCTCGCGCTCCCCGCTACCCTCCATCACTCAACTTATCGCCGGATTTACCTTCTCCGAATTAATTCCCAGGTCGCGAATCGCCTGCTTCACCAGGTCAAGGGCGATTTTATTTTCCCGTGCCAGCACCCCGAGCGTAGCCAGCACAATATGCTTCGCGTCGACTTCGAAGAAGTCGCGCAAGGCTACCCGACTCTCGCTGCGCCCAAAGCCATCCGTTCCGAGCGAGACCAACTGTCCCGGCACCCACTTGGCCAGCGACTCCGGCAACACCTTCATGTAGTCAGATGCGGCCACAAACGGACCGGGCGCATCTTTCAGAGTCTGCGTCACGTAAGGAACTTTGGCTGCTTCCCCCGGATGCAACATGTTCCAGCGCTCGCAGTCGTTGGCATCGCGATAAAGTTCCTTATAGCTGGTGACGCTCCACACGTCGGCGGCAACGTTATATTTTTCCTTCAGAATGGTTTGCGCCTTCAAAACTTCATACATGATAGTTCCGCTGCCCAGCAATTGCGCCCGCAGCTTTGCGTCGGGCGCGTCCGCCGCCTTGAAGCGGTAAAGCCCGCGCAGCACGCCTTCGCGGACCTTCCCCTCCTTCGGCATCTCCGGCATCGGCAGCGGCTCGTTGGTTACGGTGAGGTAATAAAAAATCGACTCCTGATCCACATACATGCGCTTGATGCCATCCTGAATAATGATGGCGATCTCGTAAGCGAATGCCGGATCGTAAGCCAGCAAATTAGGCACGGGCAGAGCCAGCACGTGGCTGTGGCCATCCTGATGCTGCAAGCCTTCGCCGGCCAGCGTGGTGCGGCCCGCGGTGCCGCCCACGAGAAATCCACGGCAGCGCATATCGGCCGCAGCCCAGATCAAATCGCCGATGCGTTGCAGCCCGAACATCGAGTAATAAATAAAGAACGGGATCGTGTTGATGCCGTGATTGGCGTAAGCAGTCCCGGCGGCGATGAACGAACACATCGAGCCAGCTTCGGTAATTCCTTCTTCAAGAATCTGCCCGTTCTTCACCTCCTTGTAATAAAGGAGCGTGTCCATATCGACCGGCTCGTAAATCTGTCCTACGCTGGAGTAGATTCCCACCTGGCGAAATAAAGCTTCCATGCCGAAGGTGCGAGCTTCGTCGGGAATGATGGGCACAATCAGCTTGCCGACTTCCGGGTCGCGCAAAAGTTTTGCCAGTAGTCGCACAAAAACCATGGTGGTCGAGGCTTCGCGGCCCTCGGTGCCTTTGTAGAATTCTTCAAAGTAAGAGTCGGGAACCGGCTTCAGCGGCGTGGCGCGAGTTTTGCGCTGCGGCATGTAGCCGCCCAGTTGCTGGCGGCGCGCCTGCATATATTTGATTTCGGCGCTGTCGTCGGAGGGCCGGTAGAACGGCGCATTGTGTAGTTCGTCGTCGGGGATGGGGATGCCGAAGCGCGAGCGGAAAAGCTCGAGCTCATCTTCGTTCAGCTTTTTCTGCTGATGCGTGATGTTCTTGCCTTCGCCGGCTTCTCCCAGGCCATAACCCTTGATGGTTTTGGCCAGAATAATCGTGGGGGAACCGACGTGATCGACCGCGGCGCGGTACGCCGCGTGCACTTTGATGGGATCGTGTCCGCCCAGCCGCATGCGCGCCAACTGCTCGTCGGAAAGATGCTCCACCATTTTCAGCAGGCGCGGATCGGTGCCGAACAAGTTCTGCCGGAAATAGGCGCCGCTCTCTACGAAATATTTCTGGTATTGCCCGTCGCTCACTTCTCCCAACCGCCGCACCAGAATGCCGTCGCGATCGGCGCGGATCAGGCTGTCCCAGTCCGATCCCCAGATCACTTTAATCACGTTCCATCCCGCGCCGCGGAAAATCGCTTCCAGTTCCTGAATGATTTTTCCGTTGCCGCGCACCGGGCCATCGAGGCGCTGCAAATTGCAGTTCACCACGAAAATCAAATTGTCCAGATTTTCCCGCGAAGCCAGCGTGATCGAGCCTAGGGCCTCGGGCTCGTCCATTTCGCCGTCGCCCAGAAAGGCCCACACTTTTCCGCCGGTGGATTCTTTCAGCCCGCGATTCTCCAGGTAGCGAATGAAGCGGGCATGATAAATCGCCTGGATCGGACCCAGCCCCATGGAAACCGTGGGAAACTCCCAGAAGTTCGGCATGAGCCAGGGATGAGGATACGAACTCAACCCGCCGCCGGGCTTTAATTCGCGGCGAAAGTTTTCCAACTTTTCTTTGGGGATGCGGCCTTCGAGATACGCGCGCGCATAAATTCCCGGTGCGGCGTGGCCCTGGAAGTAAACAAAATCACGATCGCCGCTTTCCGTCTTGGCTTTGAAAAAATGATTGAAGGCAACCTCGTACAACGTGGCGGCGGACGCAAATGTGGAAATATGCCCGCCGATCCCCTCCTGAATCTTGTTGGCGCGCACCACCATGGCCAGCGCGTTCCAGCGCACTAGGCTCTTGATGCGGCGCTCCATTTCCTGACTGCCGGGAAAGGGCGCCTGCTGCGGCGATGCAATCGTATTCTGATAAGGAGTGGTCGCCGAGAACGGCAGGTTCACTCCCGCGGCGCGGCGCGCGTGCAGCGCCAATTGCTGCAGCAAACGCCCGGCGCGCACCGGGCCTCCGCTGGAGAGCACGTAATCGAGCGAGTCCACCCATTCCCGCGTTTCTAACACCTCTTGACCGTCAGTTTCCGTCTGAGCCACGTCGAATCTCTCCGTTGGGATAAGCCGAATGCTCCATGATATTGAATTACGCGGAAATTTGCTGGACGAAGGCCTGCGTCCTAACGTTTCTTCAAGGCCGACGGCTCATCGGCATCGGAATCGGCAGCAAGAAAAAGGGGCTGTTACACTGGGCACGCGTGAACCGAGGAGGGCCTCATGCTGCGAATAACGTTGCTGGGAATTGTGGTCGTGATGCTCGTATTGCTGCTGCCGCGGCTGATCTCGGGCTCGCGCGCGGCCCTTCCTGGCGTGGGCAACAACGCACCCGAATTCGACTTGCTCTCGCAGGAAGGCAATCCTGTTAGCTTGAAGGATTTTCGCGGCCGCTGGGTCGTGCTTTATTTTTATCCTAAAGACCTGACTCCGGGCTGCACACGCGAAGCTCACAACTTTCAACTCGACCAGTCCAAATATGCCGAGCGCAACGCCGTGATTCTCGGCGTGAGCGTCGACAGCGTCGACTCCCATAAAAAGTTCTGCGCGAAAGAAGGATTGAACTTCAAACTGCTCGCCGATCAGGATGGCAAAGTCAGCCGGGCCTACGGCTCGCTGACCAATCTAGGATTCGTAAAGTTTGCCGCGCGGAACACATTCCTGATCGACCCCAACCGAAAGATCGCCAAGGCATACCGCAGCGTGGATCCGGCGCGGCATAGCGAAGAGGTCCTGGCTGCGCTCGACCAAATGCAGAGCCCAGGTGGGTAGAGGGCGAGCGCAACTTTTAACCCACACGAAACCCATCTTCATCGCCAGACAGCGGAAAATCTGCAGCGTCGGCGGGTCAGCGTAAAATCATGAAGTGAGCTCCGCCGTCCAGCAGCCCGAGGTGGGCCGGCCTTCGTCTGGCCGCGCCCAATACCGCTTCCCGCCCGGCTTTCGGCGCAACATGCTGTGGTACGCGCTGCGCAAGTTTCGCCCCGCGAATCCGATTTTTCTCTTCCAGCATCTGGCCGAGACCTACGGAGACATTGCGCATTACAAGATCGGGCCGCACCACATTGTCTTCGTGAATCATCCCGATTACATCCGCGAAATCCTCGTGGTGCAGAACGACAACTTCATCAAGGAGCGAACCGTGCAGCGCACCAGGATGCTGCTCGGCAGCGGCATGATCACCAGCGAAGGCGCGGAACACCGCGCCCAGCGCCAGGCTGCCCAGCCCGCGTTTCATCGCCAGCGCATCGGGGAGTACGCCAAAATCATCGTGGAAGAAGCTGCGCAAACCCGCGGCCGTTGGGCGCAGGCCGAGTTGAAGCCGCGCGACATCTCCGCCGACATGATGCACCTCACCCTCAACGTGGTCGCTCGCACCCTCTTCGCCACCGATTTACGCGAGGAAGTTTACGAACTGGCCGCCGCGATTAACCGCATCATGGGCCTCTACAATTTTCTGGTCATGCTGCCGGGAGCGGAATGGCTGGTGCATCTGCGTCCGCCTGGCCTCGCCGCCTTTGTCCGGGCACGGCGGCGCATTGACGCTGTGGTCTACCGCATGATCGACGCGCATCAGCGCCAGGGGCGCGATCGCGGCAGCCTGCTCGATCTGATGCTCGCAGCCTCTTCGGGAAATGATCCGGAGTCGCGCCAATCTCTGCGCGATCAAGTCATCACCATCTTTCTGGCGGGATACGAAACCGTGGCCAACGCACTCGCCTGGACGTGGTATTTGCTGTCCGAAAATCCGGAGTGCGAACTCAGGTTTCACCACGAAGTGGACACAGTTCTGAACGGAAGCCTGCCCACGATGGAGGATGTCCCTCGCCTGCGCTATATGGAAATGATCCTGGCGGAGTCGCTGCGCCTCTACCCGCCGGCCTGGGCCATGGGACGCTACGCCCGCAACGATTTCGCGCTCGGCGATTTTTTTCTGCCCGCGCGCACCACCCTGCTGACCAGTCAGTTCATCCTGCACCGCGATCCGCGCTATTTTCCCGACCCGCTGGGCTTCAATCCGGAGCGCTTCAGTCCCGAGGCCAAAGCCCGCCGAGCCAAATTTACTTATTTTCCGTTCGGCGCCGGCGCGCGCCAATGTATCGGAGAGTCTTTTGCCTGGATGGAAGGAGTTCTGATTCTGGCCACGCTGGCGCAGAAATGGAAATTGAAATTGGTTCCTGGGCATCGCGTCGAGCCCCAGCCGCTGATCACACTCCGCCCCAAGTATGGAATGATGATGCAGCTTGAGCCGCGCTGACGCGATGACGATCACTTGGCGGCGGCGAAATACATGTCCGCAACGTGGTCGGCAATCACATCCGGCTTAGCCTCGGCCAGGTTGGTCAGCACCACGACGGTCAACTGATCGTCCACATAACGCGCGATCGAAGTCTCGAATCCCTGCCAGGCCCCGTCGTGGCTGATCTCGCGATGCCCGTGGCGCCCGCCGATGAACCAGCCGAAACCGTACCCGTCTTTGTTCGGCTGCCCGCTCTTCAACTTCGCCGGAGTCCACATCTGTTCGAAGCTCGATCGCTTCAGCAGTTTTTCGGTGTATAGCGCCGCATCCCACCTGGCCAGGTCGAGGACGGAAAAATATAAGCTGCCATCCGCCGTGGTGTTGACCATGGGCGCAACCCACTCCTGATTTTTCAGCTCGCCGTTCACCAGTCGGTAACCGGCGGCGCGATTGGGAACGATATCGGCCTCGCTGATGATGCAGGTCGTGGACATGCCCAGCGGCTGAAAAATTCGCTGCTGCAAAAAGTCTCCGTAGAACCTTCCCGTCACCCGATGGATGAGAATTCCCAACGTCAGATACCCCAGATTGCTGTACTCCCACTTCGTGCCCGGAGGATAGGCCAGAGGAATGCCCTCTACCAACTTCAGCAACTCATCTTCGGTCCAGTCTTTGCGAAAATCGAACTTCTCGGGATAGTCGCCGAAACCGGCGGTATGGCTCAACAGTTCCCGTACCGTCACTTCTTTCCAACTCGCCGGAGCACCCACGAAGTATTTTGTGAGCGGATCGTCGAGGCCAACCTTGCCCTCCTCCACCAGCATCATCAGCGCAGTCGCGGTGAATTGCTTGCCCATCGATCCCGATTGAAAGATGGTCTCCGGCTTTACCGGAACTTGCAATTCAACATTCGCCAGGCCGAAGCCCTCCCCCTGCACAATTTGGCCGCCCCGCGAAACCAGCAAGGCCACGCCCGGAATATTCTGCCGCTGCATTTCGCTCCGCACGTAGGCCGCAACCTCAGCCTGCGGCGCACTCGGGGATTGTGCACAGGCAAGCAGTGCAAAGTGGACGATGCCGGCCGCGACCGTCCCGGCAACGCCCAGCCGACGCCATAGAAGAGGTTCCATAGGTTGATGTCCAGAAGATTATTTTGAGAGTGAACAGTATGGCACAGGATCACGGAATCGCGATCTTTCACGGTTAACTCAGCCCCGAAAGTTGCAGGCTGCGGAAACTCTGATTCTAGCCTTTTTGGGAAGGGCACGAGTTCCACTCGTGCTGCACCCGGAAGATTCGCTGAACGCCGGAGTTGAGTAGCGCCGGATCACCGCCCAGCTTATGCAGAACGCCCGGCGCCCGGGATAAAGTATTCCCAGCCAACCCCCCTTTCCACGAATTCCCGATACGGAAGCTTGTTCGCTTTTGTCCAGAATCAGGTCAATCTTTGGCTCAAATCGCGCATCTAACGCAATATGCTGGAGACAGGCAGATCGATTTTTGACGAGCGCTACCGGGTGCTCTCGGTCGAAGCCGACCGCCTGCGCATTCGGGGAATTCTCAGCGGAAAAGTTCTAACCATCATCAATCCCGAGCCCGAGATCCCTCTCACGGAAGCGGACTATCCTACTGGCAAGCTGATCGCGTTGACTGACCCCTCGACTGCGACACTGAATTAGCCTTTCCTTAAGGCGTTTCTCTCGTGGCCTTCGGGGTTGAATTTCCTCAAGCTTGTGAATGCCAGCGCTTGCGCAGCAAAACTCTTTATGTCATGCTTCGGACCTATCTACGTGCTAGCGTACGGTCTTCGCCCTAGACCAACGTCTGCGCAGCGGCGTACCGTTGCTCCAAATCGCAAAACGCTAGTCCACTCGTCGGATCAGGAGGCACCATGGAACGTCTAAAAGGCACCGTAAAATGGTTCAACAACGCCAAAGGTTACGGGTTTATCGGCCGCGAGGATGGTCCTGACGTTTTTGTTCACTACACGGCGATCGGCGGCGAGGGCTACAAGAGCCTGCACGAAGGCGACGAGATCGATTTCGAAATTGCCGACGGAAAGAAAGGCCCACAGGCTGCCAACGTCACCAAGGCGGCTTGATCGAAAACGCAGTCTAAAGGCGAGCCACGGCGGTCGGGCGGCTCAGGAGACCGTTACTCTAGCTCGGCAATGTAAGCGCCAAACGGCTGCAGGTCGATTTTGTCTACGTTGCCCCGCGGCGGCGTTTCGAACGAAGCCAGAAGAACTCTCGTGGACTTCGCGGAAATTCCCTTCGACTGAACGTCGAGCTTGATGGCCTGCTCTGTTGCACTCATATTCAGCACAATCAAAACGCGTTTTCTCCTGTAGGTGCGCAGGTAAGCCAGCACATTCGCATCATCCTGGTTCAAAGCCACGTAATTGCCCTCGAGCAGCGCCGGATTGCTGTGCCGCAACCTAAGCAGATTGCGGTAATAATTCAAAATTGAATTCCGATCTTTCCGCTCGGCTTCCACGTTGTATTGCTGGTAGAGCGCATCCACCGGATTCCATGGCTTCATCTGGCTGAAGCCGGCGTTGGCCTCGCCATTCCATTGCATCGGCGTTCGTTCGCCGTCCCGCCCCTTCTCTTTTGGCCAGCCCAGCCTGCCGATGGGATCCTGCACATCTTCTTTGCGCTTGGGATCGTTGTTCTGCATGCCGATCTCTTCGCCGTAGTACATGATTGGAGTTCCGCGCAAGGTCAGGTAGAGGGAAGCCAGCAACTTCGCGATCTGATCGTTGTGCTTCCCGTCGCCATACTTCGTGTACTGGCGCGGCTCATCATGGTTACTAAAAACGTACACCGGCTGTCCCGGAAAGCTCTCCGCTGCCGCGATCTGCTGGCGGAACTCCGGCGCCGAAAGCTTGCCCACCGCAAAAAAACGGAAGTCGATGGGCAGTTGCAGTTCGTTGTGGTGCGGCCCGTAGTAAAGCTTGAGCTGGTCGAGCGTGTCGGTCCAGGTCTCCCCGACCAGCACGCCATCAAATTCATCGGAAACCTGGCGCAGCCCTTGCAGCACTCCGTGAAGCTCCGGCAGTTCGAGGTTGTGAACTTCCTTCTCGACCGGATCGCCGTAGGCATTGATTTCGTGGTCGACGAGCGGGTTATCCGTTAACTCCGGGTCTTCGAAGAGGTTCGTCACCGCATCCAGCCGGAAACCGGCGACACCCCGCCGGTACCACCAGCGGGCCACATCGAACATTGCGTCCTCAACTTCAGGATTTCTCCAGTTGAGGTCGGGCTGCGCCGTATAAAAATAATGGTAGTACCACTGCTTCGTCGCCGGGTCGAACTTCCAGGCCGGTCCTCCGAACAACGAGATCCAATTGTTGGGCGGCTGGCCGGCGTCTTTCCCGTCACGCCACACGTACCAGTCGCGCTTGGGATTTGTCTTCGAGGATCGTGACTCGATGAACCAGGGATGTTGATCGGAGGTGTGATTGACCACGAAGTCAAGAATGATGCGAATGCCGCGCTTCTTGCCCTCCGCAATTAACTGATCCATATCGGCCAGGGTGCCATAATGCGGATCGACGTTTTCATAATCCGACACGTCATAGCCGAAATCAACCTGCGGCGAAGGAAACATCGGCGTGAGCCAGATCGCATCCACTCCCAGCCACTGCAGGTAGTCGAGTTTTTCGGTAATCCCCTTGAGGTCGCCAAGCCCGTCATTATTGCTGTCGGCAAAGCTGCGCGGATAGATTTCGTAAAACACCGCGTGCTGCCACCACTTGGTTTCGGGCTGCGGGCTTTTTTCCTGTCCCACAGCCGCAAGGCTGAGGGACACCGAACCTGCCAGCAGCAACCCGAAGATTTGCTTGCGCATCGAAGATTTTCCTTTGCCCGGCCGTTTGCAGGTTTTACTCTCTCAAAATTCACGGAAGAACTTCAAGCGTGGTTAACACGGCAGGCTACAATCAAGAGAAGAAAGAATGGAGGCGCGGGTGAGAATCGAACTCACGCATAAAGGTTTTGCAGACCTCTCCCTTACCACTTGGGTACCGCGCCCCTGCGTACTAAGTTAGCGATCTGAACCGCAAATGTCCATCTGGGGGAGATTGCCCGGACGAGCGAAAACTGGAGCGGGAGACGGGGGTCGAACCCGCGACATCGACCTTGGCAAGGTCGCGCTCTACCACTGAGCTACTCCCGCTCTGCAGAACATTTTACACGATCTACCTTGGCTTCGCCCATCCGGCGATTTGTGGTTTGGTTACCTTTTTCCTATATGGTTTTAGCCGCTCGTGTGCCCTCGAATGACCAAATGCACGATGCCAAGCCGGGATAGGCGGGCCGTGGAAAAGTGTTCCAGCCTGACCAACAATGGGAGGGTAACTTCCGGCCCCTTCGCCACAATTAGCAGTCCGGTTCGATTGAGCAAATTCTGTTGCAGGATCATCCCGACACTCAGCCCGGAAATCGAAATTTTCCTCAACTCCATTTTTGCCGCTTGGGGCTTTATGTCAGCCAATGCGCCGGCGAGTTCGCGGTCAAAATCCGCTCTGTGCTGAAGGCGGTCGATGGCTTCCGCATTGGAAAGTCCCCTCATCGTAAGATTGTCAAAGGCGACGGCGACCCGCAGCATCTTGGCGCCAACTGCCAGTTTGGCCGGCGGCAACCACGGTACCATCGGGGCATTCTGTGGCGCGCCGGCGGTAAATTGCTAGCTTAGCTAGCCGATCATCCAGGCCACCGGCTCCAATCGCCTCACCTTGGCCAGCAGTTTCTGGGCTACACCTGGGTGGGACTCAAACAGGGCAGGCTTTTGTGCCGATAAATGGGTGTCAACATACGCCGCTGGAATCAAGTCCTGGTCCAGCATGATGCAACCGATCTGCGAAAGCATGGCCGCCGCTTCAAAGCACCAGGACGAGGGCAGGTGGAACTTCTCCACCAGGTGCTTCATGCCCCGAGCAATACGGATCGATTTTCCGAAGGCCTCGGGATTCACCGCGCTCAAGATGTCGGTGAACACCTTGATGCTTCCCATCAAAGTATTTTCCAGCAGATCCTTCTCTGCGGTGATCAATCGGTACTGCACCAGTCCACTGGTGACGGCATGGGCGAGATCCCTGGGCTGCGATAGCTTGAGCAAAAAGCGGAATACATGGCCTTCGTTGACTGCGGCGAGCGCCGCATCAAAGTCGGAGCCGCCGGTCAGTATCATTCTGATGGTAGCGGGCGCGGCCTGCCGAACTCGCGCGAGAAATTGCACGCCGTTCATCCCCGGTATTCTCATGTCGGAGATTACGACCGCATAAGGGCCGCGCTCCTGAATGATGGCCAGCGCCTGTTCGCCGCCCACGGCGGTGTCGACCTCGAACTCCGGCCGAAGCATCAGCTCCTATTGCGTGAGGAAGGCCGGCTCGTCGTCTACGAAGAGAATCTTTTGGCCCAATCGGGCTGCCTCGATGGGGATTCCGCTGCTCCGACGAATCCCGTAGGTCAAATCGGCAAGAATCGCGGGGAGCTTTATTCGAGGCGGCCAATCGCTGCGGCTAGGCGCAGTTGGAAAATTACGAAAGCTTCTGCTGCGCCGCCCACTGCGGATCCTCCTCCGGCTGGACGATGTGGCCGTCGCGCATGTGGATGATGCGATCCCCGACCTTCGCCGCTTCGGGATTGTGCGTGATCATCAAGATCGTCTGGCCCAACTCTTGGTTGGATTGCCGCAGCATGCGCAGGACGATGTCGGAGTTTTCCGAATCCAGATTTCCCGTGGGTTCATCGGCCAGAACCACGGCCGGCTGGTTCACCAGAGCTCGCGCCAGGGCCACGCGCTGTTGTTCACCGCCGGAAAGTTCTGAAGGGCGATGATTGAGCCGCTTGGTCAGCCCGAGCAAGTCGCAAATTCGCCGGAAAAACTCTGGATCGCGGCCGCCGTTGCCCGAAATTTCCTGCGCGATGCCGATATTCGAGCGGGCATTCAGCGTGGGCAGCAAATTAAACTTCTGAAACACGAAGCCGATTTTGCGCTTGCGCATGCGGGTGCGGTCGGCGTCGGAGAGCGCAGCAAAATCGTCGCCATCGAGGATCACGCGGCCGGAATCGGCGCGGGTCAGCCCGCCCAGCAGATAAAACAGCGTAGATTTGCCGCTGCCCGAAGGCCCCACGACGGTGACGAACTCCCCCTTCTCAATGCTGAAAGAGACGCCGCGCAGTGCGGGCACGTCGATCTTTCCCACGCGATAGGTCTTGCGTAAAGCAATGGCTTCGATGAATGCGCTCATGCAGCCATGATTTTACAGGAACACAGTGGCGCCGCCCTGCCGGCGGCTGTCGCGTGGGCCTCCCGCCTACGCATCGGGAGGGCGCGGGTGAGACCGTATCTCCGAATCGGCTCACGAGCAAGTTCGGGAAGGGCAGTTCGGTCGCGCCGCGCGGTCGAAAAATGACTCCGATCGTCGGCGCCCTCATGCGCGCCTAGCGGACGAATGCTCCGCTGAATTGCGCTGTGAACCTCCGTGTCCCCCGGGTTAAAGAATTTGATTTTTGCTGAAGCGCTCCCAAAAAATCTACTCGGAACACTCTCCGGGAAACTGCCGCAACGCTGCTAGACTTTCTTCGCCGGCTCTTACGCCGCGCCGATTTGCCGCGGCAACGGCGGGGTGCGCTGCGTGCGCTTGGGGCCGCGCTTGCGCACCAGCAGCAATCGAATTCTCTCCAGCAGATCCGCCGGCGCATAGGTGCCCCGAGCCAGAAAGACGTCAGCCTGCGATTCGGGATCGTGCACTCGCGCCTTGTTCGAAATCAGAATTGCCGGAATGTGCGGCGCCACACTTTTTACGGCGGCGATCAACTGCGGGCCGTCGAGGCCGGGCATCGCCATATCGGTGACCACCAGGTCGATGCCCCCCTGGCGGAAGCGCTCTAGCGCCTCTTCGCCGCGGGAGTAGCTGGCCACGCGGTAGCCGCGCGTCTCCAGCATGATTTTGCGATGGGAAAGGGATTGATCGTTGTCGTCAACACAAAGGATCGTACGCTTGGGTTTCATTCACCGTCCGCACCCGCCAGACGACTCGCTTGCGAAACGAAGCGCCGGGGGAGTTTTCTCTGTTCGTGAAGAATTATGAGAGCGAGTGAATGCTAACGATAACTTGAGGCGCTGTAAAGTAGCGTCGAAGCAAATGGCAGAGGTTGGCTATTGACATTTGCGAAGCGTGTAAACGATGAGATTCTGCGCCACTTTTGCGCGATTGATCAAAGAAGAATTTCGCCGCGCATAATCTCTACCGACTGCCCACCGACGCGCACGTTAACTACACGGTTATCGCTGCGCGAGGCACGTACCAAAATCCGGCTCGGCCGTTTCATCTCGAGGCCTTGTTCGATGAGCACGCGCTCGTCCGGTTTCGCGACGCCGTGGGCGACCATCCAGGCCGCGGTGCAGCCTGCCGCCGAGCCGGTCGCCGGATCCTCGCCGTTATAAAAGGGCATGCGCGCGTGCAGGCGAGCCGCGCGATCCACCGTCTCGCGGGTGACAAAATAAAAAAACCTGCCCTCACTCTTGGATAAATATTCGGCGGCGCGGTTGAGATCGACTTGCAAATTCTGCGCGACCGCCAGAGACTTCAGGGGCGTCACCGCGAATGGAACTCCGGTCGAAACCGTTTGAATCGGGAGAGCATCGTCGAAGTCCTCTGCGCGCAATCCGGTCGCTCGCGCTACCGCCTCGCGATCATGCTGAACTCCAAACGTGGGATCGATCTGCTTCATCTCGCCGAACGCAGGTTCTCCCCCACGATCTTCGAAGTGCACCGGCACTTTGCCCACATTCAACTCCAGCACCACGCTTTCCGCTCCGCTCGAGCCACGCAAGGCAAAGGCTGTTCCGAGCGTGGGGTGACCGGCGAACGGCAACTCTTCCTGCACCGTGAAGATGCGCACTCGAACGCCGCGCTCGCGCTCGATGGCAGCATCGCGGGGCAGGATGAATGTGGTCTCGGAGAGGTTCATCTCTGTGGCGATCGACTGCATCTCGGCGTCGGTCAAGCCCCGGCCGTCGGAAAACACGGCCAGCGCGTTGCCCTCGAGCGGGCGCGAAGAGAAGACATCCCATTGGGTCATTGCGAATTTTCGAGACAGTTGTGTCATGGACTTTTCCCGAAGCGACAGTGTGCCAAGCCGGTCCGTCGTTTGCGTTGGCTCGGCCGCAGGTTGCTCAAAAGAAAACAGATGCGGGCAAGGGAGCAGGGATGCAGCTGTTCGCGCCGCAAAGCCGTGCCCACCCTGGGCTTACGAAGGGTGCAGGAACCTGCAACTAATCCTTGACAACGCCATAAAGAGGATTAGCATTGAATTATCACCTCCGATCCGATTCAGGATCGAATGGGCCGATAGCCAAGGAATGTCACCGCTTCTTGGTTGCCGGCCCATTTAAACTTCTCCGCAGGAACTATCATGATGAGATTCTATTCGTCCCTTATTCTCTTTTGCGCATTAGTGGATGCTCCCCTTCTTGCTGGAGACCGGACCTTAGTGGAAGAGTGGAGAGCGCAAAGCTGCCTGCGTTCGCTCAGACGTTTTACTTCGACTCGAAGTTCCTCCCATCCGGCTATTCGCTGACCCTCACCCGTCCGAAGGAGGGTGACAAGATCGGAATGACTTGTCACCAAAAGAGTGACACGCTTTCATGCGAAAGCTCGTTCGAAGGTAAGACATCTTCAACGTCAACGAGAGTTAGTGGCCCCTGTCTCGTGACGGTCGATGAGGCACCAGGTCTCGATTTCTTGTGGGCATTCGCGGCTATGTTACGTATGCCCTCAGCGGGTGCTCCGAACCCGATTTGCGGTTATGTCCTCAAGGAAGAGACGCTGGGAGCGATCTCTTTGACATCGAACTCCAGTTCCGAGAGAATCGTTTTGGCTGGCGAGCAGACCGCTGAAATTCTGGGAAAGCGTCAAACCGTCCGCACATACGAAGTCGGCAATAACGACCCGGTGACCTGGGGGAAATTCGGGGAAAGATCCGACCGTCCACAAGCGTGTCGTCGGCCATAACGACATCTGGATCATAAAAGTGTTACCCAACGGAATCGTAGTTTCCATGAGCGTCAAGGATTCCTCCAGTGGAGGATTGAAATTAGCGGGATACAAAGAGTACAGACAATGGGCCCACTGATGCTGGCGTTCCGGCCGCGCGCCCTACACCACCCAGTCCTTCACCCTCCGCACCACCGAAGCCGGCGCTTCCACTTCCAATTCCACCGCGCCATCCTTATAAGCGCGCGAGAAAATCCGCGCTTTAGCCTCCAGCATGGACAACATCTTCCCTTCTTTCTGCGGCACGCGCAGGTGCACGCGGCTGATGCTATCTTCTTCGATCATCTTGTCGATGCGCTGCAGCAGCAGATCCAGCCCAAGGCCTTCGGCCGCCGAGATGTAGACTACGTTCGAGTCATCTCGCGCTGCGTCGGCGATTAAATTCTCGGCCACTTCCACATCGAGCAGATCGACTTTATTCATCACCCGCAGGCGCGGCTTCTTCTCGGCTTCCAGTTCTTTCAGAACAATCTCCACCTGCGCGTCCTGCTCGGCGGAGAGCCGGCTGCTGGCGTCCGACACATGCACGATCAGCGACGCCCGCTGCACTTCTTCGAGCGTGGCGCGAAAAGCCGAGACCAGCGTGTGCGGCAGGTTGCGGATGAATCCCACGGTATCGGACATCAGCACCTTGCGCTTCGAAGGCAGCACCACGGCGCGAATCGTGGGATCGAGAGTTGCAAACATGCGCGGCGAAGCCAGCACCGCAGCCCGCGTGAGCGCGTTGAATAAAGTCGACTTTCCAGCATTCGTATAGCCCACCAGGGCTACGGTAGCCACCGGAGCCGATTCCCGCCTCTGCCGCTGTTGCGCCCGTATGCGGCGCACATTCTCCAGTTGCTGCTCCACGTGGCGCACCCGCCGCGCAATCTTGCGGCGATCAGTTTCAAGTTGGGTCTCGCCGGGACCGCGGGTGCCGATGCCGCCGCCGAGCTGCGACATCTCCACACCGCGCCCCGCCAGCCGCGGCAGCATGTATTGCAACTGCGCCAACTCCACCTGCAATTGGCCTTCCCGAGTGCGCGCGTGCCGCGCAAAAATGTCGAGGATGAGTTGCGTGCGATCGATCACCCGCCGCTTGACGATCTTTTCGATATTGCGCTGCTGCGAGGCGGTGAGATCGTGGTCGAAGAGAATTAAGTCGGCATCGACCGACGCGGCCGCGCCGGCAATCTCTTCCAGCTTGCCCGCGCCGATGAGGGTTGCGGGATCGGGGCGATCGCGCCGCTGTAGAATCTCGCCCACTACGATTGCGCCTGCGCTTCCCGCCAGAGTGCGTAGCTCCCCCAATGATTCGTCCGCGTCGAACTCTGGGATGCTCGGCTTGTGGCCGTTGGATTTTCCGGCCGCTTTCCCGGGGACAGGCGCCGGAGTCGTTTCGTCACTCCGCGCGCCAGCAGTGGCGGCAGCGTCGCGCGCCGCCTGCGCCTGCGCCGTAACCTTCGCGCTGGAGCGGCCGCGCGTGCGCACATCGAGTCCCACCAGAAAAGCGCGCTCCTGCAAATCGCCGCCGCGGTTGGTTTCAGCGCCCAAAGGCGGACGCACCTTCAGGGTCGAGCCGTCGCTGCTCTTGGCACGGGTCTTCTTGGGATGAGAACGGCGCAATCCGGAAATGCCTTACCCTTCGCTGCCCGAAGCGCTCGCCGCCGAAGCCACCGGGGACGACGAAGAACCGGACGGCGCAGCCGCCGCCGCGGCCACCGGCTTCGCCTCCGCGTGCGCCACGTGCGCGCTGTGCGGCGCCGTCCGCCCGATCACGATGGTCGAGATGGCGTGCTTGAAGATGAGTTGTTCTTGTGCGTTCGCTTCCAGCACCACCGAATACTTGTCGAAGGACCGAATGCGCCCAGTCAGCTTCACCCCACTCAGCAAGTAAATGGTGATGCTCAGTCTTTCTTTGCGGGCGGTGTTCAGGAAAGAATCCTGGATATTCTGCGCCGGCTTGCTGTTTTCCATAGCCGATCTCCTTAAGTTCTTGAACTGCGGGAGCAACTCCTCGCGGCCTTCCGCACAACCGTCCGCACGCAAGGAACACGGGGAACCCCCTGCCTCTTCGCCGCCAATCAAGGCAGCGCCGCCCGGCAGGTGGCTGCCAGTACGATACGGCCTCGCCGCCCGCTTTTCAACCCGGAAAGTGCAGAAATCTGCTTTTGTCCCAAACCCGGCTATGCATCCCCGCTTATGCCCCGCCTTACCATTGTGTACAATCCCCGCTTGAGCCTTAATCCGGCGTAATCTCAGGGAGGCATCATGGTGAGTTGTGTTTCGGAAACGTTTCTCGCACTGCTCGCACCCCAAATTCACATCCCGCAGGATTTCAACACCAACTTCCTCATGCTGGTTCGCTGGACCCACTTCCTAGCCGGCATCACCTGGATCGGCCTGCTCTACTTCTTTAATCTGGTCAACATCCCGCTAATGAAGGATCTCGACGCATCGACCAAGGGCAAAGTAATGCCCGCGCTCATGACTCGGGCCTTGTGGTGGTTCCGCATGTCGGCGGCGCTCACGGTGCTCGCCGGCCTCATCTATTGGGGCAACACGGTAGCCGCCGACGCGCACAACGGGGTGCTCGCCGGCTACGCCGCCAACTCCGGCACCGCCATGGGCAGCTTCTTCGGCATCTGGACCATCGTTTGGGGAATTCTTTACGCCGTCCTGATCCCCGGCAAAGGTATCTTCGATAAGGGCGCATTCATCGGCGTGGTCTATGCAGTAGTGGTCGCGGCGGCGGCGTGGCTATTCCTAAGCCTGAACAGCCACGGCTGGGAGAGCAATCGCCTGCTGGCTATCGGCATCGGCGGAGGCATCGGCTGGGTCATGCTGCTAAATGTCTGGGGAGTGATCTGGCGCATCCAGAAGCGCCTAATTCAATGGACGCGCGACAACGCCACCAACGGCACTCCCATGCCCGACAAAGCCAAATACATGGCCCGGCAGGCTCTGCTGGCTTCGCGCGCCAATGCATTCCTCTCGATCGTGATGCTGTTCTTCATGGGCGCGGCCAGCCACTACCCGATGTTTGGACGGTAAGCTCTTAGCTTCTAGCTAAACAAGAAAAAAAGGCGCAAGCTGAAGGACAAGGCAGAAAAAAAGGCATCCCGCGAGGGATGCCCTTTTCGTCTCGCTTCGGCCAGTTAGAAGTAAATCTTGCCGCCCAGTTGCACCACGCGGCCGTCGCCGTTGGTGGTTCCCTGGATGACGCTTTGCACGCGCCCAAAGTTCGGATCGCCCACGTAACCATCGGGCTGAGCGAAGTTCGCGTGGTTGAAGGTGTTAAACGTCTCCAGCCGCAATTGGACGTACATTGATTCGGTAAAATGAATATCCTTCTCTAAAGCCGTGTCCCAGTAGTTCAGTCCAGGGCCATAGAACGGATTGCGATTTGCGTTGCCGGTGGTGCCATTCGCAGGTCCGGTGAAAGCCGCCGGGTTGATCCAGTAATTTTGCACGCCAGCAATGGTGTTGTTGCGCGGATTGTGGTTGACGCTCAGCGGTACGCCCGTAAGCTGACCGTGCCCAGGATTGGCGTAATAGGCATCCGGATAAGACCATTGCAAGTCGTTATAGTACAGATTGTAGACCTCGACTGGGAAGCCGCTCTGGAAGGTGGCAATTCCCGAGAGAGTCCAGCCATCCGTTAATGCCCTGAAATGATGCCCCAACTTGAAGAAGGGCAGGGTATAGGTGTAGTTGAGCACCAGGCGCTGGGGAGCATCGTTAGCGGAGGGGCCGTAGTTCTGCGCGACGTTGAACACATTGATCCCAGGACCGTTGAAAGAACTGTTCTCCAGGCTCGAGGTGTAGTCAAAGTATCGCGACCAGGTGTACGCGGCACCGAATCCCAGACCGTTGCTGAAACGCCGGTTTACCGTCGCCTGCAGCGAGTTGTAATTAGAACTGTAGTCAGTGGCCTGAATGCCGGGTTGTCCCAGTACATTGGTTAACGCGCCATATTGGAAGGTTGCGCCACCGGTGCACTGTGCGAGGCCGAAATCGCTCCCGCAAGCCTGAGCGATGGAGTTGAGATTTACACCCGGAGCTACTCCCGCCGGGTTGAGGTTGTAAGCGCCTACCAAATGGCGCCCTATGCTTCCCACATAGCCGACAGTGATAATCGTTGATTTAGTGGCTTGGTATTGGACGTTCAGATTAAAGTTGGTCGTCCGCGGGGCGGTTAGATTAGGATCCTCCACGTTTACGTTGAAGCCAAGGGGCTCGAACTGAGCAAAATTAGGAGATGATCCAACTGCTGGAGGGGAGAACGGGAAAGGGTTCGCCAACGTAACCTGCGGAATGGTACCGCCGGGCGTCACCACACTGGTTGAGTTCACAGAAGTATATGGGTTCCCGAAGTTCGGCGGCGCCCCCTGTTGCTGGGAACCTGACGAGAGTAGAGAGAAAGGAGGATTACCCAGCGTCTGCAAAGCGGTTTCTTCTTCATAGCGGTTGTAGTAAAGGCCAATACCTCCACGCACGCTCCAGGCATGGGAGTTTCCCGGACTCCAGGCGAAGCCCAGTCGCGGAGCAAAATCCGTGTAGTGAACGGTGGGACCGCCATAGGCGTTGATTCCCTTATCACCCGGGAATACGTAGCCCACAGGCGCGGTGGGGAAAATGGTGGACTGTTGTCCCGGCCGGATCGCAGACAGGGCCTCGCCGTTAGCGTAGAGATTTTTGTACGGGGTTTCAATATCCCATCCCAAGCCCAATGTTAAGGTTAGGCTGGGTTTCACTTGCCACTGGTCTTGACCGTAAGAGTAATACTCCCGAGCGCGCGCCCGCACGATGGAGCCGCTGCCCTGAGAAAAGCTATCAGGAATTCCTAGAAGGAAATCAGCCCCGGCTTGCCCGGTCGAGAACGTTCCCGCGCCCTGGAACTGATAGTTACCATTGAGGCTGTTGTAAAACGGGTTATTGATTTCCAGGCGATCCATGTTGAATCCAAGCTTAAAGGTGTGATGGCCCCAGACTTTGCTGAAGTTATCCACCGCTTGATAGGTGTTTTGCACGCGCGGTTGCGGGCCGTTGTTGCTCCAGCCGAGCGTAAAGAATCCTGTCACCGCCATGAGCGGGAGCTGCTGAAAGGCTGGAGCTTGGGGAGTGATACCGGTAAATCCATAGGCAGATGGACTTTGGGTGCTCGCCGGTTCGTTGGCTACATAGTTAAAGCGCAGGTAGGCAAAGCGTGCTTCATTCAAAGTGGTCGCAGAGAAGGTGTGGTTCCAGGCCGCAGTGTATTCGTAGGTCTTCTCAGGGTTGACATTGCCAAAGCCAGGAAGACTTGCCCCCGTAAAAGCCAGGGTCTCGCTAAAGGGACTGTTTTGGTACAGCCCATAGAACCAGACTGAATCTTTGTTCGAAATCTTCTCGTCGACCCGACCGAGGTACTGATCGTTCTTGATCGATTCCGTGGGATTGAAAAGATACTCGTTGTTCGCCGCGTTTGGCAAAGGAACGTATTGGTGTACGAGCTTTTGCGAAAGCGTACTCAAGTCCGCCTGCGGGATTACCCCGGTGCTGAACAATCCGTTCCCGATAAAGGCATTGTTTGCAGCATAGTATTTCCCGTAGGAGGTGCCTGCAGGGCATTTTGTTCCACCACTTACCGGGCAGGGCGAGGCAGCATCCCCGTATAGAGGAATCGGGGAGACATTAGGATTCGTTGGCCCGCCCGTCATGGTGTTGCCCATTGGCGTGCCGTTGAAGCCTGTGGTTGCTGAAAAGTCGCCGGTCTGCTCAACCGCACTGTAAACCGTGGGAGCCTGGCCATTCAGATATTCCTGCGGCGTCGTTGCGCGCCGGCCTTGATACGAGAAAAAGATGAAGGCTCGATCCTTAATAATCGGACCTCCGATCGTCCCGCCGTATTGATTCTGGTGGAAGGGCGAGGGCGTTTTCTCGAACCAACTCTTGGCGTCCAGGAACGTATCCCGATAGAACTCAAAAGCGTCGCCATGGAACTGGTTGGTACCGCTCTTGATGGTGGCGTTGACGATAGCGCCAGAATTCCGTCCATATTCGGGATTGATGGTGCTGGTCACCATGTTGAACTCGCCGAGCGCATCCGGGCTCGGGATAACCAACGGGACATTCAGCGTGGGGTCGTTGGAATCGGTTCCGTTAATCAGAAATGAATTCTGCTGCGTCTCCGATCCGTTGGTGGAGAAAGCGCCGGTGCCGAAGCGATCCGAGGAAGATTGCACTCCCGGCTCCAGTTGCATCAGCGACGTCCAGTTCCGGCCATTCAGCGGTATATCGACGATCTGTTTTCCCGTGATCGTCGTGCCCAACTGCATGCTGGTGGTTTCAACTTGCGAAGGGTTAGCTTCGACCGTGACCGTGTCGCTCACCGCGCCGATTTCCATCGCCACTCTCAAGTTAAAGACTTGATCGAGATCCAGATGAATGTGGCCTTCCGTGAAGGACTTGAAGCCCGGTTTCTCGACCTTTACGCCATAATCGCCGATGGGCAGCTGCAGAAATTCGAAGAGGCCGTCCTTGTCGGACGTAACGCTGTAACCAAGGCCCGTAGCCACGTTGGTCGCGCTTATTTTCGCGCCCGGCACTACGGCTCCGCTCGGGTCGACGACCGTTCCGCGAATCTTGGCGTACAGGTTATCGGCATTCGCCGGGGTGGTCGAGGCCAGCCCGATTACTAAACCCAGGGCAAGAAGTACAACGCTAAAACGGAACGCATGCTGCTTCATGAAGAGACCCTCCCAAACAATTCTTTAGATCCGAAACCAATCCCGCGCAGAATGCCAACACGCGGACCTAAACGTATGGCTCTACCGCTCAACCTAGCAAAGCAACTGAGGTACCAAAATAGTCACAACATAACATGCTTAATTATCATAGACATATCGGTCAATTAGTGTCTGGCGCCAGCAATTATCCATGTGTTTACGGAAGTAGTTATGAGAATTGGTAGGTTTCGATAGCTGTTTGTGCAACACGAGTTCACCGGATTTTTGGACGAAAACGGGTCTGGGTCCTGCCGCCCCGCCCGCCGAAGGCCTCCACTGGTTCCAGGATCGCAACCTTTTGTTCCCCCCTGCTACAATATCGCCTTCGTGACCGCACTACGCACCCAGCCCGCAGCTGCCGAGCCGCAATCCGGCGCCGCAACCAATAGAACGGGATCGCTCGATTCCGTTCCGATGCTCGATCTGCGCCGCCAGTACGAGCGCCTGCGCCCGGAAGTCTTGGCTGCCGTGGAGCGCGTTTGCGCCTCCCAGCATTACATCCTGGGAGCCGAGGTGGAAGCCTTTGAGCTCGAAATCGCCGATTACTGCGGTACCCGAGAAGCTGTCGGCTGCGCCTCAGGTACCGACGCCCTTTGGCTGGCTCTGACTGCTGCTGGAGTTCAGCCCGGCGATCAGGTTCTCACTTCGCCTTTCAGCTTCTTTGCCTCGGCCAGCGCTATTGTGCGAGCCGGCGCTCAGCCGATTTTCGCCGATATCAACCCGCTGACTTGCAATCTGGATCCAGCGCAGGTAGAACGCTTCTTGCGCCAGGCCAAACGCGACCAACTCAGCGCCCTGCTTCCGGTTCACCTCTATGGTCAATGCGCCGACATGGACGCCCTGCATCAGGTCGCCGACGAATTCCATCTGATACTGATCGAAGACGCCGCGCAGGCCATCGGCGCGCGCTGGGGCGAGCGCAAAGCCGGGTCGATGGGCGCCTGCGCCGCCTTCAGTTTTTATCCCACAAAAAATCTCAGCGCCTACGGCGATGCCGGCCTGGTCACAACGAACGATCCCGAGATGGCCGCGCACCTGCGCCGCCTGCGCAATCACGGTAGCCCGCGGCGCTACGTTCACGAAGACTTCGGAGCAAACAGCCGCCTCGACGCCATTCAGGCCGCTATTCTCCGCGTGAAGCTGAATTATGTCGAAGGCTGGAACCGGGCCCGCCGCGAGCACGCTGTCCGCTATGACAAACTATTGGTGGAAGCCGGCCTGGCTAAAGCGACATCTCCAGCCAGCGGATCGGTTGAGATCTCAACCCTCGGTGTTCCCGACGATTTCCCAATTCACTCACCCTATACGGACGAGCCCGCTCATCATGTTTTCCACCAGTATGTCGTCCGTGCCTATCGCCGCGACGAACTGCGCGAGTTCCTGGCTGCCCGCAAGATTGGAACCGAGATCTACTATCCCATCCCGCTGCACCTGCAGCGCTGTTTCGTGTATCTGGGATATCGCGAGGGCGATTTGCCCCACGCCGAGCGCGCCGCCAAGGAGGTGCTAGCGTTGCCCATGTTTCCCGAGCTCAGCGAAGACGAGCAGCGCCGGGTCGTCGCCAGCATCGCCGATTTCTACTGCTAACTTTTGTTGCGAACTGACATCCCTTGCAAAATGTCGGGACAGCCACCCTCGGCCGTCGGTCGAGCGCAGCTCGGCCTCTCAGCTGTTGCTTTACTGCTAACATCGACACCGGAGCTTCGCTCGGGGACGGCCGAGGGCCCCTGTCCCCACATGAAACGTAACTTTCTTGCCGGTCTGGACATCAGAACCTGAACATCAGAACCTGAACATCAGAACCTGAACATCAGAACCTGAACATCAGAACCTGGACATCACAGTAAAGAGAGGTCAGCGATGTGACGAGATTCTCCTTGGCACAATTCAAGCTAATCCCTGCACTCGTTCTATGCTGCGCGGTCTCTGCCTCCAAGTCGCAGGCCCAGCCTCCTCCCACGGACCCTCCCCGTAAACCCGTGCTGGTCGAACTATTCACTTCCGAGGGCTGCTCTTCCTGTCCTCCCGCGGATGCCCTGCTGCAAGAGTTGCTGGCGCAGCAACCGGTGGCCGGAGCGGAAATCATCGCGCTCGAAGAGCACGTGGACTATTGGAATCACGATGGCTGGGTCGATCCCTACTCTTCCTCGGAATGGACGCAGAGGCAATCGGAGTACGGAACTTTCTTCGGCAATGGTGCCTACACTCCCGAAATCGTGGTCGATGGCAGCCGCCAGTTCGTGGGCAGTAATCAGCAGGAAGCGTTGGCCGAAATCGCCAAAGCGTCGTCCAAGGTGAAAGCGGAAGTTTCCATCACCCCGGGAAAGCCGGACTCCGGCCGCTCCCAACACTTCACCGTAACGGCCGCAAAGCTGGCCAGCAACGGAGATGTCGCCGAGGTCTGGCTGGCGGTGACCGAGGATGGATTGCATTCTTCCGTCGAGCGCGGCGAGAATGCCGGGCGCGTTTTGAATCATGTGGCCACGCTGCGATCTCTGCGAAAAATTGGAGTCGCGGAGAAGAACGGCGCTGCAGCTTTCAGCCAAGACACGCTTCTAAAATTCGACTCTCGCTGGAATTTGGATAACGTGCGCGTATCGGTTTTCGTACAAGAAAAAAAGAGCCGGGAAATCATTGGAGCGGCTTCTGCAAAAGCAAAGTAGCCAGCCACTCGCGTCCCCAAGTCCTCTAACGCCGTCGGCGCCGACTCACTGCTTTAGGCTCTTGCTTCTGCTCCCCCGCCGCCAGCACACGGCGTACGATCGGAGTATTCAGCTTGTACTTGCGCTCGCTGATCGCCCCGCTATCGTCTTTCACGTGCAAGATGAATACGGGCAACGTGCCTTCCTTATCGAAATTCTCGCTGCTCACGGTGACCGGCAGCACTCCATTCAAGCCGTGCTCACGGTAAGCAGTCTCGTAACGGTGCTTCCGGAGATTCCAGGTAAAGACCCGAATCTGGTCGAAGTCGTAAGCCAGGCCGTCGTGCGGTTCTGTCATCACGCACAAAAACTGCGGAACGCTTTTGTCTTTAATGCTGGCTTTATCTTTATTTTTGTCGCTATCCTTATCGGCGCCTTCCTTGCCCGCACCCTGCAGCTTGTCGTCCTGCACATGATTCAGCACGAAAAAAGCGACGAAACGCTGGCCCTCGGCGTATTGTGCGACGTCGAGCGGAACGTCGAGATCCACCATCCGCGCCAGCACCCAGCCCACCCGGCCCTGCGGCTCCCGCACCAGCCACCAATCCTCCAGCACCGGCGCGGGAGCGGCTTTTCCCTCCGCAGTCTTCTCTCCGGCCGATTTTGCCGGAGCCGCCTTCGTGGGCGCCGCCTTATCGGCCGTGGCCCGTTTCAGCACCGAAACCTTCGCTCCGGCCGAGAGTTGATATAAATGCTCGGTCTCGCGTCCCGGGGTAAGGTGCAGATTGGTGTCGTTGCGCAACACCCCCGGCGCCTGCACCGGATCGTTCTGATTTTCCTGCGTCAGCTTCTGCAACCCGTCGTAAATCGCCTGATCCACCAGATAACGCTGCTCGATCCAACCTTCGAGGCCGCTCGCGGTGCGCACCCGCGAGAAGCGCTTCTCGCGCTCGAGCACCTCCACGCGCTCTCCGTTCTTCACCGTGCCCACGCGGTTGTAGACGGTAGCCACCTGATCGCGCAACGTAGCCTGCACCGCTGAAACATAGTTCACCTCGAGCACGCGGTGGCCGTGCCGATTGCAGGCGGAAAGAGAAAGCCAGAAGAGCGCTGCGAGCATTGAAGCTCGCGCGGATCGACATCGATTGAAGTGATACCGACGCGCGGGGCTGTGCGATTTTAGGATCTTTGCCGGATTCACTTCGCGGGCTCACTTCAGCAGCTCAACTTCCACTATAGCGCGTTGCGAAAGCCTTTTCCCGGCACGAAAGTTGATGGAAAATGCACTCCCGAAGCCGTGCCGGCTTTAGGATCTCCGCTTTCGCGGCCCGCTTCTCTTCTTGCGGCGCTGCTTCCCTGAACAGGCTGCGGGAATCTGTTTCAGGCAGGTCCGGCAAGGGCACGACGTTCCGTCGTGCCGTTACGAGGTTCAAAGTGAGTCCGCGCTTTAGCGCTCCGCCGCGGTACCGTCGTCATCCTGACAGAACCCTGCCCCTTCATTTACCATGAATAAAATCCGCAATGAAAACCATGCTGAAGAATCGATCTTTCCTACTCGGGGTGACGTTGTTCTCCGCCGTGCTATGCGCCGCAGCCGATGACTCGCTGAACCCCGCGCTGCGTCCGCCGAAAGGTTCGCCGGTCGCAATCGTAGTCTTCGAAGATCTCCAGTGCCCGCAGTGCCGCCGCGTGGCCCCCATCCTCGAGCAGGCCTCGAAGACCTATAAAATTCCCCTGGTACGCCACGACTTTCCGCTGCCCATGCACAATTGGTCCTATGACGCCGCCGTAATGGCGCGCTACTTCGACTCCATTTCTAAACCCATGGGCAACGATTTCCGCGATTATATTTTTGCCAACCAGCTTGAAATCAATCCCCAAAACCTGCGCAGCTACGCCGAAAAGTTCTCGGCGGCGCATAAAGTCGATTTTCCCTTCGTGGTCGATCCCCAGGGCAAGTTCGCCGCCGAAGTCAACGCCGACCGCGACCTAGGCCGCGCCATCAAACTCGAACACACTCCCACGGTCTACGTGGTCAGCAGCCGCCATCCCGACAAGCCCTACGTCGAAATGAAGGACAGCAGCCAGCTCTACGTGCTGATCGACACCATGATGAAGGAGTAGATCCTGAGTTGTCGGCGGTCAGCTCTCAGCTTTTTGTCAGAAATCAACTTTCTCTGCTATCTCTGCTGTGACGTGCTTAAGCTGAAGGCTGAAAGCTTTTCTCAGTCCCCGAACCCAATTCCAATCGCCCGCGCCGCCCGCACCAACTCCCCGATCGGGTCGACCGACTTCAAATGCCCAATCGCATGAGCCACGTCGACCGACACGATGGAATCTCCGTGCAGCGCCACCATCATGCCAAAACCTCCGGCCGCGATCAGATCGACCGCGGCCACCCCGAAGCGCGTCGCCAGGATGCGGTCAAACGGGGAAGGCGAGCCGCCGCGCTGAATATGCCCCAGCACGCTCACCCGCACTTCTTTCTTACTTCCAAACTCAATCGCGCCGCCGATCAATGTCCCAATCGAGCTGTTGCGCCGGTTTTCCTTTAACTCCGGCGGCAGCTTCACGCCTTCCGCCACCACCACAATGGTGAAATGCTTGCTCACTTTTTCGCGCTCGGCGATGTAGCGGCACACATGTTCGATGGTGAAAGGAATTTCTGGAATAAGAATCACATGCGCGCCGCCGGCGATGCCGGCCTCTAGCGCAATCCAGCCGCAGTCCCGGCCCATCACCTCGACCACCATCACGCGATGATGCGACGCAGCCGTGGTGTGAATCTTGTCGATGGCGTCGGTCACCGTATGCAGCGCGGTATCGAAGCCAAACGTAACCTGCGTAGCGGAAAGATCGTTATCGATAGTCTTGGGGACGCCCACGAGCTTCAGCCCTTTCTGAAAAAGTTCGTGGCCGATTTTCTGCGAGCCGTCGCCGCCGATGGTAATAATGGCGTCGATGCCCAGCTTGGCGGCATTGGCAATCACCTGGTCCGAAATATCGCGCGAAACCTCTTTGCCATCCTCGATCGTCCTGTAGTGGAAAGGGTCGCCGCGGTTGGTGGTGCCCAGAATCGTTCCGCCCCGCGGCAGAATGCCGCTCACTTCCTTCAGCGTCAGCTCAAATGATTTCTCCGGCCAGATCAGCCCGTCAAATCCATCCGGGATTCCGATCACTTTCCACTTGTATTTGAGGATGGCCGCCTTGGTCGCGGCACGGATCACCGCGTTTAGGCCGGGCGCGTCCCCGCCTCCAGTGGCGATTCCGATGCAGCGAATGTCTGACATGGCTTCGGTCGTTCGTCGTTCGTCGTTCGTCGTTGATCTCAGCCGTCGCTGAAAAAATCTCTCCGCCAGTTTGCTTTGAAAAGGCCCAGAATCAACCTTTAGCCACCGCGGGAACTTACCGCCGGAGAAAACGTGCTTTTCCTGCGGACCTGTTTCGTCAGTTGGCTTTACCCAGCAGCTCAAAGCGGTCCGATGTCGCGACTAAACGATGATTACTTAGGATGGCAGGATAGACAACTTACGAGTGGTCGTGGAGGGAGCAGCCTTCAGTCACCGGTAACCTTTCTGCGATCTTGCGGAGTGAAAAGGACAAGATAGTCTGCCACCTGTAAGACTCTAGGTGAGAAGGGGCGGCAAAAGATAAATGGCTACTGCCGACCGCCCGCGCAAAGCATGCGTTACAATGGAAGAACCCCCATGTCCGACCGAACTTTTACTCTCGAAGAAGCCCAGACGCTTGTTCCCGTTCTTGAATCGCTGCTGCGCACTGCCATTGCCGGCAAGAAGCTCATGGAAGATGTTGAAGGCGAGTTGCAGGCGCTAGGGCACCGCATTTTTCTGAATGGTGGCACGCACGTAGATGTGGTTCCGCTGGCGCGGCGCAAGGCGGAGCGCGCCAAGGCCGAACAACGCGCCAAAGATGCGCTGGCGGAAATCGACTCGATTGGCGTGCAGGTGAAAGATCTCGATATCGGACTGCTCGATTTTCCCTGCGAAGTCGATGGCCGGATCGTGCTGCTGTGCTGGAAGATGGGCGAAACTTCGATCACTCATTGGCACAGTCCCGAAGAAGGCTTCGCCGGCCGCAAGCCTATCGACGAACGCATTGCGCGGTCGAAGAGAGCGAACTAATTCAGTTCTGAGTTCTCATCAATCGCTATTTGCCAAAAGGTTGGCTGTTTACATTTTCAGCCAACTTTCCCGCCTGCAACATACTCCAAGCTGCGGGGTTTACACTATTTGAAACGAGTATGGGCCCAAGTTGGTTTCAGGCTTACAGCGCTAACAATTTGACTAAACTTTAGTTGAGCCTGGGCGGGAGCTGCCCTCTGTCGACGCAAGCCCGCCGGGCATGAGGAGACACGATGAAACTGCACCGTGCCGTGCGTTTCCTGGCATTCGGACTACTGCTGCTGGTTCTTCCGGCAGCGCTGCCTTCCACCTCTTCCGCGCAAATCGGGATCGGCATTGGCATCTCGGTGCGCATCGGTCCGCCGGCGCTGCCGGTTTACGAGATGCCGCTCTGCCCCAGCGAAGGTTATCTTTGGACTCCCGGCTACTGGGCCTGGGATGACGACGATGGCTACTACTGGGTGCCCGGAACCTGGGTGGAGGCTCCGCAACCCGGCTTTCTTTGGACTCCCGGCTATTGGGGCTGGAACGACGGCGTCTACGCGTGGAACGGCGGCTACTGGGGACCGCAGATCGGCTTCTACGGCGGCATCAACTATGGCTTCGGCTACTTCGGCACCGGCTTCGGCGGCGGGGAATGGCGAGGAGGCCACTTCTTCTACAACACTGCCGTCGTGCGCGTGAATACCGTGAACATCACCAACGTCTACGTGAACAAGACCGTGATCGTGAACAATGAAACCCATGTCGCTTTCAACGGCGGGCAGGGCGGCGTGCAGGTGCGGCCCACGCCCGAGCAGGAAGCTTATGCGAAGCAGCCGCATACGCCTCCCGTGGCCGCGCAGGTGCAACATGTGGCTGCAGCCAGGAAGGACCCTGCTTTGCGCGCTTCGAATAATCACGGGCGTCCCGCTGTTGCGGCAACGGCGAAGCCTGGCGAGTTCAGCGGCAAAGGAGTGGTAGCGGCCAAAGCGGCGGGCGCGCCTTATCACGCGCCGAAGATGTCCCCCAAGGAAGCGCGGGCTTCGGCTCCCGCAGCCAACCATGCTGCGGAGGGCCGCCCTGCGGCGAAGGCTCCGGCCAGCCATGCGGCGGAGAATCGGGCAGCCAATCGCCCTGCGGCAAATAAGAGCGCGGCGCCGCGGCCGGAGACAGCCAAGCGTGCTCCCGCGAAACCGGCTCCCGCAAAGCCCGCGGCGGAGAAGGCCGCACCGGAGCGGAAGGCTCCCGCGAAGCCGTCTCCTAGTGAGCGGCCGGCCGAGCCAAAGAAAGAAACTAAAGAATCTCCGGCCGCACATTCTGCGGCCAAGGAATCGCGGCCCGCGAGTACGCCGCATCCAGCGGAAAAGGCGAGCGCTCCGAAGCCCAGAGAAAGCGCACCCAAGCCCGCTGCACCCAAACCAGCGCCTCGACCAGCTGCACCGAAACCGGCTGCACCGAAACCGGCTGCACCGAAACCAGCGCCAGCACCGAAGCCAGCGCCGGCGCCCAAACCTGCGCCCAAGCCAAGCGAGCCCAAGGAACATAAAGGACGCTGAGTCCTGGTCGAGCGGGAATGAAAACGGCCGGAGCGAAATTCAGCTCCGGCCCTATTCGCTTGCCAAAAAAGAAGCCTCATGCGGGAACAGCCCCGACCATGCGGGAACAGCCGCCCCGGCTGTCCGCGGGGAGCCGCCCCGCTCGCCGTAGCCGCAATTTTTTCTGCACGAGGAGCAATCCTCGCGCGTTCTTATCGGCAGGGCAGGCGTTAGCCGCGCTGGTTCCAGAGCCGCACGGAAGTACAGTTACGCGCTCCGCCTGGAAATCTTCTCTGCTACAATTTTTTACAACTGCGGTTGCGCGGAGAAAGTATCGTAACCATTAGGCGGCGCGCCCAAGGAGTTCTCAGATAACCATGTCATCCCCGAAACAAAAACTCCGCCTCGCCGGCGCCCTCGCCGCACTTCTCACCCTCGGCCTAGCCGTAAGCTGCAAGGGCTTCTTTCAGAATCCGACGATTACTTCGGTTACCATCGAACCTTCCACCCCCTCGGTCAGTCAGGCCAGCACCGAGCAGTTGAACGCCGAAGGAACCGACACTCAGGGAAACTCCTATACTCTGACCGGGGGCACAACTTGCACGGGAACCACCGTGTGCTGGTCGAGTTCCGACACCACCATCGCGACCATCACCAGCGGCGGACTACTGAAGGGGATCTCGGTGGGCAGCGCCACCATCACTGCAAATTCCGGAACCGCCAGCGCCACCGCCAGCGCTACCGTAACATTGGGAGATGTCACCGCACTGACTGTTAAGCCCGGCAGCACGACGCTTCCGGTAAGCTCGACGGCCACGGTTTGCTTCACCGTCACGGCGACCCTTTCGAACGGCCCGCAGCAAGATGTTACTGCGACCGCCACTTGGGTCTCGAACAACACAAATCTGGTTACGGTACAGAATCAGCAGATGCCGATGTGTCCGCAGTCTTCGACCACGACAGGCTCCACCACAATCTACGCCACTTACGTCAGCGGCAGCAACACTATCACCTCGAATACCGCCACCGTTATCGTGACGCAGTAGGTCGAGGGCAGGCCGGCGAATCGAGCCTCTGCTGGGAATCTGGGTGCCCCATTTCTCGCGTCTCTTGCGAGAAGTGGGGCTTTTGATTTTTGCAGCGTCCCGCCAGCGAATCTAAGGGAATGGAACCTCCTCTCGATTAGAAAAGCTGATCTCTCCAGAAAGGAACGGAGTCAAAGGTCCCACTTCTCGCAAAAGACGGGAGAAATGGGCACCCCCGTGTAATGACGAATTAGGCCCAGCGCTGCTATAAGACCGCGCCGACAACGCCGCGGCGTCCAATACCACAGACAAAGCTGTGATTAGGATATGGTGTGACTCGAAAGGCTATGAAAAGCGCTCGTAAGATCACCGTGGAGATCCCCAGGGTGCTGCTGGGAAAGGCTCAGCAGGCCAGCGGAACCGGAATCACACAAACCGCGCAGACCGGGTGGCAACTGCTGTCCGCGTCGTGGGCCTAGGATCGCTTGCGCAATTGCGCGGCAAAATCCGCTTCGGCCGCAGTTTCGAGGGATTGAATAAAGATTGTCAACCGCCCCATCGCTTCCGGCGTCCTACTCTTCATCAGTAATCACGTTCGCTGCAGGGGATTCGGCGCTTGACCCATTTCTGGCGACCGTCGGCGTTTTGATTACTCAAGTGACCACCCGCCATTTCCCGCGCGGGACAAACCATTCGCCGAGCCGCTAAGATCAACAACAAAGCAAGTGCAAGATCAAAGGCAAGCGGGCAGGAGTGCCCGCTCCACTCAGGCAGCGCTTCCACCGGTGGGTTGGGCTGTCGTTCTCTTGGAGCAAAATGCTGGTCGGACTTAGTTGCAGACGAGGCTGCCTGATGTTCGTTGCATCGCTGGCTCTGGCGGGAGTGCCTTGCGCTGGGGCGGACGCGCCGGCTCCGTCTGCCAGTTGTTCCGTCCATCCGAACGAGGTGATCGTCGGCCAACCCGTCAGCGCAAGCGTCACGGTCAGCAATTTCAATCCCGCGCACCCGCTCTCCTACCTGTGGAAGCCGGGCGTAGGAGGCAAGGTGCTGGGCAATGAGGCCACCGCCGAGATCGCCACCACGGACGCCGCTCCCGGCAGTTACAGCGTGATCGTCCACGTGACCGATGCCAAAGCCAGGAAGAATAACGAAGCCACCTGCACGGTGGACTTTGTGGTGAAGCCTGCGCCCACTCATCCCCCCAACGTGGTGATCTCGGCTAATCCTGGGAGCGTTCCGTTCGGCGGCGCGGCGACTTTGTGGGCAAAGTGCAGCAGCCCCGACGGCGCTGAAGTCATTGTCTCCGATTGGAAGTCGGTCGCGGGAACGGTCGCCGGTTCTGGATATTCGGCGATTCTGAACACGGAGGGAGTTTCGCCTGGAGTAATCACGGTGACCGCCACCTGCACCGACTCCCGCGGGCAGACGGCGCTAGCGACCACCGAAGTCGCGGTGGAGAGCCCGCCGCCACCTCCGCCGAGCCCGGAGATCAAAGCGGTGGAAGCGCGGCTGGCGCTGCAGAGCATTTACTTTGCCACGTCGATGCCGCCGGTGGAGAATCCCAAGGCCGGGCTGGTCGAGAGTCAGCGGCAAACTCTGCTGGCGCTGGCCGCGGACTTCAGAAAGTATCTCGAAAGCAAGCCGGAGGCGCGCTTGCTGCTCGAAGGTCATGCCGATCCACGGGGCCGCGTGCAATACGATGAGAAGCTCTCCGAGCGGCGCGCCGATCGCGTCAAGAGCTTTCTGGTGGAGCAGGGCATTCCCGAGTCCAGCCTCGATACCAAAGCGTATGGCGCTCTGCACGCTCTGACTGAGACCGTAGTGAAGGACACGATTACCCATGATCCCGAACTCAGTTCGGAGGAGCGGCACCGGGCGCTGCGGAACATTGAAACCATTGTGCTGGCCAGCGACCGCCGGGTGGACATTACGTTGAGCACCACCGGGGAGGGCTCGCTGCGGCGCTTTCCGTTCAATGCCGAGGATGCTTTGACTTTGATCGGCGGTCGAGAGGCCGAGGCGAAGAAGAGGACTGGCAAGCGCACAGTGAGATCACGCCTCTAGCCAAAACCAGCGGGCAGGAGTGCCCGCTCCACACAGGCGTTCCAGACAGGCATTGCGGCACTTCGCGCCTTGGACAGCCGGGGGCGGCTGTCCCCACACGGAAGCTTCGTCTACCCCCACGCTATAATCCTACATGGCGAGTCTCCGCCAACAGATCGCTACTACTGCGCTTACGCTCACAAAATTCCGCGAGCTGATGAAGCGGCTGCAGGACGGCCGGCCGCAGGACGATCTAGCCATTGTCAAAAAAGCCTACGATTATTCCCTGAAAAATCATGAGGGCCAGACCCGCGCTTCGGGCGAGCCTTACCTGGTGCATCCGCTCGAAGTGGCTTTGGTGTTGGCCGAGATGAAGATGGATCCGGTCGCCATCGCCGCCGGGCTGCTGCATGATTCGGTCGAAGACACCTCGGTGACCATCGTCGACATCCGCAAGGAATTTGGCGAGCAGGTCGCGCACATCGTAGAGGGCGTCACCAAGATCAGCAAGATCGACTTCGCCACGCGCGAAGAGGCTCAGGCGGAAAACCTGCGCAAGATGATGCTGGCGATGGTCGATGACATTCGCGTGGTGCTCATTAAGCTCGCCGACCGCCTGCACAACATGCGCACGCTCGAACATCTTGCGCCCGAGCGCCAGCGCAAGATCGCCGAAGAGACGCTGGAAATCTACGCTCCCATCGCGCACCGCCTGGGTATGGGCAAGATTCGCGGCGAACTGGAAGATCTCGGCTTTCGCTTTCTCGATCCCGCCGGCCACGAGCAGGTGGAAAAAGCGGTGGAAGCGCGCCGCAAACAGGGCGAAGCTTTTCTGGCGAAGATGCAAGGCATTATTCAAGACAAGCTGAAAGAGGCGGGCATCCAGGCGAAGGTCGAGAGCCGCATCAAGCGCCTGTTCAGCATTCACAAGAAATTGCAGCGGCAGCATATTTCCGTGGACCAGGTTTACGATCTCTTCGCCATGCGCGTGATTACGCGCTCATTGCAGGATTGCTACGCGGTGCTCGGCATCATTCACAACATCTGGCGGCCGGTGCCGGGGCGCATCAAGGATTTCATCGCCATGCCGCGGCCGAATTTTTACCAGTCACTGCACACCTCGGTGATCACGGAGGATGGGACGCCGTTTGAAATTCAGATTCGCACCGAAGAGATGCACAAGATGGCCGAGGAGGGCATTGCGGCGCACTGGAAATATAAAGACGGCCCGGTGTCGGCGCAGGATGAGCAGCGGCTGGCGTGGTTGCGGCAGGTGGTCGAGTGGCAGCGGGATGTCAGCGATCCCAATGAATTCTTGACCGCGCTGAAGGTCGATTTATATCCCGAAGAAGTTTATACGTTTACGCCGAAAGGCAAGGTGGTAGTGCTGCCGCGCGAGGCTACGCCGATCGATTTTGCTTACACGATTCACACCGAAGTCGGGCACACCTGCGTCGGCGCGAAGGTGAACGGGCGCATGGTTCCCCTGCGGCACAAACTGCACTCCGGCGACATCGTCGAAATTATTACGCAGGCAGGGCACAAGCCCAGCCGCGACTGGCTGGGGCTGGTCAAGTCGTCGCGCTCGCGCAACAAGATCAAGCACTGGCTCAACCTGCACCAGCGCGAGCGCGCGATTGAAATTGGGCGCAAGGTGATCGAGAAAGAGGCGCGCAAGTATCGCATCGCGCTCAAAGAAATTAAAGACGAAGAGTTGTTGAAAGTTGCCGGCGCTTACGGGTTGGGGCGCGTCGATGACCTTATGTCGGGCATCGGCTACGGAAAATACTCGGCGCGGCAGGTGCTGGCGCGCCTGCTGCCGGCGGGCGCCACGCCTTCGATGGCGGGCGATATCGAGGCCGAGGGACTTTCGAGCAAGCCGGGCGCGATTGCCAGCGTGGTGCGGCGCGTCTTTGGGGATCACAACGCCATCATGGTCAAAGGCCAGGGAGATATGCTGGTCTACCGGGCGCGCTGCTGCAATCCGATTCGCGGCGAGAGCATTGTTGGCTACATCACGCGGGGCAAGGGAGTGGCGGTGCACGCGGTGAATTGCCCGAATGTGACCACGCTGATGTATGAAACCGAGCGCCGCATCGATGTGGAGTGGGCGCGCGATGAGAGCACGCCCACGGCTTATCCGGTGAAGCTTACGGTTTACTGCGACGATCGTTTCGGCATGCTGAAGAACATCACTAGCGTGATCGGCGACGCGCAGAGCAATATCCGCAATATCGGCGCGCGTACGGAAAACAGCCAGGCCAGCGTGGAGATCGTGCTGGACATCTCCGATCTCAAGCATCTGGAATTGATCATGGCCGGGCTGCGGAAGATTCCCGGGGTGCATGAGGTGCAGCGGTTGCAGAAAATATGAGGCCATCGGCCTGCGGCCCTTAAGTGGTTCAATTTGAACACGTTCATTTTTTCCTTGACATCCCTCCCGGCTCGTAGCATCCCATATTTGAACATGTTCAATTTACGAGAAACCGGGAGGGAATATGTACATCATCGGATGCTACGCTACCTATTTACTGATGAGCCTGGCGGTCACCGTTTGGGTGGCGCGGACGCTGCATAAGAACGGAAGAGTGTCCCTAGTGGATGCGTTCCATGGAAATGCTGAACTGGCCGACTCCGTGAACCACTTGCCGGTGGTGGGATTCTATTTGATCAACATCGGCTACGTGACGCTCGCCCTCAGAACCTACGGAAGCCTTGACACGTTGCGAGCGGCCATCGAGCTCGTCAGCGACAAGGTCGGCATTGTTCTGTTGGTGCTCGGGGGCATGCACTTCTTCAATCTGTTCATCTTTTCTCGCATGCGAAAACGCTCCTCCCCGGGAGGCCCGAGCCTGGGCGCTGCCTTTGCCAATCCGGCGCCACGGGCTTGAACATGACTCGAGTCGCAACTGCAGTCACGAAGAAATCCGAGGAGACTCGGACTCGCATTCTCGAAGCCGCGCTGGCGCTGTTCGGCAAACGCGGCTTTGAGAATACAACCATGCGGGACATTGCCAAAGAGTCGGGTGTAGCTCTGGGCGCAGCCTACTATTACTTCGATTCCAAGGATGCGCTGGTCATGGCCTTTTACTCGCGGGCGCAGCGCGACCTCGATCCTTTGCTGGAGGATGCGCTGTCCGACACGCGTGGACTGGAAGAGCGGTTGCGGGCGGTGATTGATGTGAAGTTCAAATATTTCGCCCCCAACCGAAAATTGCTGGGAGCTCTCTCCATCCATATTGATCCGCAACATCCTCTCTCGCCTTTCAGCGAGGAAAGCCGAGCGATTCGCGAGCGCGATATAGGGTTTCTAGCGAACGCGGTCCAAGGGTCTCAGACGCGAATTCCCGAGGATCTGAAAACCCCTCTGCCTCGCCTGTTATGGCTCTATCAAATGGGACTCATCTTGTTTTGGGTTTATGACTCTTCCCCCGATCAGACTAGAACGCAGCAGTTGTTCCGCAAAAGCCTATCGATTGTGGTGAACCTCATGAAGTTTTCCGGTTTGCCGCTCATGCGACCGATCCGAAAACTGGCCACAGATCTATTGGAGATTGTTGATGAGGGCGAAAAGCCAGTATCACAAAGGGGCGAGCGTTGAGTAAGAAGCTTCAGATTGTTCTGGCTGGAGGCAGCGGGCAGATGGGCACGCTGCTGTCCCGCCACTTCCACCGCGACGGTCATCAGGTTGTGGTGATCGCCCGGTCGGCTCCGCCTGCGCCTTGGAAAACCATTCCCTGGGACGGAGCCAACTTGGGCGATTGGAGTTCTCAGTTGGAGCGCGCCGATGTACTCATCAATCTGGCTGGCCGCAGCGTGAATTGCCGCTATCACGTGAAGAACCGGAGAGCGATCAAGCAATCGCGCGTGCAGACTACACTTCTGCTGGGCCGAGCGCTGTCTCAACTGGAGCATCCGCCTCGGCTCTGGATGAACGCCAGCACCGCTACGATCTATCGGCATGCGCTCGACCGGCCGATGGACGAAGACACGGGCGAGATTGGCGGCAACGAGCGCGACTGCCCTTCGGGTTGGCGTTTCAGTGTCGACGTTGGCAGAAGTTGGGAAGAGGCATTTTTCTCCACGGTTGCTCCCCGCACTCGCAAGATCGCGTTGCGTAGTGCCATGACGATGAGCCCCGACCGGGGCGGCATCTTCGCGCAGCTTCTCCGTCTTGTTCGCATGGGCATGGGAGGCGCCGCAGCTTCGGGCGCGCAGTTTGTTTCGTGGATTCACGACAAGGATTTTATTCGCAGCATCGAGTTCCTGATTGCGCATGAGGAGATGGAGGGGCCGGTGAATCTCGCCGCGCCCAATCCTCTGCCCAATCGCGAATTCATGCGCGAGATCAGGAAAGCATGGGGGACGCCGATTGGCCTGCCGGCGACTCGGTCAATGCTAGCCGTTGGAGCGGTCCTTATGGGAACGGAAACCGAACTCATTCTCAAGAGCCGCCGGGTTATACCCGGAAGGCTGTTGCGCGCCGGATTTGACTTCCAGCTTCCCGAGTGGCCCGGAGCGGCAAAAGATCTGGTAGATCGATGGCGTGCAAGCAACGGGCGTGAGTTGGACTAGTCGCTTCAAAGTTGTTGAGCCGCTTCGGTGGGTTATAATCTCGCCACCGATGAACCTGACTTCCGGCGTTCGCGTGGGTCCTTACGAGATTGTGGCTCCCCTGGGTGCGGGCGGCATGGGAGAAGTTTTTCGCGCCCGCGACTCCCGGCTTAAGCGCGAAGTCGCGATTAAGGTTCTGCCTCCGGCGGTTTCTTCCGATCCCGATCGGCTGCGGCGCTTCGAGCAGGAGGCGCTCGCTACCGCGGCCTTGAATCATCCCAACATTCTCGCGGTTTTCGATATTGGCACCAGCGACGGCGCACCTTATGTCGTCTCCGAGTTGCTGGAGGGCGAGACCTTGCGCGACCGCCTGCGCAGCGGGCCGATCCCTCTACGCAAGGCTTTGGATTACGCCTTGCAGATTGCGCACGGGCTGGCCGCGGCGCACGAAAAAGGGATCATCCACCGCGACCTGAAGCCGGAAAACATCTTCATCACCAAAGATGGGCGGGTAAAGATTCTCGATTTCGGGCTGGCCAAGCTTACCCAGCCCGAGGCCGGCGGCCAGACCCTCACGCACGCCACCGAACTGGGCACGGTGCTGGGTACGGCGGGGTATATGTCTCCCGAGCAAGTGCGCGGGGCGGCGCTGGACGCCCGCTCCGACATCTTCGGCTTTGGCGCGATTCTCTACGAGACGATCTCGGGCAAGCGAGCGTTTCATGGCGACACGGCCGCCGATACCATGAGCGCGATTCTGAAAGAAGATCCTCCGGAGCTGAACGAAACCAATCGCATCGTTTCTCCCGCGCTGGAGCGCATTGTGCAGCATTGCCTGGAGAAGAATCCCGAGGCGCGCTTTCATTCCGCCAGCGATATTGCCTTCGATCTCGAACATCTATCCGGAATATCGAGCACCACGCAGAAACTCGCGCCAGTGGCCACAGCGCCGGAACGCGGCAAACTTATCTCTGGCATTGCCGGCGCCCTTGTTCTCGCGCTGGCCATGTTTGCGCTGGGCTGGTGGCTGGGACGGGGCAGTGGTCCGGCGCCGCAGGCGGAGTATAAGCAGATCACCTTTCGCACGGGTTCGATCGGCAACGCCCGCTTCACTCCCGACGGCAGCATCGTTTTCAGCGCGTCCTGGGAGGGCGGCGATAATCAGCTTTACCTGGCGCGGCTGGATGATCCCGGCGCGCGCGAGCTGGGATTAAAGAATGCCGAACTGCTTTCCATCTCCAAGGCCGGCGAACTCGCGGTTCGCCTCAACTCTGTCAACCACGGCGGTTATGCCCGCAGCGGCACGCTGGCGCGGCTTCCGCTGAGCGGGGGAACGCCCCGCGAAGTGCTCGATAACGTGCAGGACTCCGACTGGGCGCCGAATGGCACCGACATGGCGGTGGTTCGCTACGTGCCCGGAAACCATCACTGGCGGCTGGAGTATCCCATCGGCAAGGTGCTGTTTGAAAGCATCAACTGGATCAGCCATCCCAAAATTTCTCCGGACGGCAAGTGGGTGGCGTACGCCGACCATCAGAATCCCGGCGGTGACGACGAAGGCGCGGTCGCTGCGATTGCCGCCGACGGCACAGGAAAAGAAAAAATACTCTCGACGGGCTGGACCACGCTTGAGGGAATCCTGTGGTCCTCCGCGGGCGATGAGATTTGGTTTACCTCCACCAACAACGGCAGCGCCACCAACCCGCGCGCCGTAACGCTTTCCGGCAAGCAGCGCACCATCACGAACGTGCCCGGCGGCATGTGGCTGGAAGATCTGCGCGGCGCAACGGCGCTGATGGTTACGCATCAGGAGCGGATTGGGATCCGGGCGCAGGCTCCGGGAGAAAAAGAGGAGCGCGAGCTGGGATGGTTTGGCTGGTCGCTGCTGCGCGACATCAGCCGCGATGGCCGCAAGGTTTTATTCGAAGAGGAAGGCAACGGCGGCGGGCCGAACTACACCGTGTACTTGCGCGATACGGATGGTTCGCCTCCGGCGCGCATCGGCGAAGGCAACGCGCTGGCGATATCGCCGGACGGGAAGTGGGTGATCACGCGCCCGGCCAAGGGAGGCCCGCTGCGCTTGGTGCCCACCGGCGCGGGCGAAGAAAGGCAGTTAACGCACGACAATATCAATTTTGGCGGGGTGCGTTTTCTGCCGGACGGCAAGCATCTGCTGGTGAGCGGAATTGAGGCGGGGCACGGCGCGCGCGACTACTTGATCGACTTCGGCAGCGGCGACTCCAAGCCCATTACGCCGGAAGGCACCGTGGGGGTGTGGCTCTCGCCCGATGGCCGCAACACGGCCGTGGTAGGACCCGACGGCCAGTGGGGAATCTGGCCGCTCGAGGGTGGCGGCCTGCGTCCGCTGCCGGGAGTTGACGCGAACTACTATGTGAGCGGTTGGTCGACCGATGGCGGATCGGTGTATGTCGCCTCCAGTCGGATGAGCGAGAAGAATGCCAAGGTCTACCGCGTGAATGTGGCTACCGGCAAGATGGAATACTGGAAAACTTTCGGAGTCGATGCGGGTGCGGGATTGGTCGGAGTCAGCGCTCCCGCTTTTTCGAGCGACGGCAGCGCTTATGCTTACGTGACCGACCGCGTGCTCTCCGAGGCGTATGTGGTCACGGGGTTGAAGTAGGAATTTTATGCGTGAAGTGGTTTCCACCAAAGACGCTCCCCAGGCCATCGGTCCTTACTCTCAGGCCATCAAGGCGAATGGATTCGTATTTGTCTCCGGACAGGTGGCGATCGATCCATCTACGCAGCAAGTGATCGACGGTGAGGTGGCGGCGCAGACGGATCGCGTTCTGCGCAATCTATCCGAGATTCTCGAAGCGGCCGGAAGCGGGCTGGGAAAAGTTGTGCGCTCGACCGTTTTTCTTAAGAGCATGAATGATTTCGCCGCCATGAACCAGATTTACGGAAAGTATTTCAGCACCGCGCCGCCGGCGCGTTCTACGGTGGAAGTTGCGCGCCTGCCCAAGGACGTGCTGGTTGAAATCGATGTGATCGCGCTCGAATAAAAATCCTTTATCTATAAAAATACCTCGCCGGAATTTCCTCTGGCGATGCGGGTTGGCGCCGCCGATCCGTAAGCAGGTCGAGTCGCCAACGATGGACAGCCGGGAGCCTGCCCTGAGCCAAGGACGGCCTGCGGGACCGTCAGTATTTGACAGAAGTTAAACGACTTACCGTTTAGCTTCTGGAGAGCGAAGTCGAAAGGGCGGCTATCCCCACATAGGCATTTTTCAAACTACACGGCAGAAATCCCGGTGCATCTTTTCCGCGTCTGCCGTTAAAATGTTCTTGCAGGAGGCAGGAAAGATGAAGTACGTTGCCGCGATTGCGATCGTCTGCGCGCTGACGGCGGGGATGGCCGCGGCGCAAAGCGCTAAGAAAAGCGCTGCTCCCAACACCAACGCTCCGGCGAAGGTCACGGGCGATGGAGTGAAGACTTCCTCGGGGCTCATTTATTGGGACATTCGCGTGGGCAACGGCGATACCGCCAAGGAAGGCAGCCACGTGCGCGTGCACTACACCGGCTGGCTGACCAACGGCAAGAAATTCGATAGTTCGGTGGATGCCGGGCGGCCTTTCGATTTCACCATCGGCAACGGCGAGGTGATCAAAGGATGGGACGAGGGAGTTTCTGGAATGCGGGTCGGAGGTAAGCGCCAGTTGCGGATTCCACCGGAGCTGGCCTACGGCGCTGAAGGCACGCCCGATGGGCCAATCCCGCCCAACGCCACTTTGATCTTCGATGTGCAATTGCTGGGCGTGCAGTAGAAGAATTCACCGTCGAGCAAGCAAAGAAGCGCGCAGAACTTATGAGAAATTACAAGGTTTTCTCTGCGATCTCGGCGGAGAAGGCTCTTATGCCTTAACGACTTTGCCGCTGCGCAGGCAGGCGGTGCAGACGCGCATGCGCTTGGTAGCAGCGCCCACGCGGGCGTGTACGGGACGCAAATTCACGTTCCAGCGCCGTTTGGTGACGTTGTGGGCGTGGCTGATGCGGTTTCCGAATTGCGGCTTCTTGCCGCAGATTTCACATTGTTGAGCCATGACTGCTGTCGGTCCTTTCCGGGCCTTTGTTGGAAAACTCATTTTACCGGATTTGGGACCTTGCAGACAAATGAGGAACGACTGAACGACTTGACGACTTGATTCGACCTAATTCGACCTAGGCCGGCTTCCGATTGTAAACCAGCGCTGCGTCGGTTTGCGATGGATAGAAGTCACGGTTATGTGGGGAGCGCGCAAAAATCGCGGTACAGCAACGATTCTGGAAAGCACGCTGGCTTTAGCTTTGATGGGGATCGTGGCCGGCGCCGCGGGCGGGCTCGCGATTGGAATCGCTACCAGCCCCAAGCCTCAAACATCATCTTCTTCGACTTCCAAGTGAGCCGACGCGACCTCTCGGACAACTTTCTCTTATGCGATACTGAAGCCATGCAGTCCCCGCTTCAGGCGCCCACTGCGGCTACCGACCCCAAATTAGTAAAGGTCAATCTGACCGCCGGCACGGGCGTGGATATCGAGTGGAAAGACGGCCACGTCTCCCACTACCCATTCCCGTATCTGCGCGACGCCTGCCCCTGCGCCATGTGCGAAGAAGAGCGCAGCAAGGCCGGTCGCCAGCGCGGAGAGCCGCCGAAGCTCGCTCCCGGCGCGCTTCCTATGTTCAAAGCCGCCGCCAAGCCGTTGTCTGCGGAAGGCATCGGGAAATATGCGATTCGCTTCCAGTGGAATGACGATCACGATCTCGGCATTTACTCGTGGAAGTTTCTGCGCGAGGTGTGTCCCTGCCACGAGTGCAAAGAGGCGGGTGCCGTCGCCGGGCTGTAGGCTGGAATATGCTAGAGGGCAATTTCAGCAGAACGGCGCAGCGGGTGGCGATTCGCCGGGCGGCGCATCAACTTCTCGATCAACCCCGAGTTCTCGATGATCCGCTGGCATTGCGAATTATTGGTGCCGAAGCCGCTGCGGCGTTGCGTACGAATCCAAAAGAGCATCATGCCTTCGCGCGTGCCTTCCGCGCTTTCATGGCGGCGCGCAGCCGCTATGCCGAGGACGAACTCGCCCGCGCTGTCGCGAGTGGAGTTAGGCAATACGTGGTTCTCGGCGCCGGCCTCGATACCTTCGCCTACCGCAATCCTCACGACGGGCTGCGAGTGTTCGAGGTGGATCATCCCGCGACGCAGGCTTGGAAGCGCGAGCGGTTGCAGGCTGCGGGTATTGCGGTCCCGTCCTCTTTGACATTCGTTCCCATAGACTTCGAACGGCAAACGCTGGCCGATGGGCTCGAGCGCGCGGGATTTGATCATCGCATCGCGGCATTTTTTTCCTGGCTCGGTGTCACGCCCTACCTTACTCGGGAAGCCTGCATGAGCACTTTGAGCTTGATTGCGAAAATGCCGGCGAGCAGCGGCGTGGTGTTTGACTTCGCCATCGACCCCTCGCTGTTGAGCGCGGGACAACGAGAGGCTCTGGATGCGCTTTCCAAACGCGTGGCCGCGGCGGGAGAGCCTTTTCAGTTGTTTTTCGATCCGACCAAATTGCAGGCTGAGCTAAAAGAGATGGGATTTCACCGCACCGAGTTTCTACAAGGCAGAGAACTCAACGCGCGGTATTTCAATGATCGCAAAGACGGCCTGCTCGTCCGGGGCAGCTTGGGACATTTGCTGGGGGCCTGGGTCTAGCGGGGAAGAAATGCTCTTGACGGTGAGGCGCACCCGCCCGAGAATGAGCCGCACTTCTCCGATCGCTTGATCGGCGCTTTGGTGGCCTCCAACCGAGGCTCAGGGGTCAACATGTCGCGCAGCCGAATTCTAAACCGCATTCATGGCGTGATCCGCGAGCAGACCCTGCCTTCCTCGGGCAATCCCTGGTTGGTTACTCGCCGGGAGGCGCTCAAACTGGGCGCGCTCGCTGCCGGAGCCATTGCCCTACCGAAAATGACCGGGGCGAGAGCCGCCTCGCGCTCGCCGCGGATTGCTATCGTCGGCGCCGGCATCTCGGGGCTCACGGCCGCGCTCACGCTGCAGGACCGGGGCGTCGGTTGCTCGGTCTACGAGGCCTCCGAACGCATCGGCGGCCGCATGCATTCCGACGCCAGCTTCTGGAGTCAAGGGCAGGTGAGCGAATGGTGTGGCGAGTTCATCGACACCGACCATTCCTTGATCCGGCAACTCGCGAAGCGCTTTGGATTGACGCTCGTCGATGTAAACGCTGCCGATCCCCCGGATTCGGTCGACACCAATTATTTTCTCGGAACCTATTACACGGGCGCCGAGTTGGCCCGCGACACGAAGGCGATCCTACCCATCCTCGGCCAGCAAAATCGCGCCATCGGGCCCGTGGTTCAGTACAACCACTACACTCCGGCGGGATATTCCTTCGACCACATGAGCGCTTACGACTGGATTGAGTCTTATGTTCCAGGCGGGCATTCTTCGCGGCTGGGGCGATATCTCGACGTGGGAGTGGTCACGCTGAACGGGCTCGACAGCTCGCTGCAAAGCTCGCTGAATCTGATTGTGCCCTTTTTTTCCGACGAGCGTTTTCACGTCCAGCGAGGCAACCAGCAAATCCCGCTGGCGATTGCAGCCAGCCTTCCACCGGGGACGATCCAGCGAAACTGGCGGCTGAGCGCGGTCGCCGCGAATAGCGACAATACGGTGACGCTGACTTTCTCGACTCCGTCAGGGGTCGAGGAAGTTAGCTTCGATTTCGTGATTCTCACCCTGCCCTTCAGCGTGCTGCGCCATCTCGATCTGACTAAGGCAGGCTTCGATGCCTTGAAGATGCAGGCGATTGGGCAGCTTGGCTTCGGGACGAACTCCAAGCTGATTTTGCAATTCGACCAGCGCTATTGGAACGGCAGAGGCACGTGGCCTGGCATTAGTGATGGTTTCATTGCGACGGACCTGCCCTTGCAGAGCACATGGGACAGCAGCCGAGCCGAAGCGGGAGCGGATGGACTGCTCACCGGCTACACCGGCGGCACGCCGGGTGCGGCATTCCGGCCGGACGGCCCTTACACGACCAGCTTGAATTCGGCGAAGACGGAGCAGTATGCACAACAATTTCTCTCCCAGTTGGATCAGGTGTGGCCGGGCGCGACTGCATATTATCTAGGGCTGGCGAATTTAAGCTATCCGACGGGCGACCCGAATCTGCTCGGCAGTTACAGCGCTTACAAGGTCGGGCAGACCACCGGCTTCGCGGGCTATGAAGGCGTTCCGCAAGGCCGAGTTTATTTCGCAGGGGAGCAGTGCTCAATTAATTTCCAGGGCTACATGGAAGGCGGAGCCGTAGAAGGCCGCCGGGCGGCGCTGCAAGTGCTTGGGGCGATAGCGTGAGAAGGGCATGTGCACGCTCAGCCTCGCAACGGCTCCTCCAAAAAGCGATGGTCCCGACGGCTCGGGGCCGATCTCATTTGAACACCAAAGCACCCTGCGACAATCTCAGTACAGGCTTCCCAAATTTTCAGTCAGGTTGCTTTTTAAAAAAAGCTATCCCTGCTTTTGCTCTCCCCCAGAAACCCGCACTCTCGAAAAACCGGAGCGGTGGACCGGGAGGGATTCGAACCTGCATCGGCGACCGTCGCAGGCTGCCGTGTCACCGTTACACCACGGGCCCTGCCGAACAGCCTATCCCTTCCGACGTCAAGGAAGACGTTACCAGGAAAGTCTGACTTACAGCGTTCCGAAAGGGAAGCCAAGCCTTAATCCTGTAAAATTGGAGCATCATCTCCGGAGCCACTGCAGCATTGTCTTTTCTCGATCAACTCAACCCGCAGCAGCGCGAGGCCGTCGAAACTACCGAAGGCCCGGTTCTGATCCTCGCCGGCGCGGGCAGCGGCAAGACGCGCGTCATCACCTACCGCATCGCCTACTTGATCGAGCACGAGGGCGTGATGCCGGAATCCATTCTGGCGATGACATTCACCAACAAGGCCGCTGCGGAAATGGGCGAGCGCGTGGAAAAGCTTGTTGGCGGATTGAGCATCGCCAAGCCGGCGATCTCCACTTTTCATTCGTTCTGCGTGCGCGTGCTGCGCCGCGATATCGAAGCTCTGCAGATTCCCTCGGCCACGCCGGGGCAGCCGCCGATCGGCCATACCAAGAAATTTGTCATCTACGACGAAAGCGATCAGCAGTCGGTGGTCAAAGGCATCATGAAGCGCCTCGGCCTCGACGACAAACAACTCACGCCTCGCATCGTGCTCTCGCGCATCTCCTGGGCAAAGAATCACATGCTCGACCCGCAGGAGCTTTACCTGCAATCGTCCGACCCCAAGACGGAGAAAATCGCGCACTTGTTCGAGGAGTATCGGAAAGAGCTGCGCAAAGCGAACGCTCTCGATTTCGACGATCTTCTTTTGGAAGCCACACGCCTGTTGAAGACGGCCGCGCCGGTGCGCGAATACTACAATCGCCGCTTTCAGTACGTGATGATCGACGAATATCAGGACACGAACCGTCCGCAGTACGAACTCATGCGTATGCTGGCGGGCGAGCAGCATAACGTTTGCGCCGTCGGCGATGAAGATCAGTCGATCTATTCCTGGCGCGGCGCCGATATTCGCAACATTCTGGAATTCGAGCAAGATTTTCCCGAGGCCAAGATCATTCGCCTCGAGCAAAATTACCGCTCCACGCAAAACATCCTGCAGGCGGCATCCTCGGTGGTCGCGAACAATCTTCGCCGCAAGGGCAAGAATCTTTGGACATCGCGCCAGGGCGGCACGAAGATCGGTTATTACGAGGCTCCCGACGGCGAGAACGAAGCGCTCTTCGCCGCCGACCACATCGCGAAATATATTCGCGAGGCCGGGCGTGGGGAGAATTCGCGCGGCGAGACTCCGCGCGCCGCGGTTCTCTACCGGACGAACTCTCAGTCGCGGCTCTTTGAAGAAGCCATGCGGCGCTACGGATTGAAATACAAAGTGGTCGGCGGGTTCTCTTTCTACGAGCGCGCCGAAATCAAGGACATGATCTCGTATCTCAAGGTCATTCAGAATCCCGACGATTCGATTTCGCTGCTCCGCGTCATCAACACGCCCGCCCGCGGCATCGGCAAAAGCACGATCGAAACTCTGGAACGCCTTGCGCTCGAAACTGGATTGTCGCTTTGGGACGCGGTGGGAGAGGCGCTTCGTCGCCAACTGTTACCGCAGCGCTCACTCTCGGCGATGAAAAGTTTTCGGCAGTTGATCTTGGACGCGCAAGCGATTTTGGCGGGAACGTTTGTCGAGCGACTGGAAGAGGCAGGCGCCGAAGAAGAAGCAGATCAACTTTCGAGTCCCGCAGTTTCGACGGAATCTGTCAGCCTCGGACGTGAGTCCGGGGTAGGGACGGCGAACCAGGCGAATCCCTTCCGGGACGGCGCCTCCGCGGGCGGGGTCGAGGATGAAACCGATGATGACGCGGCTGCCTTTGATCCCGACGAGTTTGAGAACTTTTCGTTCGATTTTGGCGCCGCGATCTCGGAGGTGGAGTACGGGGTGGAGGCGGGACGCCTCCCCGACCGCCGGCGGGACGCCGGCGCTACGAAGGACGTCGATGCTTCGATCGCTTCAGACGCTCGGGCCGACCGCGCCACCACAGCTTTCCCCGCGCCCACTCCTTCCACCGCCGACCTGCTCAAGTTCCTCATCGATCGCACGGCCTACATCAAGCTGCTTGAAGCCGAAGACACGCCCGAGGCGTACTCGCGCATCGAGAACCTGCGCGAGTTGGTCAACGCCGCTGCCGATTCGCGCGACCGGGGCGAGACGCTCGACCAATTCCTCGATCACGCGGCTCTCATCGCCGACACCGACGATTACGACGAGCGCGCGCAGATCACGCTGATGAGCCTGCACGCCGCCAAGGGTCTGGAGTTTCCACTGGTGTTTCTCAGCGGCCTCGAAGAGGGATTGTTTCCGCACTCGCGCACCATGCTGCAGCCCGACGATGTGGAGGAAGAGCGCCGCCTGTGCTACGTCGGCATGACTCGCGCAATGGATCAGTTGATCTTGACACGCGCCGTCTACCGCCGCCGATACGGCACAGATCTGCCCGAAGCGAGCGTGCCGTCAAGATTCCTGGAAGAGGTGCCGATCGAGCTAATCGAAGAAATAGGAACACGCCGCTCGGCCCGCACCGGCACGGGCTACCGGGAAACGGGCTATGGAGACACAGGCCATGGGGGGACGGGCACTTTTGCCCGTTCAGCGGGGCGCAGCCCCGCAGCTCATGATGCCGCCGACACGCACTACTCGTACGAAGACGAAGACCAGAGCGCAAGCTGGAAGCGCAACGGCGGGCAAACGAGCCGTCAAAAAACCACGCCGCCGGCCAAGCCCTACAACTCCATCGAGAACATCGCCGAGTTTTTCGCCAGCCGCGGCAAGAAGTTTACCGTGCCCAAAACCCCCGTCGAAGAACCTGCCGGCAAGCGCGGATTTCGCCCCGGGCAGAAGGTTCGCCATCCCAAATACGGAGAAGGAACGGTCTACCAGCGAGAAGGAGAAGGCGAAGAAGCCAAGATTACGGTACAATTCCCTCGCTTCGGATTGAAGAAGCTGGTGGAGAAGTATGCGCAGCTGGAACGAGGCTGAGCGCAATTTGGTAATTTTGTAATTGAGTAATTTGGCAATTGAAAGTCTCTGGCTTTGGTTCAAATTACTCAATTACCAAATCCAATTACAAAATCCTGTTTTCAAGAAAGCAATCATGGCAAACACGGCAGAGCTGAGCAAAGAAGAACGCAAGAAGGCAAAGCGCACCGCCCGCAAGAAGACGAAAGCGGAGAAACCCAAGAAGCCCCGCGACTACGCCCGCGGATCGAAAAAGCGCAAGGTGAAGAAGTTGGCTCGCGGCCAGTCGAAGCGGTAGGCCGCACGCTCGGAATTACGGGCGTGGGCCAGTCGCCCATGCCCGACTCCCGCTGTCAGGAGACAACCAGCTCTTGTCCCAACCGTCTGCGGAACCCGCCGCCACCGTGCGCACCTCCGACAAGCAGGTCTTCTGCTGCAAGTCGATCGACAAGCTGATCTCCGATTCCGAGGCTCCGGGCCAGCGTCTGCAAAAAACTCTGGGCCCGTGGTCGCTCACCGCGCTGGGCATCGGCGCGATTATCGGCTCGGGAATTTTCATCCTGACCGGCACCGCAGCCGCGGGCGAATATTTTCAGGCACCGTCCATCCTGCATGCCCAGGCGCTCGACGTGATCGTGAATTTACTGCGCACCGGCAGCACCGCGGGAGCGCTCATGCACGGCCGCCCGCCCGCCGGGCCCTCGATTGCGATTTCGTTTTTCCTGGTCGCCATTGCTTGTAGCTTCGCCGGACTGTGCTACGCCGAACTGGCCTCGATGATCCCCATCGCCGGCAGCGCCTACACCTACTCCTACGCCACGCTCGGCGAAATTTTCGCCTGGATCATCGGCTGGGACCTCATTCTCGAATACGTCGTCTCGAACGTCGCCGTCGCGGTCGGCTTTGCCGGTTATACGAAAGCGCAACTGGCGGTCTTCGGCCTCAATTTACCGGAAAAATTTGCCAGCCCGGTCTGGGCCGGCGGCCAGTGGACCGGCGCCTATTTCAATCTACCCGGCTTCCTCATCGTTTTCATTCTCACGCTGCTTCTGGTGCGCGGAGTCAAGGAGTCGGCAGAGACCAATAACATCATGGTGGCGGTCAAAATCGGCGCCATCCTGACCTTCCTGGTGGTCGGCGGAATGCTGGTGAAGCCCGCAAACTGGACGCCCTTCGCGCCCTCCGGCTTCGCCGGAATCGTCACCGGAGGGGCCATCGTTTTCTTTACCTACATCGGATTCGATTCGGTCTCGACCGCCGCCGAGGAGTCGCGCAATCCGCAAAAAGATTTGCCCTTCGGCATCATCATGTCGCTCGTGGTCTGCACGCTGCTCTATGTTGGCGTGGCCGTCGTCCTGCTCGGCATGATGAAGTACACCACCTTCGTCTCCGGCGCCGCTGCCGAAGCGCCCGTGGCCTATGCCATGAAATATCTGGGGGTGCACCCGCTCTTCCGCTCGGTCATCGTGATCGGTGCGCTGACGGGCATGATCTCTTCCTTGCTCGTATTTCAATATGGCCAGGCGCGCATCTGGTATGCCATGTCGCGCGATGGCTTGCTGCCCAGGCTATTCTCCGCGGTCCACCCGAAATATAAAACGCCCTACTGGTCTACCTGGATCGCCTGCTTCGCCGTCGGAATTCCCGCCGGCCTCGTGGACATTGGAGACGCCGCCGACCTCGCCAACATCGGTACGCTGTTCGCCTTCGTTCTGGTGTCTCTGGGAGTGATCATCCTCCGCCGCCGGCAACCCGATCGCAAGCGCGCCTTCCGAGTTCCCTTTGTCCCGTGGTTTCCGATGATCTCCATCATCCTTTGCGGCGGCCTCATGACCGGCCTGACCGTTATCACCTGGCTGCGCTTTGTAGTCTGGCTTGGACTGGGCCTGCTCATTTATTTCTTTTATAGCCGACACAGAAGCGAATTTGCGAGGAGCTAGCGTGTTGTAGGATGCTTCCGTCCATTCGATTCCTGACGGAACGAGCGGGGCGAACTGCTCCACGATGGGAACGTGCATCCCTACACGAAACAGACGGCGCTACGAGCCGGAAAAATCGACGGAGAGCAGCAGAGGCGAGGAGTCACGATTCCGTTTGTGGACCTGCTGATCGGAGCCATGGCGCTGGAAGTGGGCTACTCGCTGCTGACCCGTCAACGTTCGGCACTTCCATCTGATCCCGAGTCTTACCGTCTCGCCGTTTTAGCCGAGCAAGCGAAGATTCCAGCGAACAAGAGTAGCTGCCAAACCGGCTTGCGCGTGGAATAGAAACCATGCCGAGCCTTCAGGGGTGCTTGCGGTGTGGTTCTTGCCCAGCCGGGATGCCGCTGGTAAAACGGGCGCGGTTCAGGGGAAACTCGCATCAGAGTTTTGACTAGCCCCTCGGAGCGCCTCGGAGCGTTCCTTCCTCGCAAATCTTCCGGCAAAAATCTACAATCAGAGAGTGACCCCATCCCGCCTGGATCGGCCGCCGAGCAGCTTCCTTCGTCTCCTCCCGAAGGCCGAATTGCACCTGCACCTTGAAGGCGCGGTCGAGCCGGCCACGCTGCTCGAACTCCGGCAGCGCCACGGCGAACGCGCCACACTCGCCGATGTCGATGCACTCTATCGTTACAGCGATTTTCCCGGCTTTCTGCTCGCCTTCAAAAACATCACCGAGCATCTGCGCACTGCCGAGGACTACGAGCTCATTACCTATCGCCTGATGCAGCGGCTGAAAGAAGAGAACGTGCTGCACGCCGAAGTCTACGTGTCCGCAGGAGTCTGCCTGTGGCGCAAGCAGGATTTCGCCGCTATTTTCGAAGGCTTGGACCGTGGTCGTGCCCGCGGCGAGCGCGATTTCGGCATCTCGCTGCTCTGGATCTTCGACGCGGTCCGCCAGTTCGGCGTGGAAGCGGCAAAAAGCGTCTTCGAGCTTGCCGTCCGCTTTCACGATCGCGAAGTCGTCGGCATCGGCATCGGGGGCGACGAACAGAAAGCGCCACCGGAGATTTTCGGCGAC
>Ga0187847_10000280_pt1 | contig 61150 bp, 43 predicted proteins | sample June2016WEW_4_10_FD_132458 | JGI IMG/M metagenome (GOLD analysis project Ga0187847, IMG submission 132458) | Peatland microbial communities from SPRUCE experiment site at the Marcell Experimental Forest, Minnesota, USA - June2016WEW_4_10 | ecosystem: Environmental > Terrestrial > Soil >...
ATTGTCTCAAGCGGCACGCCTTGCGATTCATCCGTGACCGTCTCCCGATCAGGCCACCTTGTCGAATTGATGCGCGTGCGCAACTCGGCAAGCTCCGCTTCGGGAACATTCACCTGAAACGGACGAATAGAAGTCTTGTCACCTGCCTGTGTAGCACTGGTTCGGGTCATGGTGTCCTCCTTTCCAGCAATTCTGGAATCTGCAAATGCCTCGCCGATCGTTGCTGGTCTGAGTGCGGCTGCCAGGCCCAACATCGAACTCGCCCTGAGAAAGCGACGGCGCGATCTGTCGTCTGGTTCTTTCATCGGGTATTCCTTTCTTTCATGGCGTTTCTTCTTCTAGTGGTGGCGTGTTTCTCTCGCAGGATCCCATGGCGGTTTCCCGCCCTTTCACCAATTCGCTGGATTTGCCTGCCTCTTCGGATTCAGCGCCTTCATCTCATTGAGTTCCTCTGGGGTGATCTGCGGCAAGTGCCGGATGAACAAAACCAGGCGCCAGGCTTTCTCGGGAGTGTGCGCTTCGCTGAAGGCTGGCATTCCACTCAAACGAACTCCATTTGCGATTGTGTAGTAGAGCTCGCCATCGCTCTTGTTTTGCGTCCCGGCTGCACGCATGTCGGGCGGTTTCGGATAGAGGCCCTTGCCGAAAAACGTCTGACCCGATCCGTCATTCGAATGGCACGTGGCGCAATGATCGGCGAAATGCTCCATGCCTGCCCGAATGTTCTCCGTTGAAGGCATGATGGGATTGCGAAGTTGGCGATACGCGGATGGCACGGACAATTTGCGTGCCGTTGTGGCCGCGAACACCTCAATGGCTGATGGTGTCGCAAGTGCGCTGAAGCCTCGTCGCACGAGAATCAACCCGTATCCCGCGGCTGCAACCGCAAGAGCAAACAGAATTAGCGAAACTACTTTCCAGGGTTTCATGTTTACCTCTCCTATCCTGCGGCATCGCCGTCGGCCCGCCCGAACGATGGGAGGTACCGGCCGAAGTTCAATTCGAAGTCGCTCCGAACGCCGTAACCAATGCCACGGAGCTTGGCACGGCGGGCCTGCGCATCGGGCCAGGCCAGCATTGGGAAGATCATTTCATTGCTCGACTGAAGCTCGGCCGCTGTCGGCATCCCCAATCGATTGATCTGGGCCTTTGCCGTGGCCAGCGTTTTGCCGCCGAATGAAGCCAGCCGCCTTGCGAGCGCATCGACGAACGAATCGAGGTCTTTATCGTCCAGCGTGCGGTTCACCCAGCCATAGCGCTCGGCGATATCAGCATCGAAATCGTCGGCAGTGAGCACGAACTCAAGCGCCCGGGAGCGACCGACCAGGCGCGGGAGCCATTCCAGGGCTCCGCCCCCCGGGATTAGTCCGACGCCCACCTCGGGGTTACCGAATACCGCGTTTTGCCGGCTGGCGAAGCGCATGTCGCAGGCAAGCACAAACTCGTTACCAATCCCGCGGGTGCGGCCGCGGATTTTGGCAATGCTCACCACTGGCGCGGACGAAAGGCGCAGCACAAAGTCGCGCCAAAGGCCCAGCAGGTCGGGCCGCTCAACCGCCCTGGCTACGTCGAGATGCGCAATGAAAAATTCGGGATTCGCCGACTGGAACACTACGACCTTCACGGACGGGTCCGCCTCAAGTTCGGTCATTAGCACCCCCAATTCGACGATCGTCGTGGGAACAAACATGTTGATCGGCGGGTTGCTGAACGTTACCGTCCACCGCCCCGGATCGGTACGGTCGATGTTGAACTGCGCCACGCTCGCCTCGCTGGCGGCGTCGTTGGCGTGGATCTCATACGTCGGATTTGCCATCTTCCCTCCTTTTGCGTTTCGCATTTGTTTGTTCCCTATCTGGTTGAGGTGAAGACAGGAGAGCGCGGTCATCTGGACTCTCCTGTCGCAATGTGCACACAAGGCTAGCCTTCGCCGCGATCAGGTTATGCGGCAGACGCTACCACGCCCGATCGTAATGATCGGAAGCCCGCGCGAACCTCTTCTGAAAAGAGCTTCGGTTGTTCCCAGGCCGCAAAGTGCCCGCCCTTAGGGAGCTTGTTGTAGTGAATCAGTTTGGGATACGCGCTTTCTGCCCAATTCCGCGGACATTGATAGAGCTCGTCAGGGAACGCGCTCACAGCAACCGGGACAGACACGCCCTTGACGCTGAAATAGGGAAATTTATTTTCCCAGTAGAGCCGTGCTCCGGAAAGCGCCGTGTTCGTCAGCCAGGTGAGCGTAACGTTATCGAGCACATCGTCTCGTGAGAGACCTTCGGTCTTCCCGTCAAAGACGCGCGCGATCAGCGCATAACTCCACGCATCGTGGTCCAGAAAATAGGCAGCCAGGCCGACGGGGGAATCCGCGATTCCATACAACGTCTGCGGTTTCAGACCCATCTGGTAGCCGTAGCCGACACCTTTGCTGTACACGAATTGAAGCCTCTCGAAGGCAGTCTTTTCGTCCTCTTGGAGACCGGACGGCATCGGCGCGCCGGACAAAATCGCTCCATAAATATCCGCAGGAACCGCACCGGCCATATTGGTGTGGATACCAAGAAGTTCGGGCGGCGCCTGCACGCCCATCAGATCGGTGATGACCGCGCCCCAATCCCCGCCCTGTGCCACAAATTTTGAGTAGCCGAGTCGCTTCATCAACACGGTCCAGGCCCTCGCGATCCGTTCAGGGCCCCAGCCGGTCGTCGTCGGCTTGCCTGAAAACCCATACCCCGGCATCGACGGAACCACGATATGGAAGGCGTCGGATGCATTTCCGCCGTGTGCGGTGGGATTGGTTAGCGGATCGATGATCTTCAACTGTTCGGTGATCGAGCCGGGCCATCCGTGCGTAACGATGAGCGGCAACGCATTTTCGTGTTTTGAACGGACGTGAATGAAATGAATGTCCAGTCCGTCGATCTCGGTGAGGAAGTTCGGCAGGGACTGAAGTCTTGCCTCGCACTTGCGCCAGTCGTAGTCGGTCGCCCAATAGCGAGCGAGCGCTTGAGCCGTCGCGAGCTGCACGCCTTGGGCTGCATCTGTCACTGTTTCCCGTTCGGGCCACCTGGTCGCGTTGATGCGCTTGCGTAAATCTGTAAGGTCTGCTTCCGGAACACTTGGCACATGAAACGGACGAATTGACTCTTTGTCAGTTGCCATCGCATTGCTTTCCTGTACAGCACTAGTCTTAGTCATGGATTCCTCCTCTGCGGTGATGTTGAGGTTTGTAAATCATTACTGCCCCGTATGTCAGATGGGCGGCGCGACCGGGTGAACCTTCTTCCTTCCTTATGGCAATCCTCGAAAATGCCGGCTAGGCTGAGTTTTCGCCTGGCGTCCGCCTGACCAACTGCAAGTAGCCATTACGTCCCTTCTCTTTCACGTCTGATCCACTCGCGGACATAGAGCGGACAGTTTTCGATTGTTACCCCCCTCGATTCGTGAATCGCCAGGAGTTTTACGGCCTCGTCGTCCACCAAAAGCAAGTCTTTGAGGTCGAGAGTCAATGCATCGCTTTCTTGTTCCAGTAGCGTCCTAAGCGTGTTGACGTCGCCCCCTGTGAGCCGACCACTTACGCGCAAAACCACACGACCCTGTCCGATTGCTTGACGGACGATTTTGTATGTCACAGTTAACGCCTCAGTAGCGCTGCGTCTAAGCTTGCTTTGCTAAAAGCAAGCCTCTTGCCACTTTTAAATTCATGAAAATAAGAGGGCGAGAAACTTCGATGCGGACGGGCGCTTTCGCGAATCATGCGAATTTGGCGAATTCAACGGATTTCGCGACCTGGGAATGGTTCAGCGAAATTTGAATTGGAGTTTGTTGATCTTTAAGGCCTTGATCCGGGCCTCAAGCGTCGATGGTGGGATTCCGAGCTTCGCCGCCGCTCCGGATTGTCCAGATACCCGGCCCCTAGTCGCGGACAGCGCGGCCTCGATAATCTCTCGCTCGCTGCGCGGCTCAGTCTGCCCCTTCGCAACCTGACCCTTGACGAGCGGTGGCGCTTTCACAAGAGGTGCCGGAGAAACGGATTTCTTGGAAAGCCACAATTCGTCCACCGAAAAAGCCTCACCGGTGGTCAGGATGACCGACCTCTCAATGACGTTTTGCAACTCGCGGATGTTGCCTGGCCAGTCGTAGGACTGCAAAAGGTCTAGTGTCTTCTTCTCGATCGAGCGGATATCCTTGCCTGCCTTAGTGGCGAAGCGGTGCACGAAGTACTCCACCAGCAGCAAGATATCGTCCTTTCGTTCTCGGAGGGGCGGCACCTCGATGGGAAACACATTCAGTCGATAAAAGAGGTCCTGACGGAAGGTCCCATTGGCCACCGCGGCTTCCAAGTCACGATTCGTCGCAGCGATAACGCGAACGTCGACATGAATCGGTTGCCCTCCCCCCACGCGTTCGAATTCCCGTTCTTGCAGCACCCGCAGCAATGCGACTTGGGTATCGGGTAGAAGGTCGCCCACTTCGTCCAGAAAAATCGTTCCGCCGTCTGCCAGTTCAAAACGACCAAGCCGCTTTTGTGTGGCTCCCGTGAAGGCGCCCTTCTCATGGCCGAACAATTCGGAAGGAATCAAGTCATGGGGAATTGCCGCGCAGTTCACGCTAACGAATGCTCGCTCGGTTCTACGAGATTTTTTGTGGATTGCGCGGGCAACGCGTTCCTTGCCAGTACCCGTCTCCCCGGTTATTAACACGCTGGAGTCGGTGGGAGCTACTTTGGCGATCCGGGAAAGAACAACCTTTAACGGATTCGAGGTGCCGATAATTTCATCGAACATCGCTGTCTGCTCAACCTCGTCGCGAAGCGCCAGATTCTCCTTGTATAGCTGGTCCTTCAATGCCCTGATCTCTGCCTCAGCCCGCTTTTGCTCGCTCAGGTCGAGGACGAACGCGACGCCGTCTTTCCCGCCTTCGTGGAACAAGGTGGCGCCGATCAGCACGGATACCCGGCTGCCGTCTTTTCGAAACATCTCCGACTCAAAGGGCTGCACCGTCCCAGTCTGGATTACCTCTGCCAAAGCGCTTTCAGTGCGTTCGCGCCAGTCCGGAGGAACCATGGCCCACCATCCCACTCGACCGACAGCGACCTCTTGATGGTCGTATTGCAGCATACGAAGAAAGGCTTCATTGGCCCCGAGCAAAGCGCCTTCGACACTCCAGGTCACAATTCCCAGAATGTTTGCGTCCACGAGGCGCCGGATCTTCGCTTCACGGTCTTCCAGTTCACGATAAAGCCGGCTGGTCTCCATCAGCCGTTCTTCGCTTGCGAGTAGTTTCTCCCGTTGGAATTCCGCTTCACTACGCAGCCGTTGTTCGCGTTCTGCAGTTTCACGGCGAAGATTAGCCATCTTGACGTGGGTCGCCACACGCGCCAGCAACTCCCGCGCCGTGAAAGGCTTTACGAGATAATCGTCGGCGTCTGCCTGCAACCCTTCTACACGCGACTCTTCGCCCGCCCGCGCGGACAGGAGGATCACGGGCATGCCGGCGAGCCCCGGGTCGGCGCGAATGGCTCTCAGTAGCCCAAATCCATCCAGCTGCGGCATCATTACGTCCGTCAGTACCAGGGCAGGCTGCAGTTGTCGGGTAGCTTCCAGTGCCTGCCGGCCGTCAGCAACTGCATGCACCTCATAGTGCTCGCTCAACAGGCGTATGAGGTACTGGCGCATGTCCGCGTTGTCATCGGCCAGGATGATCAGTTCGCGTTTGTGACCCGGTTTGGCTTCTGGCGACGCAGCGAGCGATGGCTGCTTGGGAATCATCGACACATCGGCCGGTGCTCCCACTTCGTCTCCCAACCATTGCTGCGCCTCTTCGAGATAAGCCTCGGATCTAATTTTGGTGGACGTTAACGATTGCGTGGCCTGAATGCGTTCCGCCGGTAAATGCTGTTCACCGGAGGGAATCTTCACTGTGAACGTGCTCCCAACACCAACGCCGCTCTTCACCTGCACGCTGCCACCATGAAGTTTGACCAGTTCTTGAACAAGTGCAAGTCCGATCCCTGTGCCTTCGTGCGTCCTGGCACGGACGCCGTCGATGCGATGAAAACGTTCGAACACCCGATCGAGATGCTCCTCGGGAATCCCCGCTCCGGTGTCGCGGAGCTGCAATTCCACTGCGCCGTCGACGGGCTTCAGTGTGAGCGCAACCTCTCCTTCGAACGTAAACTTCAAGGCATTGGAGAGCAGATTCAGAACGACCTTCTCCCACATATCGCGATCCACATACACCGGTTCTGCGATTGGTTGGCACTCCACTGAGAAACGCAGTCCGGCACTCTCCATCGCCGATGCGAACGCGCTTGCGACTTCGGCAGTGAAGCTGGCCAAATCCGTCAGCTGATAGGTTGCCTGTAGGCGTCCGGCCTCAATGCGCGAAAAGTCCAGGAGCGTATTGACGAGCTTGAGCAATCGGAGCCCGTTGCGCCGAACCACAACCAACTGTTCGTGACTTTCCGGACCGAGTCGGTCGCGCGCTTCCGTCAGCACCTCCTCAAGGGGACCCAGCATCAGCGCCAGAGGGGTACGGAACTCGTGGCTGACATTACTAAAGAACGTTGTCTTGGCACGATCGATCTCGGCTAACGCCTCTGCACGCTGACGTTCCTGCGTATAAGCGCGAGCGCTGGTCAGTCCGATCGTGATTTGTTCGGTGATCCTATGGACGAATTGGCGATACGCCTCATCGAAGGCTCGGCCAGGATGGATTCCCACGACAAGGAATCCTAGCGCTTCGCCGTATTCGCCCAGCCGTATCGGTACGACGCTCGCCTCTTTCGGAGGGCCGGGCCAATTGGGCACGGTCACACCCGATGCTCGATCGCCGAGTTCAATAACAACTCCATCCCTCGCCAATACTGGATCGAATCGCCAAAGGTTCTCGCCGTGGCAGTCGATGACGAGCGGATGCAAAACGTCGTCGGTCTCCACACCAACACCCGTTAGATACGCTTGACGTTCGGAAGGGCGATACTCATATAGAAACGTGAACGGGAGGCTCAATCGATCTTGACCGAGAGTTTCCGCACTGATGTGCCACACTTCTTCTTCGTTTCGCGCTCCTACCGTTCGCGAAGCTAGATCGCGAAGCACATGCCGTCGTCGATCTTCGAGCACGCGGTCAGTGGTCTCCAGCAATGCGGTCAATACTCCGCCTACCTGGCCGTTGTCATCGGGAATCGGACTGCACGAAAATGCGAAGTATGTCTCTTCGAGGTAGTTGTTGCGGATGATAGGTACTAGGAGATCAGCTAGGAAGCTTGCCTCCTGCCCTCGCGTCAACACCGCTTCGTAAAGCTGCCCGATAAAATCCCAAGCCTCGGGATACACTTCGCGGCCGAAACGACCCAGCGCCCACGGATGCTTTGTCCCCAGCACCGGCCGTATGGCATCGTTGTACAAGAGAGCGAAGTCCGGCCCCCAGCAGATGGTCATCGGATAGCCGGAGCCCAGCACGATTCGAAGAGCGGTTCGAAGAGCTTGTGGCCATTGTTCCACAGGGCCCAGCGCCGTCGTCGACCAGTCGAGCGAGCGCATCTGTGTGGCGACCTCGCTGCGTCCTGCAAAGACCGTTTCGATCAACTGCGCCTTGCTGAGCTCCATACCGAGATCCCTCGATTCGGCACCAACGTTCTACGTCTCACAACCAATTCGCTACGATGGCAGGCTTAGAAAGTGAACCGTGCGTCAAGTTGAAGCTGACGACCACCGCCTACCATGGTGAATATTCGGCCGACGTTGTCAGCCAAATTGCCTGTCGGACCTGCGAAGATGGCATCTCCATTCCCTCCCAGCGTAAGGGGACTCTGGGTGTTACTGGGGACTGCAAAATTCGGATGATTGAACAGGTTGTAGGCTTCCGCTCCAAACGTAATCCTCAGGCCTTCAGAGAATTGGAAGGTCTTTTGAAGGGCCCACTCGAATTCCGCGAACGCGGGACCACGCAGGCTATTTCGCCCCGCATCGCCGAACTGACCGGGAGCGGGTACTGAAAACGCGCTGGGATTAAACCAGCACGATGGATTTCCCACTCTGGTGCCGTTCGGACAAACACCGGTGTACGGATTGCCGGCCACATCAGGCCGCTCCGATACGACCAAAGACAGCAGATCCGCATTGTCAAATGCGAGCACCGGAGTAAAGGGGACGTTGCTGTGAACGCTCGCAGTACCGGAGACCTGCCAGCCCCCAAGGCGGTTTCCATGTCCAAAAGGAAGTTCGTAAACAACGTTAGCGACGAAATTGTGCCGGATGTCGAATCCTGACCGGCCTCGGTCGCCCTTACGATTGAAGGGCTCCTGACTCGTGGGAGGCTCGTTTACGGCTTCTATGGAAATATTGCTAGAAGCATCATCTATCGAATGAGAAAACGTATAGAAGGCTTGCCAGGAAACGTTGTGGGCGTGGCGTTGCGAAACGGAAAGTTGGAATGAATTATAAAAAGACTGTGCATCGGTTAGAACCTCTAACAGCGGTGAAGGCAAGTTTGGGTTATAACGATGCCCTAAGGCTGGTTCGAAGGGATTTCCTTCCACCTCGCGAGGGAGATGATTCCCACGTGCACCAAAATACCCCGCGCTCAGAATGGTCGCTGGCGCGATTTCCCGTTCCAGGTTGAGATTGTATTGCGACGAGTATGGGAACTTCGGGTGATACGTCATTGAAAAAAGATCTAGCGGTTCTGTTACGAGAGCATTCTGTGGGTTGAGAAAGGTGGGAAACACAAAGGAATTTATGCTGAAAAAAGGAGATAGAAACCGATCGGTGCCAAACAGGTATACGGGGAACTGATCGCGGAAGATACCGGCGCCGCCCCGCAGCACAGTCTTGCCGCGACCGAAGAGGTCCCAAGCAAAGCCGGCCCGTGGCGACAAGAGATTCAAAGGCGTTCCAGCAAATAAATTGCCGACTGTTGGTCCAGAATCCATCGCCGGATTACGAATAACGGAGAGACGCCCGTGTGTCTCACTCGGATTCGAGTAGAAATCGTACCGTAGCCCGGCATTCAGTGTGAGTCGGCTGGTCACTCGCCAGAAGTCCTGCATGAATCCTGACGCTACACTCTGGCGATAGTCGCGGTTCGAATTGGAGTTGGAGGGACCAACTCCTACGTAAGACAGAGGCAGAGCTTGAAGAAAGAATTCCAACGGCGGGTTATTAGTTTGTGCTGGGACCCCGAAGGGACTCAGATCCTGGAATGTGTACAGCCCATCCGTGCCAAAATCGAGCGGCCCATTGGACTGGATCCTCTGAAATTCAGCGCCGAATGTCAGTGTGTGGCCGCCAGTTGTACGTGAAAGTTGATCTTGAATCTGGTAAACGGTCGAAAAATCGCCCACGGAAGCTTCAGGGCCGTTACCGAGCAAACTCATCCCTGCAATGTCGAGCATTCCGAATGGTCGTCCAGGCACCAAAGAAATCGAAAGTCCCGGATGCGTATTGACGATCGAAGTTGACGCGGTTGTGCGGTTAACCCCGAATCGCAATTCGTTGACAACTTCGCGCCCAAAATTGCTGCGGTCCTGAACAGTAAAGTACTGATTGCGGCCCGTATGATTGATTGGGAAGCCTGGGACGTAAGTTCCTGGCGGTGTTCCGAAATAGGGGACCAGGGAAGAACTGTCGTCGATGATGTAGCGTCCGAATAACGAATGAGTGCTGGAGAAGCTGTGGTCAACACGGACCATTCCGTGGTCTTCATAAGCGTTGCCCTTGTCTGCGGTGGTTAGGTCCGCGGTTCCATCCCCATTGTCTGCTCCGTTCGGAAGAGGAAACAGAGAGAGAAACTGTGGTATGCGAGGATCGATTGTGAGAACAACGCATCCGCTTGGCGTGGCGCTACTGCAACTTCCTGGATTGGTGGTAGAAGGCAACAGTCCTTGATGGGCAAGAGCATTGGGCACTGTTGCGACTGCCGTTGATGCTTGTACTTCACGAAACCCCTCATAGTCTGCATAAAAGAACGTGCGGTCGTGTACCAACGGCCCGCCTACTCCTGCACCGAACTGGTTCCGCACAAACGGTGGTATCGGGGCGTTGGCCAAGTCAAAGTAGTTCTTCGAATCAAGCGCTGCATCTCTGTGGATTTCGAACAGCGATCCATGGAACTGATTACTTCCAGACTTGGTCACAACGTCGATGACGCCGCCACCATTCCTGCCGTACTCCGCATCGAAGGTTTGCGTTAGGACGCGGACCTCCGTGAATTCGTTCAATCCCAGAAAGAGACCAGAGGCACCTGCCGGCGAGTAGCCGAAAAGCGGATCATTCGCATCCATACCATCAATGCGAACGTCCGTCCAACTCGGGCGCATCCCGTCAATCGAGACCTGCCCCGCATTACCGCTCGAGAGCAGCGACGGAGCACTACTGGGTGTTCGAGCGACTCCCGGTTCCAAGATAGCTGCCTCGAACAGATCCCTGCCGTTTAGAGGAAGGTCGGTTAGGGTCTGCTCTGGAATCAGCCCTCTGGCGGTCGAGGTAGTACTGTCGATCGCGTTAATGTTCCCGCTGACCGTCAGTTCCTGCGGCTGACTGCCCACAACTAGTGAAAAGTCAATCATCACCCCGGACGCCGAGGAGAGCGTCACTCCGTCTCGAACCTGCGTTCGGAAGCCTTCTCTGCCTGCGCGAACAACGTAGCTTCCTGCCCGCAAACCGGCGAGATGATACTGGCCCGTCATGTCAGTAACGGTGTCCCGCTTTAATCCCGTGCTTTGATTGACGATCGTAATCTGGGCTGAGGGAATGACGGCGCCACTGGAGTCGGTGACAGTGCCGAAAACAGTTGCGAGTTCACTCTGGGACCACGCGCATGCTGGGAGCAAGGCGAATGACAGGACCAAGAGCAAGCACGCCCTCGGACTGAAAAACGCAGCGGACCAGGTAGGCGCTAGAATGTGATCGAGAAAAGAACGCAGTTCCACGGGCATGGGACTTTGGCGCTCGCTCGTACTCATAGCGTCAATCCTTCGATTGGAAAAGTTTTCGGCGAGCCCCACGCGCCAGTGCCGGGAATTATACCGCTAGCCGATGACGAACGCACCCCAGCGACAGACGGTATATCGCCCGAGTAAGGGCTTCCATGCGACTGCGTCGGCTGCCCCGGCTACTCTTCCTCCGCTCTTCGCGAAGCATCCATTCACTCACATGGTGAGTGCATTCGACGAGTTCGGTGCCCTCGTCTTCGCAGCGAATCAGGAACAACCGCCAGCAACTGACTGATGGGTCAAGCCTTGTTGCGGAATCAGCGCGGCCGCTCAAAATCACACACGGCTTCACACGGCAGAGGTCTCAGCCTCAATACATTTGCGTCTCATGCATGACGTTTGGTGAACTTGTCTCTTCAGTTTTGGAACGGAAATCGGGATGGAAGCAATCGGTTATCCACCGAGAACCTGAAACCAACCCTGTTCGGACAGCGGAAACCGCAGAGAACCTCACTCGAACGGAGTCAATGCCTGACGGATCAATCGACGCTCTGCTACAATTCATTGACGGGGCAGGGACAGCTGCTCTGGGTTGTGTTTGCCTGCATCACAGTTTTGGACGGGGGTTTAGCTTGGTGTCCATGGTGTCCATTAACCTCGGAATGTGGTTCTACGGGGTTGAAAAGGGCGATGCAGGCGAAACGATTGAACGTGAGGAAAGCCAGTAAATACGCGGGTTTCCAATAACGGTAAGAAAACAAAGAGGGGACGTAGTTCAGTTGGTTAGAACGCTGCCCTGTCACCGGACCCCGGCGCAGACCCAATCAGCCTTCCGCGCTAAGCACACCTTTAGCCACCGGTGATTCCCTTCTGCATTTGCACAGGCTGCGGCATAAGTCATTGTTCGTTTGTTTTAGAACGCCTGCCTGTCACGCAGTAGGCCGGTCCAGCCGGCGCAAAGGCAGTGACTGCGAAATTGCCCGTGGTCGACGTGCTGGTGAACAACGTAGGGATTTTCGAGCCGAAGCCATTTTACAGAGATTCCTGATGAGGACTGGTACCGTTTGTTTGAGCACTAGGCGAAGGTCGCTGGATTCGGAAAAAGCGCCTGCGGATCGCGTGAGGAAACTCGTCCAGCCCCAATCCAGGCATACCGGCTGATCAAAGCGCCGATGATGAAACAAAATCGGCTACGTAGCGAGGCACAGAGCTGTATCCCCAGAAAATTCTGAGCAACAATGACGTCGGTCCAGCCAATGCGGCGCCAGCACGAGGAAGCCAACCAATGGCACCCTCTCGCAGCGGACGATCTACGTATCGCCTGCGAAGTTCAATCATGATCGACGGAATCGACGGTTTAGGCGGGGACAGTTTGCGGCCCTGCCTGATCTCTCGCGAACGAACTTCGCCGATAAAGGGAGCACAGTTCGAAAACAGATTTCAATTGCCAAAGACAGCGTCCCCGCGTCCGAATAAGTTTCAGTGAGCGGAGCCGTCTCGATAAAAAGCTTAATGGAAATCCACAATGCATTTAGAAATTTCCCCACTTGAAATTGAGTGATGGCGCATTCTTAGAAAATGCAGGTATTGTCTGGCATACTTTTGGTTCTAGTCCACTGGTAGGCTTCGACCGTTTCACCACGCGGCACATAGCTGATCTCAAGCGGCTTGCCATCACGAAGCAGGTGGAGAGTCAGAATTCCGTCTTGCTCGCCCTGGATTCGATCCTGAGGCACCGGTTGAGTAATCTCATCACCATTGCGAATGCCAGCGCGCTCCGCCGCGGAGCCTGGGATCAAACCACGTACAATGCGTTTCGGTTCCGTCAGCACTTTTGGTTCGAAACCAAGCTGATAACGTCGCAGCATTTTGGTTGTGCGCGTAAAGCAAGGGCCAAATCCCCCCGATTCAGGAAGCTGAATTCGACCCCCGATCATCCCTTCAAACTCCGTCCTCCCTTTTTCTCCGAGCTCCTTCGTTACCAGGTCAACCCACGTCGCTTGAACCAACGGCAGACCCTCCTTCCGACGCTCGAGCATCGCAAACAGCAGGTCATCGAGCGTGCGCTTGGCGGCGGAAGCGGCGCGCACTTCTTCATCGACGATAGCGAAATACATGGAACCCCGATCATAGGGCAGTACGCGAACTCGAGTGTCGGCCCAGAAGCGCGCCGGGATGTCAGCATTCGGCGTGTCAATCAAAGCATCGGTGTAATACCGCCCAGCAGTTGTGTTCAAATCCTTCAGGAAATCATCAGGAGTAATCTGGCCAGCTCGGAGCGCCAGCAAGCGGGCGTAATAGACGGCCATTCCTTCCGCGTACCACGAACTCAACAGTCCTTCCGGTTGGTCGAGACCTCCGACAAAGGTGTGCAGCATCTCATGCGCAAGCGTGATCTTTAAATCATCGAGTTCGGTTTTTGGCCCGAACGTCGCGACGAACGAACTGGAAAGTTCCGTTCCGCCACCGGCGTTGACAGGGTTTTCGCGGAGAAACACACCATAAGGAGAATCCGCCGGACGGCGGAAGAATTTGCCGTAAAACGAATAGACTTTTTCTTCCGACGCCATCAACTCGCGGAGATCGAAGGGCGCGATTCCGTGCCATGCTGAGAAAAATCCTGTCTTTGGAGGCATCGCAGGATAAAGCTCCACTTTGCCCGCCATAAAATAGCTTCGCTGCAGGGCGCGCGAGCTTTTCGATTCGGTCGTGGTGAGGTCACCGTTCCCAAAACTGGAGACCCCAATCGCGCCCGCAGCCATGGCGGTTAGATCCCAGCGGATTTGTATGGGTTGCGACGAGTCGGCCTCGGGCAGAACCAGGAAGGCTTCACCGGCGCCGGAAAAAGCTCCGCTGTCGGAGCGCAGTTCGAGAGGCGGAGCCGCTCCGCGTGGAGCCGCTACATTGGAAATCGGCGCGCGATAATGAACAGTAAGTGGGCCACTGGTTGCGCGGCCGGCAATCCAATGCCGGTAGCTCGCTTGGCCGCTTTCAGCATCATCCTTGACCGTGACCGCAAGCGGACCATTCGCATCGTTCACCGAAAGACCTTCAATTGTCTTAGCGACAGTGACGACATTGGAAATCACCAGCGGCATTTTCAAGATCGGCTGACCAGCGCTGGCCGGAGGAACGGGACAGGTGAGAGTCAGCTCTATGTGTGGCACGCGTTGACCGGCGTCAGCGGAAGCTGGACGGAGCGTAATCGCCAAAGGCGCCGGGTTCGATTCGGCTGTTGCCGCGGTGAGGAAGAGCGCGACTAACGGAAGAAAGATGAAAATCGTAGAGAACTGCAGTCCGGGTTTATACAATGAGAGAATTCGCATGGATGTCTCATTCATGGATTTGGTGAATTTCGACTCGAAAATCAACAAAAAGTTAACACAATTAAAGCAGAAATTGAAAAATTAGTTGACGCAGGACTTGCGTTTGGATATGGTCAGCCCGCAGCGAACAAGTGGCCTGGCGAGGATTATGCGGCACTGGATGATCACGAGAGCTTAGAGGAGTGAGAGCGATGACGTTCTGGAGCAGTCGACCTTTCAACGAAAGTTTTATTGTTTTGAGTGGCGCGCTTGTTCTGAGCTCTTTCTTGCTCTCGGTAGACGCTTACGCCGAAGATCCGCCAGTCGTTACGCAGCATCAAGCGCAGATTAGCGGCAGACTGTTGAGATACACGGCTGAAGTTGGCCGCATTGCGATTTGTGATGTTGAAACCGGCGAACCCCATGGATACATGTTTTACACTGCCTATCGTTTGCCCCTGGCGAGCCATCCGCGGCCCGTTACTTTCGTATGGAATGGTGGTCCCGGGGCCGACTCTTCGCTGCTGCACTTTTCGGTGGTCGGGCCAAAGCTTGCCCAAGACAGTGGGCTTGTCGACAATCCGGACAGCTGGTTACCTGTAACCGACATCGTGATGGTCGATCCGGTCGGCACCGGATTTAGCCGCCCGGCGAAGTCTGAATATGAAGTCGAGTTCTACGGCACGATTGGCGATGTTGACTCGGTCACGGAGTTCGTGCGCGCATGGCGTTTGCTCCATGCGGCCGAACACGCCCCGGTATTCCTCGCAGGTGAAAGTTGGGGAGCAGGCCGCGCCGCCCACGCCGCTTACGCTCTTGAGAAGCGCGGGATCAACGTGAATGGCATTTTGTTGATCTCGGGCGGCTGGGGGCTCAACAAGGAATACATGTCGGCTCAATTGCGCGTTGCTCTCCCTGTTGTCGATATGGCGAGCGCTGCGCTTTACCATGGCAAGACTGCCCCCGATTTGGGGAAAGACAGAGCCGGAGTGAGAGAAGCCACCGAAAAATGGGTCCGCGAAATTTATGCCCCTGCGCTTGAGCGGATCGAAAGCCTATCCGAGGCCGAGCGAAGCGCGATTGTCGGACAGCTCTCGCGTTTCACGGGACTGGGCCCGGGGCAGATCGACCGCAAGACACTCACAATTTCTCCGCGACAGTTTCGAGCTGGGCTATTGAAGTATCAAAATAAGGAACCCTTCGTGTTCGATCTACGCCGCACGAATGCTCAGGAAAGCAACGATGCGCCGGCCATTCTTCACTACTTCCGTTACGAACTCGGATACCACGTGACGTTGCCCTACATCGGACTTGAGAAGTTGGATGACGGCTTCGCGCCGAGTGGCACCTACCCCGATCCAGTCAACGCACGTTGGAATTACGCCACCGCCAAGGTCACACCCGAAGAAGTGAAAGCCGCCATCGAGGACGCGAGCCGGCGTGGTGAGGGTCCGCCGCGACTGGGGCCGCCTTTGCCTGGAACGGAAGACGCGTTGGCGATCAATCCGCAAATGAAAGTTCTGGTTGCAGCCGGCATATACGATTCTTTCTTGCCATGCGCAATCGGTGACGAGATTGAGCACGAACTACCGGCCAAACTTCGTGCTGCGATTGACTTCAAGTGCTACGTGGGAGGCCACGCGATGTACAAAGATGATGCAACGCGTACTGAGTTCAGTCGCGATGTCAAGGCATGGATCGAGCGGAGCCGATAAGCCAGAAATCGTTCTATCGATAGCTTGAAGGGAAGAATAGATGGAAGCCGCGCCGCGATTGCTGAAGTTATTCAACTTGCGCCTGATTTGCGCCTGCGGACTTACGATCGCACCGTTGCTCAAGGCCCAGGGTCAACCACCGCAGCATGCCGCCTCGCACCAGGCGAGTTCCGGCGATACCACCGTTGTCTTTGCAGAACTGATTCCTCCGGCTTCCTCGCATCACACGATCCATGTCGGCGATAAAGCCCTATCGTATGTTGCGACCTGGTCGTCGACCGCGCTCACCGACATGACGGGAGCAGCGCAAGCCACAATCTCATCAACGAGCTATGTCCGCGACGATGTCGCCGATCACTCGCAACGACCGGTGATCTTCGCCTTCAACGGCGGTCCGGGCGCATCGAGTTCTCCGCTGCATTTCGGCATTCTTGGCCCGCGGCAACTGGGACCTCCCGACCCGAATGGCTCGTCAATTCCGATCAACAACTCGCAAACCCTCCTCGATGTCGCGGATCTTGTCCTCATCGACCCCGTTGGCACCGGCTTCAGTCGCGAATTGCGCGCAGGGGGCGGCCGAGATTATTGGAATCTCCACGGCGATTCCAAAGCGGCGCTGACCATAATTCGCGATTGGCTTCGTGACAACAATCGAAGTGGTTCGCCCGTTTATATCGTTGGCGAAAGCTTCGGCGGCTTTCGCTTGGCCGAGATGGCCAAAGATATCGGGGATCTCAATATCGCGGGGCTCGTTCTCATTTCTCCTGCCACCGACATGTCCGGAGAGGCTGGCATCGCGAGCGACCAGCATTTTGTGTTCACGCTGCCGTCGATGGCGACAGCGGTCTACGCACAACAGCCCAAGACCCAAGAGAATGGCCGCAGCGTTCAGCAAGTTTATGAGGACGCGCGCATCTTCGCACAAGGCGACTACGTGACCGCCTTGCAGCAAGGATCCGAGCTGAGAACAGGAGACCGCGATCGCTTGGCGGCTGGAATGGCACAACTGATCCATTTGCCCGAGTCGACGATCGCGGCCGCGAATCTGCGCATTGACACGCAAGATTTCCTGGAACAACTGGTGCCCGGAGAAGTCGTGGGACGCATTGACACACGAGTTGCCGCACCGAAGCCCGATAAGCCGCTGGTCGCCGGACGAGACAAGGCCGCCGACGATCCGGCCCTTCACATTGGCGCTTCGAACATAATCAAGAATTCACGCGTGCGCGATTACCTTCGCAACGAAATTGGTGTGAAGACCGATCTCGATTACGTCTCGCTGACTTTGGATGTTAATTTCGCCTGGGACTGGAACTCGGGCTCGCACAAAATTGATGACAACCTGCGCAACCTGAACCCGACTCCGAATCTCGCAAAACTGATGAAGGAGAAGCCGAAGGCGCGGCTGCTGCTTTTGAGCGGATACTATGACCTGGCAACTCCGCTGTTACACCAGCGTTATGCGCTGACGCATTCCGGGGTTCCAATGGACCGAACTCGCATGGTGGCTTTCGCCGCCGGACACACCGTCTATGAAGGCGAGGCGCTCGAAGCTGTGTCGAAAGAACTGCACAACTTCATCGCGGGAGCGAGTGTGCCATCGCGATAATAGCGGGAAGGTAGTTCCGCCTCGGAATAGAGAACTCCAGCACCAAAGTTCGATACAGCTCAAGATGACTTGAGCGGCGCGGCATCCTCGACTTCCCGCTTATTCCGAATCTCGTCGAGATAGTTGTAGATGGTGTACTTCGTCATGCCGAGCAATTCGGCGACACGTTCGACGGAATACCGAATGAGAAACGCACCCTTCGCTTCCAGATAAGCGACAATTGCGACCTTATCATCGCGGGTCATGTCAGCGGAATTCTTGCCGACGTTGGAAATCGCATTTTGAATTAGCGTCTCTAGCACTTCATCCACCGAGTGTTCGAACCGCTCGTCGATGGTCGTGCTAGCCGAACCCAGAGCTTCTTCAATCCACGCCTGCGCCTCCAACAAGACGGAAACATCGATATTCACGCACAAAGAACCAAAAATCTGCCCTTTCTCGTCGCGAAGAAAAATGCTCGAGGAGCGCAGTTCCTTGCCATCCTTGGTTTTCGTTCGGTAGTTAAGCAGGTCTGAGGGGGGATGATTTTTCAGCAATTGAAATCCGAGGGCATCGAGCGTATCCCCGACCTTTCGGCCAGTAAGACTGCCGTTCGTGATCGCGATAATCGAGCTCTCGGGAGAGCTGAAATCGTGGACTACGATTTCGCAGTTTTTCCCGAAAGTCTGCCCCAATGCGTCACCGAGTCGCGAAACAAAGTTAAGAAGGTACTCCTTCTCCGTTGATTTCACTGAAATTCTCCATTCTTAACTATGAGAAAAGTCGCCAAAATACATGCCAACCATTATGCAGCCTCGTCGAGCTTGCCACGGAGTCATTTAACTCTTGATCGCGATCCCTTGTACTTCAAAATGAGCTCCAAAAAGCAACTTCCCGGAACCGACAAAAGCTCGAGCCGGCACTATTTGGTTCTTGAAATACGAGAGGTAAATCCGATTGAACTGCTGCCATAGGGAAACGTCGGGACAAAAAACCTGCACATAGACCAGGTCATCCATCCGCATCCCAGCTTTTGTCAAAATCGATTCCACGCTGCTCATCACGTTGCGCGCTTCCGTGTCGATATCGTCCGGGACACGGCTGCCGGTCTCGTCGACTCCGATGCGCCCCGCAAGATAAAGAGTGTCGCCCACGAGAACACCGTCACTGAACGGGGCCTGCGGATTCATCTGAATATAGTCTCGCTTGCGCAAACTGGTGCGTTTGCTATGGGATGCGCGTGCCCGAGCGCCAACTGATTTCTTCTTCACCCAACGACCTCCTGACAGACGATCTCCTAACAATCGGTGAGAACAATCGAAGTATTTGCAGAAAGTCCGCTCGCACAAGCTCGGATTCGAGCTTGTGACGATACGAAACGCGGCCAAAATCAGTCAGATATCCTGTTCAGATCATAGTCACATTCTGTTGATCTAAGATTTCCTCTTCCGCGCCATTTGTATCTCGCAATCCATGTGAAACAGCTAATGTGAAACGGCCGAAGCGACGAATTTCCTCAAGTCGGCGGCCAGCGCGCTCGAACCTTCGTCGCCGAGATAAGCCATGTGGCCGCTGGGATAGGTGTGCGCCTCGACACGGTCGAGCGCGAGTCCACTGTGCGCCAATCCGTAGGCGGCATTGCCCATCGTTGTCACGCAATCGTAGTCGCCGCTGACAGAGAAGAGCCGCAATTGAGAATTTCGGCGCATAGCGGAGCTAAGATCCTGAGCTCGCGTCGTTGGTCCGCCGGGCTTACCGCCGGGTCCATAATCCCACGGGCTGTTCACGGTCTTGAAGGCGATGGCTTCGTAAGGCGAATCGACTTTCACCTTGAGCTCGTCCCGCAGATAAACATCCATCGCGCCGACAAAAGCGGGACTGTATTGCCCCATCGCCGGATCGTCAGCCACTGGATCGAGCGGACCTTCACCGGGACCAGAGGGCAAAGTAAAACGGCTGTCGTAGGCGCCAACGACGAGTCCTTCTTTCAGCAGCAGTTCCTTACGAAAATCCTCTATGCTCACCCGCAGTCTATTCTGCTGAATGAAATCCACCGGTAATCCGGTCAGCTTTGCGAGGTGTTCAGCAACCTGGTTTTGTGATTGGGCGCTCAAGCGATCGCCCGCATAAAGAGCTCTTAGATACTTGTCAGCGGCGTAAGTTTGCGCTTCGGCGATCACGCTCTCGAGCGTATCTCCGCTACCTGCCTTCTTGTGATACCAGGCGGTTGCGGCCATGGTGGGCAAGTTGTTGAGGTAAGCTTCGTCCCCAGATTCTTTGCCGTAACCTTCGGTCGGCGATCCTCCCATAATTACGATGCCATTAAGCGGAATTGCGGTCATGCGACCCGTTTCTGAAAACGGCCCTCCCATTAGCATGCGCGCGACGACAATGGCTCGCGTTACACCGTAGCTTTCGCCGACAAGGAATTTCGGCGAGTTCATGCGGCCCTGCTTGGTCAACCACGCTTCGATAAATTCGACGGTCGCGCGGCCGTCCTGCTCAACCCCGTAATACTGCTTGGTATTTCCTGCGGGTAATAGATGACTGAATCCCGTACCCACGGGATCAATCAGAACGATGTCGGCAAGATCGAGAATGCAGTAGGGATTATCCTGGAGCGAAAACGGTGGAGTTGTCGGAGGCTTCACGACATTCCCCCATGCAACCCGGCGGGGACCAAAGAATCCCAGGTGCATCCATATCGATGACGAACCCGGGCCTCCGTTGAACACAAAGAAAACGGGACGCGCGGTGCGGTCTTTGACATCTTCGCGGATGTAGGAGAAGGAAAAAATCGTCGCCGTCGGAGCTCCCGTTTCGTCTTTGAGTACGGTATCTCCCGCGATCACCGTGTAGTGGACCTTCTCGCTGCCGAAAGTACCTGGATGATGAGTCACGAATTCTCTAGGAGAAAATAGCGCCGAATTCGGTTGCGCCGATGGAGCAGCCGAGGATTGCGTTTGTGCTGCCGCGCCGAGGCACACCGCTACTCCCGCCAGCGTGATCATAGCGGCTACGTTCTTCGTGCGCGAGGATCTCATTCGGAGATTCGCATTAATATTCGAAAATCTCATGCGCCTCGTTTCCGGACTGTTGACTGCCTTGCGATTGCGGCGTTGCGGGCCGAATTGGTGGTGGTGCAGCAAATGGCTTGATGCTCAATTCCTGATAAATTTCGTTCGGGAAATAGATCGAATTTCCCTTTGAAACCAGGCGCGCAAACTTGATCTCGCGAATGTCGGTCGTTGGATCGCCGGCAATCACGAAGAAGTCGGCGATCTTTCCGCGTTCAATCCTTCCGAGCTCGTCGGAGTGGCCGAGATATTCTTCGGGCGTCAGCGTGGCGGCGCGTAGCGCTTCCGCCGGTGTCATACCCGCATTGGTGTAAAGTTCGAGCTCGCGATGCAGTGTGAATCCAGTCGTATCGTCGGTGCCGGGCAACAAACGAATCCCGTTTTCGCGCAGCATTCGCAGCGTCTCAATCACTTTCGCAAAGGCCTTGCGGTATGCCTCATCCTCTTCTGGGGTCTTAATCGGAACGAACGTACGCCGACGATAACGCTGGTATGAGATCGGCATGTGGTCAAGATAATCGACGTCGCCTGGTTGCACGGTGCCTGCGCGACTCAACATCAGGCGTTCCAGGATCACGGCGGTCGGATCGTGGGCGATGTGGTTCGCCTTCATCAACGCCAATGTGGTCTGCACTGGAGCCGAGGAGAGATCGAGCGTCGCGGCTCGCGCCATCGCGGTAAGCCGCAATGGAGTGCGCGTGTCTTCTCCCGGCTTGAGGAGCCAGCCGAGCATCAATTGATTAATGTGGGTAATTTCGTTGTAGCCATCACGAATCGCGCGATCCGGCGTGTCGAAGGCGGGGATGTGGCCGGTCACCGTCATACCCAGGCGGTGCGCCTCCTCCGCAATGGGTTTGACCCAATCGGGATTCATCGAGTTATAAATCTTGATTTGAAAATAGCCTCGATCGGCGTACCAGTGAACGTCGCGCAAAGCATCAGGCAGCGTTTCAGCAACGAAGCCGGTACGCGCTGAATACTGACTCTTGCCTTCCAAAAATCCATTCGGAGTGATCCGCGGACCGGCAATTTCCCCGGCATTGATTTCGGGAATCAGACGAAGCAGAAAACTATTGTCATTGCCCATGTCTCGCGTGGATGTAATACCTGCAGCCAGATAAAACAATCCCGATCGCAGCGTCGAGTGCGAGTGCATGTCGTGCAGGCCGGGAACCAGCGTCCCGCCTTCGCCATCGATCAGCACTTCATCCTCAGGATCAGACGACGAATCGGCGAGCGGAAATATCTCCGAAATTCGGCCGCCTGCCACCACCACGGTCGATGCTGCGCTCACCCGGCCAGTAAGCGGATCGAAAATGTGCACGTTGCGGATTCTTACCGGCGCGTCAAAGTGATGCCGCAGTTTCCTCTGCTCATCTCGCGCCCAGGCAAATCCAAGATCACGGGAAATCTTGTTAATGAACTCAGCTTCTTTTTCGTAGCCCTCGCGCACGGTTAGCGCGCCATCCCCAAACACAGACACCAGTCGGCGTGACTGGTCGAGCATGACGTACTGCGGGTCCAACTTGACGCCGTCGAGGCGATAGATGGTCACCGGAAGGCCGTTCGTTCCGTTGCCAACCGTCAACTCGCTCACCTGGCTCAACCTCATTGAGCCGCTGGGCAGAACTTCGAGAGTATGATTCGGCGCTTCCAGAAGTGCCCGAGCATAGACAAAAAGGGCCCATGGGCTATCGTCGTTGACGACGTATAACTCAGGCTTTGCCGTCGGGACTTCACCGTGATCAGCTTGGCTCGTCCATGTTGCCTTTCCGGATTGCCACGAATATTTCTCGGAAACGGGCCCACCCATCAGCGAAGTACCTGCAACCGTCCATTCAACGGGAACGAAATCGGAACCTAAGCGAATGGTTTCATGATGCTTTGGACCTCGACCGTTCTCGCTAACGGCGAAATCTACATTGACGAGGTCGTTGTCGGTGATTGCCACGATAGTTCCTATCGTGGTCGAGTCCTGAACAATCGTAAATCTCTCGACCGACGCGGCCTGAGCAGAATATGAGCACAAGAGCGGGCAGCAAAACAGAGTTGCTGCCGCGAACAACCTAACCTTCCAAAACTTTCGGAGAAGAAGCACCCATTGCTCCTAACGACGACCCGCTAGACGATACTGTGGATTGTCCTCACCCGTCAAATATTTTTTCAATTTCCTTTCTTGACATTGGACTATTTGTTGAATAGACTCCCACCCATTCACGGGTGTTTGCTGATTTTACTTATATTTGGCGACGGTTGTTAGAGAGCGAGTCCTCAAGCTAGGACGCTTCAATAGTTTACAAAAAGTAGATTTCGGGACATAGAAGCCACATTTGGAGGGAGCCATGGAACGAACGTCATTAGGAATCGCACTTTGGCTGCGAGGGAAGTTCGCGGCCCAACCCGCCCTGATTGCGATTGCCGTTCTTTGCCTGGTCCCTTTTGGCTCGAGCCAAAACTCGACGACCGGACTGCTCAAGGGAGCCGTGACCGATCCTGCCGCTCGAAATATCTCCGGTGCGGAAGTTCGCGCCACCAATCTGGGAACGCACGAAGAACGCTCGGTGAAGTCAGGAGCCGACGGCATTTATGTAATTCCCTTGCTTCCTCCGGGGAATTATGAAATCGATGTGGAGGCCCCCGGTTTCGCACGCGCTACGGTGAAAGGCGTGGTCATCGTCGTCACCGAGACAACAGTTCAAAACATCCCACTGAAGGTTGGGCAGGCCTCGACCACCATCGACGTCAAAGTTGAAGCCCCAGTCGTCGAAACGAGCACCACCGCTCTGGGCGACGTAGTCACAGGGGAACAGGTCGAATCGCTCCCACTGGTGAATCGCAATTACACCCAAATCATGACGCTCTCGGCCGGAGTGGTCGCGAGCGTGACCCAAGCGGACGAGGTTGGCCATGGCAGCGGAGGTCAGATTCCGACCAACGAAGGCGCCGGCGAAAACGTCAACGGAGCTCGCGCTAGCGATATCAACTTTCGAATGGATGGCATTGACGTCAACGACTACGACGCATCGGGTTTTGGCGTGCCGATTCCTAATCCCGATACGATTCAGGAGTTCAAAGTGCAAACCGGAATGTACGACGCGGAGTACGGCCGCGATGCCGGAGCGAACGTCAATTTGGTGACCAAAAGCGGCACCAACAGCCTCCATGGAAGTGTTTTCGAGTTTTGGCGCAACGATGTGCTAAACGCTAACGACTTCTTCCTCAACGAGAACGGAACTCCGCGTCCCGAGCTGAAGCAGAACCAATTCGGCGGCACCATCGGGGGACCAATTGTCAAAGACAAGCTGTTTTTCTTCGGCTCTTATCAGGGAACTCGGCAAATCAACGGCGTATTCAACCGCGTAAATTTCTACTCTCCGCTCACCACCAGCGATCGGTCTGCGGCTTCGATCGCAAATCTGTTTGCGGGACAGATGGGACTGCAATATATTTTCGGTCCCCCAGGGTTCGGACCCGCGATCGATCCGACCAACTCGCCAACCGACGTTTTCCCTTACAACATCAACCCCGTTGCGCTCGCGCTTTTGCAGCAGACCCTGCCCAACGGTCAATTTTTATTCCCAACCGCGAACCCGGCAACGGATTATGTCTCACTGTCAGACCCCACCAACTTCAGTGAGAATCAGTACATGGCGAACGTTGATTACAACCAGTCGGCGAAGAACACCATCCAGGCAAGATTTTTCACGGCACCCAGTCAACTGACCGATCCATTTGGGTTTGGTGTGGCCAATGGCGCCAATCTACCTGGCGCTCCTTCCACCAACAAATCGAACTTCCTCGTGGCCGCACTCGCCGATAACTACATGCTCCGGCCGAATCTTTTCAACCAGGTTCGAATGGGATATGACCGCATCAGTTCACGAACCACTCCTCATTCACCTTTCACTTTTTCAGGAATCGGAGTCGATAGCTCTGCGCAGAACAACGACAAGCCGTCGGTGACCATCGCCGGTTCCGACAACTTCAACGCGGGCATCTATGCTCCGAACGCGCAGGACCTTTTCAACTTTGAAGATGACGTTGCCTGGGTTCGCGGGCATCACAGCCTTCGCTTCGGTGCCGGCCTCGTGAGGAGTTATCTGGTCAACAGCGGCGAGGATTACTATGGCTCGGTCAATTTTCCAAGTTGGCCCGATTTTCTCCTGGGCATGAATGGCACGGAAAACGGAACGGCGGGAATTCCAGTTTTTCCGCCCAATGGGTTCAGCAACGTCTTGTACTCCCTCCAACTGCTCGGCGTTCTCGCGGGACACGCTCGAACCTGGGAAATCTCCGGCTACGGGCAAGATGATTTTCGCGTGACTTCGAAGCTGACTCTGAATCTCGGGCTGCGCTGGGAGTGGCTGCCGCCCTTCACCAACACCGGCGGCCGAGCGACGAACATCAACCCCGCTATCATCAATCCCAATCCACCCGTGACCGGCGATCTGTCGGGATACGTCGTGCCCGCGAACTGGACATTCCCCATTCCAGCCGGCGTCGTGAAGTCCGGTATTAACGGCTTTGCTCCGGGCACCGGCAACAATACCTGGGGACCGCGAGTGGGTTTTGCGTGGAGCGTGCTTCCGCAGAATGACAATGTCGTCGTCCGTGGAGGATATGGAATCTACTACTCCGCGGTTACCGGCAACAGCCAATTCCAGTCAATTCCAGGTTTGCCCTGGGCCGATATCGACGTCTTCGTTCCGCCATTGAATGGCGCGGCCTCATTTCAACAACCCTTCCAGCAGCCGATTCCTCCGCTCAGTGCTTTCCCATTTTTTGAACCGTACACGCCAACCAGCGACCTTAGCCCCATTGCCACGCAGTTGAGCATTCGCCCGGCGATCACCCAGGAATTCGCGTTCAACGTTCAGACCGCAATTACTCCAACAACGTCTTTACAGGTCGGCTACGTTGGTTCGAATGCCAACCATTTGATCTACTCGCATTCCATCAATCAGGCAGGTCTGGCTACTCCAGAGAATCCGATCCGCGGTCAAACGACCAGCACTTTGGCGAACCTCACTTTGAGAGTTCCTTATGAAGGATTTGATGCCGCCAATTTCCTCGAACAGGGATCGGAAGGCAGATCGAATTTCAACGCCATGGAAGTTACAGGGAAAAAGCACTTAAGCCACGGACTGCAGTTCCTCGCTGCGTACACGTGGTCAAAAACTATGTCTACGGGCGCGGCGAACGTCGTAGGAAGCACCTTTGGAGGAGGTACCATTGGCGATCAAAACAACTTGTATGCCGGGTACGGCGAAGCGAATTTCAGCCGGCGCAATCGGTTCATCTTTAGTCCAATCTATGATCTGCCCAACTTTTATCACAGAGGTGGCGTCTTGGGGAGATTTACGAGCGGCTGGGCATTATCCGGAGTCTTGACACTTCAATCCGGAACGCCGCTTACATTTTTCAACACCAATTCCGAGAATCTGCTTGGCACGACCAGCGACTTCGCCTATCTCGATCTTACAAACACAGGATGCAATGGAAGTATCAACATGGGAGGCTCGGTCAGAAGCCGCCTGAGCCAATATTTCAACGTGAATTGTTTCACGAATCCACCGGTGATCAGTTCTGACGGCGGAACAGCCTTCGGAAATACCAAGCCAGGGATGATGCGCGGCCCGTCTCAGCACAATGTGGATCTCTCGCTGCGAAAAAACACGTCGTTGACGGAAAAGATGAACCTCGAGTTTCGCGCCGAATTTTTCAACGCGTTCAACAGCACGCAATACGCGAATCCCGACACTTCATTCAGCGATGGTTTGCCGGCATTCGGATCGATCACCGCAACTTCCGTGGCGGCTCGTGTCGGACAGCTTGCGCTAAAGCTGCATTTCTAACTGAGATGGCAACGATGTGGCGCGGTGTAAACGCGAATATCAAGAGAAACGCAACGGCGTTCGCCATTCTCTCCATGCTTGCCTGCATGCCGTTGGCAGCAAGCCCGGCGTCTGCCCAGACTCAGGCGGCGACACATGCCCCGGCGCCGCTCGCGGGCCATTCACCTGTAATTACCCATCACGCCGGGACCTTCAACGACAAACAAGTTCGCTACACGTCGACCGTCGAATCCATCGATGTTCCCGACGCTAAAGGAAAACCGGCCGCCCGTCTTGTGAGTTTTGCTTATACCGACGATGACGATCATAACGCCGCTGAGCGCCCCGTGATGTTCATCTTCAATGGCGGACCAATCACCGCTTCGTTATGGCTTCACATCGGTGCAATCGGCCCCAAGCGAGTGGCCGTTCCCGAGGATCTTGCAGCTGATCCCAAAACTTATCAGCTGGTAGATAACATTTATTCGCCGCTGGATATTGCCGATCTTGTATTCATCGATCCAGCCTCAACTGGCTACAGTCGTGTGCTTCCCGGCACCACGCCCGAGAGTTACTTCTCCGTTGCGGCCGATGGCCAGCAGGTCACGGCATTCATTGCGGTTTGGCTCACCCAGCACAACCGGCTTTCGTCGCCCTCTTACCTGGTCGGCGAGAGTTACGGAACCATTCGGGCCGCCGAAGTCGCCGGTCAACTCGCCGAATTGCCTCATCCCATCCTGCTTAGCGGAGTTGTGCTGATGGGGCAGGCAATCAACATTATCGAGTACCGTCAGCGGCCACAGAACATTGTCAGTTATGCGGTTTCACTGCCCACGCTCGCCGCGCTCGCCTGGTATCACCAGAAGGTTGACCGCAAGAGAGAAACGCTCGAGCAATTCGTCCGTCAGGCGTGGATCTTCGCCCAGACCGATTATCTGACAGCATTATTCCAGGGGAGCTCGATCGACAAGGCGGAGCTCGATCGCGTCGCAATGCGGTTGGAGGAGTTCAGCGGCATTCCGGCTGAGTATTATCGCGAACACGAATTGCGCATCAGCAAGGAAGTGTATCGCTCCGAACTCTTGAAAGATCGCGGATTGCTGCTTGGCCGCAACGATGGCCGTTACGTCGCGCCCATGACGAAAAAAGGTTTGGCGGACGATCCATCAAATGTCATCATGGGCCCGTTCCTCCATATCTTCGAAGAGTACGTTCACAGTGAACTCAAAGTCGATTGGCCCGAACCATACATTCCCCTCGCGGGCATCGATAATCTTGATGGGTGGAAGTGGGGCGGATCTGGCCCATTCGCTGATTGGCCCTACAGCGATCGATTGCTGAAAGTGATGAACGCGAATCCTCGTTTCCACGTGTTGGTCGGCAATGGCTATCACGATACGCAAACTACCGTCGGAGCTGCCGAGTATGCCGTGCGGCAATCAGGATGGCCGCACAGTCGCGCGACTCTGTCATATTATGAGGGCGGGCACATGGCGTATACGGTGGAACGCAGCGCCAAAAAATTTACTGACGATATCCGTGCGCTGGTTCAGAGCACCAAGTAAACATTTGTTGCAAGACCGACCGACCTTTCTAATGCATCATCAGCAAGAATTGCGAACGGGCAGTGCTAAGGAGGATCGCCAATGCCAATGAATCGACGGGAGCTTTTGGCAGGCATAGGGGGCATGGCGGTCATTGGACTCGAAGGGGCCGCGACCCGTAACGCCAACTCGCATTCTGCCATAGTTCCAGACGGCGCCGGTTCGCTTCCGGCTGCTTCTCTCCCGGCAAAGAGCGACTTCTCAATCCCTGCTGAAATCAGTTTCATCAATTCTGCCTACACTCATCCCATGCCGAATGCCGCTGCCGCGGCACTGCGTGAATATGCCGAATTCCGTTCTCATCCGCAAGCGGTGTCGCAACCGAAGAAAGTTGTCGCCAATCTGAAAGCCGAGTTCGCCGCTCTGATCAACGCCAAAGACTCTGAGGTCTGCTATATCCCAAACACGAGCACCGGGGAGAATCTGGTCGTCAACGGTCTCGATATCGATTACAAATCGGAAAACGTCGTCACCGACGCACTACACTTTGAAGGCGCGATTTTGCATCTGCAGGCGCTGCAACAACGTTATGGCCTCGATCTGCGGATGGTAATGCCACGCAATTGGCGAATCGAAATAAAGGATCTCGAGCGCGTAGTCGACAAGAAAACGAAACTGATAGAGGTCTCGCTCGTCGCAATGGACAATGGATTTCAGCACGACCTAAAAGCCGTCTGCGACGTGGCACACGCCCATGGCGCTTATGTCTATGCCGACATCGTCCAAGCCGTCGGCAACACACCGATCGATGTGCGCGCCAGCGACGTCGATTTCTGTGCCTGCTCGAGCTTTAAATGGCTGATGGGGGATTTCGGTCTGGGATTTTTATTCGTGAAGGAATCGCTTCTTGACCGGGTCATTCGCCGTTCGCAATATGGCTACTATGAAGCGGCTGCACTCGATTCGCATTTTCTTCCCGGCGACCCGCCGAGCTCTGCGGCTTATACCTGGGAATTGGAAAAGAATACAACCGGGCATTTCGAGGTGGGTTCACAAACCGTTGGCGTCACGCACATTCTCGCCCAATCTCTGCCTTACATCCGCCGTTTGGGAGTGGAAAACATTTACACGCACCGGCAACCATTCTTAAAGCGGCTTCACCAGGAGATGCCTCGCCTCGGGTTCGATCCCATCACCCCTCCCGAATCCACATCGGCGCTCATCAGTTTTGCGGTCAAGGATTACAAATCGGTCCAGCAGCGTCTCCGAAATGCGAACGTGAACGCTAGAGTTTCACAGCGCTATATCAGAATTTCGCCATCGGTGTTCAACGACATGGCGGATATCGAAAAGCTATTGCAGGCCCTCTCTTGACGCGCCGACCAAATCTTTCGGGCTATCACTTTGTTAGTGGACTTAACAAGTTCCGCCGCCGCTGAGAGTTTGCTGGCGAAGTGGCAAAGTCATGCTGGCTGCGGACACATGTCAACCGTGTGCTGTAAATGCGGTTGCTGTCCGACAGATGGGGGCGGTTCCCATGGCGCGTTCTCACCCAGGCCTGAACGCAGATGTCTCACGTCAGCCACTTTGCGCCGCGACCGCCGATCCGGATGCAGGGAACGATGAAAGCGCGAGCTGAATGAAAACTGTATGAAGGATTTGCCTTTGTAGCCTTTCCTGGCATTCGGGCTATCGTAGAATCAGTAAGTTGCACGGAATCAATCTACGACTGGGGAACAAATCCACCCCCCGCAACCAATCCTAAGGTCCACAAGAACAGTCGCTTGACCAGGATTGAACGTATCCCAGACGCAGCGAGCCGAGTGCCTTTTAGCTCCCAATTGCGGAAGGCTGTTCCACAGAGGCATTTTCATTGAACAAACTTCCCACCACACTCATGTTAGCGGCGCGTTTCTGCTCGGAAATTGCTTGAGTGCAAGTATTCAGAGTGCTCTGAATCGTCGAGTGCCGCAACAGTTCTTGCTGCACCGTGATGTCAGCGCCCGCGCCTCGCAACATCGTCGAGTACGAATGTCGAAACGTATGCCAACCAATCTTTCCGATCCCAGCCCGTAATGCGGCTGGCCTCAGATGGCGGTGCAGAATGTTTTGTTGTCCCCGTGGTCGGCCGCCTATGTTCGCGAAGGCCCAGTCTTGAGGGCCTTGGTGCAACGTACGTTTCCATAGTTCTTGCAGAGAACGGGCGAGCCGAGGATCGATGGGCAGCGATTTTTGCGAGGCGTCGGTTTTAGTATCGCCTGATCTTCCGTTCACAACTCCCCGCCTGATGAAGACGGTGAGGTTCTCCCAGTTGAAATCCTGCCACTGCAGGCCCACAATTTCACTGGCGCGAAGCCCCAGACATGGCGCGACTAGGACCATGGTGTGGTATGGCTCGACCAGTTGCGCCAGAAGAAGGCGGATCTCGCTCGGCGTCAGCACGCGCGGTATGCATCGGCGACCGCCCCGCTATCGTAGCAGGTCGATGGGATTTCGGTCGGTCAGTTCCCACCTTCGTGCGTGCTCATAGATGAAGTGAAACAGGCTTCGAAGGTTGACCTTGGTTTTCGGCGCCAGTGTAAGCGACCGCAGCCATTCTTCGACCGCAACCGGTTTAATCTCCTCCAGCGGCCGGTCACCCCAACGAGGCAGTATCCAGCGTTTCAGTATCGAGGAATGAGATTGTTGTGTAGAGTGACGCCGTTCTGGCAGTTCGCGTTCAATCGAGTGATCTATCAGAGCACCGATTGAAATGGGTCGTCCGAATCGATGATGTAGATTCAATCGGAGGCGAAGTGGCTCGACGATCGCAAGGCGTCTGTCTTGGTCGGGTATTGGGCTACGGTCCCAATGGTTGTCGACCTTCGGTATCGGCGTCCTTCGTGCGTCGTTTCATAAAAGCGGAACTGCCAGACGTCTTCAGAAAGTCTGTTGTTCTTCTTGGTCAAAGATCCATATTGATATCTGCGTCGCTTCATGGTTTTCCTCCAGTCTGAGTTGACACGACGCAAGAGGAAAAGAATTCTAGGTGAGATCGTCGGGTGCAACCAACTGGCGGAAGGCCATTCTCGGGGAACTGAACCGACTGTATGAGCCTGATTCTGCAGAGGCTGGGAGAGGACTCTTTGGGCATGGCGCCCAGGAACGGGCCTGGATCGCTCGCATTGTCAGATTTTATTGAAGGTGAAAATCGCGAAGAGATACTGCAGAGGGCTGCGGCTCTGGCCACTTCGGAACTTCGGAAGTGCAAGTAACGGACTTGCGAGACTACAAGCGGTCTCATAAATGGATCTGAATGGCTGAAAACCAGGGGTTTAGCGTGCCGTAAAAAATCCCGAGGCGCTGTCTCGCGTTGCCAATCCAATAGAATTGGCCCCCTGCAATTCATCCCTAAGTTAGCGGAAGAAATCTCCTCGGAGGAGCCCTTGAAAGCGGAGCTCAATGATTGTGAGGGGGAATGTTCTGTGAGGGGTCGGGGAACGTGAACGCGGCGTAACCTCTGTAAGGGAACAACAGGAAACGCTTGCACAATGGAACGGACGTTCGATAGAATCTGACGCGCTTGACCCTGACGCGGACCCCGGCTTATGAGACCGAACCAATACTTGGATCGCAAGATCGAGACTGCGACCGCGAAGGAGAAAGCGAGCCTGCAACAGGCACTGCTCGCAACGCAACTCGACTACTTGTTTGCTCGATCCGAGTTCTATCAGGAAAAGTGCCACGCCGCCGGAGTTCGCCGCAAGGACTTTCGCAAGTTGCGCGATTTGGCCCGCTTCCCCTTCACGACGAAGGAAGAGTTGCGCGCGAGCCAGGCGGCGCGTCCGCCCCTGGGGCGCCATATCGCCGCCGACTGGCGTGACGTGATTCGCGTTCACAGTTCGACCGGCACTACCGGCAAGCCTAGTTTTGTCGGCATCACGCGCCGCGACGCAAAGATGTGGACAAGGCTGACGGCGCGATCCTTCTACACGCAGGGTTTAAGAAAGATGGATGTCGTGGTTCACGCGGCGGGGCTGACGCTGTTCGTCGCGGGATTGACTTCGAAGGACGCGATCGAATCGGTGGGCGCGGTGTTTGTTCCGCTGGGCACAGGCGCATCAGAGAAGGCGCTGACAATAATTCCGCTGCTGGGCGTGAACGCGATGCATTGCACGCCGTCCTACGCTGCGTACTTCGCCGATTTCGTGCGGGAGGCGGGGATGAATCCGCGAGAACTAGGCTTGAAGAAACTGTTCTGCGGCGCCGAGCCTGGGGCCGGAATTCCCGCCATACGTGCGAAACTGGAGCAGGACTGGGGCGCGCGAGTCACGGAAGGACTGGGAAACGCCGACATGGCGCCGATAATTTTCAGTGAATGCCCGGAGCAATCTGGGATGCATTTCAATGGGCCGGACGCTGTGGTCGTCGAGATCGTTGATCCGCAGATCACTGATCCGATGACCAGTGACCCGCAGAGTTACGATGCGAATACAGGCGAGAGTCTTCCGCTTGAAGCAGGCGTAACTGGAGAGTTGGTGTATACCAGCTTGCAGCGGGAATGCGTTCCGCTGCTGCGTTTCCGCACGCGTGACCGGGTTGAGGTGTTGGGTACTTCTTGTGCGTGTGGCCGTACTGGTTTCAAAGTGCGTTGCATCGGACGTGCGGACGACATGCTGATCGTGTTGGGGGTGAATGTTTTCCCTTCGGCGATCAAGGATGTGATTTCGAGTTTTTATCCGGCGACGACCGGGGAAATTCAAATCGTCCTGGACAGGCCAGGTCCAGGAGTCACTCCGCCGCTGAAAGTTGTCGCGGAGTGCTGCGGTGAACCCGCGGCTTCGGCTGAACTCAAGCTGGCGATTGAGCGCAAGATCAAAGCGACACTGAGTATTCCGGCGTCGGTTGAAGCAGTGCGGGCAGGCACGCTGCCGCGCTACGAGATGAAAGGGCAGCTAGTGAAGAAGGCATACGAGGACAAGATCGCAGCTGCTTTCCCATAGAGAAGCTGCTTGCCGCGTTTCTACAGGCAGAAAACTTATGTTCGTGAATCGCATTCGAATCCGGGTCGAGTTCGGAGATTGTGATCCGGCCAAAATCGTCTTCTACGCCAACTATTTCCGCTGGTTCGATCAGTGTACATCGGCGCTGTTTCATGCGGCCGGACTTCCTCTGCCGGAGCTGTTCAAATCCCATGGTGTCGTCGGCATTCCGCTGGTGGAGGCGCGGGCGCGATTTATCATCCCGTCCACATATGGCGACGAACTGGTGGCGGAATCCTGCGTCACCGAATGGAGAAAGAGCAGTTTTGTGATCAGTCATAAATTCCTGCGCGATGGGGTGCTCGCCCTGGAAGGCTGGGAGACGCATGTGTGGGCGACCACCCACCCTACTGAGGCTCATCGGCTGAAGAGCGCGCTTCTGCCTCGGGAAGTGATCAAGAAGCTTTCTGGCACGAAGAAGCGCGCAGGACGGAAGGTTTGAGAGACACGCGCGTGCCTAACATTGGAGTTGTTGCCATCGTTCTCGGTGTTTTGATTTCCCAGGGATATTACCTCTCCAATGCGCGAGAAGCGAAGCCTCAGGGCGCGGCGTCAGCAAGCGTGAGCGACGCCCAGATCGTGAAGGCTGAGAACCAGCCTGGAAACTGGCTGACATACGGGCGCACGTATAGTGAGCAACGCTTCAGCCCATTGAATCAGATCAACGATCACAATGTTGCCCAGCTCGGTTTAGCGTGGTACTTCGATCTCGATACCCACCGTGGGCAAGAAGCCACACCTATCGTTGTCGATGGCGTGATGTACTTTTCCACGGCATGGAGCAAGGTGTTTGCGCTGAATGCCGCGACCGGTGCACGCCTGTGGTCCTACGATCCAAAAGTGCCGCGGCAGTGGGGAGCGAACGCATGCTGCGATGTGGTGAATCGCGGCGTCGCCGTTTGGCAAGGGAAAATCTACATCGGGACGCTCGACGGCCGATTGATTGCGCTCGATGCCGCCACCGGCCGGCTGGTTTGGCAACAGCTCACCATCGATCCGCGGTGGCGCTACACGATCACGGGCGCTCCCCGCATCGTGAAGAGCAAAGTGATTATCGGCAACGGAGGCGGCGAGTTTGGCGTGCGCGGCTATGTGTCAGCCTATGACGCGCAAACGGGCAAACTGGCATGGCGCTTCTATACCGTGCCCGGCGATCCCTCAAAGCCGTTCGAGCAGCCGATCCTCGCGCGGGCCGCCAAAACATGGACTGGCGAATGGTGGAAGATCGGCGGCGGCGGCACGGTTTGGGACGCCATTGTCTACGATCCCGAGCTTGATCTTTTGTACATCGGCGTCGGCAACGGCGGACCGTGGAATGAGAAGTATCGGAGCCCGAAGGGCGGCGAGAATCTTTTCACGTGCTCCGTCGTTGCGCTCAAGCCGGACACCGGCGAATACGTTTGGCACTATCAGGAAAACGCGGCTGACGACTGGGACTACGATTCATCGGAGCAGATGATTCTGGCCGAGATTCCTATCGCCGGAAAGCAACGCAAGGTGCTGTGGCATGCTCCGAAAAACGGTCTCTTCTATGTGATCGACCGCGAGAACGGTGCGCTGATTTCCGCGAAGCCCTTCACTTTTATCAACTGGGCCACCGGGTTCGACATGAAGACCGGGCGACCGATTGAAAATGCAATGGCACGCTATCCGCGCGTCGACGCGCCGCCGGTCGTTCCCGGGCCTTTGGGCGCGCACAGTTGGCAGCCGATGTCGTACAGCCCGCAAACCGGCCTGACCTATATTCCCGTCAATGAAGTCGGATTCAAATTCAAGTCGCAGGAAGGTTTCGAGTTCAAGAATTCGGCGATGAATTTCGGCATCGATATGGTAGCTGCGGGAATGCCGCAGGATCCCAAGATCAAGAAAGAGATTCTCGACAGCGTTAAAGGGAAATTGGTCGCGTGGGATCCGGTGCAGCAGAAGCAGGCGTGGGCGGTGGAGCGTCCGGGACCGTGGAATGGCGGGACGCTGGCCACGGCTGGGAATCTCGTTTTTGAGGGCACGGCTGCTCGGCGTTTTGAAGCGTATCGCGCAGACACGGGCGAGAAGGTCTGGTCGTTCGATGCGCAAACCGGCGTGATGGCAGGTCCTATAGCCTACACTGTGAAGGGCGAGCAGTACGTAGCGGTGTTAGCCGGCTGGGGCGGAGTTTTCCCGCTGGTGGCTGGCGAGGTTTCGTTCAAGTCAGGACGAGTACGCAATGTCAGCCGGATGCTGGCGTTCAAGCTGGATGGGAAGGCGAGCCTCCCGCCATTGCCGCCGCCCGAAGAACCGGTTTTGAATCCGCCCCCGTCGACCGCAAGCGCAGCACAGATTCACCATGGCGAGGCGGTCTACCAGCGCTTTTGTTCCGGATGCCACGGCGATGTCGCGGTCAGCGGAGGAGTGCTGCCCGATCTTCGCTACTCTGCAACGCTGGTGAATGAGCGCTGGTTCAAAATTGTTCGCGACGGCGCCTATCAGTCGCTAGGCATGGTGGCGTTTGGCAAGGAAGTCTCGCAACAAGATGCAGCCGACATTCGCAACTACGTCATCTTTCGGGCAAATGAGAGTCTGAGCGAGGCGAAGACCAAGCCCTAAGAATCAGTGGAGAGACGGGTGTCCGCCCGTCCCCACATCAACGTCAGATCAACTCGCGCCCTGCCGCGCTAACTCCCGCTCAATAATGCGCCTCGCATTCACGCCACCTGCATCAATCTTAAAGTTGAGCATCTGGCGATCCGGCCGGCGCAGAATATTCTCCTGCTGCGCTTCGAGTATTTCCGTGTCTTCGGCAAACACTGCGGCTTGACCGTCGCGAATGCGAAACGTGAGGCCGCGATCCTCCGTCTGAAAATTGCGGACCATCCCCCAGTGATACCAGGTGGAAGTTTCACTGTCCGGAGTCATCAGGTTGACAACAATTCCGGTCACTCCCTTGGAGCGGTCGCCGTTCTCCGCGCCGGTGCCCGCCAGCGCCACGCCCACGTCGATCATGACGTTCGCCGGCAAAGTGAAATTGCAAATCTGCCAGCGGTCGCACTTCTCAAACGAACGCAGATTCGACGCCCAGAACGGCGGTGGATCGATGTTGTGCATCCAGCGCGTAACGCGCACCGATGTCGCGTCGGACGTGACCTTGATCGGAGCTTCGAGAATTTCGTGCTGGCCGATGCTGGAGGGATGCACAAACGTCTCGTGCGACAAGTCCATCAGGTTATCCACCAAAAGTTGGTAGTTGCACTTGAGGTGATAAGTGCTGCCTTCGAAAACCCAGTTCGGGTCCGAGCACCAGGAAAGATCCGGAATCCGTTTCTCGTCGGCCAGCGCCGGGTCACCGATCCAAACCCAGACGAAGCGGTGCTTCTCCGCCACAGGATAGATACGAAGCTTAGCCTCTTTGTGAATCCCTTCCTGGCCAGGCATCCAGACGCAGTTGCCACAGTGGTCGAAGCGCAGCCCATGGTACTTGCAGACCAAGTGCTCGCCCTGCAAAAAGCCCTTGGAGAGCGACAGCAACCGGTGCGGGCAACAATCTTCAAAGGCCGAGAGCGCGCCGCTGGTCTGACGATAGAGAACGATGGGTTCACCGCAAACGATGCGTCCAAAGGGCGAGCATCTGATCTCGTGATCCCACGCCACCGCGTACCAGTAGTCTTTCAAGAACATTGGTCCCCCTGAGTTCACTGTGTGCCGCAGCCTGCTTCAGCCTTTCGTCTACAGTCCGGCGTCGGCTCCTGCCTCGGGATGCAGCTCCGTTTCGGAGCGTCATCATACTCCCGAAGAGCGCCTGTTTGAAAAAGGCACTTCAAAGTAACCTAGCAAGGGCACGGAAAGGTAACCAACTACCTCGCAACATACCACTTCAATGGACAATAGTTTCCACTTGTAGTCGGACGCACAGTTGGATTAGAGTAATGCGCGCTTCGTTGCCCTCGTGAACCACTCCGGGGAAGCGTGAGGCCGTCGGACCAGGTTGTTTCGACGATGCGTGATTGGTGGAGGTAGTCGTGTACCGCAGTGATGTAGTCGGAAGTCTGTTGCGTCCGGCGTATCTCAAAGAGGCCCGCGACCAGTTCGCAGCGGGCAAGCTCGCGGACGTCGCCTTCAAACAAGTAGAAGACCGGGTCGTCGATGAATGCATCGACCTGCAGATTCGCGCCGGCATTGAAGCGATCACCGACGGCGAAGTGCGTCGCTACGCTTTCTACGGACACCTGATTGACGCCGTAGAAGGTTTCGACAAATACGGTGGCTGGGCGATTCCTTTCCGCGACGAAAAGGGCGAGCAGCTGATTTTGCCGCGTCCCGTGGTGGTTTCCAAATTGCGCCGCAAACGCCCGCTCTGTGCCGAAGAGTTTACCTACGTGCGCGCGCGCACCCACCACCCCGCCAAAACCACCATGATCAGCGCGCAACAGGCGGCGGCATATTACGACAGCAAGAAATCCGCTGGGGCCTACCCAACCGTCGATGCCTACCTCTCCGACTTGGTCGATATACTGCGCGATGAAGTGGAAGAGTTGATTCGCCTGGGCTGCACCTACATCCAGATCGACTCACCACAATACACCGCTCTACTGGATCCTGACCTACGAGAAGGGTATCGCCAGCGCGGCAACGATCCCGACCGGCTGTTGGATCTATCGATCGAAATGGACAATGCCGTGATCGGCGATCATCCCGGTATCACCTTCGGCCTGCACCTCTGCCGCGGGAACAACCAAAGCAAGTTCTACGCCGCCGGCGATTACGGCCCCATCACAAAAGTGTTTCGCAACACAAAGTTTCAGAGGTTCTTGCTGGAGTATGACGACGAGCGTTCCGGCGGTTTCGAACCGCTGAAACAAATGCCGGCCGACCGCACCGTTGTGCTCGGTCTGGTGAGTTCCAAGAAGCCAGACCTCGAAAGCAAGGACGAACTTAAAAGGCGAATTGAAGCTGCTTCCGTCTTTGTTCCGTTGGAGCGCTTGGCTCTCAGTCCGCAATGTGGTTTCGCCTCTACCGTCGAAGGCAATGCCGTGACGGCCGCGGATCAGGAAGCGAAGCTCCGCCTGGTGGCCGAAACGGCGCAGGAAGTATGGGGCAAATCCGTCCCGCTAATGCGCAGTGCTTGAAGGAATCCTACTTGGATGAAAAAGGGGAACCCGGGGCTATCGACGTATAGCAATCGAACGTACGTTCGATTGAATGACAGGAGGTCTATGAAATCACGTAGGTTATCTGTCTGCTTGTGTGGCCTGTTCCTAGCCTTGGTGATGACTCAATATGCCACAGCGCAGGCCACGATTAGCTATGCGCTGCTGAATGGCACCGTGACGGATGAGGCGGGGCGGACCATTCCCAAGGCCACGGTCACGATTCGCTCGCTGGACACCAACCAGACCTTCACGGCAGTCTCGAGCGACGCCGGGTATTACGCTGTCCCCGGCCTGCCGCCAGGGCGCTACGAACTCGCGGTAACGTCCGCCGGATTCGGGAAATACTCGCGCACCGGCGTCGAGTTGTCCGTAGGACAAACCGCAACTCTCAACGTGACTCTCAAAGTGGCTGCGGTAAAGGAAGAGGTCGTGGTCAACACCGAGGCCCCAGTCGTGGAGACGACTCGCTCCGAGGTGAGCCAGGTCATCAACACGCAGCAGATCACCGATCTGCCCATCAACAACCGGCTTTTCACCGACTTTGCTTTGCTCGCGCCCAGCGTCGCGACCAGTCGAACCAGTCTGGGAACAACCTTCACTGAGTTCGAGGTCACACAAATCTCCTTCGGCGGCATGCGCTCGTTCAGCAATGAGATCACCGTGGACGGCGCCGATTTCGTCAACACAATCACCGGTGTGCAACGCGCCACGCCTCCGCAGGATTCCGTGCAGGAATTCCGCGTCGTGAACAACAGCTTTGGAGCGGAATACGGCCGGGCGCTCGGCGGCATTGTCAACATCGTGACCAAGTCTGGCACGAACCAGATCCACGGCTCGGCATACGACTATCTTCAAAACAGCGCTACCGACGCACGCTCGCTGCTGCAACCGGCACCGTTACCAGATGAATTGCGCGAGAATCAGTTTGGCGGTACCCTGGGTGGCCCGGTCGTAAAAGACAAAACGTTCTTCTTCTTGAACTATGAGGGGAGACGGCGCGGCGCATCTCCCACCTACGCTCCGGATCTGTACAAAAACATTGGCGCAATCGATCAGGCGAAGGCCTACCTTGGCCTTTCGCCAGAGGGCTGCGATCTTAAGCCCGCGGACTGCACTGGCTCGCCCTTCTCCTATCTTCAAGGGGTGCTCAAGACGGTAGACAACGATTACGGCTTTGCGAAACTCGATCAGCAGATCAACAACAATAATCGCTTCGCTCTGCGCTACGTCGTGGAGGATGCGCGTGACTTGGGCGAACTCATCGGCAACACGGAAGATGGCGGTGGCATCGGCGTTCCGAGCGGAGCGCGCAATCTCTTCATCCGCGACCAATCGCTGGTCGGCACGTTGAACTCGGTGCTGAGACCGAACCTAGTCAACACCGTGCTGGGACAGTACTCGAGGCGCCACTACAACTTCCCCGGAGCCACTGGCGAACCGAACTTGGACGTCGTCAACGATTTGAGTTTTGGACACAACTTCGGAACCTATGATGCGATTTACGAGAGCCGTGCACAATTCGCCGACTCCGTTTCCTGGGTGAAAGGCAACCACGTCGCCAAGTTTGGATTCGACGGGAATTACGTTTGGAGTTACAACAACTATCCGGGGTTTACCCCAGAGCGCATACTCATCCCGAATCTCGACTGCCTGTACTCATTTGGTGACACCATCGCCCTTTTGACCACGGGTACGTATGGAACGGTCCCTCAGAACTGCACTGCGCTTGATCCCGGAGCGAACGGGTTGGAGACCCTGTACTTTGGAGTTGCCGTTCCGCGAACCGGTTTTGTGAACGGTTACCAGCCCCTACCCCCGACCGGAGGGGGATTTGGCAGCGGCTGGCCGAATGCGTTTCCGACCAACCAGTACTCGAACTATGCTTACACACTCAACCACGGCTACTGGGGATTCTTTGCCCAAGATCAATGGCGATTCAGACCCAACCTGACCTTCAACTACGGCCTGCGGTGGGATTTCGAATCGGGATTGTCGAACACCGCCAACTCTGACTACCGGGCGTTTCAACCGCGCATCGGATTTGCCTACTCACCGGACGCCAAGACGGTAATTCGCGGCGGGTCTGGGCTATTCTTCGACCGCAATAACCTGACTTTCTTTTTCACAACCGGAAACCAGAAGGCGCTTCCCGGCTACCTCTGCAATCCCCCGGGTGCAGACCCCAATTGCGCTGCAAACGGATTTTCTTCGGGAGTGGTCACTCCGATGCTACAAAAAGGAGCGGCCAGCGGCGGCTGGCAGCTGTCCGCTACCCCTGGATACCCGGCCACGCCGTCCCTCCCGTGCGCAGCTTTGGGTTTACCTGCTACTTATTGCTCGCAACTACCCGGTACGCCAGCGCAACAGACCATCAGCGTCGAAGTTCTGCAGGCCCTCAGCATCCTCGCCGCTAGTCCTACGGCTTACCCCACACAGAGTCTGACCGGGCCTTGCACCGCTAATCCCGTAACCGGGGCGCCGACCGGGGCCTGCGGCGTCGGCGCAGGGGGCATTCAGCGTAACGGCCGGCTCCCGTATGCCGAGCAAGCTAGTCTCCAGATTGATCGCGAACTCGGGAAGGGGCTCACAATCGAGGCGGGTTACCTTTTCGTTGGAGCCCACAAGCTGGTTCGTGGTAACAACATCAATATAGGGTGCCCTTACGGCACGCAAAAAGCCAACAATCCCTATTATGCCCAAGGTATCCTCGACCCGAGCGGCTCGCTCTCTGCGTGCACCGGAACACCGGTTCTTGGCCCATTCGGCCTGGGTCCGTTTTTCGATTATCTAGGTCCCGCAGCCAATCCCAGCCTTCCGATCTTCAATCCCCTCGCTCCCGTCAATCCCAGCGGGCTGGAATTTGGTGTGCCCGCGGCAGCCGGTTCTCCGCCCACGCTGAGCGCCGGCCTTCTCGACTACAACAACAACGTCGCCAACGCGGTCTACCACGGGCTGACATTGACCGCGATCGAGCACCTGAAATATTTCCGGATGACCGCCAATTACACATACTCACACACCATCGACAACGGGAATTTCACGACCTTTATCAACCTCCCAGTCAACCAGTACGACTACGGCAACGAGCGGGCCAACTCCAACCAGGATCTTCGTAACCACCTGGTCACGAACTTCACTGCGATCGCGCCCGAACATAGTTTTCTCCGCAACTTCGCACTCAGCAGCATTATCAACCTGCAGTCTGGCCGCCCCTTCACCTTATTCGCCGGTGAAGGTGTGTTTGGTGACATTGCCGATCTGAGCACCGATCGTGTGGGTGGTGCGCCCGTTAACGGGACCTGTACCTCCGTCTCGAACTGCGGGACGACCGTCAGACGAAATACATACACCGGCGCCCCGCTCTATTCCTGGGATCTGCGCTTGTCGCGGAATTTCAAGATGGGCGAGAGCAAGGTGCTCGACTTGAGTGTCGATGCCTTCAATCTGCTCAATCATCCGAACATAGATGAGGTGAGCTCGGTATACGGCTCTCCGGTCTTCTGCGGGGCCAGCCCCGCCATACCCAGGCACTACAACGACGCGACTACCCTCGCCATCCAGCAGGGCGCTGCGTCGGTGTCTTGCGCGTCGCAGCAGGCAACAGGAAACCCGGGGGCATGGCTCGCCGACGGGCTCGTACCCGTTCCGATTCCCAATTCTCCAACTGCGACGTTCGGCCTGCCGAGAACGATGTTCAACCCGCGGCAGTTGCAGTTCTCGTTGAAGTTTTCGTTCTGAGCAATCACACGCTGACTGTTCGATCATGAGCGGCAGAAACCTTGGAGACCACAGGAGGAACTAATCTATGCGCATACGATCTTTCGCTTGTCTGGTGACGCTGGCTTTGGCCAGTGCGACGGTTGCCACAGCACAGGAAGCAAGCACTGAAGTGAAGCACGGTACGGCGCCAGCGACCTCTCCCGGGTCTGGCAAGGAAATGTTCAGCAGCTACTGCGCCTCTTGTCACGGCAAGGACGCGAAAGGCGATGGCCCCGCCGCAGCCTCGCTCAAAGTGGCGCCCTCTGATTTGACGACTCTGGCCAAGCGCAACGGAGGGAAGTATCCGGCGGATAAAGTCACCAGCATTTTGCGCGGGCAAGCCAATCTGGTGCCTCACGGCGATCAGGAAATGCCAGTGTGGGGCCCGGTATTCTGGAAAATGAGCGGGGGGCGCGAAGAGGTCGTGCAGCAACGCATCGCGAATCTGAATCGGTACCTGGAATCGCTGCAAGCGAAGTAGCTACCTGCGACGGACCGTGTGGAAGCGGGGCTCTGCCCCTCTTCGACGTGGCGAGACCCCATCCCCGGACAAGAAGATCCCTGAACACAATCCTTTCCCGGCCGATTCCTAGCCTCCCCACTTCCAATCCTGAAACCGGCGCCTCAGTTCTGCCTTCAGCAGTTTCCCCGTGGACGTATGTGGAAGTTCATCCACAAACACAAATGCATCGGGCAACTGCCATTTTGCGAACTTCGGCGAGAGGAAGTTACGCAACGCCTCTGGAGACAACGTCACGCCATCCTGCGCCACGATCACAGCCACAGGCCGCTCCTGCCACTTCGGATGGGCAACCGCGATTACCGCCGCTTCGCGAATCTCCGGATGTGCGACCAGAGCATTTTCCAAATCGACGGAACTGATCCACTCGCCACCAGACTTAATTAGATCTTTCGTACGGTCCACGATTCTTAGATAGCCTTCAGCATCCACGGTCGCTACGTCGCTCGTGCGGAACCACCCGTCTTCGGTCCATTTGTCGTTTTCTGCCGGCAGGTTGTAGTAACTGGAGGCCACCCAAGGCCCGCGCAGTTGAACTTCCCCCATGGTTTCGCCGTCCCAGGGAACCTCGCCATCCTCGTTGACGACTCGTCTTTCCACGAAAGGAACCGGGATTCCCTGTTGCGCCTTGATTTCGCATTTCGCATCCTCGGACCAATCCTGCATGTGCGCTTTGATCTGGCTCGTGGTCGCTTGCGGACTGCTCTCGGTCAGTCCCCAGCCTTGCGACATGCTCCATCCATGCTGCCGCAGTCTCTGAATAAGCGCGAGCGAAGGTGCCGCACCGCCAATCAGAACTCGCAAGGGCGATAGCTTCCATCGGCTGGGATTGTGCTCCAGGCACTCCAGCACGCTGTGCCAGACCGTCGGCACGGCCCCGGCAACGGTCACGCCCTCTTTTTCGCAAAGCTCCAGCAGGCTTTCGGGCTTGAGGTGCGGACCGGGCAGAACCTGTTTCGATCCCACCAGCGTCGCCGCATAGGACAGCCCCCAGCCGTTGACGTGAAACATCGAAACAATGGGAAACACGGTGTCGGCGTTGCAGATGCCGAAATTGTCGACGGTGGTAAGCAGAAACGAGTGCAGCATCACAGAGCGGTGCGTGTATACGACTCCCTTCGGAACCCCCGTCGTGCCCGACGTGTAACACATGCAGGCGGCTTCGTCTTCGTCGAGATCGGGATAACGGAAACTTCCGGATGCAGTGCTCAGAAAGTCTTCATAATCATCGGAATGGCTTTCGAGACCCGATGCGGCGTCGCGGCCCGACCAGCCAACCACGATGACGCGCTCAAATCGGACCGAATCTCGGATCCTTTCATACAAAGGGAGGAGAACGTCGTCGACGATCAGGAATCGGTCCTGCGCATGGTTAGCGATGTAGGCGATCTCTGACGGTGCCAGCCTCAAGTTCAACGTGTGCAACACACCGCCGGCGATGGGGATGCCAAAGTAGGCTTCCAGATGCGCGTGATGGTTCCACATCAGAGTTGCCACACGATCGCCGCGCTCCAAACCGGCTTTCTGCAGAGCTTCCGCCAGAGCCCGCGCCCGAGGGTACAGATCGGCGTACGTGTAACGGTGCAGCGCATGATCCGGCCGCCGGGAAACGATCTCGGCCTTCGGGAAAAACTTGCCCGCGCGCTCCAGGCTGTGAGAGATCGTCAGCGGATAATGCATCATGGTTCCTTGCATTGGGTCCCTTCAAAAATCAATGTAGAGACGGGGCGTGCCCCGTCTCACTTACGCTGCCGACGGAGACGGGGCGAGTCCGTTTCTACAGGTGAAGCATCAAGATTATTGCCAGATAATGATGATGCGTAAGATGGAGTGACATAACGAACGTTCGCTCGAAAACAAATGAGCCTCACATCCCCGATGCCCGACTCCACTGCTGCCAGCTCCGACAGCCGCTATGACCGCTAACTGGCGAAAATCCTAGAACATGCGACCGCGATTTTCTACGAAAAAGGATACGAGGGTGCTTCCATACGCGACCTGTCGCGAGCGAGCGGGATGTCCTTGGCCGGCCTTTATTACTATTTCGAGTCCAAGGAAAAACTGCTCTACGTCATCTAAAAGCATCTCTTTCTCTCGGTCATGGACCTCATCCGAGAACGCCTGATAGGGGAGAGCGATCCGGAGCAACGCGTTCGCGCTTTCATTTTCGCGCATCTCGAATACTTTCTCGCCAATTCAAAATCGATGAAGATGCTTTCGCATGAAGACGACGTGCTGAAGGAAGAACTCGGCACCGACATCGCCAATCTCAAGCGGCAGTACTACCGCTGTTGCGCGGACCTGGTCGATGCGCTGAAGACTGTCAAGGGTTTGCAGTTCAACTCCCGCGTGGCTGTCCTGTCGCTGTTCGGAATGATGAACTGGATCTACACGTGGCACAACCCGCACGTCGACGGCGATGCGAAAGTCTTGGCCCGCGAAAATCGGAGATGTGTTCCTGCGTGGGATTTACGCTACCTCGGCTCCCCAGCCAGTCGATGTCCAGCCGCTGAAGGGGCGTCCAAGTTCGAAGCACTCACGACATCGCTAAAAGCGATGTCCTGATCTGAAACCCGAGTTGTTCCGCAGCCTGCTAGTTCACAACTGAAGCCGCCGCAGTGTTCTCTATCAGCAACGCGATGCCTTGCCCGCCTCCGATACAGGCGGAGGCCAACCCGTAGCGCGCCTTCGACCGCGTCAACTCTCGCGCCAAAGTGATGGCGAGCCGGACTCCAGTGGCGCCAAGCGGATGCCCGATGGCAATCGCGCCCCCGTTGACATTGAGCTTGTTGCGGTCCAAGCCAAGCTCGCGCTGACAGGCGAGAACCTGCGCGCCGAAGGCCTCATTGATTTCGACACGCTCGATTTGCGCCAGGCTCAGGCCTGCCGAGTCCAGCACAGCATGGATAGCCGGTACCGGCGCGATGCCCATGATCTCGGGACGAACGCCAACCACCGCTCCGGCCACCACTCGTGCCAGTGGTTCTCTCTTGTGCCGCTTCACGTATTCGCCGGAAGCAACCAGCGTCGCCGCTGCACCGTCCACGATTCCAGAGCTGTTCCCGCCAGTCTGCACTCCGCCAAATGCTGGTTTGAGCTTGGACAGAACTTCCAACGACGAAGGACGGATATGAGTGTCTTCCCCTAACTTCTCGACCCCGCGTGGCAACCGGATTCCTCGCGGCGCATACCCGGCGAGCTCGAAGACTTCGCTCGCCAGCGGTGCAATTTCGCCGCTCAGGAAACAGCCTTTCTGCGCAGCGAGCGCGCGTGCGAAACTCTCGGCCGCGAATTGGTCCACCTGTGTTCGTGTAATCGCATACTTCTTCGCCAGATTTTCTGCAGTTCCGCCCATGGTTTCATTGGGACAGGGATCGAGAAGCGCCTCCCACAGAAAATCCTTGAACTCCACCGCGCCCCGATGAAATCCGCTGCGATGAGTGTAGGCGGCGATGGGGTTGCGCGACATGGACTCGGTTCCCACTACGAGCGCCAGATCAGCTTTTGCCAGCTTGATGTTGTCGGCGGCCTGCAGAATAGCCTCGACGCCAGTGCCGCAGACTCGTTGCACCAGGTGCGCCGGCACCTCAACGGGAACTCCAGAGTAGAGCCCGATGTGCCGCGGCAGCACATAAGCATCGAAGGACGCCTGCGCCATGTTCCCGGCCACCACGATATCTACATCAGTCGGCTGCACACCGCTTTGCCGGAAGACCTCTCGCGCCGCTTTGATCCCGAGGTCGGTGGGAGACACTAGTCCGAGAGCCGTGTTGTATTCGACAAACGGAGTGCGCACGCCTTCGAGCAGGAAGACGTCGTCGTAGCGCGAAAGCAGAGCTTTGTGGTGAGAACTCATGCCGAGGCTTTGGTGTCCCTGATTTCTTCGTCTGCAACGACGAGGCGTAGGTGCGAGTTCAGCGGTGCGCCCGATACTGTCGTGTCCACGGGGTTGCGAGGCATTTCAGGCTTTTGCGGGCGCGCCGTAGTCAAACCATATCGGGCTCGATGCCTGGTTCCCCACGCCGACATCAGCTTCAGAATCGGCTTTAGGCTCTCTCCATGGCGGGTGAGCGAGTACTCCACTCGTGGCGGCACCTCGGCATACACTTTCCGGTGAACAATTCCGTCGCGTTCCAGTTCCCTCAGGTGCTGGGTCAACATCTTCTTGGTTAGTCCCGGGATGAGCCTTTGCAGTTCGCAGAATCGCCGGGTTTGGCCTTCGAGATGGAACAGGAGCGACGGTTTCCACTTCCCGCCAATAATGGAAGCCGTCAGCTTCACAGGGCAATTCGAGTGATCCATCGGATAGTCCTCAGAAGGTATCAGGTTACCGAAACGTGCCTACTGGCCAAAAAGTTACTTTTGCCTAGAATTAACCCTCGGTCCCGAAAGGATACCTGATTCGACGCTGACTTGGGAAGTGAGTTGCACCTGTCAAATCTTGGGTGGTGACGGGGCTCTGCCCCGTCCAAAGGGGATAAAAGCCCCCGTTTCCACACACTCTAAGCGACGACTTCAGCGCGAGGCAGCAGCGAGGACAAAGAATGAGCGACAAAAGACCAGTAGTGATCTACGGCGCCAATGGTTTTTCTGGCCGCTTGATAGCGGAATTTCTTCGGGAATACAACGTGCCGTTTATTGCCGCCGGCCGCAGCCGGGCGCGGCTTGAAGATGTGATGAAGCACGTGCCCGGCATCGAAACGGCCAACTATGAAGTGGTTGAGACCAAGGGCTCCGTTGCAGAACTGACCCAGCTTTTTGCCGGCGCAAAAGTGGTCTGCAACACGGCTGGACCTTTCATCTACAACGGCTCGGGAGTGATCGAAGCCGCACTGAATGCGGGCTGCCATTATCTGGACATCGGCGGAGAGCAGGCGTGGATACGCACGGTGGCGGAGAAATGGGGAGGTAAATTCGCGCAGCGCGGTTTCCTCGCTGCTCCCGCAACCGCGTTCATGTCATCGGTGAGCGACGCCGCAATTCGTATGTGCCTGGAGAGCCACCGCGGCATTGACACGCTGGAAGTGCTCACCATGTTCAAAGGCAACCCGACGTTCGGCTCGACTCAAACGATTTTTGCCGTCATTCAAACCGACGCTTACTACCTGGAGCAAAACGCGTACAAGCCGTGGCCGCGAGCTACTCGCTACGACGTCGTCGTACCGGGCAGCATTCAGACGCAACTCGCGCTGGCTTGGGGAGGTTTTCCGCATCCGGTCTGGTATAAGGATCACCCGCAGGTAGCGAATGTGCGCTCCTTTGGCGGACTACTTGACCGGCAGATTATGGAAGGCGTGGCGGCGACGGAGAAACTGTTTGAGGAGCAGATTCGACCTCTGCCTCCGGCCGAGCAAGAAAAGCGGCTCGGCGAGATGGCGAACGCCGTAACCGGTGGTACGCCGCCGCGGGAAAACCCGCGTGAGCATCGCACGATTGATGTGATTGTTGGCCGTGGCAGCACGGATTCCGTGCAGTGTGCGGTGTTTGGCACGTGCTGCTATCGCCAGACCGCCCTCATTCAGGCATTCGCGGCTCACAACCTGGTCCGCACGACTCCGCGCACGGTCGGCTTTGCGTCAGCGGCGCAAGCCTTCGGCCATCGCGAAATTCTGGGCGTCTTGGAGACGCACGGTCTTTCCAAAGCAAAGCTGTCGACGTAGCGGATTCGTGTCGGGCGGATTCGTATCAGGGTATCGCTTTAGCGATGCCGCAAAATTCTTCGAAATTTGCCGCCCTTTCAGGGGCTGTTGGAAGCCGAGCATTTATCAGAAGCAACGATGCGAGCGATCGACTATTTCGACAAGAGCGCCGATCTCCACGCCGACCGGATCGCAATCCTCGACGGTGATGCAAGCTACTCTTATGCTGAAACGCGCGACTTCAACGAGCGCATCGCCCGCGGAATGTGGACCCGCGGCGTCAAGTGCGAACAGCGTGCGGCGATCTATTCCGACAATCATGCAGCAGTTCTGTTTTGCATGTTAGGCATCCTGCGCGCCGGAGCCGCCTGGGTCCCGATCAACGTTCGCAACGCCGCCGACGCCAACGTCGAATTCCTGAACTACTCGGAGACCGCCTGGCTTTTCTATCACAGCCGCTTTCGGGAGCAGGTCGAAGAGATCCGCCAACGCGTTCCTTCGCTGCAGCACCTGATTTGCATCGACGGCCCGGACGGCGGAAATCCTTCACTCGCAGAATTCACGGAGCCGGGAGACGCAGGCAATGATAACGATAATAATAACGATCTGGATTGGGCCGATGCCTACGGAAATCTGAATCAGATGATGGGCTTAGTTCCTACCGGCGGCACGACCGGCCCGGCGCGCGGTGTCCGCGTAACCAACCTTGCGTGGGGCACGATGACCGAGCTGGCCACTCGCTATTGGAAAAGTGACGATGCCGATCCAGTCTGCCTCTGCACCGCTCCGCTGTCACATGCAGCCGGCGTAGTGGCCTTCACGATGTTTGCGCTGGGCGGGACCAACGTCGTCTTGCCCGGATTCGACGCGCTGCAAGTGTTGCAGGCAATTGAGCAGCATCGCGTGACGCACCTCTTCCTTCCGCCGACGGCGTTCTACACATTGCTGGCCCATCCGGATGTGACGAAGTTCAATTACTCCAGCCTGCGAGTCTTTTTGCTGGCAGGTTCTCCCGTCTCGCCCGACAAACTGAAGAAAGGTGTGGAAGTCTTCGGCCCATGCATGTGCCAGTCCTATGGACAAACCGAAGCGCCCATGTTTCTAACCTTTCTAGATGCGAGCACCGTGGCCGCAGCGGCAAATGGCGATCATCCCGAACGCCTGCGCAGTTGCGGGAGACCGACGGCGTCGGTTCGTCTTGCCATCATGGACGATGCCGGCCGCATCCTTCCTCCGCACCAGTCCGGAGAAATCGTAGCCCGCGGCACGCTGGTCGCGGGCGGTTACCACAACCTGCCGCAAGCGACCGCCGAAATCCGAAGCCACGGCTGGCATCACACCGGCGATGTCGGATACATCGACGAAAATGGATATGTTTACATCGTCGACCGCAAGAAAGACATGATTGTCAGCGGTGGCTTTAACGTCTACAGCGCTGAGGTCGAGGCGTGCATCATGGCTCTGCCCGATGTGCAGGAGTGCGCCGTCATCGGAGTGCCCGACGACAAGTGGGGAGAGGCGGTGAAGGCTCTCGTCGTTCTAAAGCACGACCTTAAGCATGGTGAACCGCTAACCGAGAGTCAGATCATTGCTCATTGCAAGGCAAAGCTTGGAGGCGTGAAGGCTCCCAAGTCGGTGGAGTTCGTGGCGGAGATTCCCAAAACCCCCGCCGGAAAGTTGGATCGCAAAGCCATGCGCAAACAGTATTGGGCTACGTCGGACCGCCAAGTTCACTGACGGGGTTGCGCACAGCCCCTAAAGGGGCACCTGAAGGCGAAGGACTTACGGTATCGCTAAAGCGATACCCTGATACGAAGCTCGAGTTTTTCGTGGTGTCAACTCCTACGCCTCATTCCATCGGAAGCCCGACATAATTTTCGGCGAGGCTCTGAGCGGCGGATCGAGAACTGGTCACATAGTCCAGTTCGGCGAGTTGCCGGCGTTGGTCGAAGGGATTCTCATCCGGGAAGCGATGCAGCATGGAAGTCATCCACCAGGAGAAGCGTTGCACCTTCCAGACGCGCCGTAAACAGGCCTCGGAATAACTGTCGAGCAGATCGCGGCTCCCCGTGGCATAAAAATGTTTGAGGCCCCGCGCCAGGATTCGAGCATCGGCAACCGCGAGGTTCAATCCTTTGGCCCCAGTCGGCGGAACGATGTGGGCTGAGTCTCCGGCTAGAAAGAGCCGGCCGTATTGCAGGGGCTCAACCACGAAACTGCGCATGCCGGTCACTCCCTTTTGCAGAATTTGCCCTTCGGTGAGTTTCCAGCCGTCGGACGCCAGACGAATCTGAAGTTCCTCCCAGATCTTCTCGTCACTCCACGAGTCAAGGTTTTCGTCGGGCTTGCATTGCAGGTACAAGCGGCTGATGTGCGGCGTCCGCATACTGAGCAGGGCAAAGCCGCGATCGTGGTAGGTGTAGACCAGTTCCTCCGAGGAAGGAGGCGCTTCGGCCAGAATACCGAGCCAGCCGAAGGGATACTCTCGCACATATTCGGTGAGCACTCCCGCCGGAATGCTGGGGCGGCAGATGCCATGAAAGCCGTCGCATCCCGCAATGAAGTCGCACGTCAATTCGTGGTCGCTTCCATCTTTCTGGTATCGGATCTTCGGCCTGGGACTGGCGAGTTCATGCACGCTAACATTCTCGACCTCAAACAAAACCTGGCCACCGGTCGCGACGCGAGCATTATTGAGGTCTTTCAGCACTTCGTGCTGCGCGTAGATAGTGATTCCTTTTCCGCCAGTGAGATCCTGGAAATCAATGCGGCGACTGCGGCCTCTAAAGCGCAGCTCGATTCCATAGTGAACCAGGCCTTCGCTTTTCAAGCGCTCGCCAAGGCCCATTTCCATGAGCAGATCGACTGTTCCTTGCTCCAGCACGCCGGCGCGCACGCGTTGCTCGGAATATTGGCGACTCCGATTCTCCACGACGACGGAGTCAACCCCCTGCAAATACAAAAGGTGAGACAGCACCAGACCGGCGGGACCAGCGCCAACGATTCCGACTTGGGTACGTTGTGAAATCGGCATCAAAGCGGACTCTAAAAAGGATAATGCCGAGGCGTTGTTTGAACGGTGATCCAGCGCAGCTCGGTGAATTCATTAACCGCGGCTTTCCCGCCAAAACGGCCGTAGCCGCTGGCCTTGACGCCTCCGAAGGGCATTTGCGCCTCGTCATGTACGGTCGGTCCATTCACATGGCACATTCCCGAATCGATGCGCTTGGCGACTTCCACCGCTCGAGCAATGTCGCGGCTGAAGACTGCGGACGAAAGGCCATACTCGGTATCGTTTGCGAGCCTGATCGCTTCGTCCACGGTTTTGAAGCGAGTAATGGAAACCGACGGTCCAAACGATTCCTCGCGGAAAATCTGCATCTCGGGAGTGACGTAATCAACAATCACGGCGGGCATGATCGTGCCCTGCGACTCGCCGTTGAGAAGAACTTTCGCGCCCAGGGATACCGCATCTTTCACGAGAGCGTGTACGCGATCGACCGTAGGCATGCCGACAACAGCGCCGAGAACCACCTCACCCTTGCGCGGATCGCCGTAAGGCAGAGTTTTCACTTTGGCAACGAAGTTTTCTGCGAACGCATCCGCCACTTCTTCGTCGATGATGATGCGTTCCGTAGACATGCAAATCTGTCCCTGGTTCATGAATGCACCGAAAGCAGCAGCATCCACGGCGGCATCGAGGTCGGCATCGTCGAGAATGATGAGCGGAGCTTTGCCTCCTAACTCCAGCAGAATCGGTTTCAAATGCTTGGCCGCGGTAACGGCTAGAATTTTTCCCACTCGCGTGGAGCCGGTAAAATTTATGCGACGCACAGCGCGGTGAGCGATGAGGGTTTCGACAATGGCCGAAGCGCTGGCAGCATCGTGAGTCAAGACGTTAACCACACCGCGACCCAGCCCCGCTTCGCGGAGGACGGTTCCAATCAGGCGATGCGTTGCCGGGCAGACTTCCGAGGCCTTCAGAACGACTGTATTTCCGCAGGCCAGCGGCACAGCGATCGCACGCACTCCGAGGATAACTGGAGCATTCCAGGGCGCAATGCCAAGCACAACGCCCACCGGTTTCCGGATAGAGAAGGCAAGGCTCCCAGGGATCTCGGAAGGAATGACTTCGCCCGACACCTGGGTAGTCATCGACGCCGCTTCGCGCAGCATTTGGGCGGCGAGATAAACGTTGAAACCCGCCCAGCCGGCGGTGGCGCCGATCTCATCCATCATGACGGAAATAAAATCCGGTGTGCGGGCTTCGAGCAGATCGGCAGCGCGCAAGAGCTTCTTGCGGCGCTCGTGAGGACCAAGCGTGGACCAGGCAGGGAAAGCCTCAGCGGCGGCTTCTGCGGCTGCGATGGCATCGTCGACGCCGGCGGCGGCGGCGCGGGTGGCAACTTCACCTGAGATGGGGTTTTGCCGGACAAACGTTGCCGCTCCGGTCGCGGCGGCGTCGCGATCACCGATAAGAAGCTGTACTTCAGTCATGGGCGTATCCTCTTCCTGGAATTTGGCTTGAGTTTGCCGTCCATCTCTTTGAAGACGTCAGCTGCAATGTGAAAAGCGGAGTTCGCCGCCGGCACGCCGCAATAGATGGCCGATTGCAGCAGAACCTCTTTGATTTGTTCGCGAGTGACGCCGCTGTTGAAGGCGGCTTTCACGTGCGTGCGGAATTCCTCCCCACGATTCAAAGCAACCATCATCGCGAGTGTCAGCAGGCTGCGTGTGTGGCGGGGAAGGCCGGGGCGCGCCCATATCTCGCCCCAGGCACCGCGGGTGATGAAGTCCTGGAAATCGCGGTTGAAGTCCGTGGTCGCCGCCACGGCTCGGTCCACGTGCTCATCCCCGAGGACAGCTCGCCGGATTTTCATGCCTTGCTGGTAGCGCTTGGTGTCATCCATTGTGTGTCACCCGTTGTCTGTCACACATCGTCCGTCGTTTCACGTCGAGAGGAAGTTGCTCACTGCGTCCGTGAACGCATCGGGCTGCTCGACATTCGAGAGGTGAGCAGCGGCGAGTTCAACCTTCGCAGCCCCTTGGATTCGGTCGGTGAGGAACCGAGCCTCGGAGGCGGGCGTGACTGGGTCTTTCCCACCGTAGATCACTAGCGTCGGCATCTTGATCTTCGCAGCCGCTTCGCGCTGATCCATATCGCGGATGGCAGCGCAAGACGCGGCATAACCCGCTGGCGGCGAGGTCTCCAGCATGCGCCGCGCGCGGGCGACTGTTTCCGCGGACGATGCGCGAAACTCCGGCGTAAACCAGCGCTCGATCACAGTGGCAGCCACGGACTTCATACCATCCTTGCGCACGGTTGCGATGCGTGCGTTCCACATCTCTTTTGTGCCAATGCGAGCCGCGGTGTTCGCGAGCACCAGACGATGTAGGCGGCTGGGCGCGTGAATTGCAAGCCACATGCCGATCATGCCGCCCACCGAGAGCCCGCAGAAATGCACACGATCGAGGTGAAGCGAATCCAGCAGGCCGAGTACGTCGCGACCCAACTGCTCGATGGTGTAGTCTCCCAGCGTGACCGAAGACTGTCCGTGCCCACGAGTGTCGTAACGCAGGATGCGAAAGCGCCTTTGTAGCTCCGCCATCTGCGGATCCCACATGGAAACATTAGTGCCCAGAGAATTGGAGAACACCAGCACGGGTCCCCCATCGCCTGTGAGCGCGAAGTGAGTCCGCAGATCTCCAACCTCAATAAACGGCATTTGCTAACCCCTTTACTCGTGGAACGCCGGGCCTCCTCGCCCGGTTGGACGGTCGAGACGCGCGTCCCTCCACCGTCCAATTCATCGCGCCGTCGCAATCCTACCTGCGACTCGCATCGATGACACGATCCACCAACTCTTCGGCGACGCCCAGGTAGTCTTCCGGTGCAAACAGGCGATCCAATTCCGTCGGAGTCAGGTGCTCGGTTACGGCTGGGTTTTGAGCCAGTACTTCGCGGAGGTTCTTTCCCGACTCGCGTGCCTGCCCGCTCGCCCCTTCCACTAATGTGTGAGCGACGGATTTGCCAATGTGTTTTCCCAGGGCCATGGTGATGGCTTCGGCAAAAATCAGGCCCTGCGTTGCATCGAGATTGCGCCTCATGCGCGCCGCGTCGATTTCGAGATGAGGAACAATCGCCACCATTTGATGAAGCGCTCCAGCGGTCAGACGAAAGATTTCCGGGAGCGTTTCCCATTCTGCATGCCAATCTCCAAGGCCGCGCTCGTCTTCCTGCACCATGGCGCTGAGCATGGTACTGACAAGCCCGGGAACCCGCGTCGCCGCCGACAAAACTACTGCGGCACTCACCGGGTTGCGCTTGTGCGGCATGGTCGAGGAACCGCCGCGGCCCGCGCTCGAGGGTTCGAAGACCTCGGCAATCTCGGTCTGCATGTGCAGGGAAATGTCGCGAGCGATCTTGCCCATGGTGCCTGTGCAAAGGCCGAGCCTAGTTGCCGTTTCCGCTACACGGTCGCGTTGGGCATGCCAGGGCATCGCGGGCAGCCCGAGATGGAGTTCTGCCGCCAGCGCCTCGGCCACCAGCAATCCTTTTTCTCGCAGAGCCGCCAGCGTTCCAACTGCGCCGCCAAACTGCACAACCAGCACTCGTGTTCTGGTTTCTGCGAAGCACTCGCGATGGCGATTCATGGCATCCAGCCAACCGGCAACCTTGACTCCGAAAGTTGTGGGTAGGGCATGCTGCATGAGCGTGCGACCGGCGATTGGTGTGGAACGGTATTTCTCAGCCAGTTTGCGCAGGCCTGCGCAGAGAGCGGCCAGATCAGCTTCAAGGATTTCGAGACCTCGCCGGATCTGCAGAACGAGACCCGTGTCGTTGGCGTCCTGGCTGGTTGCACCCCAGTGCACGAAGCGCGCTGCCTCAGGATCGTCTTTCGCGACCAGCGCCGTGAGTTGCTTAACCAGGGGGATGGCGGGATTCAGCGAAGCGGCGGTCGCAGTGGCGATTGCGTTGGCGTCGATGAGTTCCGCTTTGCACTTCGAAGCGATCGCCTGGGCTGCACTTGCGGGGATCACACCACAGCGGGCCTCAGCTCGCGCAAGTGCGGCCTCGAAGTCCAGCATGCGCTGGAGAAGTGCGGCGTCCGAGAAGACTTCACCCATTGCCGCTGAGCCGAACAGTGGATCTAGCAAGGCCATCTAGGGCGTTCACAATCCCGTCGTTTACAATCCAAGGTCGAAGAATACCGTTTCGTCCGGTCCCTGCAAAACAACATTCCATTCCAGCGTGCCGGGTCTGCCAGCGGTCCTCTTCGCGATTAAAGTCGAACGCCGCGCGGGTTCCACCAGATTGAGGATCGGGTCATCAGCGTTCCGCGCTTCGTCAGGGAAATACAGCCTGGTGACCAGCCGCTTCAAGAGTCCGCGCATAAAGATTGAGATGGCCAGGTGCGGTGCCTGTTCTTTTCCTTTCGGGCCGGGCACGGGGCCGGGTTTAATCGTGACCAAACGGAACACGCCCTCAGCGGTCACGGGCAGACGACCGTATCCTTTGAATCCCGGCTCCAGCGGCTTATCCTGAGTGTCTTCGGGGTGGTCATATTTCCCGTGCGCATTGGCTTGCCAGATTTCCAGAATCGCATCCGGGACGGGAACGCCGTCGCCGTCGAAAACTCGTCCTTGAATGGTCACGCGTTCGCCGGAGATACCTTCGCCAACCATGTTGTCCCGGTTCAGCCAACCGAGACCAATCTTGAAAAACGGCCCAACCGTCTGCGACGTGGTCGCCTGTAAACTCATTTAGTCCTCCATCGGCGTGGCTTCGCGTCCCCGCAAGATGATATCGAAACGGTAGCCGAGCGCGTGTTCCGGCATGGTCGTTTCCCAATCGAATAGCGAGATCAGCCGATTGCGAGCTTTTTCATCCGCCGTGCAGTTGAAGATCGGATCAAACGGAATCAGCGGATCGCCGGGGAAAAACATCTGTGTCACCAGGCGCGTGGCGAACGCCGGCCCGAACAGAGAAAAATGAATGTGCGCTGCCCTCCAGGCGTTGTAGTGGTTTCGCCAAGGATACTCGCCGGGACGGACGGTGACGAAGCGATAGCGGCCCTCGGCGTCGGTGACAGCTTGTCCGCATCCCGTGAAGTTCGGATCCAGCGGAGCATCATGTTGATCGACTTCGTGCCGGTATCGGCCCGCGGCATTCGCTTGCCAGATTTCCACCACCGTGTTCGCGACTGGACGGCTATTTTCGTCGAGCACCCGCCCACTGACAATGATGCGCTCGCCGAGCGGTTCGCCATGGTGCCCGGCCGTCAAATCGCAAGCCTTGGGCGCGACAATCTCTCGTCCGAACGTTGGCCCTGTGATCTCGGAAAGAGTATAGGGAATCGGCACGAGCGGTTTTGTGGGCGCACGCTTGATCGAAGACACATACGGCGGATGCAGATGGGGAGGCTGAGTTCCCGGATAGGGCGCGCGATAAGTCGCAACGCGTTTCATGTTTCTTGTCCCTCGTCGCCGTTCTTGAACTCAGAGACTCTATGCAACAAAGAAGTGCATGTCAAGCCGCGTATCGATGGGGACTTCCTGGTAACCTCTTCATCTCCCGCCAGAAGCGCTCTAGAATGAACGTGCCTTCGGGTGAAGAATTCCGCACTCGACTGCGGCGGTGCTTGCGAGGAGTCGTGCTCTCAAGGAATCAACGATGAGCGAACCGGTCACGCTTGCCAATCATGACGGAGTTGGGGTCATCACCGTCGAGAACCCACCCGTTAACGCATTGAGTTCCGCGGTGCTGAACCGGCTCGAGAGCTGTCTGCTTGCGGGGGAGAACGATCCCGCCATACAAGCACTGGTTCTAATCGGTGGCGGTCGCACATTCGTCGCTGGCGCCGATATCAATGAATTTCTAGAGGTCCTCGCTGGCCGTCGTGCCCTCGCCGATCTGCATCCGTTTCTGGCGCGGATGGAGGATTGCCCGAAGCCCATCGTTGCGGCGATCCATGGCAGCGCTCTCGGCGGTGGTCTTGAACTAGCCATGGCAGCTCACTACCGCGTGGCCAAGCCGGGCGCCCAAGTCGGCCAGCCGGAGACTCGCCTCGGAATTATCCCCGGCGCAGGAGGAACGCAACGCCTACCCCGACTGATTGGCATCGTTAAGGCCGCGGAAATGTGCGCTTTCGGTTCGCCGCTGCAAGCGTCCGCAGCGTTCGAGTTGGGCATCCTTGACGAGATCATTACTGGAGATTTGCTAGCGGGCGCGATTGCGTTTGCCAGGAAGAAAGCGAGCCAGGGTGGTCCTTATCCCAAAACGCGAGAACGCAATGATAACGTCAAGCTCGGTTCCGCCCCGGACCACGCCACAGCACTGGCCGCGCTTCGCGCCGATGTGCGGAAGCGCCGGAAGAATCTTAACTCCCCGCTGGCCGCTATCGACGCCGTTGAAGCGGCCGCCGTCTTGCCGTTCGACGAAGGTTGCCGCAACGAGCGCAAGATTTTCGACCAGTGTCTTTTTTCATCCGAAGCGAGAGCGCTGATTCACGCTTTTTTCGCGGAGCGGGCCGTCAGCAAGATTCCGGGACTCGAAAAAGTGGCGCCAGTCACGGTCGGCGAGCATGCCGCCATCGTGGGGGCGGGCACCATGGGAGCCGGGATCGCTATGTGTTTTGCCAATGCCGGTATTTCTGTGCGGCTCATGGACCAGGATTCGTCAGCGCTCGAACGAGGCATGAAGAACATTCGTCAGAATTATGAGAATTCCGTAAAGCGTGGGCGAATTTCTGCCGAGGCCAGCGAACAGCGCCAAAAACTGATTCGTCCGCAACTCGGCTACGAAGGTTTCGAGAACGCGGACATCATTATCGAAGCCGTGTTCGAAAACCTCGCATTGAAGAAACAGATTTTCGCCGCGCTCGATGCCGTGGCGAAAGCACAATGCGTTCTCGCATCGAACACGTCCACGCTCAGCATCGACGAGATCGCTTCGTCTGTGTCGCGGCCAGCACGGGTCATCGGTCTCCATTTCTTCAGCCCCGCGAATGTGATGCGCCTCGTCGAAATCGTCCGCGGCGGCGCGACTGGCCCCGATGTGATTGCCGGGGCCATGGTGCTGGCCAAGAGACTGGGGAAAATTGGTGTGCTCGTGGGAAATTGTTTCGGCTTCGTGGGCAATCGCATGATGTTCCCGTACATGCGCGAAGCGCAATTCCTGGTCGAAGAAGGCGCGACCCCGGAACAGGTTGATGCCGCCTTGACAGACTTCGGCATGGCCATGGGAATCTTCGCCGTCGATGACATGGCTGGGATCGACGTAGCCTGGCGCGTTCGTCAGGAATTCCAGCACCTCGATCAACCCGGTGTGAGAAAGGCTCTCGTTGCCGATCAGCTTTACGCGATGAACCGTTTGGGGCAGAAGGCCGGCAAAGGCTGGTATCGCTATGGCAGTGGGGACGATGACCGCAAACCGATCCCTGATCCTGAAGTTCACTCTCTCATAGAAAAAACGGCGCGTGAGGCCGGTATTCCCCGCCGCAAGATCCGCAACGAGGAGATTATTGAACGAACAATCTTCGCCATGATCAATGAGGGTCTGTGCATTCTGGACGAAGGCTATGCCCTGCGCGCAGGCGATATCGACACCATCTACCTCAACGGATACGGATTCCCGAACTATCGCGGCGGTCCCATGTGGTATGCCGATGCCGTCGGACTGTCCACGATTGCCGCCCGCATCCAGCAATACAAAGAGGCCTACGGAAAACTCTGGGAACCTGGGCCGCTCCTACAACGACTAATTGCCGAAGGCAGGACCCTGAGTTCCTGGGACGAGCAAAGGCAATGATCGTGGATGGTCTCAACTTCACAGGTGTTCCGTGCTGAAGATTCAGAGAATTCCATGTTCCGGATATGGTGCGAATCGAGCAGTGATACTCGCCTTCGTCGAGTAACGTCGCATAAACAGCAGCTGGCGAGCGATCTTGGAAGCGTTCTTCGTGCAAGCGAGACAGCACCGCCTCTCGTTCCACCGGATGGAGTGCGCGTGCCGGCGAAGGCCTCGACGCAGTCACCGCAGGAGAAGAAGTCTTACGACGCTCCCGGTAGTAGGAAGCGCGCGGCATACACAAGGCCTGGCAAGCAGCGCTCGTGCCGACATCGTTGGCGAGTTCGGTGACGGCGGCCATCAGGACTTTTCCTCCGGGTCTGGGGCCTGCTCCGGAATGGGATTCCCCAACAGCGCAGCCACTTTGTTTTGGACGTCGATGATAAGGTGCGCCTTACGCAGATCTTCGGTGAGGCGGGCGTTCTGCCGACGCAACTTTTGAACTTCGTCTTCCATCGGATTGCGCTTGGACTTCGGCCCGCGTGGTCGCGGAGTCAGAGCCTCGAGTACTCCTTTCGCCCGCTCGCGCCGCCAATAGGTCAGCAGAGACGAGTACAGACCTTCGCGGCGGAGCAGAGCGCCCAGACCACCTCGCGTCGCAGCAACCGCTTCAGCTTCTTCGAGGATGCGTTGCTTATATTCCGCGGTGAAGGTCCGCCGCGTTGGTTTGGCAACTACTTCGGGGTCCGGCCGTGAGCCAGAGACCGGATCGGCGCCGGGTTTGACTGTCGCTGCACTGCGCTGCGGCTCGCTACGCTCGCCTTCGCTCCGTTGCGCGACAGCCAAACCCCCAGGGGAAAGAACAACACCAAGAGAATTGCCGCTCATCTCTTCCTTTTTCTTCCTCGCCCTACTGCTCATTAATTAAGACTACTAAACTGTCTCAGAGATGTTGGCACGGAGGGAGCAAGCGGGATGTTCAGTATTCGACAGGACACTGGGATCGTCAGATATGAGCCAGTAATGACAACTGCGGGTCTCACCAGCCTCAAGTGGGCCACTTCACTTTCGACCCGTTCGAACAGTTCGCTACTAGAAAACGCCGGCGCAAATCGTTCGCCACGGTCCACCTCCGCTATGTGTTCAATTTTTTCCTTTGTTAAGCGAGGGCTCATTCTTTGAAGGAGAAAACCTTCTTCTTCAATCAAACGCTCGAGGTCGCCCCCATCGGAGATGAACTGGATTTCAAACGTCTTGCTCGCGGTATCGTGGTTACGGACTCCCTTGGCAATTTCAAGCATGCGTGTCGTCTCTGCAAGGTTGAACGCCGCGGGCGCAAACAGCAGAATTCGTCTAGCCATTGCAATCCCTAGACCGCCTCCGTTGGCTGTTTCCCCAAATGATCGCTCAAGCCCGCCTCCGCGAGTGGCCTCTGGAATAGTTAGAGTCCGGCGATTTCACCATTCACATACTAACGAATTTTCGTGGGACAATCGGACGATCGTCGAGTGGAGGGGTCGTGGAACTAGGGTTGCGCAAATCATTCAAGATATTTGCTCCCGGCAGCTCCCTGCGACGAAGAGTCGCTTATAGCCTGGCCATCGTGAGGCTCGTTCTGGTCCCAGTTATATTTTTAGCGGTCTATTACCTCTTCAGGATGGGCCTGATTGTGGACCGAATAGTCAGCGTAGACGCAGGACGATGACGCTTCCGGGCGGATATGCCTCCAGTTTTTCCGCATTGAACTGATCGCCCAGTCCGATGTGGAAAACGCCGGAGATTACCGTATAGACACGATCCTCCGGATGTCGTTGGGGCATCGAAAACGTCTGGGCCTGGCTGATGCGCTGCAACCGCCCTTTGTTGTGCTTCCGTCATTAATTTGGCATATAACTTTCTTCGCAATTTAAGCGTGGTAGCCATTTTCGAGTAGACAGAGGAGAACGTTGGGGCTGCTTGCTTGATGGTGCCACTCGGCTTCGCCGCGCCGGGCAATTGCTTTCGAAGCACCCAGCCGTTCAACGCTTCTGGTACGGGTGGAAGATGTAGTCCTTCGCCTTCACTGGCGTATGGCAGGCATATCCGCAGTCTGAAGGACTTTTGGCATCGGCCGTGAACTTATCGGATGCGGGGTCGTAGTTGAACACCGCGTATCCCCATCCGCCGCTTTTCGAAAATCTCTTGCTGTCTTTTTCCATCACGAAAGCCTGGGAAAAGACGTCGGGCACTTCCACGGCGAAAGGGGCCTCCGCGCTCTTCTTCAACTTCCACTGGAGCTTGACGATCATGGACCCCTCCGGGAA
>Ga0187847_10000281_pt1 | contig 61005 bp, 49 predicted proteins | sample June2016WEW_4_10_FD_132458 | JGI IMG/M metagenome (GOLD analysis project Ga0187847, IMG submission 132458) | Peatland microbial communities from SPRUCE experiment site at the Marcell Experimental Forest, Minnesota, USA - June2016WEW_4_10 | ecosystem: Environmental > Terrestrial > Soil >...
ATGTCGGTGCCGGGCGAGGCCATCGACGCAAGGGTGAAACGCACCGCGTCGGTGCCGTATTGCTTGACGATCTCGATGGGGTCGACGACGTTGCCTTTGGTCTTGGACATTTTCTCGCGGTTGGCGTCGCGGACCAGGGCGTGGATGTACACCTCGCGGAATGGGACGGAGTCGGCGAGGGAGCGCGGGGAGCCGTCGGGCATGGGGATTTCCTGGGCGAACCAGATGCCGAGCATGGCCATGCGGGCTACCCAGAAGAAGAGGATGTCGAAGCCGGTGACGAGGAGGCTGGTGGGGTAGAAGGCGTTGAAGTCCCGACGATCCTGGACTTCATCCCCGGTCCCCAAAGGCGAGGGACCGGGGGCACCCGGAGTTTTGCCGAAATTGGGCCAGCCGAAGACGGAGACGGGGAGCAGGCCGGAGGAGAACCAGGTGTCGAGGACGTCGGTTTCCTGGGTGATTTTTTCTGAGCCGCAGTGCGCGCAGGCTGTGGGATCGCCGGTGGTGTTGGGCTTGGGAACGGTGATTTTGTTGCAAACGGCGCAGTGCCAGGCGGGAATTCTGTGGCCCCACCAGAGCTGGCGGGAGATGCACCAGTCGTGGATGTTCTCCATCCAGTTGAGATAGGTCTTCTCGTACTGCTCGGGAGTGAATTGAATGGCCTTTTTGCCATTCGCATCTGGCTTGACGGCGGCTATGGCTTTTTCGGCGAGCGGCTGAATTTTGACGAACCATTGCTTGGAGAGACGCGGCTCGACGACGGTTTTGCAGCGGTCGCAGTGGCCAATGTTGTTGGTGTGATCTTTGACGCCGGCGAGGAGGCCTTGTTCTTCGAGGTCGGCGACGATGCGCTTGCGGGCTACGTAGCGATCGAGGCCCGCATAGACTCCGCCTTCAGAGTTGATGTGGGCGGTCTCGTCCATGATGTTGATGGAGGGGAGATTGTGGCGCTCGCCGAGCGCGAAGTCGTTTGGGTCGTGGGCGGGCGTGACTTTGACCGCGCCGGTACCGAAGTCGCGGCTGACCCATTCGTCGAGGACGATGGAGATTTCGCGATTCATTAGCGGCAGGCCGAGCTTTTTGCCGTGGAGATGAAGATAGCGCTCGTCTTCAGGATGAATGGCAACGGCGGTATCGCCGAGCATGGTTTCAGGGCGCGTGGTGGCAACGGTCAGATACTCGCCGGTTTCGCGGCCGTCATCGCCATGAACCGGATAGCGAATCTCCCACAGATGGCCTTTGTGCTCGTCGTAGACCACTTCGAGGTCACTGATGGCGGTTTGGCAGCGGGGACACCAGTTGACGATGTAGGCGCCGCGATAGATGAGGCCCTGCTCGTAGAGGCGGACGAAGGCTTCGCGGACGGCAACGGAGAGGTTGTCGTCCATGGTGAAGTATTCGCGCTGCCAGTCGACGGATGCGCCGAGGCGCTTCATCTGGCCGAGAATGGCTCCGCCGTAGTGGCGACGCCATTGCCAGACGCGTTCGACGAAGGCCTCGCGGCCTAGTTGCTGGCGTGTGGTGCCTTCGCTGACGACCTGGCGCTCGACGAGCATCTGCGTGGCGATGCCGGCGTGATCGGTGCCTGGGACCCAGAGAACCCTGTCGCCGCGCATGCGATGCCAGCGGATGAGGATGTCACTCTCCGTGTGCTCGAACATGTGGCCCATGTGCAGATTGCCGGTGACGTTGGGCGGGGGCAGGAGGATTACGAAGGCCTGGCCGAGCGGGTGGGCGCTCGCTTCGCTCGCGGAGGCCGGATCGGGCGTGGGCTGGGCGAACAGATTTTCGCGGACCCAGTATTCGGCCCAGTGATCTTCAATGGCTGTGGGGTCGTAGGCTTTGGGCAGGTCGTGAGGCATGAGGTCTTCAGAGAGCCCCCCGGAGTCTGCGCTGAACCCGAGATTCGAAGGGGCCTTATAGCGAGGGGACTAGCCCTCACTTTAACAGATTGGGAGCAGTGAAAAGGGCCGCCCAGGAGCGGCCCTCGATGGACTAGATGGATCGCTTGCCTAGAACGGGTTGATCTTGGCGAGGCCCTTCTTCTTTTTCTTTTTGCTGGAGGACTCGTCGTCGGAGTCGACCTTGGGCTTCTTGTTTTTGGCATTGGTGGCGGAAGGAACAGGCGTGGAGCCGGGCTTTACTTCGTTGACCTGGTCAGGGGCTTCGGCCGGTTTTTCAGCGGCGGGAATGACGGTGGTGCTGGGGCCGACGGGCTTGATGACGGCGTTTGGATCGGCCGCGGGAGCGGAGACAATTTCAGCGCCTACGCTGTTTCCGCCAGAGGGCGGCGCGAGCTGCAGCGGAGCGGTGGAGGGAGAATCGGTGCGCGGCGGTTCATTGGGCCCGGTGGGGGTGGCTGCAGCGGCGGGCGACGCGGGTTTGCCGGCATTGTAGGCGTCGGTATAGATGGCGATGTTCTGCTTGGTCATTTCCGGCGCGAGAGTGCGCTTGGGATCTTCGAGCGTGGGTTCGCCGACATGGACGGCTTCGACCACGGTGGGGCCGTGCTTGATGAGATCGAAGGTCTTGTCAGTAAAGTGCAGGGGCTGGCGGCTGCGTTCTTCGGCGTCGTTCTCGGCGACTGCTTCCTGGGTGGGCTCAGGCACCGGGCGGTTCATGGCCACGAGGCGATCACGCGCATCTTCAACGTGGGGGGCCATTGGATAGCGGGTGATCACTTTGGAGTAAGCGGCGGCGGCCTTGTCGAGATAAACGGCGCGCATGCGCTCCTTGATGGCGCCGGGCATCTTGGCCGCGTTCTGGATGGTACGGGCTTCACCGGCATAGGAATCGCCGATGCCCAGTAGAGCCTGGTCGCTCTTGGAATAGAGTGGGTAGGTATCGACGACGGTTTGCAGGCGGGCGATGGCGGCGTTGTAGTTTTCGCGGCTCTCGTAATAGAGGCCGATGTTGGCCTCACGCTCGGCCAGAACCTCCTGCACTTCACGCAGCTTCTGCTTGGCGCGGGGCACGAGGGTGGAGTCAGGGAACTGGTTGATCATGTTCCGGTACTCGATCTCAGCCTGCAGCACGTTCTTGAAGTCGCGGTCGGGTTTTTCCATCTGGCTGTAGTAGATGTCAGCGACCTTCATCTGTGCTTCCGCTGCTTCAGGAGCATTGGGGAAGAAGGTGATGAAGTCGTGGTATTCCGATTCGGCCTGGGTGAGGGCCGCGGAGCCGCCTTCCTTGAACCAGCTATCGCCTACGGCCAACTTGGCGCGCATGCGGTATTCCGATTCAGGGTAGGTGTTGAGCATGGTCTGCAGATCGAGGCGGGCGACGTCGAAACGGCCCTTCTTGATGGCCAGCATGGCCTTGTCGTAGAGCTCCTTGTCGGGCTGCTTGGAGTTGACACCGGCCAACGGGTTGGCGCCCAGGTCATATGCCTTTTTGTTTTTGGGTTTCTTCTCGGCATTGGCGGCAGCTCCGGCCAGAAGCAGAAGCCCGAGTGCCGAGGCGGCGATATTCGTTGACAACCGGTTCATAGTCCCTCATAGAGGCGGCTGCCGGCGCACGGCAGTCCACCCTTTCCCGCATATTCTAGAATCTTACCTTGTCACTCGCCCGCGGCCTTGCGGGCCGCAGTCAGCAGTGCGCGCGCATCCTGTTCCGGATGGCCGGCGCCGAAGACGGCATTGCCGGCAACGAGCAGTTCCGCTCCTGCTTGGACGACTTGAGCCACCGTGTCGTGAGCCACGCCGCCGTCCACTTCGATTTTAAATGCCAGGCCCAGCTCCTGGCGGATTTCCGCCAGGCGACGAATTTTATCGAGCGAAAAGGGGATGAATTCCTGTCCGCCGAAGCCGGGATTGACGCTCATGATGAGCACATGGTGCACCATGGGCAGGATGTCGATGATGAGGTCGACGCGGGTAGCGGGATTGAGAACCACACCGGCCTTCATGCCGTGCTGGGTGATGTGCTGAAGCGAGCGGTGCAGATGGCGGCAGGCTTCATAGTGCACGCTGACCCAGTTGGCGCCGGCATCGGCAAAGGCGGGGATGAAGTCGTCAGGGTTCTCGATCATGAGGTGGCAGTCGAGGGGCAGGCTGGTGGCCTTGCGCAGGCTTTTGACGACCGGGGGACCGAGGGTGATATTGGGGACGAAATGGCCGTCCATGACATCGACATGGATGACGGTGCCACCGCCGCGCTCGGCCGCGGCAACCTGATCGGCCAGGTGGGCGAAGTCAGCGGAGAGGATGGAGGGGAGCAGCTCGACCATAGGTGTGTTTCCCTGATGGCCCAAGTGTATCAGCGGGGATGGATGGGAGTCAGCGCACAGGGAATCTGGCTCTCACCGGAAAGTCCCGCCGCAAAACGGTCTGTATTGATCGGACACGCGAGTGCGCGCGAGGGACACTGGGACCCGGAGATACAAATCGCCGCATCCTCCGCGGCCCCAACAGATTGAAGGAGAAACTATGTCCTACGGTAAAGTTCTTGCTCTCGCGGCTCTTGGCGTTGCTCTGATCGGTGGCGCAACGCAGGGGCGCGCGCAGATTGGTGTCAGCATTGGCGTGGCACCTCAGTGCCCCTATGGGTACTTCGACTACGAACCCTATCAATGTGCTCCCTACGGCTACTACGGACCGGACTGGTTTACCGGTGGGGTCTTTCTTGGTGCGGGGCCGTGGTTCCACGGCCGTGAAGGGTTCTACGGCCATGTGGACAACCGCTTCGATCCGCATCATGGCTATAACGGGCCGGTGCCGGAACGCGGGGAGCGGCAGTTCAACCACTTCCACGGCAATGAAGCGCGGGATGGGCAGGGCCATACGGGGAACGCCGGCCACGATGCGGGCAATGAGCATGCGCTGCCTGGAGCGCGGGGCGGTGGTTCGCGTGGGGGCAGACACTAGGGTGCGGTTCCGATCGCTTATTCATTGAGAAAAGACGCCCATTCGGCGTCTTTTCTCATTGTTGGGCTGTCTTTATCTTGGGGCTGTCTATCGCGGTTTCTCCATCTGGGCGAGGAGAATGCGGCTGCGGGCGCGCATGGCGGGGGTTCCGCTGCGGCCGTGAATACGGAGCAGATCGAGAACGGCGGGAAGCTGGGTGGGGTCGTGGCGGGTGAGGTCGGCGAGTCCCTGGAGGGCGGCGGTTTTGACGATGGAGCTGGAGTCGTCTAGATAGGTTTGGTAAGCTGCTGCGGCGCGAAGGCAGTCGGGGATTGTAAGCGGGAGGCGGCCGAGGGTGAGGGCAAGATTCCAGCGGAGCTTTTTGAGTCTGGCTTCGGTGAGAAGGCCGAGGAGTGCGTCTTTGGAGCCGGCGAGAATGCGGGCGAGGGGCGGAGATGGGTTGTGAGATACCCGCGCCGAGAATCTTGCCGAGATTCGTTCCAGGACGTCGGCGGCGCGCTGGGCGACACCTGGGTCATTGTCCCAAAGGAGCGCGATGAGGCGGGTGGCGAGACGGGGCTGCGCTTCAATGAGGGCTACCGCATCCGGGACTCGGCCGACTGAGAGAGCGTGTCTGCCCTGGGCGAGAAGATCGCGGAGATTGATACGGGCGGACATGGGAGTGCAAAGGAAATCACGCGCGAACAAGATCTTCGGCGAGCGCTGCCTGATGGCGCGGACGCAATGGCGCGGACCAACGGCAAGCTTCGATGCCGGGGATGCATCGAATGACGCAAAGGACTTAGATCACGACAGTTCCATCGATGAACAGGGCGTCCGGGGCACCGTTCGCTGCCGTGGCAGTGATGCGAACCTGATCGCCCTTTTCGGGTTGAAACTTCAGTCCTCCAATGACTCCGACGCTGGTTTCCGCGATCATGTCCGGGCTGATGTTGAAGGACTGCACCTGACCCGATTTGCTGCGAATAACAATGGATCGCTCTTCAGACTTGACGACGGTCCCGATTTCGTCAATGAAGGGCCCCGGTCCGAGATTCCGCAAGCCAACCGCAACGCGATCGATGCCGCTAGTGAAGTAGTAGACGATGACGTGGGTCCCTCTCTCTGTCACGGAATTCACCGAGACCACGCCGCCTCGCAGCTTCTTGTTGAGTAAGGCGGAGGATTTCGCGTCCGCGGTGTCTTTGAATATTGCCGGGTAACCGTCTTCGTCGTTGACTGTGATGGTCCGATTGGCTGCATCGACTGTGTTCACGGTACCGGCATAGGCATGAATTACTTCTTGCGCCGCCGTTCCGGAAATCGCAAAAACGAACCATCCGGCAAGCGCGCCGGTTTTGAACATTTTTCTGAGCATACTTCCCCCCCAATCAGCGTTGTGGTAGAAACCGTTTGAGAACCGGCAGGGGGGATCTGCGCAAGTGCCCAAGTATAGTCCCGCGTGAGGACGCCAGTAAAAGAAAATTTTCGCGGAGAGAAATAGACGCACGGGGGGCATCTGTTTGTTTCCACTGTTGCAAGTGAGGGTTTTTTGCAAACGAGTATTAGTTTAACGATTGAGTGGAGGTGGGAGTGCTCGTGCAGCGACCCGGCCGATGCCTCGGAGGATGGACTTCATGGGCCAGCGGTTTTCGGCGTCCGGGAAACAGATTTCGCCGGAGCGGCGGACTTCTGGACGGTAGTACCAGCGCTTGAGGAGGGCGAGATGGCCTTGGCGGACGGTTGATGAGGGCGGACTGCTGGGTGGGGCAAGGGCCGTGAGGACGGATTCGAGGCGCGATTCGAGGAGACTGCGGGGGACTTTTGCGGGAGTGACTGCAGCGGGGTCGGGTACGGTTTCAGGCACTTGCACTTCGGGGATGGGTTCGATTGCCATGGGGTGAGCGAAGAGCGATGTGGAGCCGGATGCCTCGTTTTGTATGCGCATGCCAAGGGTGGAATAGGCGGCGGGGCCATTGAGACGGCCATTTTCGAACAGGAAGACGGAGACTTCGTCGAGGTTGGCAGAGGGTTGCAGGATGACGGCGCGAAGCTGGCTCAATGGCCGAACTAGCTCAGAAGCAAGGGCACGGATGGATTCAACACGCTGGACCTGGGCGTGGAGTTGGGCTGCTGTTTCGAATTCGAGGTCGACAGAGGCTTGGTCGCGCTGGGTGCGGAGGGGGACGAGGCGGCTTTCGCCGCGGGTGGCGAGGAAGCTCTGGACGGCGTGGGATTCTTCGGCGTAGCGCTCGTCGGTGCAGCCCTTGTAGCAAGGCGCCAGGCACATTTTCATCTCGGAATAGACACAGCCGGGGTGGGAGGGATTGGGATCGAGATCGTCCGTGCATCGGCGAAGCAGGAAGAGCTTGAGGGCTTCGTCGGCGAAGCGTTCGGCGGAGGCGCGGGATTGGAAGGGGCCGTAGGCCCAGTCGGCTTCGCGCTGGCTGGGGCGGTTGGTAACGGTGATGCGGGGGTAGGGGTTGGAGCCGAGGTAGCGGATGAAGGTGGGTGCGCCGAGGTGCATGCGTTCTAAAGATTTTGGGCCGTAGATGGCTTCGAGCAATTCGAATTGGAGAAGGAGGGATTCGAAGTCGGAGCCGGTGAGGCGGTATTCGATGCGGCGGACGCGGCTGGCTAACTGGAGGCGGCGGGGGTGCTTGGGGGACGGTTGGAGAAGGCGTTCGAGACGGGCGCGGAGGTTGGGGGTGCGGCCTATGTAGGGTTCGGCGTGGAATTCGGCTCCATAGAGGGCGAAGACGGAGGCCGTCCGCGGCAGCTTCTTGAGCGCCTCGGCTGGATTCGCGGGATCAAACCCAATCTGCTCCATCATCTGATTTCAATCGCGCCCGAGCTAGTACTCCGACCCAAACCGGTGCCGAGCCTCCTCCGCAATTCTCTCAAGATCGTCTAGAAGTGCCCTGCAAAGCTCGCAGTTTCGGGCGTGAGGATGGTCGTAAAGACCTCCTCCCGTTTGCATCAGCGTCGGCAGCTGTTGTTGGAATTTCTCACATGCTGCAAACCCTTGTTCAGAATTGTCTGTCATTTCCTGCACTCATTCCCCTGCGACTGTCATGCCGTCAATGCGGAGGGTGGGTGATGCTACAGAGCCGCGGAAGACGAGGTCGTTGCCGATGGCGGTGATGTTCATGAGCATGTCGGCGAGGTTGCCGGCGATGGTGACTTCTTCTACAGCGTGGGTGAGCTGGCCGTTTTCGATCCAGAGGCCGGTTGCGCCGCGGGAGTAGTCACCGGTGACGATGTTGGTGCCGAAGCCCATGAGGCTGGTGACGAAGAGGCCGGTGTGGGCCTGGGCGATGATCTCTTCCTGCGAGAGCTGGCCCGGTTCCAGGTAGAGGTTGCCGCAGCCGATGCCGGGGGTTCCGGCGAGGCCACGGCTGGCGTTGTGGGTGGACTTGAGGCCGAGCTTGCGGGCGGAGTAGGTGTTGAGCAGGTAGGTCGCAAGTACACCATTTTGGAGCACGACGGTGCGGCGGGAGGGGAGACCTTCACCGTCGAATGGGGAGCTGCCGAAGGCGCCGGCGCCGGTGGGGAGGAGCATGAAGTTGTCGTCGATGACGGTGAGGGTGGGGGCGGCGATTTGTGCCCCAAGTTTATCGGCGAGGAAGGAGGCGTGACGCCAGATGGAGTCGCCGGAAGCGGCTTCAAAAAGGGAGCCGATAAGGGAGCGGGCCACCTCTGGCGCGAAGACGATGGGGACGCGCTGGGTGGGAACTTTGCGAGCGCCGAGGCGGCGGAGGGTGCGGCGGGCTGCTTCTTTTCCGATGGACTCGGGGGACTCGAGATCGGCGAGACGACGGGCCGAGGACCACCAGCCGTCGCGCTGCATGTGGCCGTTGGCATCCATGGCTAACGGGGCGGCGGAGACGCCGGCGTAGCTGGTGCGATAACTGCCAAGGAAGCCGCGGGAATTGGCCATGATTTTGCGGCCGGTGGCGGCGTCGAAGCTGCCTCCATCGGAGTTGGTAATGCGGGGATCGGCGGCGAGAGCAGCGGCTTCGCAGCGGCGGGCCCAGTCGATGCGCTCGGGGCCGGATAGGGAGTAGACGTCGTCGTAGTAGAGGTGGAGGTCGTTGGGGAGGGAGCCGAATTCAGATGCTTCGGGGAGACCGGTGAAGGGGTCTTCCTCAGTGAACCGGGCGAGTGCGATGGCGCCGTCGACTAGCTGGCGGATGCCGTCGGGGGTTAGATCGCTGGTTGAAGAGGAGGCGGATTTTGTGCCGAGGAAGACGCGGAGACCGAGGCCGCGAGACCCTGATTCCTTCAGGGTTTCAACCTGGCCCATGCGGACGTTGACGCTGAATTCGTCGCCTTCGCGGATGACCGCTTCGGCGTCGGATGCGCCGGCTTTGAGGGCCAGGGCGACGACGTCGGCGGTTAGGGATTCGAGGTCGAGAGTGTCGGGGCTGGCGGAGGGGGCGAGTTGGGGCATAGGTCAACAGTAACAAAAGCAGGGGTCAGGGATCAGGGATCAGGGATCAGAAAGCCGCATCCCGCAGTAGCGAAAGGTTCAATCGGAAGGTTCGGTTTCTTGCCGAAAAGGCTGCTTGAGTGGTTACGAAACATGCGAAAAGGTTGCATAAGTGGTTGCGATTCGTGGCGACAGATGCATTGGTTATCGTGATTTTGTTCGCAGCGCAATCGCGCTCGAAGAGCTTTCCCAAAGTGGCTGAAGCCCGGGCACTTTCCGAATCTATGGCACGAATGAATTCGTGCCCCTTGGCACCTGTCTGGGGTTTATTCTCCTTCGGGGAAATCGGCGCCTATGGTTACGGGTTCCCAGGCAGCGATTTCTTTTTGCCACAGGGCTAGCTTGTCGCGGAAGCGGGTGAGAGCGATTTTGCCGAGGATGAGGTGCGAGGGCGGGTTGGGCGAATCTGCGACGGCGATGATGGCTTCGACGGCTTTTTGCGGATCGCCGGGCTGCTTGCCGGCCTGGGTGCGGAGATAATCGCGGGCTTTGCCGGCGGTGTCGGTGTATTCGGGCAGCTCCTTTGCGGCGAGTTTGCCGGAGCGGCCGAGGAAATCAGTGCGGAAGGGGCCGGGCTCGATGACGGTGACGTGGACACCGAGGGGTTTCATTTCGGCGGCGAGCGCTTCGCTGAATCCCTCGACCGCGAACTTGGTGGTGTTGTAGAAGCCCCAGCCAGCGCCGCCGATGAGACCGCCGATGGATGAGAGATTGAAGATGTGTCCGGTGCGGCGCTGGCGGAAGTGGGGCAGGAAGGCGCGGGTGGTGCGGATAAGGCCGTAGATGTTGGTCTGGAGCATGGGCTCGAACTCGTCTTCCGTGGCTTCTTCAATGGCTCCGTTGACGCCGTAGCCGGCGTTGTTGACGAGGATGTCGACGTGGCCGAAGGCGGTGATGGCGATGCGGGCGACGGACTCGATTTCGGCGGGCTTGGTGACGTCGAGCTTGAGGGTGCGCGCGGTGTCGGGATAGAGCGTGAGGAGGTCGTCGAGCCTGGAGGCGTCGCGGGCGGTGGCGATGACGCGGTCGCCGCGGCGGAGCAGCTCGTGGGCGAGCAGCAGGCCGAAGCCGGAAGAACAACCGGTGATGAACCAGACGCGGGATGGAGACGACTCGGGCATTGTGCTCTCCTGTGTGCCGGGTGATTGGTTTCGCCGGCGATTGGGATATAGATGCGGGAATGGTGCGGGGCGACGCATTGGATCGATCGTGCAAATGCAGTTCCACAAAATGCCGAAGGTAGCAGTCGCGGATTTCGGGAGGTGCGTTCCAATGTTCTAATGATCGAATGGCAACGCTCGAGAACTTCCGTCTTGTGGTCTTTCGGGCGGTGGCGGAGCAACTGAGCTTTCGCAAGGCCGCCGAAGAGCTGTATCTGACGCAGCCCGCTGTGAGCCTGCAGATCAAGGCACTGGAAGAGGATGTTGGCGTTCAGCTGTTTGACCGCACGACTACGCACATCAAGCTGACGGCCGCGGGAAAGCTTCTGCTTGACTACTGCCTTGAGGTTAAGGCACTGCTGGCCCAGACCGAGCGGGCGATTGCGGCGCTGAGCGGAGAACACTCCGGGCAACTGGCGCTGGGCGCCTCCACAACCATCGCGCAGTATGTGTTGCCTCGGCTGCTGGGGGAGTTTCGGCTGGAGCATCCGCGTGTGCATCCCACTTTGATCAGCGGCAATACCGAACACATTGTGGAGGCACTGGGAAAGCAGAAGATCGCATTGGGTTTTATTGAAGGTCCGGCGCGAAGCCGGGATGTGAAGACGGAGCCATTTCTTGAAGATGAACTTGTGCTGATTGCGCCATCCGCTCATGAGTGGGCGGAGCGCGCATCGGTTTGCAGTTCTGAGATTGCCTCAATCCCACTGCTGATGCGGGAGCGTGGATCAGGCACGCGGCACGTGATTGAAATGGCGTTGGAGCGGTTGGGTGTCAAGCGGAATTCGTTACAGATCGTGATGGAACTCGATTCGACGGAAGCCATCAAGTCCGCTGTTGAAGCGGGGCTGGGGATCGGCTTCGTATCGCGCTGGGCGATTGCGAAAGACCTGAGACTCGGTAACAGCTTCAAGATTGTGGAGGTGGAAGGACTGAGAATCAAGCGCGAGTTTCTTGTGGCGTACGCATCCGGTCCCGAGCCGCAGGGGCTGGCGATTGAGTTTCACAGATTTGTAAGCGCGCGTGCGGGCCTGCAAAGAATTTCAGCCAGCGCGGGGCGATTACTGCCTTCCGGAAGCCATAAGAAACGCAAATAGGGCATGATTACTTCTGCTTGGACGGCGATGTGTTCTTCGGGAACACTGGATCTGTGTCCAAGAATCTATTTTTCATCGGTATGATTATTGCCGCCAGTGGGCTGGTGTCACCCCCAATTGCATTGGCCGGCGGTCTCATCTACGGATTTTCGTTCCTTCATCCATTCCATGTTGAGTCAAAAAAGCTATCCTCGCTTCTGCTTCAGGCATCTGTTGTTGGCCTTGGATTCGGCATGAATCTGGAGCAGGTTATGCAAGCGGGCCGTTCCGGCTTCATCTATACGGCGGGGAGCATCAGCATCGCGTTGCTGCTTGGTTGGGGGCTTGGAAGGCTGTTGCGGGTGCGACAAAAAATCTCCTATCTAATCTCAGCGGGTACGGCAATCTGTGGCGGCAGCGCCATTGCCGCGGTTGCCCCTATCACCAATGCGAGCCAAGGGGAGATTGCTGTTTCGCTGGGAACAGTTTTTGTTCTGAATTCGGTGGCTTTACTCGTCTTCCCGTTCATAGGAACGGCGCTGCGCATGACGCAGACTCAGTTTGGACTTTGGTCGGCGCTGTCGATCCATGACATAAGTTCCGTCGTTGGCGCGACGGCAAAGTACGGAGGGGTAGCTCTTGCCGTGGGCACAACGGTGAAGTTAGCCCGCGCTTTGTGGATTGTGCCGCTTTCAATTGGAACTGCGATGGCCAACAAGAGCAAGGCGCGCATTCAATGGCCCTGGTTCATTCTTCTCTTCTGTCTCGCGGCGGTCGCCAACACGTACGTTTCCATTTTGCAGCCCGCGTATCCGGTGCTGAAACATCTTGGAGTTATTGGGCTCACGGTGACGCTCTATCTGATTGGAACAGGGCTTTCCATGAGGACTCTTCGCGAAGTGGGCGTTCGACCGTTTCTTCAGGGAGTGCTTCTGTGGCTATTTATCGCCGGGGGATCACTCTTTCTGATTCGCGGGGGCTGGATTCACCTTTAGCCTGCTGCCGATGGTCTCGATTAGAATGCCGCCGGCCCGCGGAAGCGGCTTCTCACTTAGATTCAATCCGTGCTATCGTTTTTCGCAGTAAGAGCATCCAACAAATTGTCTGCAGGTGAGTTTCGGGATGCCGGCCAAGCGATCATTTCGGGAAGCTATAAGCAATGCGGTCGTTCTGCACGTGCTTTGTTTGGGCGTCTTACTATTTGCGTTCCAGGCCAAACTTACTATCTATAGGGCTTCCGCCGATCCGAGTGTCAGGGGTTCCAAGCTCTCCATTCAAAAGAACACCACGACAGAATATTCTGCAATTGGCGACGGTGAGCCGATAAAAGCCAAGCATGAGTTTCGGCTCTACAGTATAGAGATTCGGAGCACGTATAGATCCCCCTTGCATATGCCGTCCGATCGCACTGCCCGGATCGCGCTCGTGGCGTTTTCCAGGCTAAATGACGAGATGGGCTCCCATTTCCATCGCCCTCCACCCACCCTCCTTTAGAAGCTGTTTCGTAGCGTCCGTTGCCTGGGGCGCAGCTTAGGCACTCGTCCGATTTCGGACGACGCACCGATTCGACGCTCGAGATGCGCGGGTCCTGGAGGATTGTATGTCGAGAGAGAAGAACACTCATAATGAGTGCGTCGGAGGCACCCGATGCTGATGAATTATTTCAAGACATCCGGAATTGAGGAACGGGTGCCTCTGGAACTGGCATCGATCCTGCTCGTAGAAGCGGACCCGGAACTTCGATCTTCGCGCCGGCTGCTTTTTGGCTCCCTTCAACATCCGGTGCTCGCAGTGTCAGGGTACCGAGAGGTTTGCTGTCTGCCGGCCGATAGCAACTGCCGCCTTGTGGTTATAGGCCTCCGGCCGAGCGAACGGGAGGCGCAACGGATCGCAAATCGCGTTCGCAGGAGTTGGCCTGCGGCCAAGATCTTGCTCCTTGGTGTACCTTCACCGAGCTTTGACGATCCCCTATACGACGATTCGGTGGAGACAGGTTGGAACCCCTGGGTTGTGATCAAAAAAGCGATACAACTTATCGGAGAAACTCAACCCCCATTAACCTGCAGTGATGGGAGGAAACTCGATGACGATACCCCGAAGGACATCGACGGTTCGCAATCGTAGTTCGCCGCACGCGCTTCTTGCGACGGGAATCTTTATCGTGGTTTTTGCGATCTTACTGTATCTGCTCGGGGCAAGCATGGTGAGCCATCATTTCTTCTCGGGTGGCCATTAGCGAGCGGGGCGAGGTTGAAGTGAATTCGATGACTTCCGTGACCGCGATTTCGGGGTCGCTGCAGTACTCGAATTTGCTCACGCTTTATGTGAACTGACGCGTGAAGGCGGATGTGTGGGGCAGCCGGACTCAGAGGGTATGCCGGTGAGCTTGCCGTACACTTGGGTGGGGAACGCCTATCCATGATTCGACAGATTGCGCCGGTGTTATTCGCTACCGATTTGCCTGGCACACTTGCTTACTACAAGGACAGGCTTGGGTTTGAGTGTGCGGGGACGTATGGTGATCCGCCGTTTTATGCCATTGTGGCTCGGGATGAGCATGCGATTCACTTTCGCAGCGTGGATGCGCCTGCGGTTCATGCGGAGAAGTATGCGGAGGAGCTGCTGGATGCTTATCTATTGGTCGATGATGCGGATGCGCTTTACGCCGAGTTTACAGCCAATGGCGTGGAGTTTGCGCGGGGGCTCGGCGACATGCCTTGGGGGTTGCGGGAGTTTGTAGTTAAGGATTGCGACGGCCGGCTGCTGGCGTTTGGGGCGAATTTGTAGTGCTGTTTGATCGACTCAGATCGAAAAGCAACCGCAGGTGTTTCTACTGCGCTCCGCTCAGCATGACAGTGTTTTTGTGGGGTGTTCGGTGATGCGTACTCCCTGGAGGAGAACCGCAGCGACAAAGACCTCTCGCGGGGACCCCGGAACTGCGGGACCGGGCAATGGTTTGTGAATTTATGGTGTGGTTCGCTGTTTTGTTCGAGGGATTGCGTTGCGATTGCTTGCGGGTCCTGCTTAAATTATGTCTGGCAGGGCAGGAACGAATATCCTTCTTCAGCCGTGATTGAAGGGAAATGATCGGTTCCCGACGTTTCCCGCCCTGGAAACGATTCCTCGTTGGTTTTTATTGTTCAATCTGGAAGTGGCTTGATACAGCGCGTCTCGCATTGCGCGTTGTATCAGGTTGAACCTTTCAGGTTTGCATTCCTCATTCCAAAGATCCTGCATTGTTCAATCTGAAATTCGACATGGAGGTTCATGAAGATGCCAGCAGCAGATCTTTCGACTTTTACGCAGGAAAGAATAGACCCCTGGTTAACTCTCACACTCGCAGCAATGTCGTTGTCAGCATACGACGACTACGATCGGGAGATCATTGTGCCACCGCCGGGCTATCGGATGGCAGCCCGCTGGACCGGCTGGGATGAGGTGATCTTTGGCCTTGGTTCAGAAGAGCGTTTCGGCGTGCTCTTTCAGGCGACGGCGCCTGCGGAGTTGGGTACGTACATTTTTGCCTTCCGCGGCACCTACACCTATTTGGACCTCTTAGAGGGTCCGTGGGTTAACACCGTGCCCTTCGTGCCCTACCAAGGGCAAGTCTCCCCTGTGCCATCGGTGGCATCCGGGTTTTACAGCATCTATAACGACCGTGGCGGCTCGATGACTCAATCGATGCGCGAGCAGCTATTCTCGCTTATCGACCGTTTCCAGCCGAAGAAGGTATACCTCACCGGTCACAGCCTGGGCGGAGCACTGGCACAACTTTTCGCCCTGGACCTTGCAGTGAGCCGACCTCAAGTCTGGGCGGCAAATCTCGACTTTGCCACTCCTATGGTTGGTCTCAGCAATTGGCGGCAAGCGTACGAGTCCCAACCGGCTCAGAGAGATCCAGAGCGAAAGACGGTTCGAGTTTACAACTACTGGGATGAGGTACCGTCGTTGCCGTCTTCCTGGTTGGGCTATGTGGACGTGGGGCGAGGTTTCAGGACCTCATTCTATGTGGACAGAATCGATTGGCCTATATACGAGTCGGAGATGCACTCGATGCTGAATTTGCAGGCGGTGCTGCAACGTGCCGTGTGGCTTAATCCGCAGATATGGGTCGGTACATTCCAAGACGCACTTGACCCGAGGTTGGAGATGAAGAGCGATGTGCCGCCAAGCGGTCCGGACGTTGACTGGGCAGCCAAGATGCGCGAGCTGCGACAGTTTCAACAAGCCATTCTGGAAAGCAACGCGGTACCGGAGGCTTTTGCTCGTGGGTAGAGCGATGGTCCGAGTTAGTAACTGCTAACACTGCCTCAGACTATGGCGACGGTCTATTGTCTGGATTGGCGGCGGGTGTGTTTGCGCCTACGCACGCTCTGTGCGGCAAGCGCGGCAGATCGCGTTTCTCGGCTAAGCCGGAGGGGTACCAGGTCCGAGAAGCCGGACCTGGGCCTCCCGGCACGTCACTTACGGAGGAGTTTCCGGTAGTAGTTGCGGTAGTATTCGTCTTCTGAGTCGGGTGGGCAGCTGTGGTAGCACTGTGCGCCGTCGCGGCCCCAGGTGTAGGTGTTGTTCCGAGGACATTCGAGAAAGTGCGGAAGAAGCAAATTCTCGTAGTCGGCGCAGGTTTTGACGGCGTGATTCTGTTTGCGGCGGACGCCGCGGTGGGCAAGCTGCTTGTCGCTTTTTGCGCTAGCAAGCCCAGTGATCGCCGCGAAAGGGCGGCGGTAGGAACGGCTCATGACGAACTCCAGTACGCAGTTGCGTAACTAGGTCCTACGGGACGCCTTTTAAGGGAACTGGCCGTGTAGACGAGTAACTTCCGAATTGGCAACCATCCAACCGGAACTCTTTCGATGGCTGCACTAACTCGGTACAGGCAATTTAGCGTTTCAAGACCAGAGTCGAGCGCTGCCACGGCGCTGTCGTCCCATCCTCTTGTCCGAGGTCTTCCCAATCCATTGTGTCAACGCCATTGCCGAACGCTACTAGGTAGGAATGAGGGCCGCAGCTTGCGTGAGCTCCGGTGCTGGCAATCTGTCGTGCGCATCCCAAGAACCGGCCCGCGAAGCTTGCCCATTGCGTTCGACGAGGGAAATGCGCCTCGCCTCTATTGTCGGATAAGCGATCCTCTTCGTGCGCAGAGTCTTCGAGACTATACTGCTGCCATTCCTCCCGGACGGTGATGCCCTGAAGGGGTCTGTGGGCGTTGTCCAGGGTCATGACCGTCCAGTCGGGAGCGACGACCTGCGGCACGGGAAAGAAGGCAACTATCAGCACCGTCGCTGTAGTGACCCATAGAATCTTGGTGCGAGTTAGTCGTATCACGCTTCAGATTCTAATCGGAGCTGTCTCGGTTGATGAAAAATCGACCATGCGTTTTCAGCTCTGCAAAGATATGCGCCAATCACTTCGCACCCAATCCCGGGCTTATGATCGTCTGTTCGGAAGCTTGGAAAGGCAACCGCAGATCCCTAACTGCGTTCGGGATGACACAGTGTTTTTTGGGCTTGATTAGAGCGAGTGACCGGCTAACCCGAAGCTAGTTCGGACTCGATGCGAAAAACAATTGGAAACCCGATGGGTTTCCAATTGGTCTGCACGGTTCCGATCAAGTGGTTGTACTTGCTATCTTCCTGTGCCGCCGACGGTCATTTTGTCTAGCTTGATTGTGGGCATGCCTACGCCTACGGGGACGCTTTGGCCGTCTTTGCCGCAGGTGCCTATGCCTTCGTCGAGCTTCAGGTCGTGGCCTACCATGCTTACGTATTTGAGGGCTTCGGGGCCGTTGCCGATTAACGTGGCGTCGCGGACGGGGGCGGTAATTTTGCCGTCTTCGATAAGGTAGGCCTCGGAGGCGGAGAAGACGAATTTGCCGTTGGTGATGTCGACCTGGCCGCCGCCGAAGTTTACGGCGTAGAGGCCGCGCTTGACGGAACGGAGGATGTCTTCAGGGGCGTCGTCGCCGGCGAGCATGTAGGTGTTGGTCATGCGGGGCATGGGGATGGATTGGTAGCTCTCGCGACGGCCGGAACCGGTGTTGGCGGTGCCCATTAGACGCGAGGAAAGCTTGTCAGACAAGTAGCCCTTGAGGATGCCGCCTTCGATGAGGGTGGTTTCCTGGGTGGCGGTGCCTTCGTCGTCGACGTTGAGGGAGCCGCGTCTTCCCGCCATTGTCCCGTTGTCGACTACGGTGACTTTGGAGCTGGCGACGGATTGGCCGATGAGGCCGGTGAAGGCGGAGGTTCCCTTGCGGTTGAAGTCGGCTTCGAGGCCGTGGCCTACGGCTTCATGAAGCAGGATGCCGGGCCAGCCGGGACCGAGGACGACCTGCATTTCTCCGGCGGGGGCGGGGACTGCGCCGAGCTGGAGGATGGCGCCGCGGGCTGCTTCACGGGCGAGGTTTTCAGGGCTCTTGGAGCCTGTGAACTGATCGAGGCCAGCGCGGCCTCCGCAGCCTGAGGAGCCCTTGGTGGTGATGGCTCCCTGCTTGGCGATGACGAAGACGTTGAGGCGGCTGAGGGGCTGGGTGTCGGACGCGAATGCGCCGTCGGATGCGGCGATTAAGATGCGGCGGAGTTCTTCGCTGTAGCTGGCGCGGACTTGCACGATGTGGGGCGAGTAGGCGCGGGCGGCGCGATCGGCTCGGAGGATGAGCTCGAGGCGGGCGGCGAGGTCGAGATCGAAGCCGCCGAGGGGGACGGGATAGAGGTCAGCGGCGGGGGCTTCGGTGAATCCCTGAACGGTTTGGGTAGCGGGGCCGGAGGCGATGAGGGCGGCGGTGCGGGCGGCGTGGAGCAGGCGGTCGGGGCTGAGATTGTCAGTGTAGGCGTAGCCGGTGCGCTCGCCGGAGAGGACGCGGATGCCGCAGCCGGCGCTGGTTCCCTGGGAGGCGGACTTGACGATCTGCTCGTCGACGCCGAGGGAGGTGGCGGTGACGGATTCGAAGTAGAGGTCGGCGTAGTCGCCGCCGGCGGCTAAGGCTTCTCCCAGGCAGCGCTCGAGCAGGCGCTCGGTGATGCCGAATTTATCGAAGAAATAACGTTTGTGGCTGGGGGCTGGGGTGGGACGCGGGGAAGCGGTTTGAGTGGCCATGGTTTAGTTTACTTCGAATGGCACCTACGGTGGGGCGGGTGCTCGCGGGAGGGTCGCACTGGCGAACTGCTTCCCGCCTTTGCGACAGAAAAAGTCGCAAAAACGGGGCACGGGGCTTCATCGCGCCGATCCCACTCATCGCGCGATGGAACTGCGCGATGAATGGGCACAGCTTCTTTGAGGAGTAGGGCATATTCCTTTGATGAGTAGGACATAGTTTCCATTCTTGGTGCGCGGGGAACGAGGGTCTATCCTTTGCGCGGAGAAAGTGCTACATTCCTCTCATGAAAAAGATTCTCCTCGCTGCCCTGCTTTTGACGGTGTTTGCGACTTCGGCGTTCGCTGCCGGACACCGCCATCACCATCATCACCACCACCACCCCGGTGCACACCCGCACGCATAAGACGGATTCGGCCCGTGGCAGAACTTGCGCCGGGGCCGAACCGTGCGGCTCATCTGCTTCTGATTTTTCGACAGGCTCCGGTCTGAGAGATCTGGCGGGGTTCGTGTCATGACTGATTTGCTCGGCCTGCAGTATCCGATTGGCCGCTTCATCCCGCCCACAAGCTATACGGCCGAGAGCCGTTCCCTACACATACAAACATTGCGTTTGCTGCCGGGACACCTGCGCGCGGCGGTGAGCCGGCTGAGCGACGCGCAACTCGACACGCCGTATCGACCGGGAGGCTGGACGGTGCGGCAGGTGGTGCACCACGTGGCGGACAGCCACACGAACTCCTATATTCGATTCAAACTGGCGCTGACTGAGGAGTGGCCGACGATCAAGGCGTACGACGAGGCGGCGTGGGCGAAGCTGGCGGACAGTGGGCTGCCGGTGGAGGTTTCACTCCAGTGGATTGACGCGCTGCACGAACGGTGGGTTGTGCTGCTGGAATCGATGAGCGAAGAGGAATTTCAGAAGGGCTTTGTCCATCCGGAGCGGGGACGGCAGAAACTGGAAACGACTCTGGCGCTGTACGATTGGCACTCCCGGCACCACACGGCGCACATCACCGGCCTTCGCGGACGGATGGGCTGGTAGTGGCGGCGATGGAAGACGCCGCTTCCGCGGCGAAGCTGGCGCAATTGATTGAAACTTACCTGGCGGATCATCCAGCGGCGGCAGCACTGGAGGATGGGCGCGTACTGTTCGATATGCGGAGCGCGCACTACTCGGTGACGGAATCGCATGGGCGGTGCCTGCTGCAGTTGTGGAGTGAGGAACGCAACATGATGCGCACGGTGGTGGCCGCGGTGGAGCGCGCGCAATGCCTGCGGGTGACGACTCGGCGCATGGGCGCGGCAAAACCGCAGACACTGGAGCTAACTCCGACGAGCGACCGGCGGACACCGACGGCACGGGACGCGGCGCGAAAGAGCTATCAGCGGGTGCTGGAGCGGGCGCTGACGCGGCACTTTATTGGATGGAAAGTGGATGGGCTGCGGTCGGCGATGGACCTGGAGCACAGCTTTGGTCCAGCGTATGTGCGGGGGCGGCTGCTGAAGGGGACGGCGGCGGAGGCGGTGATTGGAGTGGGGGAGGCGGAGTCTGGGGCGGTGGCGGATGGGGTGCTGACGCTGGGGATTCTTTGGCTGGATCATTGCCGGCAAAAGGGGGATGGGCGGAGGCATTTTGGCGGGCTGAAAGTGGTGGTGCCGGCAGGGGCGTGGCGGACCACGGCGGAGCGGATGGCTTGGCTGAACCACAAAGCTGGAGATTTTCAGCTTTACACGCTGGATGAGCGCAGCGAAGAGCTGACGGCGGTGGATTATCGCGACACGGGGAACCTGGATGCGCGGCTGGTGCATGCGTTCAATGCGGATGCGGCGGTGGAGCGATGCGGGGAGGGCATCGACCGGCTGATGGAGTTGATTCCGGAAACGGCTCGGGAGCGGGTGGAGGTGCGAGCAAGTTCGGCCAGCGAGGTGGGATTAAGGCTGCATGGGTTGGAGTTTGCGCGGGTGCGGCAAGGGTTCAAGGCGAATAGCTTTGCGAAGGAGGACGAGATCAGTTTTGGCGCGGGCGCGAACGAGACGCCGCTGACCGAGGCGACGGAGCCGCTGTGCCGCGAGTTGCTGAGAAGGCTGTTTGCGGGACGGCATCGGGACGGGACGCATGCCGATCCACTGTACCGGCTGCAGCCGGAGCGATGGCTGGAGGCGGAACTGCGTGCGGGGATTGCGGAGCTGCTGCCGGGGCTGCGGCATGACATGGTGTACACGCAGGTTCCGGCGCTTTCGACGGGCGACCGGGGGTTGCTTGACCTGCTGACGCTGGACCGGAGCGGGCGACTGACGGTGATTGAGCTGAAGGCGGACGAGGATTTGCATTTGCCGCTGCAGGCGCTGGACTACTGGATACGGGTGCGGGCGCTGAACGCGGACCGGCAGCCGGTGGCAGGTTTGAAGGGCGGCATGGCTCTTTCGGCGTTCGAGCGGCAGGGTTACTTTGAGGGTGCGGAGGTTTCTCCGCTACCGCCGCGACTGTTGCTGGCGGGGCCGGCGCTGCGGATTCATCCGGCGAACGAGCCGGTGCTGCGATACTTTGCGCCCGAGGTGGAGTGGGAGCTGATTGCGGTAGGCGAGCACTGGCGGCGGGAGTTGAAGGTGGTTTTTCGGAAGCGGAGCGGGGATGCGAAGGTTTAAGGCAGCATTGTCGGCTAGCCTGCATCCAAACCTTGAGGCGCATGACAAGGCTGCCCCGCATGCCGCAGGAGGGGGAGTGAGCGCTGACCGGGCAAACCAGACCCTGCGGCATCCTACAAAGTTGATTGCGCTTTGCGATGGCGAGGCGCATGGCCGCGGCGGCCTAGCTGGCTGACACTCGAACCTCAATACATTCCAGAGGAGAGCACATTTCCCATGATGCCCTTACGCAGAAGTTCTATCCGTTTATCTCTTCCGTTTGGTTTTTCCACTGGCCGCCGCATTTTGGTGAGTGCCACCGCGATTCTGGGTGGCTTTGTGGCAGCCGCGGCCGGGCAGACACCTGCCGCTGCGACGACTCCAAAAGCGCCGCCGGACGTGATTGTGTTTACCAATGGCGATCAGCTTTCCGGCAAGTTTCTGCGGTCGGTGAACGGCAGTGCGGTCTTCCATAGCGACATCGCCGGAGACATCACTGTGAGCTGGGACAAGGTGAAGGAGATTCACTCGTCGTCAAAGTTTGTGGTGTTGCAGAAGGGCTTTGAGTCGAAGCGAAATGCATTACCCGCGCACATGCCGGAGGGAAGCCTGACGGTGGAGAACAAGGAGATTGTGCTGACGCCGACGGAGGGCGGAAAGGTTGAGCCGGTTCCGCTGGCGGAGGTGGCGTACGTGATTGACGAGCCGACATTCGAGAAGGAACTCAGCCACAAGGCGGGATTTTTCTCTGCGTGGACGGGGAGTGCGACGAGCGGGGCGACAATTGTGGAAGCGACAACGAACAATTACACCTTCAATGGGGGCGTTGCGTTGGTGCGCGCGATACCGCCGGTGGGTTGGTTGAATCCGCGGAACCGCACGCTGCTGGGCTTTCAGGGATCCTACGGAAAGATTATTGAGCCGGGATTCCCGACAGAGAAATCGGCGATCTACCGTGCTTACGGCGAATATGACGAATACTTCTCACCAAGGGTTTATGCGCTGGGGCAGGTGGCTTTCGATCACAATTTCGCACAGAGCCTGGATCTGCAGCAGATCTACGGCGGCGGTTTGGGCTGGACGGTGGTAAAGCAACCGCAGCAGACGCTGGACTTGAAAGGCACGGTGCAGTATGAGAGGCAGAGCTTCCTGATCCAGGTGCAGACGACTCCACCAACTCCACCGAGCCCGGACCAGAGCATTATTGGATCCACCTTTGCGGCGAACTACATGCGGAAGCTACCGAAGGGAATGGTTTTCAATCAGCAACTCGCCTACTTGCCGGCGTGGAATGATCCGCACGACTATTCGGCGGCGGAAACGAATGCGCTGGTGCTACCGGTTTACAAGCGGCTTGGTTTATCGGTCGGGACGATCGATACGTACCTGAACGATCCGCCGGTGACTACGCCCCCGACCAAAGCGAACTCATTCCAGTTTACGTTTGGAGCGACTTATACGTTGCCGACGCCGAAGTAGGGGCTGGCTTCATTATGTAGTGGGCGGAGATTCGTACTCTCCAGATCGGAAAGTCGGAACCTGGCCATCAGCAGCGAATTGGGGACTCGTCGCTGGCGAGACCCTGCAACAGCAGTTCGAGAGCTTGAATAGGCACCGGCCTGCTGAACAGATAGCCCTGGAATGCGTGGCAGCCGAGTTTCTCGAGGCACACCCGCTGCTCTTCGGTTTCAACGCCCTCGGCGATGACCGGCAAGCCCATTGCCTTGCTCAGGGAGATGATTGTCTGCGCAATGGCTCCGCTGCTTTCGTCAACGAGGATGTCGCGGACGAATGACCGGTCGATCTTCAGTCGGTCAAGCGGTAACCGCTTTAAGTAAGTCAAGGAAGAGTAGCCGGTACCAAAATCATCCAGGGAGAATTGCAACCCGTGCGACTTGAGAGCGATCATTTTGGCAATCACCTGCTCAATGTCGTCCACCAACATGCTTTCGGTAAGTTCCAACTCGAGGCGACGCGGATCGGCGCCGGTGCGTTCCAGAGTTGCCAGCACCTGGTGGACAAACTCCGGCTGGCGGAGCTGACGTGCGCTTATATTGATTGAGACGGCCAGTTCCGCTGTTTCGCTGCGTTTTGCCCACGACGCGATTTGCGCACAGGCAGTTTCCAGAACCCAATTCCCGACGGGCACAATGAGCCCGGTTGCTTCGGCTGCAGGAATAAACCCATCGGGGAGGATCAGGCCTCCCCTGGGATGGTTCCAACGAATCAGAGCCTCCGCGCCGGTCCATTGCCGGCAATCCACTTGTGGTTGAAAGTGGAGGACGAACTGGTTGTGCTTAATCGCATTGTGCAGGTCCTCCGCCATGGCAACGCGGGCATTCACGGCAGCCTGCAACGCAGGCGCGAAGAAGCGCATGGTGTTGCCGCCTGCCGCCTTGGCCTGGTCCATGGCCATGTCAGCCTGCTGCAATCTGTCATTGGTTCTTTCCGATTGCGATCCAAAGACGGTAATTCCAATGCTGGCCGTGCAAGTGCACTCACGTTGCGCGAACTTGTGAGGCTGAGCAATTGTCGCCAGAATCTTCTCTCCGGTGGCTTCCGTCTGAGCCGCGGCTTCCTCTGGATTCTCGGACAGGCCTTCCAGCATGACCACGAACTCATCGCCAGCCAACCGCGCCACCATATTGGGTTCGCGAATGCAGGTAACGAGGCGACGGGCCACTTCCTGAAGTATTAGATCGCCGGTCGGATGGCCGAGTGTCTCGTTTAACGATTTGAAGCCGTCGAGATTGACAATCAGCAGCGCCCGCCTTTTCCCCGTGGGAGTGTCGGTTGCCAAGGCCTGACGCGAGCGCTCCAGCAGGAGGCGGCGGTTGGGAAGACGCGTCAATGGATCGTAGAAAGCGAGATCCCTTATCTGCTTCTCGGCCGCTTTGGCTTCGGTGATATCCCGCGTGACCGAGAGGATGCACGGAACTCCTTCAATTTCGATGATCGAGGCGGACATCAGCCCGATGAGTATCGTTCCATCTTTCTTTCGAAACTCGGTTTCCAGGTTGCGGCAGGTCGAACGCAGGCTCATCTCTTCGGTCATTCGCACCCGATCGCGCGGGTCCACCCAGATGCCCAGTTCCAGCGATGTGTGCCCTACAAGCTCTTCCTGCGAATAGCCTGAAATGTCAATGAATGCCTGGTTGACTTCAATATACTTTCCATCACTCAGGTTGTTGATTGCAATGGCATCGATGCTGGTTTGGAATGCAGTGCGGTAGCGCTCCTCACTCAAGCGCAGGGCCCCCTGCGCCGAGGCCAGTTGCAGTTCGGCGGCTTTAGCCGCATTGATATCTTCGACCACGGTGATAAAGTGCAGGGCGTGCCCTTCGCCATCGCGACGGGTAGAGACTGTCAACCTTACCCAGGTCAAAGTGCCATCCTTGCGGACGTAGCGCTTCTCCCAACTGGGCGTAATCGTGGCCTCGTCCAACATCTGCTTCAGCACACCCACACTGTGACCGAGATCTTCGCGCGGGGTAATTTGCTGGAAGGTCAGGTTACAGGCTTCTTCGGGGGAATAGCCGATGATCTGGGCGAAGCGCTCGTTGCATCTGAGGATGCGGCCATCGAGTGAGGTGTGCAATATCCCAACGGCCGCCTGTTCAAAGGTCTCGCGGTAGCGCTCCTCGTTATCGCGGAGCTGCGTTTCAGCCTTTTTGCGGTCAGTGATATCTTTGATAACCCCACGCATCATCGCGGGCTGTCCCTGGGCATCGAACTCAAGTTTGCCCATTCCATGTACCCAGCGCTCCACTCTGTCCGCCTGGCGAACGACGCGGTATTCCTTGTCAAAGGACTTCTTCTGGCCGATTACTTCATCCGCGAAATAGTCGGCCATCATGGCGCGATCGTCTGGATGGATCAGATTCACCCACCCAGCCACAGTGCGCTCATATTGGTCATCGATTCCAGCTAATTCGTCCAATACGGGCGAACTTGACCACATCCCAGCAGGGATGTCCAGAACGTAGACGCCAAGGGCCCCAATTCTCTGCGCTTCTGTGAGAAAGTCGCGGCTCTCTCGCAGCTCCTGTTCCGCGACGTAACGTTCGGTGATATCTTCGACGAAGCCCTCGTGGCAAAGCACTGTCCCGTCCTCATTGCGTACGATCCTGCCGCTGAGTGAGGCCCAGATATGCGTTCCGTCTTTGCGCTTGAGGCGGAAATCGAACCCCAGAACGATACCGGCCCCATGGCCTTTGAGCTTGACTAAATATCTTGAGCGTTCATCCGAGTCAGCCCAGACATCATGGCCTAGATCTTTGACTGAAGCTATAAGTTCATCGGGGGACGCGTAGCCGAGCATGGTGGCAAGCGCGGGGTTGGCTGTCAATAGACGTCCGTCCATGGTGGACTGAAACATTCCTTCGAGTGCCCCTTCAAAAATGTCCCGGTACTTTCTTTCGGCTTCATGGAGTGCCCGCTCTGCCGCCTTCTGTTTGGTAGAGTCCTTGCCGAATACTGAAATTCCAGTCGTCATTCCCTCGACGATAATGGGATTCAAGGACATCTCGTAAACATCCCCGTTGTGAAGGGTATATGCGGTCCTGAAAGGGCCTTCTGTTTTGGCCCGCTCAAAGAATGAGGACCAAAGGGCGGCCTTTTCCGCAGGGAAGAAATCCTCCGGCCGCATCCCCACGACAATCTGGATATCGAATTGCTGCTTGAGATGGCGCTGAAAAGCCCGGTTAAAGAGAATTACGCGATCGTCCAGACCCACGGACCAAATATGGTCTTCAGTGCTTTCGATCAAGGCCGAGAGTCTTGCTTCAGCTTGATTGCGCATTTTGACCCTTCTCGATTTGGTCAATCTCCAATTTAACAGAGCGGACATCTGCGGTTTGAGCGCGTTCATCATGGCGGAAAACCTGTAGATGGCTGCTCGGAAACACCCAGTACCAGGTTTCCGCTGAAGACCTTCTTCCCCATCTATCGGAAAAACCGGAATTTTCTTCAACTCAGGAAGGGTGATCGACCGGTTCATCGTGGGGGGGATGAGGGAAGTACGCCGATACGTTGAAGTTGATCGGTTCTTCATGCAGGGGTGAAGTGTTCAACCCAGCAGGGCGTGCCCGATTCTTTTTCCCGACGACTGCCACCTGCGCACGATCTCGTAAACGATCACCGTTGCGTAGGTCACGGCGATCCAGACGCAGACTTCTTCGATGGGCAGGCGGTTCCATGCCGTGATGCGCAGGCCGATCATGGCGCTGTCCTGGAAGCCCCACCAACCATAGGGTAGGGCCAGCGTGACTTCCCAAAGCAGGCTGATGAGCAGAAGGACGAATACGGTTAGACTAAGTGCGCGCCAATTGATGACCGGCATGGCTGCGGGAAGCAGCGCCGCCGATGGGCTGAGAGCACCGAGGACCAGGAAGGTGAAATATCCCGGGAAGCCGGGGTCCGGCACGAAGAGCTTGCGGTAAGCGACGGCCGCGGCAATGAGGACTGCAGCCCACATCAGCGAAGCAGCGTGGAAGCGCAGCAGGCGGTCGAACTGCGCTCTCTCTGCGGCATCCGCGCGGACGCCGTAGGCTGCGAGCCAATACTCATCGAGCCAGATGTAGAGGAGCAGGACCGCAACAAATCCCGTGAGGTAAAAGACATACTCTTCGAGTGGGACACCGCCGCCGAGCGCGGGAGCGGTGATTCTTAATGTGGCGCCGGGATTGGGAAAGGTGAAGAAGGACCGTGCGAAGAAGAAGTCAAGACCTGCGCCGAGGGGAAAAAGGATGGCGACGGTGAGAATGAATGCGCGTTTGGATATTTTTACGGCTTCCGACGGCACAAACCACAGACCAATAACGAGGATAGGCACGATGAACAGAAGCAGACTGACGGTGTATCCATAAGGAGACGCGTTGGCTGCGAAGGCGTTGAGTGGTGGCGCAGTTCGTACTGTACGAAGGGTCAGCGCGGCGGGAAGAGCGACCATTCCGAGCATGGCCAGGACCAGGCGAAAGCTGGTGCGCGGCGTGGGGGGACGCGGGGGATCGTCTTTTAAGGCTGTCATCGAAGTCTCGCTTTGACGTTTCATTCCGGGATGGCGGATTCTTTGAGGTCGTGGAGGAGTGCATCGACGCGGGCGAGGTCGGTGTCCCAGGCGAACATGATGCGGGCTGCGCCTCCGATGAAGGTGTAGAACTTCCAGCCGCGAGCGCGGAGTCCCTCAAGAGTGGCGTCAGAGGCTTGAAGGAAGACGGTGTTGGCGTCGACGGGCGAAACGATTTTGATGTTGGGGATCGACGCGACGCCCTGGGCAAAGTAACGGGCGCATTGGTTGGCGTGCTGGGCGTTGGTGAGCCATGCGCCGCTCTCAAGCATGCCGACCCAAGGCGCGGCAAGGAAACGCATTTTTGAGGCGAGTTGGCCGGCCTGCTTGCAGCGGTAATCGAAGTCGGCGGCGAGGGCGCGGTCGAAGAAGAGGACGGCTTCGCCGACGGCCATGCCGTTTTTTGTTCCGCCGAAGCAGAGGACGTCGATGCCGCTTCTCCAGGTGAGCTCGGCAGGGGTGCGATTGAGACTGGCGCAAGCATTTGCGAAGCGGGCTCCATCCATGTGCAGGGAGAGGCCGAGCGGCTTGCAGGCGGAGGAGATTGCCTGGATCTCGTCGACGGTGTAAACGCGGCCGGTTTCAGTGGACTGGGTGATGGTGACGACGCGCGGTTTGGGGAAGTGAATGTCGGTGCGGCGGGTGGCGAGCTCGTGAATTGCGCCGGGGGTGAGTTTGCCGTCCTCCGAACGGGCGACGAGGAGCTTGGATCCGTCGGAGAAGAACTCAGGCGCGCCGCACTCATCGGTTTCAACGTGGGCCTGGTCGCCGCAGATGACGGCCTGATAGGACTGGCAGAGGGAGGCGAGGGCAAGAGAGTTGGCTGCGGTGCCGTTGAAAACGAAGAATAGCTCGAGATTGGTTTCGAAGAGATCGCGAAAGGCTTTGGAGGCGCGGGTGGTCCACGGGTCGTCGCCGTAGGCTACGACGTGGCCGCTATTCGCGCTCTCCATGGCAGCCCAGGCCTCGGGACAGATTCCCGCGTAGTTATCGCTGGCAAACTGCTGAGCGAGTTCGCCGGTGTGGTTCTGGGTCACAAAGTCATCTCCTGGTTAGAGAACGCGGGGGAAGTTGTGGCGTGTTCCGAGGGACTGAGCGAGCTGCGAGAGCCTTTCAGGACTAAAGGTTGAATGAGCTGTTAAGGCCGTTAAAGATGGCGTCGAATTTTCCGGCTTCGGCGGCGTAGCGCATTCCCTTGACGCGCTCGACACAGATTTCGGCGGGAGTGGGTTGGGTTTGGAAGATTTGCATGACTTCAGCAATGAAGTCCGCGAGGGGCATTGCGCGGGGATCTTCAGCGCCTTGCATGAGATCGGTCTGGACGTAGGGCGGAATGAGTTCGATGACTTCAGTGTTGGTGGTGCGAAGTTGGTAACGGAGCGAAAGCGTGTAGGAGTGGAGGGCGGCCTTGGTGGCGCAGTAGGTGGGGGTGAAGGACAGGGGCAGAAAGGCCAGACCGGAGGAAACGTTGACGATGGCGGAGAGCGGCTGCGCCTGCAGATGAGGCAGGAGCGCGGCGGTGAGGCGGATGGGGCCGAGGAGGTTAGTGGTGACGACGGCTTCGGCGTCGGAGAGATCGGGCTGCTGGGCGAGAAGCTTCTCAGGACGCATGATGCCGGCGTTGTTGATGAGGACGTTGAGCGAGGGGAATTGAGCAGTAGCCTGGGCGGCGAAGGCGCGGATGGCGGCGGGGTCTTCAATGTCGAGAGTGAGGGACTGCATGCCGGGGTTGGCGGCAACGGTTTCTTCGAGGACATGCTTACGGCGGCCGGCGATGACGACCTGGTTGCCGAGGGCGTGAAAGGCTTGAGCCAGGCCGCGGCCGATGCCGGAGCCGCCGCCGGTGATGAGGATGGTGTTGCCGGTGAGGATCATCGGGTGGTTCTCCAAGCGCCATGATAACGCGATGGGGTATTCCGGCGGGGCGGCTGGGGAAGCGGTGTCTCAGGGTGCGGAAGGTTGCGTTTTCAGGAGGGGGTGATTTGAATCACATACTCCGAGGAAAAGCGGCGGGAGAATGAGGGCGTTCGATGCCTCGCTGAAAGTCGCGGGGGCATGATTGGACTGCTCAGATGTGCGAGCAGCCCATGTTGATGACAAGGAGACCTCATGACCGCTGAGATTCTTAACCACATACACGCTGAACCGCAGAACGATTTCATGTTGCGGGACATTCTTCCGGGAGCTGGATGGGCGCCTTATATTGGGCGCGAGCTTACCTTTGTCGGGCAATCGAACCGTCTGTTGGAGGTGGGCGCGGACGAGGGCGGCCTGAATGGTTTGCAGTTCGCTTTCCCGTTCGAGGCTTGAACCTCCTGCGGTGGGGCAGACGCTCGCGGGAGGCTCGTACCGGCTTTCTCTCGATGGTTGGGGACGGGGTGATACCGGCCGTCGGTTTTGCTATTCGTGGGCGCCGTGCTTCTTGAGCAGGTCGGCCCACTTATGGTCGTCCATCTGGAGCGCGTAGGTTAGCGGGCGGTGCTGGCTCTGATCGACAGCGTTGACGTCCGCGCCATGATCGAGAAGTGGCTGGATCATGGTGAAGTACTGCAGGTGGAGCACCATGTCGAGGATGGTATCGCCATAGGCGTCGGCGAGATTGACGTTGCCGCCATGGTCCATGAGGTAAATGAGTTCGTCTTTCTGCTCGCGCAGGACGGCCCAGAACATGGGTGTGGCACCGCTGGAGGCCTGGGCGTTAACATCGGCGCCCTTGTCGATGAGGAACTTGACCATGGGCATGTAGCGGACGGAAAAGGCCGCCATATCAAGAGGCGTATAGCCGTTTTTCATGTCCGACTGGATGATGCCGTGGACCGTGAGCAGACTCACGGGGTCTTTATGGTTGCTTGAATACAGCACATCATTGAGGTTGTCGGGCGTGAACGGCCCGGCGAGGTTTTTGGCGTTGACATCCGCGCCGGCGGCGACGAGCGCCTGCGCGACGGCCAACTCGCCATGCAGGGCGGCGACATGAAGCGGCGTGTCGCCCATGTTGTCTCTACTGTTGACGACGGTGGGGTCGGACTGGATAAGGGCCTGGACCTTCTTAAGGTCGCCTTTGCGGGCGGCGTCATGAATTGGGGCGGCGAAAGCAATGGATGCGCAGGCAAGGGCCGCGACGACGAGGACGGCGAGGCGAGAAGTCTTCAAGGAACAGGGCTTGCCAAGATTTGAGAACGGTATCATGGTTCCTCCGGTGGAACAAATAAGTTTAACCAATTGGGCTCTTAGTGGGCTGCGGGGAGTTCGTGAAAATCGATTTAGCCAACCGCATTGTTCAGCCTGCGGCACCTTGTAACTCCCAGGCAATGTGAACGAGGGCGAAGACTGCGGATCTGGCACAAGATATCCTCGACGCAGGGTGATGCGAATCACATATTCCAATCATCAAGTGCACGAGAATCACTAGAACATTTACCGGTTTTCATCCTGGGTCTCGGGGGCAATTTGGCGTTTTTGCCGGGCTGAGACTTCCACGAGAAACGAGTCAACATGTCGAGCAACGTTCTCAACGATTTTGAGGTTCAACCAGCCAATGCCCGCAGGCACGCGAAAGTTTATATCTTTCCCGTGCGGGAGCCTTCCGCGCCCACAACCCGGGTTTCCACCTCGGTAACGGATTGCCTGACCGAGGGAAGCCTGAGGGATGGAAGCTGCTTTAAGGGCATGATATCGGCTCTCGTTCTGGAGGCCGGAATGGCGCTTGCCGCTTACGGCGTCTGGGTGGTTTGGCACGTGGTGCGGTAAGCGGAACTGCCGCCGCTTGCTTGCGGAAGCATGAAGGGTGCGGCGCCAAATGGTGGCGCAGATTCCCCGCTAACGCGGATCCCGGAAGCGCAATCTGAGGTGTCCCGCGAATTTGGGGTGGCTCTTGATTGCCGAGGCGGCCGGCGAGTTGGAAGGCTACGACCGGCCGTCCCAGGCTGAGTTTGCCGCTATTTCTTGGCGGGCTTCTTTTCCAGGTCTTTCGCGCCATCCAGATGCTTGTGGAGCGTGGGCAGCGTGGCGCTGGCGTCAGACTTCAGGTCGGCATTCTGGGCATCCATGGATTCCTTGGTGAAGATCTGGATAGCCTGAGTGTGGCCCTCAATCATGGTGTGAATGTAGCGGGCGTCAAATGCGGCGCCTTTCAGCTTTTCGAACGGCTGGATTATTTGGTTATGGGCGGCATCGAGTCCCTTGGGAACGGTGAAGCCGTCTTTCGCCGCGAGGGCAGTCAGATTCTGGTAATCGGCGGTGTGGTCGGTCACGAGCATCTGTGCGTAGTCTTTGACTTCCTGGCTGCCGGCATGATCCGCAGCCAATTGGCCCAGATGGGCCTCCAGCATGTCGGTTTGGGCGATGAAGTCAATGAATTGCTGGTCGGACATGGGCTCGGTTTTGGCGGCATGCCCCTGCTGAATGGGAGCGGCGAGGCAGCAGAGAGCCAGAGAACAGGCGGTTGCAAGGATGCGTTTCATCTTAATCTTCCCTCCTGAAGAGTAAGAGTTGCGCGCGGGGAGGATTAGGTTTTCTGGGGCGGATGAAATCGGGCTTTTGGCCGGGAAATAAGATCCGTGCTACCGGAGTAAGCCAAGGCGCATTGTAGCTATCCCGGCTCGAAAGCGGGACCAGGGCGCCCGGTGGCACATGGAATGGAATTGCGGGTTCACTTCGCGGCTATTTCAACCACATTAGCGTTTTAAAAATGCTGCTTGACACGCTCTTGTCGCACTTCACCCGCGCTGTTGCTCCGAAGCCATAGGAACCGTTTATGCCTATAAGCGCGGCGTGCTGTGGACGGGAGAATGAAACCCATACTGGAACTGTCCTGTTCTCCTTCGGTGGCACTCCGAACTTAGTGTATCCGCTAATTAACTGGTCATTCTTATCGTAGACACTACAATTCTCGGCGGTGCTTTCTCCGTCGTTATGCACCGTCAGTTGTCCTTCGGCGCTCACGATGTCGAGGAAGTCCTTGCCCTGGGAATAAACCCATGTGATGATCGCAACATGAGCCGGCTTGCCCGGATTAAGAGGGCCGCCTTCGTGGGTGAGCCACCACAGAATAAGGCCCGTGCTTAGAGTGGTTAGAACGCCCAGGAGCCACTTGTTGCTTTTTTCCATGGAACCTCCGCGTTGGGTTTCTCCGGTCTAATGTAGCCCGCGTCAAATATCGTAATTCAAAGCGACAGGGTAGGGAACAATGTTCGGGACGAAGGGAAACCCGGCGGCGGTGAATTTGTTTAATGTTGTTGCTGCGCTGCAGGAGCATGAAGGGGTGCGGTTGTCGGTTGTGGCGTAGGCGTGATCAATCCACTCCCTTTACAAAGTGGGCACTGGATGGGCAACGCAGCATTATCGCGTTCGGGAAGTGCCGATCAAAACATTGGAAGTGTTCCCTGGGCAGGTGGTTCAGCTGGTTCCTCGGCCTCGGCGCTCGTCTTATGTAGGCAATCAGATTCTGGATCGTGTTCCCGGTAACGCTCTTGCGCTAATCGGCGGTTCATAACTGCGTAACAATAGACACACCCGTGCGGGCATGTATCGTAATCCCCAATATCGCGTGATTCGTAACATCCGCACTCGGGCCTGTTCCCTTTTAAGGGGGCTGCAATAGGTCTCCCCGCCAGCTCGGCGAGCCGCTGTTTGTCAACGCACTGTGCATCAATCGCGCCTGGAACAACGTAGTCGTGCTGCGAGCAAACGGACAGCTGCATTCCAAATCTTCTGGCGATCCCCGTCAATTCGAGACACAATGCGAACTTCTCTTTTGGAGGGGGATCGATCCACTCAAACGATGCCTCCTTTGCGGCTTCGTTCAAGTTCCGTTTTGTCTTTGCGTATATCTGGGCGAACGAAACGACAACTTCGGAGGTAACTCCCTGGAGCTTTTCGGCAATTTCTTTGAAGTTTCGGATATGGAACCCGGGAGGCGTGAGCGTCGTGATGAGAATCGTATCGTATCGCCAAACTAGCGCAGCAGATCCAAAGGCCGAGCTGATTTCCTTTGCATGTTTGATGGAGCGCTGTTTGTCTGTTACTGAAAACTCCAACTGTCGCGGATAGCCGTTAATCGTGTATTGAACATAAAACGGGAATCCAAGGCGCTTCACTTCAGGGAGGTGGGGAAGAAACGGCCCAGCATTCTTTGTCCAGAACACGAAGCCGTCCACGTTTTCGCGACGCAGTGATATTAGCGACATCTTGCCGTTGTACGGGTTCCGCACTCTGCAGTAACCATCTCGCAAGCGGTTCATGAACCACTTCCCATAGAAGGCCGGGATGTCTGTCTTATAGCTCGCTGATATGATCACGATTGACCTTTTTTGAGCACCCTGTAGGCTACGTCGGCTTTCAGTTTGACCGGGCCAAATTTTTCAAGGTAGTCGCCCAAGTCCTTCTTTTGTTCGTCGTATGTCATTTCGATGACAAGTGTATCCGCTGCGACTACTTTGAGTCCGTGTTTGGATGCGAGGGAATCGAACCAATCCGTAAATGTGGGGGCGTTGTTGTCGATGTACAGGATGAATGCGCCCGGCTTCATGCTCCGGAAGAGATTCTCGAAGTATGGCATCGCTTTGTCACGCACGCAAAAGATCTCTGATGCAAAGTAAACCATTGTGAATAGGTCCGCTTTGAGGTACTTTGTGTGTGCGCTCCAATTTTCAGGATCGGTGACATCCATTGGAATGAAGTAGCTCGACACCTTGCAATCTGATAACGCTTTCTCGTCCACATCGCTCCACGCGTCTGCCCAGCCAATCTCGCGATCGATGAGGTAGCAACGCAAAGGCGGCATGTCCTCAATATCCGCCATATATTTCAAAATCCCGAGCAGTTCGCTTCCAGGTCCGCCTCCGATGCACGAGACGATCACTTGGTCTTGCAAGAAGAGCTTCCGGAGCGCTCCGGCGCCCAAGAGCATTTTGTAGGTCAAATTCGAGTGCGAAGTGACGTACTTGTAAATGTAGGCGAATCGGGTGAGTGGCTTTCTGTACGTCACCGAGTTCTCTTCCGCCAACTTGGAATACCTCTCCATGAGCACCTTGATTCGGGTGCGAATTGCGATGTCCCGCTCCTCTTCCGTGCCGCCGATCGAGTCGTATTGCTCGTCCAGTACTTGTTTGACCAGCTGAAAGACGTTCACTCGGTTCTCCTTGTCCTCATTTGCGGGTGCATGGCCCGCCGTTCTATTTACGCATGGGCTATGCTCACTTCTTCAGCGGCTTTCTTGCGAAGTAGTAGAGGGAGAAGGCTAACAGGGCGAAGGCGGCTACGCTGACGTAGTTGTTGTCGAGAATTGTATGGGGGATGTTGAGGAGATCGCGGTTGTCGTAGTAGGTGGCTTCGATGGCTTTGAGGGCGACGCCGATGAGGCCGACTATACCGCCCGCTGCGATGAGGCCCGATGCGAAGAGGGAGCCGGGAGAGATTTCGCTGTCGGCCTCGGCTGCTTCGCCGCCGGATTTCTTCACGGCTTGATCGACCAGCCAGCGGACAATGCCGCCGACAAAAATAGGCAGCGTAGTTCCGATGGGCAGATAGGCGCCGACGGCAAATGTGAGCGAGCGGACTCCCAGCAACTCGATGCCAATGACGAGGGCGACGCCGAGCAGGACTAATCCCCAAGGTAGCTTGCGGCTGAGGATGCCGTTGATTACGGTGGCCATTAGTTTGGCTTGCGGGGCCGGAGCATTGACGCTGCCGATCCCCTGAATCCAATGGACCTCAATCTGGTGGGTCGCGGGCGAATAGAGGTATTTGCCGTCTTGAAGTTCTGTGGAGCCGATGGCGTTGAGGATCGTGTACTCAGAACTCGAGTGCTCTGAGGAGGTTTTGTTATTGGCGATCACGCGGATTTGTGTGGGGAGCTTGGAGGAGTCGGGCTGGATGGCGACGCCGGGATGGGATGCGTTGACGTCCCAGGCCTGCGGGGCGGCGTGGAATTCCTGAAGGCCGGTGTTCATGAGGTTGAGGGTGAACCCGATGACGACGGTGGAGACGACGACGCCGATCATGAGCGCGATTTGCTGATGGCGCGGAGTGGCTCCAATGATGTAGCCGGTCTTGAGGTCCTGCGAGGTATCGCCGGAGTTGGATGCGGCGATGCAGACCACGCCGCCGATGGTGATGGCCAGCGCGCCAAAGGCGGAGGCCGTCCAACCCATGACGAGAAACACTGCGCAAGTGGCCATGAGGGTGGCGATGGTCATGCCGGAGACGGGGCTTGCTGAAGAGCCCACGAGGCCGACGATGCGCGAACTGACGGTGACGAAGAGAAATCCAAATACGACGACGAGAAGCGATGCGGCGAGGTTGGCGGCCCATCCGACGAAGGCGCCGGGAACGGGCTTGAACTCAAGGAAAGCGAACATCAGGGCCACGATCAACAGGGAGCCGATGAGGACGACACCCATGGAAAGATCGTCTTCAGTGCGGATGGGTTTTGCCTTTGCGGCGCTGGTGCCGGGACGCATGTTGCGAATGCCGGCGCCGAGAGCTCCGAAGATTGTAGGGAGTGTCTTAAGCAGCGTAATGAGGCCAGCGGCGGCTACTGCTCCGGCACCCATGGGTTTGATGTAGGTGGACCAAAGATCGCTGGGAGACATCTGGGCAATGGGGACCTGTCCGGGATAGACGGAGTGCGGGAGCTCCTTGCCGAAGAAATAGATGAGCGGCATGATGACGAGCCAGGAAAAGACGCCGCCAGCAAAAATGACTCCCGCTACCCGCGGGCCGATGATGTAACCGACTCCGAGATACTCCGAAGTGGTGGCTGCGTTGATAGAGGAACCTTTGAGCACGTGGTCGGGTCCGAAGTCAGGGTCATATGCCGGATTGCCGGGCCACGCTTTGAGGAGATATTCGTTTTGGAAGAAGGTGTAGAGCGCACCGAGGCCGAGGCCGAGGAAGACGCGGCTAGCCAGCGAGCCGCCTCTCTCACCAGAGATGAGAACATCGGCACAGGCCGTGCCTTCAGGATAGGGCAGGTTGCCGTGCTCTTCAACGATGAGCTGACGCCGGAGGGGAATCATGAAGAGAACGCCGAGCCATCCGCCGATGAGGGCGAGCATGAAGATGCGGGAGTATTCGAGATCGAAGCCGAGGAAGACAAGCGCGGGGAGCGTGAAGATGACGCCCGACGCGATGGATTGACCGGCGTTGCCGGTGGTCTGCACGATGTTGTTCTCAAGGATGGAGGCGCGGCCGAACGCGCGCAGAATGCTGATGGAGAGCACCGCGATGGGAATGGAGGCGGCGACGGTGAGGCCGGCGCGCAGACCCACATAGACCGTGACCGCACCGAAGATAACTCCGAAGATGGAGCCGAGAAGGAGGGCGCGGAAGGTAAATTCAGGGGGGGTCTGATCGGGCGATACAAAAGGCTTAAAAACGGGGGGCTGAAATTCTGCCACGGATGGCCTCCATGCGAACGTGAACAAAGATGATGGAATCTGCCTGAAGGGGGAGTGTAACAGTGAAAGGGGCTGCAATGACAGCGCGGATGGGGACAGGGTTGGCGAAGTGAGGCCGGAACGAGTAGGGTAGGGGTCAACATTCGGCATGAGGCTGGAGATGAGAACTGAGATGACAAATGGATCAGTGAGCGCAGGGGCGGGGTCGGGGGTGGGCAAAACACCACAGCGGCTGGTGGCGCTGGATGTGCTGCGCGGCATCACCATTGCGTTCATGATCATGGTGAACAACAACGGCGGCCCGGGCTCGTGGCGCTTTATGAACCACGCGCAATGGAATGGGCTGACGCCGACGGACCTGGTGTTTCCCACGTTTGTGCTGGTGGTGGGGACCTCGATCGCTTTTGCTTTTGAGTCGCGGCTGAAGCGCGGCGCGACGCGTGCACAACTGGCATGGCACACCGTGAGGCGGACGGTGATCCTGATTCTGCTGGGGATTGTGGTGAACAGCTTTCCGTTTTTTGAGCTGGTACACATGCGGTTTTACGGGGTGTTGCAAAGGATTGCGGTGTGCTACCTGGTGGTGGGGCTGTTTTATTTGTGGGACAGGCGGGTGTGGACGAAGGTTGCTGCGCTGGTGGTGGCGCTGGTGGGTTACTACGTGCTGCTGCGCTGGGTTCCGGTGCCGGGAGCGGGAATGCCGGGACGGGATTTCCCGTTCATGGATCAGACACAAAACCTGGTGAGCTGGCTGGACCGGCTGCTGTTGAAGGGGCATCTTTATCTGGATTGGAGCGGGCCGCATGCGCATAGTGTGCGCGACCCCGAGGGGCTGCTGAGCGACTTACCGGCGATTGGGACGGCGCTGATTGGACTGTTGACAGGACTTTGGCTGCGCGGTGAGAACACGGCGAAGGCGAAGGCAGCGGGGCTGGCGTCGACCGCATTGGGCTGCCTGTGCCTGGGATATTTATGGTCGACATTTTTTCCGCTGAACAAGAACATGTGGACGAGTTCGTACGTGCTGGTGGCGGCGGGGTATTCGCTGTCACTGCTGACGGTGGTGTTCTGGATAGCGGAAGTGCGCGGCTGGCGGACGGGCTGGACGTGGCCGTGGCTGGTGTTTGGGTCAAACGCGATTATGGCTTACATGATCAGTGAGTTACTGCCGGGGGCGTTGGGACTTATTACATTTACCACGGACGGCAGACGCACGGACCCGCTGGGGTATGCGTTTACACACGTCTTCGCGCATATTCCCGATGCGGGGTGGGCGGCATTTGCTTACGCGGTGACGTATGCGGCGGTGTGCTTTCTGCCGGTGTGGGTGCTCTACCGGAAGAAGATATTTGTGAAGGTGTAATGTGCGTCGGATAGCCTTGGCGCAGCAAGCAATGGAGTGGAGCGATGACAAGCGCTAACTTGAATCGGCAACGGACAAATAAGTGCGGGTCGTCACGAATGACGCCGTTTGTCGCGCTGCTGGGACTGATGTTGAGTGCAGGAGTTGGAACGGCACAATCTCTAAACTGCAGTCTGCGAGATTACAAGAGCATTGAAGGTGTTGACGCGGCGGCGAGCGGCAAGGGCGTCAGCTTGTCGTGGCCGGGGGAGAATGGGCAACAGCTGCGGGCGCGGTTTGCGTTGCAGAATGGCGAGCCTCTGATTGAGGAGCTTGCGGCGCGAAAGGCCGGGGGAGCATGGGTTGAACTCGGCAAGAACCTGACACCGCAATTTGAGGTGACTACGGGGCGACGTCGCATTTCAATCACGGAGTCGACTATCTTAAAGAACTTACATCAAGACACGCCAGAGAATGAGGAAGAGTATAAGTGGAACGTTTTTTGGGATGCGCCTCTGGTGGTTCCGGGACACAGTCATCTGGCGGGTCCGCCTCGCTCGGCAAGCGAGATAGATCGCGCGACGGTTAGTTATAAGTCCGATACCTGCCGAGTTATAGCCGATGGGGATCGAGTAAGTGTTTCGTTCAACGGACTAACTCTTGGACTCTTTGCGGGCGATCTCCAGTTCACCATTTACAAGGGCTCGAATCTTCTGCGGCAAGAGGCGCTGGCGAAGACCGATGCACCTGACGTGGCGTATATCTACAAGGCTGGCTTGAAGGGCTTTCAAATCAGGGACGATCCGAGGGTGGTGTGGCGCGACACCTCGCAGGTGTGGCAGGAGAACGAATTCGGCGGCGAGCCCAACCAGGAGCCAGTGAACGTAAGAGCGCGCAACCGGCTGGAGATTGTAGATGCGGTCGCTGGTTCGCTTGCGATATTCCCACCGCCGCACAAGTTCTTTTTTGCGCGCGAGAATGAAGTTAATCTGGGCTATGTGTACTATCGCAAGGATAACGACAGCTCATTTTCAGTGGGAGCGATGCAGCCCGAACGAGGCGAGGGCTATGCTCCGTGGGGTGTTTCCGATGAGGTGTGGAACCGGCGTGTGCGAGTGGCGCGTGAGCAGGTGGAGAACTACGCTCTCTACAATGCGCCGCCGGGAACCTTGCAGCGGATGGCTGTCTACTATTATCTGAGTCCGGAAGACGATCATCGAACGCAGCAAGCAGTGATGGCTTATACGCACGACGATGTGTATAAGCCAGTTCCGGGTTTCAAGACCGTTACCGGGCACTTTCATCTCGAGTTCAATGAAATGATTCGCGACCGGGGAACTTCCGATGTAAGTCCGACGTGGGTGCCAGTGTTTCGAGGGTTGGGTATTAACATCGTGTATCTTGGCGACTTTCACGATGACTCAGACTATGGCGATCCGGGGCCGAAGCGATTCCCGGAAGAGAAGCTCTATTTCGAGGGCGCACGCCGGCTCAGTGACAAGAATTTTCTGGTGATTCCCGCCGAGGAAGTGAATTCCTATCTTGGCGGGCATTGGTATCTCATGACGCCGAAGCCGGTTTACTTCTCGCACGCAACGCCGCGGCCGGAGGGTCAGACGTTCGAAGACAACGACCCTGTTTACGGGCATGTGTATCACCTGGGCTCAGCGGATGATGTGATGAACATGGTGAACAAAGAACGGGCTATTTTGTGGACGGCGCACCCTCGCACGAAGAGTTCGGCGATGTATCCAGATATGTACAAGGACAAAGACTTCTTCCTCAGCGATCGTTTCATTGGCGAGTCGTGGGAGTCGCTTCCGGTGGATCTTTCGCAGAAGAGGCTGTGTGAGGTTCGCTGTTTTGGGACGAACGACGATATGAGCAACTGGGCGCCGAAGCCAAAGTTCTTTCTGGCGGAAGGCGACACGTACATGAAGGTCCCCGGCGATGAGACTTATCCGATGCTGGCCATCAATTACTTGAAGCTGGACAAGGTTCCGGCTTACAACGAAAGCTGGGCTCCCGTGGTTGAAGGGATACGTGAAGGAAACTTTTTTGGAACGACAGGCGAGATACTCTTTCATAAGTGGTGCATTGAAGGCTCGGGAGCTAAAAGCGTCTATACGGCAAGCATCGAATACACGTTCCCGCTGGAGTTTGCCGAGTTAGTGTGGAGCGACGGCTCGAAGGTGGAGCGCAAGATCATCAACCTGACCGATAGTGGACCGTTCGGGACGAAGAACTTCAGGATCCCCTTCGACGCCGCCGGCAAGAAATGGGTTAGGTTTGCAGTGTGGGATTCGGCCGGGGATGGCGCCTGGCTGCAGCCGGTCGCACCGAAATAACAGTCAGTGCCGGCAGACAATCATGCGCTGTACAACTCAGATATGAGGAGTTGGTATAAGAGATGCGCGATAAGGGAATCGGAATCGTTTGCCTGGCAGGGTTCGTAATGCTCTCCACCTGTGCATGCTCACAGAGTCAGGCGGCGTCAATGCAGGCAAGCAAAGGATCGGCAAACGGCGCAGAGTCCGAAGTGTGGATGTTCGATCAGACTGCTTCGATCGGCGGGTATCGGACAACCGTGCTTGGTCATCCGGATGTTATCGAATCGCCCTACGGCAAAGCGGTGGAATTTAATGGCGTAGATGACGCGCTTTTCGTAGACATTCATCCACTGGCAGGCGTTTCAACGTTTACATGGGAAGTTATCTTCAGGCCGGACGCGGATGGATCGCCGGAGCAGCGCTTCTTCCATTTACAGGAGCGGGACCCGCAATCTGGCAAGGACACCGCCAACCGGATGCTCTTCGAGATCCGGATTTTGGACGGGCAATGGTGCCTGGATAGTTTTGCAAATACTGCCGGACAGGCAAAAGCGTTATTGAATTGCAAGCTACTTCACCCGCTGGGCAAGTGGTATCGAGTTACAGCAGTCTACGACGGCAAGGAATTCAGGAACTATGTGGGCGATGAGCTGGAGGGCCAAGGCGATTTAAAACTTGGTCCGCAGCTCGCGGGGCATTCTTCCATCGGAGTTCGCATTAACAAGGTGGACTACTTCAAGGGTGCGGTCCTGATGGCAAGAATGACTCGGCGCGCGCTTCCTCCTGAGCAGTTCCTGAAGATGCCGCCGGTGGTTACGGGCCAACTCAGTAAGTAGGGTGGTGTGGAGGAGAGAGTTTCCGCAGTGCCGGCCGGTCCAGGCGATTAACCGTTCGTTGGAGCTGGTTTCACGGGCCGGAAGAGCCAGAGATTGAGTAGGGTGAAAAGCATGCCGCCTACGGTGAACTTGAGCCAGACGGGGGCATCTGACGGGGAGAAGAAGCCTTCGAGGCAGCCTGCGACGACTAACATCGGAATGATGCCGGAGACTAACTTAGTAGCTTCCATGCCGCCGCGGGCAATGGACTCCTTCCAGCGCAGGTTGCCAGGGAAGAGCATGGCGTGGCCGAGGCGAAAACCTGCGGCGCCGGCGATGATGATAGAAGGCAGCTCAAGGGAGCCGTGAGGCGCGACGAAACTCCAGAGCGGGACCGACATGCCGTACTGGCTGCAGGCAGCAGCGATGACGCCAAGCATCATGCCATTTACGTAGAGGTAATAGAAAGTTCCAAGACCGAAGACGATGCCAGCAGCGAACGTGGCGAAGGTGACGGTAAGGTTGTTGGTCATAATTTTGCTGGTGGCCATGGGCTCGACCCCAACGATCGCGTGTGTCCACATTTCGTGACGTTCCATGGTGGCGATCATGGCGGGCCCGACGAAGTGGTGCATGAACTGTGGGCGGGCATTGGTGATGGCGGCGCCTAGCAGTCCCCAGGCGACGGAAACCAAAAGTGAGGCGAGGACATAGCCGATCTGCTTTTGGAAGATGGCGGGATAGTCGTCGCGCAGGAAGCGAAGCAAGGTGAGCAAATTCGTCTTCCGGCCGGAATAGATGATATGGTGGGCGCGAGCCAGCAATTGATTGACATGCAGGGCGTAGCTGCGGGAAGTGGAGTCCTGACGGAGGACCGAAAGGTCGGCGGCGACCTGGCGGTAGAGCAGGGCCATCTCCTGCAGTTCGGCGCGGGAAAGCTTTCCCAGACCGCCCGCATCCGATTGGGACAGCAGAGTGGATAGGCGATCCCAGTAGGGCCGCCGCTTGAGAATCCATTGGTTGGAGAGGATTTGCGTCATGAACCCGGTTTCAGACCAGCTTAGCATCGAAACGCCGGAACTGGTGGACATAGAGATGCCGCTTGCGGGCATAGGCAGCCGCTTTATTGCGCTTCTGGTGGATTACCTGATCTGGGGAGCTGGGCTCCTTGCGCTCATCTTTATAAGCGTCATTGTGTTGCCCGCGATGCATGTTTTCTCAAAGCACTCAGAGCAGTGGACGATTGCGCTGGTGATTTTCATCGTGTTTCTGTTTCAGTGGGGATATTTCACGCTGTTCGAGGCATTCTGGAACGGGCGGACTCCGGGCAAGCGAGTGGCGCGGATTCGAGTGATCCAGCGGTCAGGGCGGGCGATTGGGCTGTTTGAATCGATGGCGCGGAACCTGGTTCGTTACGTGGACTGGTTTCCGGGGTTCTATGGCGTGGGGATTATCGCTGTGTTTGCCAGCCGGCAACACCAGAGGCTGGGCGACCTGGCGGCGGGGACGTTGGTTGTGCGGGATCGGGATACGGAGATGCCGTTATGGGGCGAGTCGGGATCGCGCACGTTTACGGCACAGATTTTTGCGCCGAGCGCGCCGATTCCTGAGCCGCATGCCAGTTTGACTCTGCCCGCAAGCGGGGTGGCGAAATTGTCATCAACCGACCTGGAGGTGCTGGAGGGATTCTTTTCCCGTCGGCTGGACATGGACCTGGCGACGCGGCAGGCTCTGGCGTATCGGATCGCGTGGGCCTTGCAGGCCAAGTCGGGGCTGCAAACGCCGGAGGGAGCCAGCGTGGAGACATTTTTGGAAGCGACGGCGCGGCAGTTGCGGGATGTCGCGCGAATGCAATAGGTAATTATTTTCAATAAGGCACTTCTTCTGATGAGCACAATCCTGGAGAGAAAAATCCTTCCTTTCAGCGCCGGTATGGAAGAAAAAAAAATGGAGCTGGGAGCGCTCTGATTGCGGCTGCGCGTTCAAGACTGCCGTATGCCAAATCAGGCGGGAATATCCACGACGTGACCGTGTAAACGATTCCACCCCGCAAATAGGTTCCCTGCTTGTGTTTGCAGATGCGTTGCCGCGAGTTTTTTCCACTGCAAACCGGGCCGACTTCGATCGCTAAAAGTTTGACTTGACAACTGCTTGGGAGAGGGCATTAAATGGCGTGCGGCTCACATAACAGGGCTGGTTGGGACTTCTACTTAAACGTTTAAGCAGTAAAGATTGAGCGTTTAAGTCTAAAGATCCCAAAAAGTGGAGAAGGCGGCAAATTTGCCTTCCAAACCACGGAGAAAAATGGGGATGCGGGTTGAATTGGGAACCCAGGCCAATCGGTTCATCTTCACAAAGAGTAGTTCCAGGTAGACGGTATGTTCTTTCAGCTCTCCGCTACGGTGGAAGGGCGAAAGAAGGGCAACAGCCCGGGGTGGTGTTTAGAGTACGCGGCATGGACCAAAGCCGCGGAAAGAACTCAGATACCAGCCGTCTCATCGGGAATCAGTTTTCATTCACTGCTTTCTCACTCGCCGCCAGGCGGGGGATGGAAGCGCCAACCGAGACAGCAAGACCATTGAAAAAAGGAAGGTCACATGAGACAAGCGAGAAGCAGGTTTTTCCTGTTGCTGTTGTTCGTCGTATTGGCGTGCGCCGGAGCCTTTGCGCAGGCCAACTCCGACGTCACTGGCATCGTTACGGATCAGACGGGAGCGGCAGTCCCGGGCGCGAAGATCACGCTCACCGATCCAGCGACTGGTGCCTCGAAAGCCACCATCAGTGACGGAACCGGATTGTATGACATCCCCGGTTTGAACGCCGCCAACTACAACCTCAAGGTATCGGCGAAGGGCTTTGAGAACTACGAGCAGAAGGGCGTGGTTGTCGACATTTCGCGCACTTTCCGCGTCGACATCAAACTCACCATCGGCGCAGATACAGAGACCATCACAGTGGCGGCCGATGCACTTGCCGTGCAGAGCGACTCGAACGTTGTGAGCACGCTGATCAACGAGCAGCAGATTTCCGAACTGCCCACCAACGGACGCAACGTAGTCGGCCTGGCTGCATTGGGCCTTGGCGTCAGCGGCAACCTGCCGGACATGGAGAATCCTTTCTCTGTGAACGCCAGTTTTGCGATTAGCTTTAACGGGCTGAACCAGGCGCACAACATCTGGATCGTGGACGGCGGCGAGGCATATGATCGCGGTTCCGGCGGCAAGATGTCGGTCATGCCTTCGCAAGACGCACTCGGCGAGTTCCAGGTGCTGGCCAGCAACTATCCTCCGGATTACGGCATTGCCTCCGGCGGCGCTATCACGATGAACCTCAAGAGCGGCACTCAGAAGTTCCATGGCGGAGCATGGGAGTTCGATCGTAACGACGCTCTCGACGCGCACAGTTATTTCGATAACAACACGGGACAAAACACTCCGAAGGCGGAATTGCGTTACAACATTTTTGGCGCCAACATCGGTGGCCCGGTGTTCATTCCCCACGTGTACAACGAGAGCAAGAAGAAGACGTTCTTCTTCTTCAACGAAGAGTGGCGCAAGATGGTCAACGGCGTGTCGACCAACCCGGTCGATGTGATGCCGGGTGCGGATGAAGTGACTGCGGCATCGAACTTCACCTACGTGATTCCCACGGCGTTGAACCCAATAGCGGCTGTCAACGTGCCTGTGGTTGCAGATGCGGCGTTCAACGCGAAATTGAAGGCTGATGGATTGACACCGGGCAAGCCGTTTCCAGGAGGCGTAATTCCTGGCAATCTGCTTGACTCCAACGCGCTGCTCTTCAACGCGACCAAGAATCTTCCGGCAGCAACGAACCTGGGGACCGATCAGTACACGCCGTCAGGCGGACATCTGCCTATCAACGTCCGTGAAGATCTGTTCCGCATCGACCACACGATCAATGACAAGTGGGCCATTTTCGGCCACTTCATTCATGACGCCAACGACTCGGTCCAGGCCACTCCCGAGTGGCAGGGCGATAACATCCCGACCGTGGGCTCGAACTTCAGCAATCCGTCGTACAGCTCAATCATCAAGCTGACCGGCACGCTCACCCCCACGGTACTTCTGGAGGCGGCGTTCAATTACGACGGCAACAAAATCGCCATTATTCCGGTAGCTGCGGAAGGTGGTAGCTTCATCAAGCCTTCGGGATGGAGCACGCAGACCTACTTTGCAGGAACGAACGATGTGGGCAATCGCCTGCCCGACATCAAGTGGGCGAATGACGGCGGCGCGGACTGGGGTCCGGGCAACGACCCGTGGACCAATGGCGCCGAGGACTATGCCGAAGTATTTGGCCTGTCCTGGACCAAAGGGAAACACCAAATGAAGTTCGGCGGCGGCTACAACCGCTATGTCAAGAACCAGGTTATCGGCAAGGATTCCGAGGGCGACTATACCTTTGACTCCAAGGCATCGAGCGTTGGTGGACAGCTCACGGGAGACTCGTATCTTGACTTCCTGCTCGGACTCGCCGCCAACTTCAGCCAGGCGAACGCCAATCCAATCAATCACTATGTGAACAACACAATCTCTGCTTATGCGCAGGACAACTGGCACGTGACCCCGCAGTTGAGCGTTCAGTATGGATTCCGTTACGACGCACTGCCGCATGTATTTGAACGCAACAACCAGGTTTCCAACTTTGAGCCTGCGCTTTACCAGCCAGGGCTTGCACCTGTTTTCAACTCAGACGGCTCGTTCGCAGCCAACAGTCCTGGTTTGACCACCAACTCGATTGGCACCTTCTATCTGAATGGCATTGCACTCGCCGGGCAGAATGGGGTTCCGAGGGGTTTGGCCAACGAAGATTACAAAACCTTCATGCCCCGCGTTGGTTTCTCCTATGACGTGGCCGGAAACGGCAAGACAGTGGTACGCGGTGGTTTTGGCACCTTCTACGAGCGCATCCAGGGCAACGACATCTACGATGCGGCGGGCAGCGCACCATTCATCAGCACACCATCCGCCAATAACGTAGAGTTCACCGGCACTTCGACCAACTGGCAGTCTGGAGGCACGGCTTCTACACCGACCTTCACACAGGGCTATAACTCCCTGAGCACCTATTACCCCAACCCTGCGGTGGCACAGTTCAGCCTGGGCGTGCAGCATGAAATCGCTCCTTCGCTGATCATGATCACCCAGTATGTGGGCAACATTGACTGGCATCAGAATACGTGGGTGCCGATCAACAACTATCCGCTTAGCACTCCTTTGGCGACCCGTGAGGCATCTGTGAACGGTGGGCTCTCAACGGTTCAAAAACTGCAGTTGGCAACCTATCCTGGATTCGGAAACATCAGGTTGCAGGAGAATCCGCTGACCGGCACTTACAACAGCTTCCAGGTTGGCCTCCGTCAGCAGAACAAGCACGGACTCAGCTTTGAACTGGATTACACCTACTCCCACCAGATCGACGACTCACAGAGCAGCGTGGACGTGGACAACAACAACCCGTCGTTCAACCCCTGGAACCTGAAGTACGACAAGGGTTCCGGTGCCTTGGATCGCCGCAATATCTTCAACGGAAACTACGAGTACAAGATTCCTCTTTTCAACCACGCAAGTGGCTTGGAGCACACAGTGCTGGGCGGATGGGAAGTCTCCGGTACGTTCATTTCCGAGGCTGGTATGCCGTGGTTGGGCAACACCGCTCCTGGCGACGGCGGAGCGGATACGGTTGGCTTGGGCGGCGACTATCGTATCCGTCCGAACCTGGCCGGCAAGCCCGTTTACACCAAGGGTAAGACCACGGTGGGTAATGTCACCGGCTATCAATGGGTGAGCAGCGCCAACTTCTCGCAACCCGTTGCAGCCTGGAACGGGGGCCCGAACCTGGGCTTCGGCAATGCCGGTAAGGATGCTGTCGTCGGTCCCGGCCGCACCAACTTTACCACTGCTCTTTACAAGTCCTTTGCGTTCACCGAGAGGACTCATTTCGAGCTGCGGGCCGAGAGCTTCAACACCTTCAACCACACCCAGTTCAACGCCATCAACAACGGCCTGAACTTCAGCGCTACCGGCGTCCCGGCAGCAAACTTTGGATTTGTGACCGGCGCGCAGGACCCGAGAGAGTTCGAGATCGGCGGCAAGTTCCAGTTCTAAACACAACACTCAACCGGGGCGCGGCAGGCAATCCCTGCCGCGCCCCTTTTCATTGCCCGGACGAATGCACGAACTCAAATAGAATTGACAAAGTGCGTGGGTGAGACGCGAGATGCGAATACGAATCCAACTGATGTTGACGATGCCGTTTTTCCTGTGCGCCACGCACTGCGCAGGACTGTCGACAGATACACCCGCGAACCAGAGGCAATCAGCGATTGCGCTGGAACAACAGGGCCAGAACGCTGAGGCTGAGGTTGCATGGCGCACCTATCTTAAGACTCACCTTTCAAGCGCGGAACCCTACGCACATATTGGACTCCTTGAGGCGCGACAGGAACATTACAAAGAGGCGGTTCCCTTGTATCGCAAAGCACTGGCACTCAATCCAGCATTTCCCGGCTTGCGGTTGAACCTTGGGCTGGCGCTGTTCAAGGGCGGCGAACTGAAGCAGGCAGCCAGTGAATTCAGTCTGTTGTTGAAGTCCGCGCCGCGAGGATCGCCGGAGTCGCAGCGCCTAACCATTCTTGTTGCTATGGCTCATTACGGCCTGAATGAATACGCGCAGGCGGTTCCCTACTTGAAAGCGGCCACCGCAGCGGATGCGCAGAACCTGCAACTGCGACTGGCCCTGGCACACAGTTGCCTTTGGTCCAAACAGTACCAGTGTGTACTGGATACCTATCACGAGATACTCACGCTGAATGCGGAGTCAGCCGAGGCCGATATGCTGGCGGGCGAGGCACAGGATGAGCTGAAAGACCATGCGGGCGCGATCGAACAGTTCCGCGCAGCAGTGAAGGCGGATCCGAAAGAGCCCGATGTTCACTTCGGCCTGGGCTATCTCTTGTGGGGCCAGAAGCAGTACCCAGAGGCGGCGAGCGAGTTTCGCGCAGAGTTGGCAAACAACCCGAAACATGTCCAGGCCATGATTTACCTGGGGGACGCGCAGATGCAGATGAATCATCCGGAAGCTGCCGAACCGTTGCTGAAAGATGCATTGCACATCGACGCGGGGCGGGAGTTGGCTCATTTGGACCTGGGCATCTTGTATGCGGATTCGGACCGGAAGGACGACGCACTACGGGAGATGAGAGAGGCTGCACGCCTGGCTCCGGATGATGTGACTATCCATTGGCGGCTGGGACGGCTTTACAAAGCAATGGGAAAAAAGGACGAGGCAAAAGCTGAGTTTGACAAGGCCAGCAGCATCACCAAGGCCGCTGACAATGCACTGATCGACAAGATGAGCGGTTCACGCGCGCAGCCCGCTCCAGATGGGCAATCAGCTGCACCGGCGAATCAATAAACGTCTGCTAGTTTAGCTGAGCTTTCAACTGAACGGGTCTCTCGCGATTGAGCAGGTCGGCCAGCACCATTTCCGGACAGATGTGCCGCGACTCGAGCGTTTGTAGTTCATCGTCTGTTTCAACACAGGTGGCAACCGTCATGAAGCAGTGGAGGCAGCGGGTGTTGTAGCTGCCATTGTCGTTTTGTGTGCGGCTGTACATAGGACCTCGCAGTGGTACAAGAGGTCTTCAGATGTTAGCGTTCGATGCAGAGTGCGGACGTGCTTCCCGTCACCAAGTCGTGTGATCTTGAATTTAACTGCGAGGTCCGTGACTGATGTCGCGAGCTTCTTGGAGAGGCCCTAGAGACTGGTATTTTGATTCGGGTTTCTGCGCAGGTACCAGCAAGGGCTCTGGCCGGCATGGGGAAAGAGCGATTGGGAACAGGGCACGTCAGAAGAGCCGAGATAGTCATATTCGATCTTGGTGCCCTTGAGCGGGACGGTCTGGAACTGGTTGACGGTGACCTTGGAAAGCGGGGAGCCGCGGAGCAGGAAGACGGCCGAATCGCCAAAGTAGATGATCACGAAGCCTGCCAGCAGGACCAGGATTCCGCGTAACAGCCAGTGCTTCCAATTCATGAGGTTTCAGCTTTCCGTCAGGAGATTCGCTTCTTCCTTGAGTGCCACGCCGGTGAGCCGGCGGCGGCGGGCCTGGTTGAGATAGTAGCCGAGTTGGGCGGCAGCTTGCGCATAGGCCAGACCCTCGGCACGAATGTTGGAGATGCAATTGCGCTCGGCGTCGGTGCGGCCGGGGCGCGGGTCCCAGGTGATGTAGGCGCCGAGGGAGTCGGAGGAACTGAGACCCGGGCGCTCGCCGATGAGGATCACGGAGATTTGCGCGTTGAGCGCGGAGCCGATTTCGTCTCCTATGGCCACGCGGCCTTGCTCGACAATACAAAAGGGCGCTAGCTGCCAGTCTGACAATCGCGGCAGAAGTTCTTGAAGCAGTGCGGGGACATGCCGTTCCACTGCCAACGCGGATAGCCCATCAGCGATAACCAAAGCTAAGTCGACCGGGTCCGTAGGCTGCTCGGCCAGAATCGCGCGGCTGGTCTCGTTCAATATGCGTCCCAGGTCAGGCCGCTGCAAATACTCCGCTCTATTCGAGGCTGCCGAGTGCAGCCGCAGCACTGCAGGTCGTATTCCGCTTTCGATTTGCGCTACCAGCGATGTCGAGTCCAAACGCGCATGGACTGCATCGCGGGCCTGGGCATGGGCGTGCTGGAAGTCAAGGAGGTCGCGGGTCGAAAGGCTAACGCCGGTGCGGGTAAGTCCTACGCGGGCCGGGGTGAGCGCGCGCAAGCGGGCTGCAAGAGCGGCGGGTTGGCCGAGATTGCGATCTGGTTCGCTCATGCGGAGAGCAGCCTTTCGGGGCTGTTTGCTTCGAGGGCAAGGCGCTTGAAGTGGTCGCCGGCGAGCCAGGCCTCGAATTCTGGCGCGGGGCGGAGGCCGAGGATGCGACGGAGATAGAGCGCGTCGTGGAAACTGGTGCTCTGGTAGTTGAGCATGACGTCGTCAGCGCCCGGTACGCCCATGATGTAATTGACGCCGGCCGCGCCGAGGAGGGTGAGCAGGGCGTCCATGTCGTCCTGGTCGGCCTCGGCGTGGTTGGTGTAGCAGATATCGCAACCCATGGGCAGGCCGAGAAGCTTGCCGCAGAAATGATCTTCGAGGCCGGCGCGGATGATCTGCTTGCCGTCATAGAGATACTCGGGACCGATGAAGCCGACCACAGTGTTGACGAGCATGGGTTGGAAAGCGCGGGCGACGGCGTAGGCGCGGGCCTCGAGGGTTTGCTGGTCGACACCGTGGTGAGCGTTAGCGGAGAGCGCGGAGCCCTGGCCGGTTTCAAAGTACATGACGTTGCGGCCGGTGGTTCCGTCAGCACAGACCGCGCCACGCGCGAGCGACTGGGCGGCCTGGTTGGCTTCGGCGAGGAGAGACAGCGTGACCCCGAAGCTACGGTTGGCGGCCTCGGTGCCGGCGATGGACTGGAAGACAAGATCGACGGGGGCACCTTGTTCCATGGCGGCAATTTGCGTGGTGATGTGGGCGAGAACGCAGCTTTGGATGGGAATATCGAAACGCTGACGGACTGTGTCGATCATACGCAGGAGGCGGGCGGTGACGGAAACGTTGTCTCCGGCGGGATTGATGCCAATGACGGCGTCTCCGGAGCCGAGGAGCAGGCCGTCGAGAATGGCGGCGGCGATGCCGGAAGGCACGTCGGTGGGGTGGTTGGGCTGGAGGCGCGCGCTGAGGCGACCGGGCAGGCCGACGGTGGTGCGGAAGCGGGTGACGACGCGGATTTTGGCGGCAGCCGCGATGAGGTCCTGGACGCGCATGAGCTTGCTGACGGCGGCGGCCATTTCCGGGGTGAGGCCGGATGAGAGAGCTGCGAGCCGGTCACCGGTTGCTTCGTCGGAGAGAAGCCAGTCGCGGAGTTCGCCGACGGTGAAGGAGCTTATAGGCGCGAAGGCTGCGGGATCGTGGGTGTCGACGATGAGGCGGGTGACTTCGTCGATCTCGTAGGGGACGACGAGCTCGGAGAGGAAACGGGAGAGAGGAAGATCGGCGAGGGCGAACTGGGCGGCGACGCACTCCTCGGCAGAGCGCGCGGCGATGCCGGCGAGGACGTCGCCGCTGCGGGGAGGGGTAGCTTTGGCAAGCAGTTCACGCAGGTCCGCGAAGGTGTAACGGGTGGCGCCGATGGTGTGGGCGAAGGTCATGCGAGTGTATCTAGAGTATCCGAGGTACGACCGACGACCGCATAGGTTGGGGATTGTTCACGACATTTCCCTGGAATAGTTTCGGGACGTGCAGGCCTCTGTTTGAATAGCCGCTCTATTTGGCGGGCAATGAATCGGGGGTGAAGGTTTCAAAACATCCTCGACCCTTCGCCTTGGCATGGTACAGGGCGGCATCCGCATTCCTCAAGAGGGAGTCCGAATCGAGCTCGTCGGCCAAAGCTGCGCATACCCCGACGCTTCCCGATACCGGCACCTCACGTCCTTCAATTGGAATCGGGACCGCCAAGGCCGTGACGATCTTTGCGGCAATCATCTCCGCGGAATCGGGATTGGCGAGAACGGGAAGGAGCACGACGAACTCATCCCCTCCCAGCCTGGCGACAGTATCCTCCTTGCGCACACATCGCAGGAGACGGTTTGCCGTAACGCGCAAGACTTCGTCGCCGACCGGGTGGCCATAGGAATCGTTGATCTCCTTGAAACTGTCGAGATCGATCATGAGGACGGCGAGCCCTGTTTCTCTGCGCCTGGCGCTCTCAAGGGCGACATTCAGCCGGTCCTGCAGGAGCAGCCGGGTCGCCAGTCCCGTCAATGCATCGTGCAGAGCCAGATGACGAAACAGTCCTTCGCTTTCGCGGAGCAAATCTGCCTGCTGCTCGATGCGCCTTCTGAGCACCACCACCCAACCAAGCACGCCCAGCGTTACGGTGAGCGCCAGCGTCAACAGCAAGATGGCATGAGCTGGCGTCCACCATGAGGGGCGCTCGAGGATAACCACGTCCGCCGGCGAACGCATGAGCACCCGAAAGGATTTTGTAACCGCGATACCCTCGCGCACATGGCTTTGCGCATCGATGCGGGAGGAACAGATGCCGGTGACTTGCAACCGGCTTCCGATCTTCCACGGGTTCGCCTGGTGTCCCGCCAAGCTCTTGGGCAGGATGGCAGGGAAAAGAGTCTTACCGGAGGAAAGAAGCAGTGTGGTGTCGGAGGAGGTGAGATCGTAGCCGATCAACAGGCCGTCGATTCGGATGAGTTCGGAGTCTCGTTTTCCGATCAGAGCCTCCTCGGCGGCTGTAGGAGCGGCTTCAACCGGCTGGCTGCCGCGCGCGCTTTTGAACACGGCATCGGTGATGACAGGCTCATTGTTTTCGGTTCCCACAAACCCGGCAACATCAACTACCCGGCCAAGGTCGAGAGGGATGTCCTGATCTGTCTGCATGCAAATCCCGCGGGTTGAGTCTCGAATGCAAAGCGACAAACCAGGCCATTGCAGAGTGACGGTTCCGCGCAAATGCACGCGATGAAAGGATGCTGAGAACTGGTCCCAATGCAGTAACCTGTCGATCGGGATGGGCGGCCGCGCGAAGGGGTCGCCCGGAGCCGGTTCTATGACTTGAAGGGCGGAAAGATTCGGCGCCATCAGGTGGACTCCGATCATCTGGCCGTTGGCATTGATGGTTGGAGCTGCGTCGGCCTGGACTCTGACCTTGGCATCCACCAGGTCAGGGTAGTTCGCGCTCTGCTCTCTCATCATTGTTACGTTGACGGGGCCGTCCAGCATTTCCAGCCGCAGAGTTACGCTGTGGCTATATTCGAGCACACCGTGGATTGTGCCCTCGACCTCAACCCATTGAGCGTCTTCCGCACCGGAGTTGAGGTGAGGAAGGCTTACGCGGGGAGGGTTCGGCGGGAGAGGGGAACGGCCAACGACATTGACCTGGGGCTGCACAATGACGGGGCCGAACCCTCCCTCGCCGCTGACGCCCTTCACATCGACTAACGCCCCGGCGAAGAGCCCTCCAGCCAAAGCGGAAGGCTCCTTCACAAAGACGCTTCCTGTCGCATCGTGAATAAATATAGCGGCGAATCCGGTACCGTAGTCCGGATCGAAATAGGTCACCACGCCGCGTAGATGAACGGGATAAGCGTGCTTTGCTTCTTCGATCGTGAGACTGTGCGCAGCACGCGTCGTGGTTAGCGTCGGCAACTTGCCCACCGGATTCTTAGAGGGCGCCGCAGTTGCTGGCTGCGCAGCCCAACCGGCGCATGAGAATAGCGCGGCTGCAACCGTGATGGCCGACAATACATTCAGAACAAGAAGGGAAGCACCCGGGAAGCAGACCCGTGCCTGCTTCTTCATGTGAAGAAGTGTGGTGTTCGTTGCCCGATCATGTCGAGCCCTGCTCATTTCAGCGGCAATTGCGGTCTCATGTCTTAAGCCGCAATGCGTCCCCTCTCTGCCCGTTGTTTCGACGAGTCACGTTCGCCTCTTCAGGTACAGAAGGATTATCGGCCAATGTGGAGATCGGCGTCAGTGACGTCGCCTTGATTTATTTGCCGGACCTCAAAACAATGAGCACGGATTCATCTGAGGAACTCGCCGATAGCTGTTCCTTGCCCAGGGATGAAGTGGCCGGCATCTTCGATATACAGGACTTTCCCGTTCTCCAACAGGCTAAGAATTCGATACCGCGTGTCGGCCGAATCGAGCAGCGCGTCCTTTGCCCCAACGATCGCCAGCACGGGCATTGTTAGCGCTTTGAGCGCTGCGTCGCTAAATACCGGCAGCCTCTTCGTACGCGGGCGCGTGTGCTGGTGGATTAACGCAAAAAGCTCTCCAAACTTGCGCATTGTGGGGGGCACATCGGTTGGCGTCTTCTGGCCGAGGATAGCCTCCCTCAACTTGCGCTTCCCCCATGATCCGCAGAGGTTGAAGAATGCGATCTTGAAGAGTATTCCGATCTTCTGGCGGCCAACCCCGCCGGGGCAAATCAAGGCCATTCGATCGACTCGCGCGGGCCGGCGTGTGGCATAGTCGAGCGCCAACCAACCGCCCAGGGATACGCCGACGAACGAAGCGCGGCTGAGACCCAGCGCGCTCATTACGTCATCAAGCCATAATGCATAGGCATCGGAATGGAGCGGCGGGCGAGACGGAGCGCTCAAGCCAGGCTCGCCGATGACGTCGACAGCAAAGACGCGAAACCTTTGTGCCCAGAGCGCTATATCTCCCATCCACGCCCCGGAATTAGCGAGCCCACCGTGAAGCAATACCACGGGCGGCGCCGAATCTTCTCCGCATGCAATGACAAAGGTTTGCCCCTGGCGGGTGGGTACGTGGAACTGTCGATTGGCTACCGGCCACCATGTCAATATCTTTCGATACTGCTCCTCGACCAGACGCTGCCCTTCCGGTGTCTTGTAGATTCCCGTCACTTCTCAATCTCCACCAATGCCTTGATCACCTTCAGCAACGTGCCAGTGCTATCGAGACTCCCGATCAGGATCAACTTAAGCTGGCCTCGTGTGGTGTCGTAGATTGCCTGCACGCGCATTGGATTGTCCTCGGTATAGTCGCGGCCGGTTGCGGCTCCCATCAACATGTTGGTTACGCGTTGGGAGAGCTCTGGGCTTACCGCATCGACTTCGACGACGCTGTAAACTTCGGTTCGCCGGGTTCGGAGGACGGGCGGCGGGTCGATGGCCAGAGACGGTCTGCCCATCATTGCTGCCAAGTCGGACGCGGCAATTCTGTATTGCTTCCCGATGCGAACAGCCTTCAACCGGCCTTCCCTGACGTAATTGCGGACCGTCTTTACGTGGAGCCCCAATCGCTCTGCAACCTGTTCAACTGACAACATTACATCGTCCATAATTGGAGAGTAATAGGTAATACAGGGAATGTAAATAGAGAATAATAGAGATATATAGAGATATATAAGCCGTGATTCGATGATTCCAGGCAAGGGCATAATCCGACAGCAGTTGCGGGTTGTTAGAATTGGCGGTGCTTTGAGCTTGCTGGAGGATTTGGAATGAAAATGAATTATGGATCCGGATGGGTGCGGCCTTGGTTTGTGAGGTGGGCGGGTTTCGCCGTTGTACTGATTGCGGTGCTTCCGGCGATGATGAGGGCTCAAGATGATTCGCTGGTGGTGAAGACGAGCGACGGCTTGGTGCGGGGAGTGGCGCGAAATGGCGGAGGCGCGGAGTTTCTGGGGATTCCGTTTGCGCAGCCGCCGGCGGGCGCATTGCGCTGGCATGAGCCGCTGCCGGCAAAGCCCTGGAGCGGAGTGCGCGATGCAGCCTCGTATAGCGCGCCCTGCGCGCAGCCGGACCTGGGCTCCTGGAATCGGCACGATGCTGAGACCGGGCAGGAAGACTGTCTGTATCTGAACGTGGTTACACCGGCTTGGCCGGCGAAGACGCTGCTGCCGGTAATGTTCTGGATTCATGGCGGCGCGAACGAGGGCGGGACGGCGATGAGCCGGCTTTACACGGGCGGAAAGCTGCCGAATCACGGGGTGGTGCTGGTGAGTGTGAACTACCGGCTAGGGGTGTTTGGTTTTCTGGCGCATCCGGAGTTGACGGGCGAGTCGGCGCATCATGCGTCAGGTAACTACGGGCTGATGGACCAGATTCTGGCGCTGCAATGGGTGATTGCAAACATTGAGAAGTTTGGGGGCGATGCGAAGAACATTACGGTGTTTGGGCAGTCGGCGGGGGCAATTGATACGGGGTTGCTGATGGTGTCGCCGGCGAAGGGGCTTTTTCAAAAGGCGATTCAGGAGAGTGGTTCCGCGTTGACTGTACCGGCGACCCCACTTGCGGAGGCTGAGGGGGATGGGAAGAAGTTTGCAACGGCGATGGGTGCACCGGAGGGAGCGGGGCAGATTGCGTTTTTGCGAGCGATTCCGGCTGGGGAGTTGATTAAAAAGTGGACGACGCATGAGCCGCGATCGCGGTTTGGGCCGGTGGTGGATGGATGGGTGCTGCCGAAGAGTCCGGCGGAGGTATTTGCGGCGGGCCAGGAGTCGGCGGTTCCGCTGCTGTTTGGGACGACGACCAAGGAGTTCGAATCGAATGCATCGCCGGAAATGTTGCGGGGGATGATTTCAAGGGAGGCTGGCGCGCTGGCTCCGGAGGTGCTGAAGGTCTACGGACTGTCAAACGGGGGCGCGGGGACGGCTGATCCGGTGTATGGAACGGCAGCGGACCAGATTGCCGCGGACGTGACGTTCCGGTGCCCTGGCACGGCGGAGGGACGGTGGCACACGGCGGCGCACCAGGCGACATACGAGTATGAATTTGACCATGCGGTTCCGGGACAGCCGGCGGCGATTCACTCGTCGGATTTAGGGTTTGTGTTTGGGTTCTATCCCAAGGAGGGAAACCTGGCGGGTAATTATGCCGATACGGACTATAAGGTTTCAGACATGGTGGAGAGCTACTTCACGAACTTCGCGCGAACGGGAAATCCAAACGGGGAGGGGTTGCCGAAGTGGCCGGAGTTTGGATCGGATGGAACATTTGTGCAGATTACGCAGGACGGGCGGATTGCGACAGCGAGCGATTTGCGTGGGCCGGCGTGCAAAGTGTATCGGGAGGCAATTGAGGCGCGGATGAAGCTGGATAAGTGACAGATGGGAAAGCAATGACGCGAGTTGGTCTGACGGCCGAGTTCTTGCTGATTTTTGTGGGGCTGCCGCTGGGGTACCGGTTTTCGCCTGTGCGGATTCCGGCTTTGCCTCTGCTGTGGGTGGTGGCTGGATATGCAGGGTGGCAGTTGTTGCGCGACCCTCGCTTTAACCGAGCGCGGTTGTGGAACGCGGGTGCTCTGCCTGGCCGGCTGGCCGTGATTCTGGCTACTTTCGCGGTGGCGGCGCTGGCGATTTGGCTCGGTGTTCGGGGTTTCGCGCCCGGTTTGGCATGGAGTCTGTTGCGGCCGCATCCGGTGTTCTGGGCGGTGGTGATGGTGGCTTATCCGGTGGCCTCGGTTTACCCGCAAGGGGTGCTTTATCGAGCGTTTTTCTTTGAGCGCTATGCGGCGCTGTTTCCGGGCAAGTGGGCGATGATTCTGGCCAGCGCCGCGGCGTTTTCCTTTTTGCACATCATCTTTCGCAATTGGCTGGCGGTGTGGTTGACGCTTGCAGGGGGCGTGCTGTTCGCCCTGCGGTACGAGGAGACCGGCTCGCTGGCCACATCGAGCTTTGAGCACGCACTTTATGGGTGCTGGCTGTTTACGGTGGGACTGGGGCAGTATTTCTTTCACGGGACGATTGAGGCGGTGGGATCGGCGCTGCGGTGGTAGGCACTTGCGGTGCGGAAGGCGCTCGCGGGAGGCTCGCACAGCCTTGATTGCCAGACGCCCATTCGCCGCGAAAACTACGACGAATGGGATACCGTTCTTGCAGCCTCGTTGACATATAGTACGCGACGTATTACAGTACGAAACGTACTATGAAAACTGCATCAACGCTCGAATTCGCATTGGTTGGGCTGCTGCGGCAGAAGGCGCAGTCCGGCTATGACCTGCGCAAGACGTTTACTGAAACGGCGATGCGCCATTACAGCGACAGTCCGGGGTCGATTTATCCGGCGCTGAAAAGGTTGCAGGCGCGGGGATGGATTGAAGCCGAGCCGAAAGACAGCCGCGGACGCGAGGTATTTCACCTTTCCGCAGAGGGCGTGACGGCTTTCCTGGAATGGCTTTCGCGGGATGTAAGCCGGGAGGACGTTGTGTTTCGGGTGGCGGAGCTTATGTTGCGGTTCGCCTTCATGGATGGGAATGTTCCACGGTCAACAACGATCCGTTTTCTGGAGCAGTTTGAGCGCGAATTTGGTGTTTACGTTGGGGAGCTGCGCGCGAGGTTTGAACGTGACAGCTTCAAGAAACGGGTCCACACTGGCCTTCTTGCTTTTCAACACGGGGTTGAGGCGATGGAGGCCCAACTGAGCTGGGTGCAGAAGGCACGCCGTCAGCTTGAAGAAGATGTTCGGTGAAAATCGCGAAGAGTAGCGCGAACGCTCTCGGTTACGGGAGAGAAAGATGGTAAGGCGATGAAGGTTTTTGCGATATGGATTTTTATCTGCGGCGGAGCGGCGATGGTTGCGGGACAGGTTCCTGCGACGGCTCACAATCCATTGCAACGGCAGTACCACGAGGGCGATGCGCTGGCTTATCGCATGAACGGCGTGAACGAATCGTGGCACTATTCGATGGAGGCAGATGGGCTGGTGAAGAAGGATGCGGGCGGGGCCTATTACGAGGAGTACCGCTGGTCGACCATACCCTCGGGTGGAGAGGCGATGATGGGGACGTTCCGGCAAAGGCTTTCGCTGGATCCGAACCAGATGCCATCGGTGCCGGATTTGAGCAAGGTGGATCCTAAGATGATTGGGCCCGTGACGGATTTCATGACGTTTTATGCGGATTTGTGGCTGGCAAACAAGATTGGCGCGTTGACCAAGGTGGGCGATCATTTCTATTTCAGGAATCCGATGCCGGCGTCGTCATGGGCGGATGGGACGCGTGTACTAATTGGCGAGAGCGCGATCGATTTCGATATGACGCTGAAGGATGTGGATGCTGCGACGGGGACGGCGGTGCTAGTGGTGAAGCATGTACCGCCGGAGAAGTCGGCGGTGAAGTTGCCTGCCGCATGGATGCAGACTCCGGTGGGCGATGTACCGAATAACTGGGTGGGCGTGACGAAGGAGAAGAACGGAAGCTATACGGCAGCGGTGGGTGAGGAGAACTTTATCGTGGAGATCAAGGTGAGCACCGCGGACGGAAAGATTCTGAGCGCGACGATGGACAATGCGGTGAAGACGATTCAGCGGATTTGCGAGGATGAGGCTTTGACGAAGTGCGGGGATGCGAAGCCGCATGACATTTTGCGGAAGATTGATATTGCGCTGGTGCAGTGAGAGACAGGGATCAGGGGTCAGGGATCAGCTACCCCGCCGGTCGTCAATCCGCGGAGTGCAAACGTTCAATCGGAGGGTTGTTCTTTACAGCTGATTAGGTTGCTTGGAGGGTTGCAAATGATGTGAAACGGCTGCTCGGAGGGTTGCGTTTCTTTGAGACATGAACCTACCGGGCAGCCCGCGCAGATGTTTTCGGTTGTTGAGAAATGAACTAAACGTGCAAAAGGGTTGCGGAGATTTTTACATGTTTTTGGGAAATGCGCTGATTTTGCACGGGATAGTGGCGTAATCCATTGATGCTGCACGCTTTATTCAGGTTTTCTTTGCTGTGCAGTTGCACTCGTGAAGCTGGAGTTGCCAGCTGAACCACCGCTCTGCTTTGAACTATGGGTGGGACATTCTCAGCCCCGCCTGTCCAAAACGATTTGAATCGACTCACTGACGCCGAGAGAATGTTTCGCCAGTCCTTTTTATCGCCTCGCACTACAGCATGGCACGCGGAGACTCGTGGGTTCTCCGACATCGGGAGCCGCCGTAATGGTTACAAAACCCGGCTTCGTGTGGCCGGAATCGTTCTCGCCGGTAGAGTCGACCGTAACGCTGAGTAGTACGCTCTCCTGCTGCGCATTACAGGTAAAACTGACGGGAAAGATGGAGCAGTTAAAGGCCTCGCTTTCACATCGAAGGTCAACACCCACAGGAGACATGTTCGAACATTTGGCCTCGACTGAAACGGAGCCCTTTGCCGCTGTTCGGGAGTCGCGCAGGACCAGTGAGACCAACGGACTCCCTGGATCCCAGGTAAATATCGCAAAGGATCTGCCGGCCTGGGTATAGGTAAACAGTCTGTCTTTCCAAAAGGTTTCAAGGCTGACAGCCGACTTGGAGTGGTTCACTGTAAAGAGGACATAGGTGCCGTCGGGATTGCGGAAGGCAAGGGATTCGAGATTGTCCGACCCTGTAACTCCGGATACGATCCGATGTGCATTCGGCTTCACAGCCGTGACGAACTGAGTCATCAGCGAGGAATCCATGTCCGATTCGGGGGCAGAGCTAATGGCCTCTGCGCCGGACTTCAGCGGGTTAACAATTAAGGCATCCGCTTCCTGATCGATTGAGGGCGGCGGCTCTGCAGCCCCACTAGCGGCTGGAACCGCGGGATGCTGAGCGGCATTGCCGGACGGGGCCGCTATGTCAATCTGGGCAATCTGCTGCAGAACATCGTCGTAGACATGAATATAGGCATCCGTTCTCTCGCGGGTTTGAGATTGGAACACAATCACCGACTGCAGACTGTGGTCGATTTCCGAGGACGACACCGATACGCTCACGGTTTGCGCTCCCAGGAATGGGCTACTCCCACAACCAAGCAGACAACCCATGATAAGAATCACCACACGGCGGCTCATCGTCGACTGGAAACGGTGGATTTGTTTTCTCGACTCTTGCAAGGAACGCTCCCGGAATACCCCGTGCCGCGCCGGTGCAGGTGTTCTGGCCGATCTCGGCGCCGTGAGCGCTTTGGGCGATCAACGGCGCTGGGATCGGGTATGACGCGTGAAACTCCCCTTACAGGGTTAGTTCACTGTGATGGTGAAGGCCTCCGTGCTCTTGCAGCCGGAAGAGTTGGTGTAGGTGGCCGTATACACGTTAGAGCCTGTCTTCAGCGGAATGTCGTTGATCTGGCGTGAAGTGGAGGTATAGCCGCTGGGGCCGGACCAGCTCCAGGAACCGCCAGATGTAGGCTGCGGGCCAAGGTCCACTTCCGTGCTTGTGGAGCTCACGGTGGCGCTGTTTTCCTCAGCCCAGGATGAGCCG